>Ga0209761_1002153_pt1 | contig 12911 bp, 14 predicted proteins | sample GraSoi013_1_40cm_4_FD_185818 | JGI IMG/M metagenome (GOLD analysis project Ga0209761, IMG submission 185818) | Grasslands soil microbial communities from the Angelo Coastal Reserve, California, USA - Sample 09_25_2013_1_40cm (SPAdes) (version 2) | ecosystem: Environmental > Terrestrial > Soil >... | reverse complement strand
TCAGCTGGGACGATATCGCAGGTCTCGAAAAGCCGAAGCGCGCGATAGAGGAATCAGTTGTCTTCCCGGTGCGGCGTCCAGATCTCTTCCCACTAGGATGGCCTCGCGGAATCCTATTCTTTGGTCCGCCAGGATGCGGTAAGACCCTGCTCGCTGCTGCAGTGGCGAGTGAGATCAAGGGAGTCTTCTTCTGCGCAGACGCAGCCTCTCTCATGTCCAAATGGCTCGGAGAATCAGAGAAGAACGTCTCTCAACTCTTCGTCAAAGCTAGAGAAAGCTCTGAGAAGGGTCAACCTGCAATCGTATTCATCGACGAGATAGACTCCCTAATGGGAGTTCGAGGAGAAGAAGTCGGCGGAGAAGTCCGCGTCCGGAACCAGTTCCTGAAGGAAATGGACGGGATTCTGGACAAGAACAAGAAATTCCACGTCTACCTAATCGGAGCAACAAACAAACCATGGGTCCTCGACGAGCCCTTCATCCGCAGATTCCAAAAGAGAATCTACATCCCACTGCCCGACATCAAGACACGAATGGACATGTTCCAGATCTACGCTCACGATTTAAAACTAGACAATAATGTCGATTTCGCCGAACTTGCCCGAATGACAGAGGGATACTCAGGCGGAGACATCAGAGACCTCTTCCAATCAACCCAACTAAGAGTAGTCCGGAACTTCTTCACTCACGGAAACGTGAACGATCTCAACTCCGTCCCAGACGCCATCACAATGGAAGACTTCCAGTCAATAATCACCGGCCGCCGACCCAGCGTTTCACCAGGAATTCTCAAACGATACTACGACTGGGACGAATCGTTCAAGGCAAGCTAGGAGAGTGCAAGAGTGAACTTGGATGGAACTGACTTTCGAATCCTCGCAGAACTCGTAGAGAACTCCAAACAGTCCTACGTCGAGATCGGCCGAAAGCTCGCACTCCATCCTAACGTCATAGCCTACAGAGTCAACAGACTCGAGGATCAAGGCATCATACGCGAATACACGACCCTTGTCGACTTCTCAAAGCTCGGATTATCCGAACAGGTCGTCGTAGCGGCAAACTTCCCCTCTGACTCGTCAAGGGAGGATATCATGAAACAGATCTGCGAGATTCCCGAGACTGTCAACGTGATCAGTTCCCTCGGAACTCCAGAAGGACTCGTGTTTATTGTCGCTCGAAACAAAGAGGACGTCAACGCGGTGCTCGGGAAGCTTCGATCGATGAATCTAGACATCGACTTCGCCTCCTCCGTAATCCGGACTTACGACGAGGGCCGTTTAGGAACTTACTTCAGGGCTATGGCCGGGACTGACGCGAGGTAGTCGGCCATTGGAGAGACCCAGCTGGGCTCCAGTCGTACTCTCAGGAGCACTTCCCAGAGAACTATCGGACCTGCTTGCAATATCGATTCTAGCTCTCGCTAGCCTCGAAAGCGTATTCGCCCAACTCCAGCCATTCAATCAGCCCGCCTGGTTCGCAACGTTGCTGGTTCTTGTGCCATTGACGTGCGCTCTAGCAGCTCTCTCTAATTCATCCAGGACCCAGAAGGAGGAACTTGCACTATTCGCATATGGAGGATCAGGATTGCAAATTCAGCTTCGGTACATTCTACGGGGAGTTGTCGTGTCAATCATCGGACTATCGCCTCTTTGGCTAAGATTCTTGGCGACCGAGAGTATTCTCTCAACCAACCTGGTCTTGCTCCTCGGCTCCGCAATTGTCGGAGGATTAGCCTACGCTGCGCCCGCTCTCAAACGGACCCGTTCGCTGGCATTCGTTGAACAGTACAAGGGTTAAACAAATGAAACCACTCTTAGAATGCAGGAACATCACAATCGCCTATCCCATCGCCGACGGGATTCTCAGACTCTATGGCGAAGGGGTTTCGTTCACCCTCGAAGAGGGAGGATTCCTCTCGGTCGTCGGGGGATCAGGCTGGGGCAAGTCCACCCTCGTCAACATAGTACTTGGCTTAGAGAAACCAACCCGAGGAATAGTCCAGCTAGAGGGCGAAAACATGACTGAACTCTCGTTCGTCAAACGTTCGGCACGAGTCAGAACTTCGGCCGTTTTCCAGCGACCAACGGCCCTCCCGCAACTAACCGTTCTCCAGAACCTTCACCTCGCACTCTCAATGATAGGCGTTCCCAAGCGGGACAGAGATGAGAGGATCAAGGAGTCAATGACCTTCTTTGGGTTGGAGAAACTCTCTCACTCGTACCCAGACGCATTAAGTGCGGGTCAGAAGAGGAGGATCGACCTCGCGCGAGCACTCGCAGCCAAACCGCGCTTCCTAGTACTGGATGAGCCCACCGGCGATCTCGACTCCTCAGTAACGAACCTAGTAATGCCGTTACTAAGGGGTTTGAACAAAGATCACGGCATGACAATACTGATGACTACAGCACTCGCTCGGCATGCGTCCGCAGCAAAGCACCAGATCCACCTGAGGCCTCCGATATTCCAGACGGAACAACCAATAGCTCGGTAAGAAAAAATGTTCAGAGACAACCCATCCATCACAGATAGGCTACGCGAAGCTATCAAGCCGACACCCATCAAGCGGAGAATCCAGATGGCGACGTACAAGCTGCGCACCCAAACGACAAGGCTAGAAAAATCGATCGGTCAAATGGAGTCGAGAGACAGAACACTACACGACAAGTGCGTGAAAGCCCTAGAGGCTAGAGACACTCAGAGCGCGACCCTTTTCGCAAACGAATGCGTCCAGATTCGTAAACTAATCAAAACGTCTCTCAGCAGCGAGATCTCGCTGGAGCAGGCGCTTCTTCGGCTTGAAACCATTGAACAGTTCGGCGACATGGTTCAAAGCATGGGAAGCGTAAGAGGCATTCTCACCACAGTCAGAGGCGAACTGGAAGGAAAACTTCCCGAGATTTCAACTGGAATACACGACATCGAGGACTCTCTAGAGAACCTCACCACTGAAATCGGCGAGGTAGTAGATGCTGATGGAACCTACGTGCTTCCCAGCGACGACTCTGCCAGGATTCTCAAAGAGGCGGATCTCATGGCAGAGCAGAAGATGAAAGAAAAGTTCCCCGAGATTCCGCAGATTCCCATTGACGCCCACAGGGTGAGGTAATCTAACCGTGCTCTCACCAGAGCTTGAGACCAGAGCATTCCTTGGGCGCCCGGTGGTGGATATCTATGGAAGAAGCCTCGGGCGAGTGATTGGTATCGAGAGAAACGCCTTCGGGGAACTCGAGGGGGTTCAAGTCGAGGCCGCAGGAGGGCTCATCGTTAGCGCGAAGGCCAGGCAGCTGGGGCTAACGCCGAAGATGATCACGCTGACGCCTGACTGGAAACTGGAGGCGGTCGACATCATCTCCGAGCTTTCTCTGTTGCGCAAGCGAATCAGCGCTCTGGAGTCGTTGAAAGGCACGAAGGAGATAGAGGGAGAGATCTACACGGAACTCTTGAACTCACAAAAAGCAGGCTATTACGACAAGGTGAAGACAGCCGAAGCCCTGTCAGCATCTATGAAGCATCGACTCTCCGAGGTAGCAGGTCAGATTTCTAGTCTCACGAGATACCTAGTGAATGCCAAACTGGATCACAAGAGCGGGGAACTCGATGAAGAATCACTAAAAATGGCTCAAGGTTCCATAGAGCCAACCCTCCACCCCCTGATCGCCGAGCGAAACGATTTGGCAGGATCGCTGAAGACCCTTGAAGAGGTCCTACCATCAAGGGTCACGATTAGTCAGAATCGACAATAGCTGCATTCTCGGCTACGTTTGCGGGAAACGCACACTCAACGATAATATAGCCTCCCCAGCAACTAGCAACAAGCAGGTCATCATCCTGATTGCGGACATCGACCGGGAGATGGAGAAGAAGAAAGTCGAGTCCATTCTGGTATTCGGGGATGCGACGGTTGGAAACCCTGATCTACGATATGTTGTTGGAGCCTCCCTGGCTAGGGGAGGAATCTACGTCAAGCGCAAGTCGAAGGATCCCACACTTATCGTCAGCAACATCGATGTCGGTAGCGCCCGCCTGGGGCGGGTCCGGAACATTCGAACGTATTCCGATTATGGATTTGAACGTCTCTCCGGGAGATATGATAGAGATGAGGCCAGAGCAAGGTTCTATGAGAAAATAATCAGGGGTAGTGGTGCTACCGGGCCGATTGTGCTTGCTGGACGAAACGAGACGTCGAATTCTGTATTGCTTATCGACTCATTGCGTAAGAAAGGGATTAAGGTTGTCGGCGAAAAGACCCCGACAATACTGGAGGTCGCCAGGGAGACCAAGGAACAGGGTGAAATCGAGAAACTGAGGGAAATGGGCAGAAAGACAGGCAGAGTAGTTGAGAGGACTATTCGATTTCTGTCGAAAGCCAAGGTGCGGGGGTCGAAGGTTGTTTTCAAGTCGAAACCACTGACCGTTCAAGCTGTCAAGAGGGTCATCAACGGGCTCTTGGCTGAAGAGGGGATTATTGCTCCGGAAGATACTATCTTCGCGGCCGGAAGAAAATCGAGCGACCCTCACTATGATGGAAAGGGCACCGACCTTGTTCGTGCAGGTGAACCGATAGTGTTCGACATTTTCCCTGCCGAACCCGATGGGTACTGGCACGACTGCACCAGAACGTACGCGTTCTCGTCCCCGAAGAAGCAAGTCAAGGAGATGTACGATGCAGTGCTAGAGGCACAGACCTCTGCACTCGACATGGTACGCGAACAAGCCTCCTGCAGCGAAATGATGATCCAGGTCTGCAAACTCTTCGAAAAGAAAGGCTACCCAACAGCCCGATTGCTAGCCAAAGGCAACAAGGAGGCGAGAGTCAGGGGGTTCATGCATGGTCTCGGCCACGGAGTCGGCCTCACCATCGGTGAGAGACCCTACCTCAGCCTTTACGGAAAGGAGAGGTTGAGGAAAAACTCGGTTGTCACCATCGAACCAGGACTCTACGACCCCAGATTCGGTGGAGTAAGAATCGAAGACATAGTCGTAGTCGGCTCACCTTCAGAGAACCTAACACACTTGCCAAAAGATCTGCAAATATGATCGGGAGGGGAGTACCATAGATGGCAGACTGGACGGGGATGCAGCCCAGACCCAGAGTCAAGGTCATCTCATCTGGAGGAGTCGTCTACCGCGTCGAAAACAGTATCCCCCTCTTCCTCCTCCTGACAAGTAACAAACGCGGAGTCTGGTGCCTGCCCAAAGGGCTGATAGAAGAGAACGAGGACGAGGTGACGACTGCGATGCGGGAGGTCCGAGAAGAGACGGGAGTCAGTCGAGTAAAGCTACGAGGAAAGGTCGGGCAGATCAAGTACCAGTTCGGATTCCGAGCAAAAACGTTCGACAAGACAGTCCACTTCTTCCTATTCGAGACAGACCAGGCCGATGCGAAGGTGGGGACAGAGCATGACGCGATGGAATGGATGCCCTACGACAAGGCTCTGAAGACACTTTCCTATCCGAACGAGAAAGATATGTTGACCAAGGCTTGGAACATGATACAAGCAAAAGCAAACCCGCCAAAACCTCCACCGCCCGCCTAAACAGAAGAGGAACAACCAGTAGCCCCACCGGTTCAGGACGCTGAACATGTCCCAACTAGCGCGGTCACGATTGAAAGTCTACAACACGCTAACCCGCCACCTCGACGATTTCGAACCAATCCATCAGGAGAGGGTGAACATGTTTGTCTGCGGCCCAACAGTCTACGACGTATCCCACATTGGACACGGCAAGACCTATGTGGCCTACGATCTCATCGCCCGCTATCTCCGGAAGAAAGGATACAGCGTATTCTTCGTCCTAAACATCACAGATATCGACGACAGAATCATCAACAGAGCAAAGGAGACACACGAGGACCCTCTCAAACTATCCGAACGTTACGCCCAGGCTTTCTACAAAGACATGAAAGACTTACACGTCAACAGCATGAACCTCTACGCGAAAGCATCAGGCTACATCCCAGAAATCATCAGCCAGATTCAGGGACTCGTTGACAAGAGAATTGCGTACAAGATTGAAAGCGGCGTTTACTATGATATTTCCGAATTTCCCGAATATGGCAAACTGTCAAGGCAGAACTTGGAACAGTTGACAGTTCACCGGGTCGATCCCGACCCCGAAAAAAGAAACCCTGGCGACTTTGTCCTCTGGAAGAGCCAGAAACCCGGCGAGATTGCCTGGGACAGCCCATGGGGCAAGGGACGGCCCGGCTGGCACATCGAAGATACCGCGATAACGCTCACGTATTTTGGCCCCACCTATGATCTGCATGGTGGAGGAACCGAGCTGATTTTTCCGCATCACGAAGCAGAGATAGCGCAGGCCGAGGGACTGACCGGGCAGAAGCCACTGGCAAAATACTGGCTGCACACAGGGCTGCTGAGCATAAAGGGACAAGAGATGCACAAGTCACTAGGCAACTTCATTCCCATACAAGACGCGCTACAGAAAGTGGGAGTCGAAGCGCTCCGCGTTCTCTACGCATCAACCCACTATCGTAGCCCATTAGACTACACCGAAGACACACTTGTTCAGGCGGCTAGTCTAGCCCGCCGATTTCGACGAGCCTACGACCAACTGCAGAAACTCGTGGGAGTCAAATCTGAAAGTGAAGACGCGTACGAATCGCTGAAGCGTCAGGTGGATGAAGCGCGAACAGAGTTCTTTGCAGCGATGGACGACGATTTCAACACGCCCCGCGCTCTCGCGGCCTACATCAGAATCGTTGGAATCGCAGAGGAACACGGAAAGTCGCTCAGCACTGAGTCCGCCTCTATGCTTCTCGACGTCATGAAGGATCTTGCTTCAATACTTGGACTCTTGGAGATGGAGTCGGTGCCGAGACAAGAATTTCTCCAGCTCGTCAACCTTCTCACCTCGCTCAGGAATGAGCTTCGCACGAAGCGCGAATATGCGCTATCGGATCGGATTAGAGACCAGATGCAGAAGGCGGGTGTGACAGTCGAGGACGAAGCGCAGTAATGGCTAGGTCCGCAGACGACAGGTTATTTCTTTCTGCTCTTTTCAGGCTTCAGAATGTCCTTCGCTTCGTCCAACTGTTTGAATGAGCCAATGTCGTAGTGTCGCTCTTTCGTGAGGAATCCGTAGACTTTCTCTCCCTTCGCGATGACTTGTGGGAGGACATCCGCAGCCAGGTCCGTCCCGGATGACAAGTATGTCAGGAATCCAGGCTCACAGACATAGACTCCGATCGAGACCGGGTATTCGGGCAGTATCGGTTTCTCGGCAAAATATTCGATTCGACCCTCGCGGTCGACTCTGCCAACGCCATAGTCGATCTTGACACCTGTGCTCAATGCCAGGGTGCAGACCGCCCCCTTCGCCTTGTGGTATCTTATCATCTCGCTCAGGTCGAGATCTGTGAAGACATCGCCGTAGTACACGACGAACGTGCCATCAACATGGGACGAAGCCTCCTTCAGCGCGGCCGCTGTTCCCATTCGTGGCGTGATGTTGTAGCCGATGTTCACGCCAAACTTTGATCCATCATCAAGATGATTTCTGAAAACCTCGGAATCAGCATCCGACAACAGCATGATGATGTTCTTGATACCGTGCTTGGAAAGGTAGCTCACCACATAATCGATGAACGGCTTTCCCCCGATCGGGATCATTCCTTTGGGGACGTAGCTGGTCAATGGAGAGAGGCGGGTTCCGGCTCCGCCTGCAAGCACGAACGCCTTCATCCGACCAAGCCTTGTCGGGACCGACACACGCCATTCTATAAGGGCTTCAGGGACGATAGCAGAAGCAATCGAAATCGTTCAGAACAAACCCAGACGAGTAATCCGGGAAGGCGGTTCCATATCGCGCCCAGTTCACGTTGCATGATCCCCCAAATGCCCCAATCGAAAACCGCCGAATAGCCTGTTCTGCGCGACAAAGTAGGACTCTCGTGGAGAAACGCTCCAGCCAGCGAATGGACCCTTCCTAGAATTTTGAAAATAAAAATTTCCCGCGACACAAAACAGACTTTCAGAGGATTCCTCTATCCTCTCTTCCAAATGGCTATCTTTTCTTTTCTGTTATCTATTGTTTTCTGCTATCTTTTTCTCGACCCCTAGGGGCATGAGAAAACTCCAGAGACGCTCCGCCGATTCCGCATAGACACAGCTCTACCCGACACGGCTGGATCGTGCCCGGATCGCAAATCTGGGCAAGCGATCTCTGGACCCGCGCTTTTCACGCTTGGCCCTAGGGCAAAATCCGACATCGAAGATCGCGATTCGAGCCTATTCTGCGTTCTAAACCAGAATCGTCGCCGAGAAGAGTTCCAGCTGGCGGGAGCTTCTCCAGAAAAAGGGGGCAGGAATTTTTTCTCTGCGAGACGTGAGAGGTCTTTTCCGCTTGTTCAAGGCGATTCCTAGGAAGGACCGTTAGTTGATTACCGGTAGGATTCTACAGCGCTATCGTTTCCGGCGCTCCGGCCGAACAGTCGCCACAGCGTTAACCGGACCGCGAGCCGGACCCGCCAGACGCCGATGCCGCCTTCTCTCGTCAGTCCTCCTAAGCTCCTCCTGTGACCTGCGCATCCAGTCAGGAATGACAAGAACCCGGATCAGCTCCTGGACAGTAACACCCCGGTTCCTGGCCATATCTTTCAGTTTCAAGAAAATACCACGATCAAGAACCTGCATGAATTTCACCGACTCCTTACCATCGCGCACTAGCGATCAACGCCCTCGAACCAAGCCAACACGCTCCCGCTATACATGGCTCACCTACTCTTCCTAGAGAATAACGTACAATCCAGCCCGGCAATCCATTAAATCACAACCCAAACATCACCACATCCATGCTAGCCTGCTTCCTCGAAGCTCCCAGGAAAGTCATCGTCAAAGACGTTCCAATCCCAAAACTAGCAGCAGGAGATCTCCTCGTCCGAATGGAAGCTAGCGGAATCTGTGGAACAGACCTGGAAAAGATCGAGGGCGTGCTCGGTCCCGGAGGTATTCTAGGACACGAGGTGAGCGGCACAATCGAAAAAGTCGCGTACAACACGCTCGGATACAAGCCAGGGGACCGTGTGGTGGCGCACCACCACGTCCCATGTTACCAGTGCCGAGATTGTTCCAGCGGCAACTACACGCTCTGCAACGAATTCAAGAGGACCAACATTGACCCATGCGGCTTCGCAGAATACTTCCGCGTCCCACAATACAACGTCGCGCGAGGAGCAGTAATCCCACTGCCCACCGAACTCTCGTTCGAAGAAGGCGCCATGATAGAACCCGCCGCATGCTGCATCCGAGCAATACGTAGAGCCCGCATCCAGGAAGCAGACAACATCCTCGTAGTAGGGCTCGGACCCACAGGACTCACCCAGATTCAGCTCCTCCACCACGCCACGACCGGAAAAATAGTCGGGACCGATATGATCGGCGCGAGGCTCAGACTCGGCAAGAAACTCGGAGCAGACGAGACGATCAACGCCCTCACAGAAGATGTACCAGCCCATGTCAGGAGGATCGCGAGAGAGGGAGTCGACGTTGCGATCGTCTCCACCGGTAACGAGAAAGCGCTCAACCAAGCTTTCAGCTCGGTGCGGAAAGGAGGCAGAATACTCCTCTTCGGAGCTCCCTCCCACGGTGCCTCTTATCAGCTCAATGTGAGCGAACTCTTCACACGCCAGATCACCTTGCTGTCCAGCTATTCCTGCGTCGAGCCGGAGATGGAAGAAGCGGTAAGACTCGTCTCAGAGAAGAGACTAGAATTGAAGAGTCTCACCTCCGACCGGTTCAAGCTCAGAGACGCCGAGAAGGCCATGGAGTCAGCCAGAACATCAAAAACCGCAATCAAGACAATCATCCTACCCTAACCCATTCTCATCCTCACCAAAAGGCTCTAAAAGTTCCAATCAAGAGGATGTACTCTTCCCTTGTGCGGCTCTCACGTGAGGCAACTCGCGACTGTCAAACCAAGAGCACGCACAATCACTATTAGTCGAGGGGAAGCCTAGAATGCAGCATGGATTCGGCGAGAGAATTGACCTTCTCCTTCAAAAGTCAGTGAGGGCCGCCACGCGGCTGGTAAAGGAGCGTCAGAAAGAGGCACACGAGAAGGGAATGCATCAAGACCCTCCGAGCTTCGAAGAGTTTTCAGCCCTCGTAAATGAGCTAATGGAGAACGGCAAGAGAACCGATCTGGACCGTCTACGAAACCTGAGCATGAAGGAACTCTTCGAACAGACGTGGGCCCAGAAGCTCCGCAACTACGCTATTCAGAGACAGATCAAGGATGCGCACGACGCCCTCGTGCGTCAATCAAAGAGGGAATCCTGAGATCGTCTCTCGATTAGAGCTGCTCCTCATGAGGGAGACTCGCCCCGAGAGAGGCGTTGTTGGTTGGTCGTTTTTCACTCAGATTGTAAATAATATCGCTCATCGGAGCTTGAAATTACGAGTATTCCGAATAATCCCCGGCTTTCAGACCCAACTGGCACTGATCAGCTTGGATTGCCCGCCATTCGACCTGAGTCCCTCGTGCGGTCTTCGCCGTTCTGCGTGAGTGTTTTATACCTCCACCATGCTCAGTCGCGCTCAGTTGAGAACGAAATGCCACAAGCATACTGCGTAAAATGCAAGACAAGCATCGAGATCAAGGACCCACAGAACGTGACGCTCAAGAACGGCAAACCAGCCGTCAAAGGCGTCTGCCCAAACTGCGGAACCTCAGTCTTCCGCATAGGGAAAGCGTAGTCTAGATCCAAGTACTCTTCCTTCTCTCCCCCAGATTTAGCATCCTCAAACCCGAAGAACCTTTTAACATCGAATGGAACTTTTTTACGAATAGATTGGACCATCAAGCTTCGATTATTATCATTCTGCTTTTCCTCCTTCTCCCACTTGGGCTTCTACTCCCGAGAGAAGCCCGGGCCTCTGCGCTGGCTCCGACTGTAAGTAGATTCTTCTATTTTTCCGGCTCATCGCATCCCAACTCCTCCCTTCCAGGGTCTCTTAGCAACAGTCCCCTTACCGGGCCAACAACCAGTGCTAACCTCTCTCGCTCTCCCACTTTCTTCGTCCTGCCGTCTTTCCTACTCTCCTCACTCAGTCTATTGGGTTTGCCAACTTTCACGATATGGCTGTCGGGAAATGCTTCAGCTGCCACCTCAGTTAAGGTGCAAGGCGTTTTCAGTTCGAAGCCCTTGAACGGCCTATGGGCCAATTCCAGTAGTCTTCCGGTACTTTGTCTTCTTACCAGTTCACCAGCGTCGTGCACACTTAACTATGTTCAGCCGCTTGGGTTCTCCCTAACATTCGGCACTCAGATTCGCGTGGGTATTAACGCAACAATACCAGCAAAGATGCTTGTAACGATGTATTGGGGCGAACCTTCGACTCCTTCGTTCGTGCTGCTTCCTTTGTCAGGTTATTCTTCAGTTGGACAGGTACAAATTCTGGATTGGGCTGGTAACGCTGCTGCAAGTTTCAATCTCAATGCAACTAAAGGACAAAATACTGTCCTAGTGCAAGCACCAGTGACATCTGCGTTCGGCAAAGACGACGTGCGAAGCGTAAATCTCACGATTGTAGACCCTGCCGGGCAACCCGTTCCCAACGCGATCAATATTCCTTTTTTCCAGATTCCTTCGATCTCTCAGCCTCAACAGATCTATCCCTATGTTGCGGAGTGGACTTATCCCTCGAACCTACCTGAGGGAAACTACCAGGTTTGGATCGACATTGTAGACATACAGGGAAATGTGGCCTTCAGTCTCCACGGGCCCTTCGGTTTTGGACTTTTCAAACCAGGCATTCACCCTCTCGATCTTATTCCCTACGTTGTGGGCGCTGCTGGCGGAGTTACCGCAGGCGCCTTCTACATCAAAAGACGCAGAAGGAAGGAGTATCTGGCGCCCTTCGACCACTTCTACACTTTGACGGGGGGAAATTTCCCTCAGGGCACAATGGTTACGGTGGAAGGCAACACCGGCGCGGGCAAGACATTGCTAACAGAGCAGCTAATGTACGACGACCTAAAGGCGGGACGACCTTGCGTTTTCGTTTCAACCGCTGACTTTCCTGCAAAGATAAGAAGTGGAATGCGGTCTTTGGGATTAGAGACTGAAACTTACGAGAACAAGGAAGTGCTGAAGTTCGTTGATTCTTACTCTGTGGAAGCGGGTCAACCTTCTCAGGAGAAATTCTACGTCTCCTCAAGTGGAGACCTTACATCTCTTGGCGTCAAGATCACGTCCGCCATGTCAACACCGGGCGAAGGTGCGAGCGTATACTTTGACTCTCTTACTCCTCTTGTCCCGCGGTCTAAGTCCGAAAGCATCGTATCCTTCGCCCAGACAGTAGGAGCAAAGGCAAGAGGAAGCGGAGGCAAGATCTTCTTTACGGCGGGGTCGAGCCTCGACAATCTAATCCTGCGACAGCTCGAGGAGGCCTCAGACTGCATTATTCAGATGGAAGCTTTTGAAGAAGGTGGTCTGAGAAAGCGGAGGATGCGCATAGTCAAGTTCAGAAATAGACGTTTTCATGAGGGCTGGGTCACATTTACTGTTGAAGATAGTAAGGGAATAATATTTTACACCAAGAAGTCTAGAATCTAAAACTGCTAGAATACTTTGTCTCTCGGGAACACTTCTATTCCCGTGACGCCAAACTGGTACGGGCGGATCTGTGTGTCGTGAGATATTCCGCGCATCTTCTCTATCTGGACTGCCCTGACAACATTACCCTCGTGAAAGAGTGTATGGAGGAGGACAACTCCATGAGACAGGAATTCCTCCAGCTGGAATCGTCTATCCATGACGGACGTCTTCAACTCGCTGGTTATCAGTGACGTACATCCAGAATCTGCTAGGGCGTCAAAAAAAGCGACTGTCGCTCTCCGCTTCTTCAACTCCTCCACATAGCGAAGCATCAGAGAAGTAACGGGGT
>Ga0209761_1002146_pt1 | contig 12931 bp, 8 predicted proteins | sample GraSoi013_1_40cm_4_FD_185818 | JGI IMG/M metagenome (GOLD analysis project Ga0209761, IMG submission 185818) | Grasslands soil microbial communities from the Angelo Coastal Reserve, California, USA - Sample 09_25_2013_1_40cm (SPAdes) (version 2) | ecosystem: Environmental > Terrestrial > Soil >... | reverse complement strand
ATCAAATCATTGCCCAGGCCAATGCTGAAGCCGACCGCCACACGGATGCCGTCGCCGAATACCAGGCCGCCATCAAGCTTGCTCCGACACAACCAGGCCTGCACGAAGAGTTAGGCTCCGAATACCGAAACCTGGGGAAAACTCAGGAAGCCGAAGATGCCTATCTCCGCGAACTGGAAATCGACCCCAACAACATTCTCGCCAAGTACAAGTTAGGCGTGGTCACCGTTGAAAAAGGTGATGGTGCGAAGGGCAAGGAGCTCATCGAAGCCGCCCTGCGGGCAAAGCCCGGACTCCTTCATTCCGACTACAATCTTGGCCGCGCCGAAATGCTCCTCGGCAATGATGCCGCCGCTGCTCAGCATCTGGAGCGTGCCACTTCCGCGCCGGGGTCCGATCCCGAAGTTATCCAGCAAGCTTGGTATCAGCTCGGAATCGTCTACCGTCACCTTCATCGCATGGGAGACGCGCAAAAAGCCATGGCCACTTTCCAAAAGCTCAAGGACGAAGAGGCAGAGAACTCGCAAAAAGCACTGAAGCGATACGAAGCCCAGCAGAATCCCAATGCGAGCCAACCGCCTCCCTCGCCAGAGAATCCCTAGAAAGCGGAGCTCTGAACATTCCGGGAGCCAGGATTCCGAACTGGCTTGGGGCTGTGGAACCATCACTTCGCCATCTCATAGAAACTACAACACTTATATTAACCTTGACAAATATTGTCGAGATGGTATAATATGTTGATGTCGCAAACGGTCTACCTTCGCGCCGCATCCTCTTCTTTCTCCCGCTATCTGTATCGCGTCCACCGCCTGCCACAAGCTGTCCCGGCTTCCTCCCGGCCTTCTCCAAAAGCCATTTCGCGCCAGCCTGTTGGGATTCGCCTAACTCTATTAAATGCAACACTTACACGAGCCCTTGCAAACGTGTTGATTCTAAAAGACTTGGGGCTATGCTTAAGTCCTTTAGATGCAACACTTACAAAAAACCGGGGGGAGGGTGGCTCCATCGTTCCGTCCTCCCTTCTCCTAGCCATCTGCGTGGCGCTTCTGATTTCTCCGTCAGCAAAGGCACAAGAGAAGTCACCTCCGCCTCATCGGGTCTCCCGAATTGAGGTGTACGAATCCTCCGAGGAGCTGCACGAAACCCTGCAGGAGAAGCCCGCCTTGACCTTCGCCGCAGCTCGGGCCCCACAATTGACCATTACCGTCAACGACGCCACGAAGTACCAGCAAATCGACGGCTTCGGCGCCTCTCTCACCGACTCTTCCGCCTGGCTTCTCTCGCAAAAACTCACGCCAGTTCAGCGAACGGCGCTCCTCAAGCAGCTCTTCGACATGAAACAGGGGATCGGCCTTGCCATTCTTCGCCAGCCCATGGGTTCCAGCGACTTTTCTCTCGCGGACTACAGCTATGACGATGTGCCGCCCGGGGAATCCGACCCCGAACTGAAGCATTTCACCATCGATCGTGATCGCCAATACATTCTTCCCGTTCTCCGCGAAGCACTGGCCGTGAATCCCAAGCTCAAAATCGTCGCCAGCCCCTGGAGTCCTCCCGGATGGATGAAAACCTCCGGTTCCCTGATTGGTGGCACGCTGCTGCCGTCGTCCTTCACGCCGCTCGCGCGCTACTTCGTGCGCTTCGTGCAATCTTACGAGGCTGCGGGCGTGCCCATCTTTGCCGTAACTCCCCAGAACGAACCCCGCAACATTCCTGGTGACTATCCTGGCATGGGGATGACCGCCGAGGAACAAACCGTCTTCATCCGCGAGCATCTCGGCCCTGCTTTTCGAGACGCCCATCTCAAAACCAAGATCATGGCCTTCGATCACAACTGGGACTTGATGGACTTTCCCGAGAAAGTCTTGAGCGATACCAAAGCCGCGGAATTCTCCGCCGGTACTGCCACTCATTGCTACGGTGGCGCCTCGGAAGCCCAGACCAAACTCCACGACCATTTCCCCAGCAAAGGAATCTGGCTCACGGAATGTTCAGGAGGCGAATGGCAAAAAGGCAATTTGCTTGTGGCTCAAGCGAATCTCATTATCGAAACTACGCGCAACTGGGGGCAGAGTGTCGTTCTGTGGAACCTCGCTCTCGATCAAAATCACGCGCCGCATTTGGGTGGATGCACAGACTGCCGGGGCGTAGTCACGATCGACCACTCGAAATCACCAGCCACCGTCACCCCCACCGTGGACTTCACCGCTCTGGCCCACGCCAGCAAATTTGTTGCGCCGGGTGCTCTTCGCATCGATTCCATCTCATCCGTGGAATCGCCGCTCAAACACGTTGCGTTCCGCAATTCAGATGGCTCGATTGTGTTGCTGGCACTCAATCCCAGCGAGAGTGCCATAACCTTTAGCATCGCCTGGCAAAGCCAATATGCAACCTACACGCTTCAGCCCGGCGCTGTAGTCACATTCCACTGGCCGCCGAAATCGCGGACACGCCACTAGGCAACGAGACCGTTGCTGATTCAAGATGTCTTCAGGGGAATCTATTACGGTTTAGAGGATGCGGCACGGCTCTGCAGTTCCGCTGTGCGATCGAATTCTGCCTTGGCGCGGTCCAGGGCTTTCATCTCTTTGTACAACTTTCCCAATTGATAGTGCGCGGCCGGATCATCTGGCGCGAGTTGCACCGCCTTTTCCAAATCCCGTTGCGCATCTGTTAACTTTCCCAGCCGCAAATATGCCGTGCCCAACTTCAAGCGGCAAATCGCATCCCCCGGCGCGAGTTCGACCGCTTTTTGGAGCAGTGGAATCGCGTCGCCCACCCGTGATTGTTCCATCAGCAAACTTCCCAAGTTTAGGTACGGTTGCTCGCTTGGACGCACGCTTTGCTCCTGCCATTGGATCGCCTTGCGATACGCCTCCATCGCCGCATCAGGTAGCGCTTCCGATTCCAGAATTAATCCCAAATTGTTTTCCGCTTTGGCGTCACGCGGATCCAGCCCCAGCACCGTTAAGAATGCTTTGCGCGCTTCGGGGACACGGGATTTCGTGTAATACGCGCGCCCCAGAAAATACCAGGCTTCCTTATTCTTCGGCTCAGCCTCCACGGCTTTCTCCAGCCACTTGATCGCGTCCGGATAATCATTCAACAAAACATAGTTCAGTCCAATGATCTTCAAGTCATCCCCGGCCGGTGTCTGATGTTGCGCCGCTCTTGTATACGTCTCCAGCGACTCTGTGGCTTTGCCCTCCCGGTGCAATATATAGCCAAGCAAATACAGCGCGTCACCGGAAGTAGCATGCACCAGAAGATAACGCCGCACCGCACTCTCCGCCGCTGTGAATTGCTCGAGATGAATGTAAGCCTTGCTTTCGTAGAGCAAGGCCTCGGTCCTGCCCGGGGCGGCTTCTTCGGCCCGAGCGAAAAGCGCCGCTGCCGAACTGAAATTCCCCTTCCTGAATTCGCTCAACCCAAGCGCCAAATCGTCGGATGTTTGCGCAGAGCTAGCAATGGCGCAGACGCACGCGACAAGAAATGAAACCAACACGCGCATCCTGAGCACAACAGTGCCTCCCCTCCTTCTCCTACCAGCGCGCGGACCCGCTTGGTTCATCGATTTGCAGAATCTGATTCGCACGAACATCTTTCAATGTTTGCACAACCCCCCTCGGCCAACGCACTTGAATCTGCTGCACCACTTCGTTCTTCCCGAGCCCAAAGTGCACACGCTTGTCGCTTGCCGAAAGGTAGCTGCTCGACGTCGTAACTGTCGCAAATTGTGCTCCGCTTGCGGTCACAGCCTTCACTTCTGCGCCAATTCCATCTCGATTGCTCTGGTGTCCCGCGAGTTTCAGCAAAATCCAGTGATTCTCCGTCGGTGTCTTGTTATGAAGCACGTATGCCGGTCCTTCATTCGTATTCACAACTGCGTCCACGCGCCCGTCGTTGTCCAAATCTCCGATCGCCATTCCTCGCGCCACCCACCGCTTCAGAAATATCGCCCCAGACTCAGCTGACACGTCGACAAAACTCTTACCCGTATTTCGCGCCAGCAGCATCGGTTCGCGGTATCGCAAATTCGGGAGCGTCAGCTCCACTGTATCTAAATCGTGCCCTTGCGCAATCAACAGGTCTTTCCACCCGTCATTGTCGTAGTCTAGAAAACGAACACCCCATCCCGAATGGGCCAGCGTCATCTTGCTTATTCCCGTAGTCGTGCTCGCATACGTGAATGAGCCATCACCGTTGTTTCGATACAGCGCGTATCGTTGATTCGCCAGGTCAGTAACCAGAATGTCCGGCAAGCCATCATTGTCATAGTCTGCGAAATCCACGCCCATGCCCGCGTAGGTTCGCCCGTCAATATCCACGGCCACTTCGGACGGCAGCCCCACCTCTTCAAACGTTCCATTTCCCTTGTTGTGGTACAAAAACTCCACCATCGAGTCGTTGGCCACAAACAAATCAATATGTCCATCGCGATCGTAGTCCGCGATTGCCAGTCCTAATCCCTTGCCTGCTCGCCCGAGCCCTAGCTTTGCGGCGACTTCCGTAAAAGTTCCATCTCCGTTGTTGTGATACACGAGCGGAGAAACCGGCTTGAAGAAATCTGGATGGCAGTATGCCCGGTATCCTTCCTTGTGTTCTCCGCACCAGATGTCGTCAAAATCCCATTCGAGATACCGCAGCACCACCAGATCAAGGAATCCATCGCCATCCAGATCAACCCATGCGGCACTCGTCGACCATCCGCTGCCTCCCACGCCGGCTTTTTGCGTCACATCGGTGAAAGTGCCATCGCCATTGTTGTGATAGAGCTTGTTCCCGCCGTACGCCGTAACATACAGATCCTCGTAGCCGTCATTGTCGTAATCCCCGACGGCTACTCCCATTCCGTATCCCGTTCCCTGTAGTCCCGCTTTCTCCGTAACGTCTTCGAATGTACCGTCCGTCTTCTGGTGATAGAGCCGGTTCCAATATTGCGGCCCCGTTTTCTGGGGAATCGTTCCCTTCGGTGTCGGATCGCCGAGTGGCGCACCGTTGATCAGGAAAATATCCAGTCGCCCGTCGTTGTCGTAGTCAAAGAGCGCCACTCCCGCCCCCATGGTTTCAGGCAAGTATTTCTTGGAGGTGTGCGACGCCTGGTACCGAAAAGTTATGCCAGAGGGCGCTGTGCTATCCACAAACTTGCCGGGAGTACTTGATGGAGATGCCGGCGGAGTGGTGGTGTGCTCTTGCCCGGCGACGAGCACCAGCGGAACTGGAAGCAGCAAACAGAGAAACATAGCTGCAAACCTGGCATCAACGTTGCTGAAGTGGCAACGTCGAACAGCGGTTTTCGCCCAGCGTTTCACGGCGCGACGATTCCTTTGCCTTCCTTCACCGTAAAGATGCGGTCGACAGCGGGAATCGTAATCTCTTCCTTCGCTCCGCTGGGCCAGTGAATCTCCACCCTGTCTACTTTTCCTGCCGCTCCGATGCCAAAGTGCAGACGTTCGTCGGAACTCGATGCATAGCTTCCACCGCTGAAGATGTCTCCGCGTTGCCGCGCGCCTCCTGCTGTGACAAAGACCTTGGCTCCGATCGCATCACAGGGACTCTTGGGGCCTCCCAGCAGCTTTAGCGTGATCCAGTGATTCGAATTCTTAGCCACGTTCCGCAACAATGTAGGTGTAGAATCGATGTTGTTCAAGACCACGTCGACATGACCGTCGTTGAACAGGTCACCGAACGCCGCGCCTCGTGCCGTTACAACAACTGCGAGGCCGCTTCCTGTTGCCGCAGGCACCTCCTGGAATTTCGATCCATCCAGATTGCGCAGCAGCAACGGGCGCTGCGCCCAGGTTGTGCCCCAGTCCTGTAAATCAACTCCCGGATAAACGTGTCCGTTGGCGACGAATATGTCGAGCAACCCGTCGTTATCGTAGTCGAGAAAGCCCGTGCCCCAACCCAGAAACGGGATCGTTAGTGTCGCGATTCCAGCGCGAAAGCTGACGTCGGCAAACGCCGCGTCGCCTTCATTCCGGTAAAGCGTGTTGTAATCGTCGGAAAAATTCGTGATGTAAAAATCGACTTTACCATCGCGGTTGTAGTCGCCCACGGCGATTCCCATGGCCGCTTGCTCACGCCCGTCGTCGTTCAATGCAAATCCCGAAAGATAGCTGATATCCTCAAACGTGCCGTCGTGCTTGTTTCGGTAGAGATACTTCGGCACGGAATCGTTCGCGACCGCCAAATCGACCCACCCGTCGTCATCCACGTCCACAAACACAGATGAAAATCCGTAATATCCCTTCGCGTCGGCGACTCCCGCTTTCACGCTCACGTCTGTAAACGTGCCGTCGCCATTGTTGTGAAACAGGTGATCGCTCTCTCCCGGCAGGCCCCTCGGACCGCACATGACTTCGACCCCGCGAAACTGACAAAATCCCGCCGGAATTCCGCCTTTGCCCGCGATCGGAGGGTTATCGGGATTGAACTTCGCATAGCCAGGAACAAATAGATCAAGATAGCCATCGTGATCGTAGTCGCCCCATGTCGCGCCGGTCGACCATCCTCCGAGTGCGACACCAGCAGCTTCCGCAACGTCGGTAAACGTGCCATCGTGATTGTTATGATAGAGACGATTCTTGCCGAAGTTCGATACGTATATGTCTGGCCAGCCATCGTTATCGAAGTCCCCTATCGCCACGCCGAAACCCCATCTTTCATTTGCCACGCCAGCTTTTTCTGTGACGTCGGTGAATGTCCCGTCATGGTTGTTGTGCAGCAGCATCGCGCGTGGCGGGGTTTCCTTGCCTTTCAGCGCTGGAAACGTTGAGCCGTTCAGTAGATAGATATCAAGCCAACCATCGTTGTCATAATCGAGCAGCGCCACCCCGGATCCAGGCGTCTCTAGAATCGTCCTTTTTTCGGGTCCTCCTGACCGGTGATGGAATCTGTCGATGCCGGACGTATGGGTCACATCAATAAAAATGACTGGTGCGCTGTCAACAAAGCCGCCGGCCGTAATCGGTCGCGAAAGTGCATCCTTCACTGGAGCGTGCGCGCTGCCCGTGCTCATGCCGCTCTGCTGGCTACGGACGGGTTCCTTTTCCACTGGTTTTTGCTTCGCCAGCCCGGAGTTCAGAAGCAGCGTCGCACAAATCGCTTGCACCGCGGTCGCCCGGAGAAGCCACCCAGATTGGCCGGATCGCGAGAATGGCATGATGCCCAATTTGAGTCGTTTAACCCAATGGGGATCTTCGCACAAAGTTGGTGAGCAGGTCTAACCAACGGGAAGGAAAAAACAACGAGATTGCACATCTGGCTTTACCTTCTAAGCAGAGGGTTGGGAGTTCGAGTCTCCCCGGGCGCGCCTGTTTTCTTCAATCATTTTTGTGCGAAGTTCAACCGGTGACCATCATCGCCGGCACGGAGTCCATCTTCAGAAAGATGTTGACTCTGGACTATACTCCAGAGTGTAACTTTTTGGAGAGGAGTCAAGCCGATGCATCTCGGGGCCATGGCAAAGAAGATCGGCCTCAGCGTTGATACGATTCGGTTCTACGAGCGCACCTACCTGCCCCTTGGTAGGATAAAGCGCCTCATTCTTTGAAATGGACAACGACGGCGGGCCCCAAACTTGAGGCGTTAACAGCGGGAGATTCGAAAATGGGCTTAACCAGCATCGATTGGGTCATCATGGCCGTGTACTTCGCCTTCGTCCTGGGCATCGGTGCGGCCCTCAAGCGCTACATGAAGACCAGCGCTGATTTTTTCCTCGCCGGCCGTTCGATTCCCGCATGGGTGTGTGGTCTCGCTTTCATCTCGGCGAACCTGGGCGCGCAGGAAGTCATCGGAATGGGCGCATCCGGCGCGAAGTACGGCATCCTCACGAGCCACTTTTATTGGATCGGTGCTATCCCTGCCATGGTGTTCGTGGGCGTTTTCATGATGCCTTTCTATTACGGCTCACGCGCGCGCTCAGTGCCGGAGTATTTGCGGCTCCGCTTCGATGAAAAGACTCGCGGCCTGAATGCTATCTCTTTTGCCACCATGACGATCTTTTCTTCGGGTATTTCCATGTATGCGATGGCCAAACTGATCCAGACATTGCACATTCTGGACACTCCGTTTCAGCATTTGGGCATTCCACATGCCTGGATTTTTCACACCGGCATCATCGTGTCGGCGCTGGTGGTGCTTACCTATATCTACCTCGGCGGACTGACGAGCGCGATCTACAATGAAGTGCTGCAGTTTTTTCTCATCGTCGCCGGCTTTATTCCTCTCGTCTGGCTCGGCTTGAAGAATGTGGGTGGCTGGCCGGGCTTGAAAGCTACTCTCGGGCCCTCTTATATGCATTCTTGGGTTGGTTTAGGGAGCCCGCACACGAATCGCCTCGGGGTCGAGTGGTTCGGTCTGACGATGGGCCTCGGCTTCGTGCTCTCGTTCGGATATTGGTGCACGGATTTCCTAGTTGTACAGCGCGCCATGGCTGCGGATTCCATGGCTTCGGCGCGGCGCACTCCGCTCATCGCCGCCGTTCCTAAGATGCTCTTTCCATTCCTGGTCATTCTTCCGGGGCTGATTGCCATCGCGCTTCCCACGCAACCGCCTCCGATCTTGAGCGGTGCGCAAGGCTCGGCAGTCGTTGCTCCCGCGGGACAAGGGCTCATCCCGGCCAAGCTTGACGCCTCGACTGGCCAGCCCGTGCTTGATAACAGTGGCCACCCGCAACTGGACTACGATCTCGCCGTTCCCAATCTCCTTTTGCATTATTTCCCAACGGGGATTCTCGGGCTTGGTCTGACGGCGCTGCTCGCCAGCTTCATGTCTGGAATGGCTGGCAATGTAACCGCCTTCAATACTGTCTGGACTCACGACATCTATGAGCCATACCTAAGGCCGAACGCCGGCGATGCGCACTACCTAATGATGGGCCGTATGGCCACCGTTTTCGGGATTGCAATGTCCGTTGCCGCCGCGTATCTGGCTACCCGTTTCAACAACATCATGGACATGCTGCAGCTCGTCTTTGCCTTCGTAAACGCCCCTTTGTTCGCGACATTTCTCCTCGGAATGTTCTGGAAACGAGCGACTGGACACGGAGCCTTTACCGGACTGCTCTCAGGCACATTTGCGGCGGCAGTTCATCATGCGCTGACCATTCCGATGGATGCGATCCCGGGTGTGAAGGGCGGCTGGGTGACCGTGCTTCACATTTACCCCAGCGAAATGGCGCAGAATTTCTGGACCGCGATCTTTGCGTGGACCACTTGCTTTTTGGTGACCGTCCTCGTCAGTCTCGTCAGCACAGCGCCGGAAGAATCACGCCTCGTGGGCCTCGTTTATTCCCTGACGGAACGCCCGCAAGAAAGCAATCTGAGCTGGTACAAGCGGCCGGCTTACCTGGGCGCTGCGATACTTGGGGCCACCGTGCTGTTAAATCTCGTATTCCGCTAGAGAGAGGCGCACATGCGTCTGGATATTCGTTTGCCAATCGGAATGATCTTCACCATCTTCGGAATCTTGCTGATCGTGTTCGGCGTGTTCAGCAATCCTTCGCTCTACGCACAGTCGCTGGGGATCAATATCAACCTGGTCTGGGGCGTAGTTTTGCTAGTGTTCGGCGCGGTCATGCTCTTTCTGGGAGGGCGGGCCATGTTTGGTGCGCACCCGACTGGCCCGGCCAATCCGCCGGCCGGAAAGCGGCAACACTAACCTACATGCCTCGTCCAATGAGGCTCCGGCGGTGCAGCTCAATGAGTTCGTATCGGCACCATTTTCCCGCAATGGGCCCTTATCTGTTTCGTTTTGGTTGGGCCACCGTTTCAAACCTCACTAACTCCTTTGTGCTAAGCGCTCACTGCGTGGAGAAACGCATGCAAAACACTGGTGTCAACTATTTGACAATTTCGGTGACATCTGGTGATTTTGCGCGAAATCATTCCGATCTTAATCGCATGTTCCTGCCTGTCACCTATCGCGTTGGCCCAAAGAGTCTTCCCGGATCCCTCGACAGTCCCGCCTTCTTCCACGGTGGAACACACTCAGGATTTTAGCGAGATCGTCGTTCCGATTACCTCAATGAAGCTTACTCCCTCGGCGAAGCTTGGTATCTCGGGGAAGCTTGGCCCTAAGCTCAACATAGATGCTTACTTCGGTACGGGCTTTTGCCTGGACGCCGCGTGTCGTTTCATCGCAACCAACTATCACGTAGCTATGACCACGCGGGCAAATAAGATCAAACGAGAAAAGATTATCCAACGATATCTTGCCACGGGTCCGCACGATGAAGGCGCTACCGCGAACTACCTCCCGAACGGGGACGTGCTTCCATATGCCAAGAAACGGGATATTGCCATCTTCGAGTTACGCCGCTCCCTGCCCCATCAACATGGTCTTACTTTCAGTCTCGATGAGCTGCAAGTCGGCCAGGAAGTAGAAATCTACGGTTACCCAAAGGGAATTATCAATCCTATTCGCAAACTGGCCCGATTTCCCGCCACATTCAAAGCCCCGACGACATCAGGCCTTCTCGCCTTTGACTACCAGTTGTCCGCCGACAAACCAATTCGCATAAGCGGTGCAAGCGGCGGCATCGTCGTTGATAGGAAAACCGAAAAGATTATAGGTATTCTGAGCGAGACCACTGAAGCGACGGCGCTGGCTGTGCCGGTTCAAACCTTGGTTGACTTCGTGAGCAGAGTACAGCCCTTCCTGGCACAGAGAATATTCCCCGCCACCAAGGATGTCTCACCAGTTTCGGCGGACCTCTATCCAAAATTCCTACCACCCCCTGACCACTATCCAAAATTCGTACCACTCCGTGCTGATGGGCTACGGCACCGACCCGAGGAACCCTATGAGGTCAGCGTGCTACGAAAAAAAGCTCAACTTCTGGCAGATAGCATGCACAACTTTATCGCCGTGCAGAGTTTCGCCTGGGGCTCGGGAGACCAGGAGCCCGCTGCTCAGGCAGAGTATGAAGTCCGGGTTATCGACGGCGTTCAACGATTCCGCGCCTATCCCGACGGCAAGAAGGAATTAGAAGAGGTGCTTTACCCTCGTCAGAATGGTTGGGTGCTTCCGGCTGACGAATGGTCGACGCTGCCTAAGATGGTTGGAACGGAATTCCGATTAAGAGCTCATCAAGCCGCCGACGTAGTTGTGAACCAGCAACGGATGAAGGTCTTTCAGTATTATGCCAGCGTCGAGGATAACTTGTGTCCCTTTGAACCCGTCGAAGATTTTGGCTTCTTCATAATCGGCAAGACTGTCGCCGTTGCATGTTACGGGGAAGTTTGGACGGACGAGGATGCGAACATAATCCGAATGTCGGAGCACTTAGAGCTATCTGACAAATTGAAGGCCTATCGAGGATGGGAGGACTCTCAGGTTGTCCTTACCTACGGTTGGCTCAAGCGAGCAAATGACTCTCCTCGGCTCGTTCCTCTGACCATTTTTACAGAGGCTCGCTACAAGAAGCACGTCTACTGGTGTCGTGGTCATTTCACGGACTACCGTGTGTTCAGCGTCCAAGCGAGGCTCATTCCATATTAACCAAGGTTGAGGTATCAGACCCGGCGCGAGCCAGCTCAGAGGTGGAAAAGCGCTAAAAACCTCTTTGGGCATGGCCACTGTTCAGCGAACCTCGTATAATAACCCGTCCTTCGATTCGTACAGCTCCAACCTAACTCAAGCTGTGTAGCGCCGCGCCGCCTCTGTAAAAATAGCCCGCCGCGCTCGTCAGCACCGGAGTCATACCAGATGGGGCAGCACTACGACGTTATCGTCATCGGCGGCGGTCACAACGGCCTCGTCAACGCCGCTTATCTCGCCAAAGCAGGGAAGAAGGTCGTCGTGGTAGAACGCCGCCACGTTCTCGGCGGCGCTGCTGTCACCGAGGAAATCATCCCCGGCTTTCTTTTTTCCGAATGCTCCTACGTCGTCTCGCTCCTCCGCCCTGAAATCATCCGCGAACTCGATCTCCCCCGCCACGGCCTGGAAATCCTGCCCCTCGACGGCACGTTCTCTCCGATGCCCAGCGGCGACTATCTCTGGCGCGTCAACGACCACGCCAAATCTATCCGCGACATTCGCCGCCACTCCCGCCTCGACGCCGAGGCCTACGACGAATTCTCCAAGATGATGACGCCCATGTGCCGCTTCGTGAAGCCCCTGCTTTCGATGATTCCGCCCGATCCCACTACGCTCAATCCCAAAGATCTCAAACAACTTCACTTCCTCATGCAGCGTTTCCGCGAACTTTCCTCCGACGAGCGCTACACTCTCGTCCAGCTCATGACCATGAGCTCCGCCGATTTTCTCGACCAGTGGTTTGAAACCGACGTCCTCAAAGCCACGATGTCCGCCTCCGGCATCATCGGCACATTTCTCGGCATTCGCTCACCCGGCACCGCCTACGTTCTTCTCCATCACTACATGGGCGAAATCGACGGCGCGTTCCGCTCCTGGGGTTTCAGCCGCGGCGGCACGGGCGCCATTTCCAATGCCATCGCCGATGCTGCCCGCGAAGCCGGCGTTGAAATCCGCACCAAAGCGCCTGTCGGCAAAATCCTCGTCAAGAACGGCCGCGCTCGCGGCGTCGCCCTCCAAGATGGCGAAGAACTTTTCGCCAACGTTGTTTCCTCCAGCGTCGATCCGCACCTCACCTTCGAAAAATTTCTCGAACCCGGCGAATTGCCCTGCGATTTCCTCGAAGGCGTCCGCCGCTACAAATTTCGCGGCTCCTCCGGCAAAGTCAATCTCGCCCTCGACGCGCTTCCCAATTTCAAATGCCTCCCTGGCCCCGGCGCGCATCTTCGCGGCGCCATCTCAATCTCCCCGAGTATGGAATATATGGAGCGCGCTTACGACGACGCCAAGTACGGCAATTTTTCTCGCAGGCCCTACATCGACATGGTCATTCCGAGTGTCACTGATCCCAGCGTCGCGCCTCCCGGCAAACACGTGCTCTCCTGTTTCG
>Ga0209761_1002143_pt1 | contig 12939 bp, 7 predicted proteins | sample GraSoi013_1_40cm_4_FD_185818 | JGI IMG/M metagenome (GOLD analysis project Ga0209761, IMG submission 185818) | Grasslands soil microbial communities from the Angelo Coastal Reserve, California, USA - Sample 09_25_2013_1_40cm (SPAdes) (version 2) | ecosystem: Environmental > Terrestrial > Soil >... | reverse complement strand
GCCGAGTCGTAGCGGTAGGCGGCCGCGGTGGCGCGGTCGGCGCGGTCGATCCCGCCCGCGATGTAGATCTTGCCGTGCAAGACGGCCGCGTGCGTCTCCTGGATCGGTTCGGGGAGGGGCGCGGCGGTGGACCAGTGGGGGCCACTCGTTACGAGGGCGCCGGCGGTGAGCGCGGGAACCAGCCGTCTCATGTGGGGCTCGAAAACTGTGGGGAGTGGGGAGTGGTACCTCACGGTGCAATCCGCGGATCCCTTGCGCACCGTCGAGTACCACTCCCCACTCCCCACGCCTTTAAGGTGTCAGGTACCACTCTCCACCCCCCACGCAGCTGCGTCGTTGCCGCTATTCCAGCGCCGCCGTGACGATCCGCGCCTGCTCGGCGGCGTGCGCCGCGGGGTACCCCTCAGCGGGACTCGAGCGCTCGGGCCGGCCGATGTCGCGCACCGCGACATCGGGCCCCACGAGCTCGCCCAGCTGCGGCTTCATGAACTTCTGGGGCCCCATGTTGCGCGGCTCCTCCTGCACCCAGACGATCTCCGCGACCCTGGGATAGCGCTTGATCAGCTCGGCGATCTCGCTCGTGGGGAACGGATACAGCAGCTCCACCCGGCCGATCGCCACGTGCTGGGCCTGCGCGCGCCGTGGCGACAGCAGCAGGTCGTAATACACCTTGCCGCTGCACAGCACGAGCCGCGTCGCGGCGCGCCGCACGTCGCCCTCGGGATCGTCGAGCACCGGCTGGAAGCGGCCCGTCGTCAGCCCTTCGAGCCGTGACGCCGCTTGCGGGAGGCGCAACAGGCTCTTGGGTGTGAATAGGACGAGAGGCCGCAGCTCGGCGTGGCGCCCCTGGCGCCGCAGCAGGTGGAAGTACTGCGCCGGCGTGGTGCAGTTCGCGATGCGCAGGTTGCCCTCGGCACCGAGCGCGAGGAAGCGCTCGATGCGGGCGCTCGAATGCTCCGGCCCCTGGCCCTCGTACCCGTGCGGCAGGAGCAGCGTCAGGCGCGAGGTCTGCCGCCACTTCGCGAGCCCGGCGATGAGGAACTGGTCGATGATCACCTCGGCGGCGTTCGTGAAGTCGCCGTATTGCGCCTCCCACAGCACCAGCACTTCCGGCGCCGCCGCCGCGTAGCCGTACTCGAAGCCCACGCACGCGAACTCGGAGAGCGGGCTGTTGTGGAGCTCGAAGGGCGCCCGCGCCCCCGGGAGGTTCTGGATCGGCGCGTAGCGCTGTCCGTTGACCGCGTCGTGCAGCACCAGGTGGCGCTGGCTGAAGGTGCCGCGCTCGGTGTCCTGGCCGGTGAGCCGGATCGGCGTCCCCTCGACGACGAGCGAGGCAAACGCCAGCGCCTCGGCGTGCGCCCAGTCGATGCCTCCGTCCGTGAGGGCGCCGCGGCGGCGCTCGAGCTGCTTCTTGAGCTTGGGGTTCACGGTGAACCCTTCCGGCACCGTGAGGAGCTGCGCGTTCAGCCCCGTAAGTACCTGGGTCGCGACCGCGGTGTCCGGCTCCGGCGGCTGCGCGCCCGAGATCCGCTGCGGCTCCTCGCCCTGGCCCGCCTCGGCGAGGTGGGCCTTCATGGATTGCTGCGTCTCGTACAGCCGCTGCGAGAAGCGCTCCGCCTCTGCGTCCGCCTGCGCGCGCTCCAGCACGCCCTCGCGCGCCAGCTGGTCGGCGTAGCGCTGCCGGACCGGCGGTGTCTGCCTGATCCGCTCGTACATCAGGGGCTGCGTGTAGGCGGGCTCGTCTCCTTCGTTATGACCGTGCCGCCGGTAGCCCACGACGTCGATCACCACGTCCCCGTGGAACTGATCGCGATACATCATCGCGACCCGCACCGCCGCGAGGCACGCCTCGGGGTCGTCCGCGTTCACGTGGATGATCGGGGCATCGAAGCCCTTGGCGAGATCGCTCGCGTAGTCGGTGGAGCGCGCTTCCTTGGGGTCGGTCGTGAAGCCGAGCTGGTTGTTCGCGATGAGGTGGATCGTGCCGCCGGTGGTGTAGCCCCGGAGGCGGGCGAGGTTGAACGTCTCGGCCACGACCCCCTGCGCGGCGAACGAGGCGTCCCCGTGGATCAGCAGCGGAACGGCGACGGTGCCGTCGTGCAACGCGTCCTTACCGCGCCGGTTCGTCTGCGCCGCGCGCGCCCGCCCTTCCACCACGGGGTTCACGGCCTCGAGGTGGCTCGGGTTCGGCGACAGGCTGACGTTGACCGGCTTGCCGGCCGCGGTCTGGTACACGCCGTCCGCGCCGTGGTGGTACTTCACGTCTCCCGTGCCGCCCTCGGGCGTGAGCGTCTCCTCGACGTGCCGCCCGCCCTCGAACTCGGCGAAGATCGTCTCGTACGGCAGGCCGACGATGTGCGCCAGCACGTTGAGCCGCCCCCGATGCGCCATACCGAGCACCACGCGGCGCGCCCCGGCCTGGCCGGCGAGCTCGATCGTCAGGTCCAGCATCGGGACGAGCGCGTCCAGGCCCTCGATCGAAAAGCGCTTCTGGCCCAGGTAGGCCGTGTGCAGGAACCGCTCGAGCATCTCGACCGCCGTGAGCCGCGACAGGAGCTTGCGCTTCTCGTCCGCCGCGAGCGGCGGGCGATGCTGGCCGGACTCGATGACCTGGCGCAGCCACACGCGCTCCTGATGGCTGCCGATGTGCTCCACCTCGTAGGCGATCGTGCCGCAGTAGGTCTTGAGCAGCTCGGGGTATGCGTCGGCCAGGGTGCGGCCGGGCACGTAGACGCGCAGCACCTCGGCTGGGACGCGCGCCATGATCTCGGGAGTGAGCCCCAGGGGCCTCGGGTCGAGCGCCGGGTCGCCGGGAGGATCGGAGGCGAGCGGGTCGAGCCGCGCTGCGAGATGGCCGAAGTGACGGATCGCCTTCACGAGCGCCATGGCGGCGGCGACGTGCTTCAGCTCCTCCACTCCGACCTCCACGCCCACGCTCTCGAACACTCCCTCGTAGAACTGATCTTCGCCGTTGAGTAGTGCCTCGAGCTTGCGCAGAAACATCCCCGACTCAGCGCCCTGGATGACGCGGTGGTCGTAGGTGCTCGTGATCGTGATGAGCTTCGCGCCACCCGACTGGCGAATGGCGCCGGTCGCGATGATCGAGGCCTGGCCCTTCATCAGGCGCGGCACGGAGGCAACGGTGCCGATGGTCCCGGGGTTCGTGAGGGTGATCGTGCCGCCCGCGAAGTCGTCGGGGAGGAGCCGACCGGTGCGCGCCTTCTCGACCAGCGTCTCGTAGGTCGTGTGGAACGCCGCGAAATCCATCCCCTCGGCGTGCTTGATCACCGGCACGACGAGCGTGCGGCTGCCGTCCTTCTTCTCCACGTCCACCGCGAGGCCGAGGCTCACCCCGCCGGGATCGAGGCGATGCGGCTTGCCGCCGGCTTCCTGGAACGCGTGCGTCATCACGGGGAAGGCGCGCGCCGCCTGCACGATGGCGTAGCCGATGAGGTGGGTATAGGAGATCTTCTGGCCGCTCGCCGCGAGCCGCGCGTTCAGCTCCCGGCGCCGCACGTCCAGCGTGTCGACCACGATCTCGCGGAAGGACGTGGCCGTCGGGACGGACAGCGAGTCCGTCATGTTCTGAACCAGGCGAGCCGCCGGTCCGGTGATCGGGGTTAACCCGGCCGGGAGCGGGGAGCGGGGAGCGGTACTGGGCGGTGCAGCGGAAGGTAGCGCTGCCTGCTCCCCGCTCCGCAACACTTCCGCACGGCTCGTGGGGATCACCGGGAGGTCGGCGAGTCGACCGTTATCGAACAGCTGCCGCCACTCTTCGCCGACCGAGGCGGGGTCGCGCAGGTATTGCTCGTACATCACCTGCACGAACGCGGCGTTGTGGGTGCCGAAGACAAACTCGCTCACGAGACCCGCCGCGTCTTCCTCCGCATGAAGTCCATCAGGATGAACTGCCCCAGCGTCATCGTGTTCGTGAAGTACGCCTTGCCCCGGCAGATCGCCGACACCTTCTTCACGAACTCCACGAGACTGCGGTCGCGCGCCAGCATGAAGGTGTTGATCAGGATGCCGTTGCGGCGGCACAGCGCCACCTCGCGGTAGGTGGCTTGGAGGATCTGGGGGTCGAGTCCCATCGAGTTGACGTAGATCCGCCCGTCGGGGAGGGTGAGCGCCGACGGCTTGCCGTCGGTGATCATGATGATCTGGCGCATGTCCTTGCGCTGCGACAGCAGCATGCGGCGCGACAGCTTCAGCCCCTCGGCGGTGTTCGTGTGATAGGGCCCCACCTGCGCCCGCGCCAGCTGTGCGAGGGGGATCTCCTCGGCGGTGTCGTGGAACAGCACGACGCGCAGCGTGTCCCCGGGGAACTGGGTGCGGATGAGGTGGGTGAGGGCGAGCGCCACCTTCTTCGCCGGGGTGAAGCGGTCCTCGCCGTAGAGGATCATCGAGTGTGAGCAGTCGAGCATCAGCACGGTGGCCGATGAGGACCGGTACTCGGCCTGATGTACCCGGAGATCGCGGTATTCCAGGTTGATGGGGACGCCCAGCCCTTCCCGCTTGATCGCGTTCAGCAGCGTGGCGTTGACGTCCAGGTTCAGCACGTCGCCGTACTCGTACTGCTTGCTCGCCGCTTCGGCCTCGATGCCCGTCGCGAGGTGCTCGGTGTCGTGGGCGCCGAAGCTCGACTTCCCGATCGAGCCGAGCAGGTGCTTGAGGGTGCGGTAGCCGAGGAAGTCGATGCCCTTGTCGGTGAGATTGAACTGCACCTGCTGCGCCGCTTCCTTCGCGATCCCGCCCGGCCCAAACAGCGGCTGCTGGGCGCTCGGCATGCGGGGCGCCTCGTTCACCGTGAGGTAGCCCTCCTCGATCAGCTTCTGGACGATCTTGTCCAGCAGCTCGGCGAGCTGGCGCTGCAGGTCGGCGTCCCGCTCGGCGTCGCCCGTGGACTCGCCCCGCAGCGCCTTGAGCATGTCGGGAGTCAGCTGGCCCGAGTCCATGAGCGCCTGGAGGATCGCCTGGCGCAGCGCGTCGAGCGAGCGGTCGGGCTCCTCGTCGCCGAACTCGCCCCAGAAGGGGTGGGAATACGCGCCTCCGGCGAAGCCGGACTGCAGCAGGAAGTCGGCGAGCTGGTCGAGCAGGCCCTGGAGGTTGATCGTGTCGATCAACTCGGGCACGTGGCGACTGTAGGTGGTGTAACGCATCGACGCTCTACCCCAAATATCGGCGCGCCGCGAGCTTTCCCGCAATGACCGAGACCGCCGGCGGCGCTCCTCTGGGCGCCCTGTCGCATCGCAACTTCCGTCTCTTCTTCCTGGGCCAGGCCGTCTCGCTCTCCGGTACCTGGATGCAGACGGTGGCCCAGGGCTGGCTGGTGCTGCAGCTCACGAACTCTCCCTTCTTCGTGGGACTCGTGTCCGCGGTCGGCTCGCTCGGCGTGCTCCTGTTCACGCTGTACGCGGGCGTCGTCGCCGACCGCGTGGACAAACGCCGCACCGTGGTGCTCACGCAGACGCTGCAGATGCTCGAGGCGTTCGCGCTCGCGGTGCTGGTGTGGACGAAGACCGTGACGGTCGGGTGGGTGATCGCGCTCGCCGCACTGTTCGGGATCGTGAACGCCTTCGACATCCCCACGCGCCAGTCGTTCCTCGTGGAGATGGTGGGGAAGGAAGACCTGCTGAGCGCGATCGCGCTCAACTCGTCGCTCTTCAACGCCACCCGCGTGCTCGGGCCGGCGCTCGCGGGCGTCTTGATCGGCGCCTGGGGCGTGGGAGTGTGCTTCTTTCTCAACGGCGTGAGCTACCTGGCCGTGATCTGGGGGCTCCTCGCGATGCGGCTTCCGCCCCACGCGCCCCGGCCCGCGCACGAGTCCGCCTGGGTGGGATTCCAGGAGGTGGTGAGGTTCATTCGCGGCGACCGCCGCATCGCGACGCTCGTCGTGCAGACGGCGCTGCTCAGCATCTTCGGCTTCCCCTTCCTCGTGATGATGCCCGTGTTCGCGCGCGACGTGCTGCGGGCGGGAGCGTCGGGCTACGGCGCGCTGATGGCGGCGGTGGGGATCGGTGCGATGCTCGGGGCGCTGATGATCGCCGTGTACAGCCGCCGCGTTCCGAAGGGCCGGCTCCTCATCGCGGGCGGGGTGGCGTTCGGCGTGCTCGTCGGCCTGTTCGCCCTGTCGCGCGTGTTCGTCCTGTCGGTGGGCCTGCTCGCGCTCGCCGGGTGCGCGATGATCGTGAACAACGCGCTCACGAACACCACGTTGCAGACGCTCGTCCCCGACCAGCTGCGCGGTCGGGTGATGGGGTTCTACTCCTTCGTGTTCGTCGGGATGGCGCCGCTGGGCGCGTTCCAGGCGGGGGTGTTCGCCGAGCACGCCGGCGCTCCGGCCGCCGTGGCGGTGGGCGGGCTCGTCAGTGCGCTCGTCGTGCTGGTGGCGGCGTGGCGGGTGCCGGAGCTGCGAAAAACCTGAGTGCGGAATTCGGAATGCGGAATGCGGAGTTGCTGTGGAAGGTCGCTCGTCTCTCGACGCCTACCATGACATTCCGCACTCCGCACTCCCCATTCCGCACTCATTTCCATCCCCGTCTCTTCGCCTCGGCGACCACCAGCCCCGCCGCGCCCTCGAACCCGAGCCGCTCCGCGTTCACGACCAGATCGTAATTGGTCACGTCGTGGCGGTGGCGGCCATAGTACGTCTTCACGTACTGGTCGCGCTGGCGGTCCGTCTCCTCCACCATCCGCTCGACGGTCGCCGGGTCGGCGCCGAGCCGCTCGACCGCAAGCTTCATGCGGAACGGCTTCGAGGCCACGACGTAGGCGTGCAGCGCGTCCGGTCGGTTGCCGAGCACCGCCTGAGCGCCGCGGCCGACGAGCACGACCCGGCCGTGCGTCGCCGCCTCGGCGATCACCCGCTCGGTGATCTTCACGAGCGTCGCTTCGTCTTGCTCGACACGCGGCACGGCGGCCTGGGCGATGAACATCTCCGGCGAGGCCACCGCGAGCGTGCGGGCGAGCCGCTCGAGCAGCCCCGGCGCCCGCTCCTCGCGCTGCGCCACCTCGGCCGGCGGCACCCCGGCCCGCCGCGCCACCTCCTCCACGAACTGGTTGTCCACCAGCTCCCACCCCAGGCGCTCGGCCACCAACCGCGCGACGTCCGAGCCGCCGGACCCGTACTGCCGCGTGACGGTGATGACGGGCGGGGCCATCTCAGGGCTTCAGGTTTTTGCGCAGCTCGCCCACGTTGAGGAGCGGGATGCCGCCTTCGGTCGGCACGAAGATGATCAGGTTGCTGGAGTTCTTCATGTCGTGCAGCACCTCGATCCACTGCTTCATGAGCGCCTCCGGCGACAGCGTTTGATTCAGGAGCCGCTGCTGCTCGGTCTGCAGCCGCGCCACCTCGACGCGGTGCCGCTCGGTCTCGATCTGCTGCTCCTGGGCGATCTTGTTGTTGATCGCCTGGACCACCTGGGCGGGGGGCTGGAGGTCGCGCAGGAAGAACGCCGTCACGGTGGCGATCCGGAACTTGCCGCCGCCGGCGCGCGGCGTCGTCACCAGGGCCGAGTCCACGAGCCCTTCCATCGTGTTCGCGATCTGGGTGCGCTTGGCGATGTCATTGATCGAGTACTGCACCATGCCGTCGCGCACGCCCTTGCGGATGGCGTTCCGCACGGCGCCGCGAATCTGCTCCTCGTCGCCGATCTCGGTGAAGATCTTGGGTGATTGCTGGGGGTCGATCTGCCACCGGATCGAGACCTCCACGGTCGTCCCCATCTGCTCGCTGGACAGCGCCGCGATCTGCTCGATCTGGTCGCTGCGCGGCGGCCACTGCTCCTCGCGCGTGGAGTAGCGCTCGATCGACGACCACGGCGGAACGACGCGGATGCCCGGCAAGAGCGGGGTGGGGTCCACGTAGCCGAAGGCGTGCCGCACGCCCACCTCGCCGGGGTCGATCACGACCATCGCGGAGCCGACGGCGAGCGCGAGGGCGAGCGCCCCGAGGCCGAGCCCGGCGAACCGCAGCAGCGACACGATGGGCCCGGGCCGCTGCGAGCGCAGCAGCGCGGCGGCGAGCAGCACGGAAAACGCGATGGCGCCGAGGACGGCGGCGGAGACGAGCTTGCCCATGGAGGCTCCGGAGGGGAGGTAGGATGAACATAAGCCGTACGCCATAAGTCGTAAGCCGTAAGTCAGCGGCGTGACTTACGGCCTATGGCTTACGGCTTACGTCTCACGAGAACAGATTCGGTCCGCCCCCGCCCCCGCCCCCGCCCCCCGTCTTCCCGTACGGCGGGCCTTTCGGATCGGGGCGAGCCCGCACGTAGCCCAGCTCCTCGTTGCGCGAGATGCGCTTCTCGGCGACGAGTCCCTCGAGCACCAGCTCGCAGGCCGCGACCAGGGTACCCGGGTCTTTCTTGCCCGCCAGCCCCACCTGGTCGACGACGTCGAGCAGACCGGGCACGACGCTGAATCCCTTGAGCACCGTCTCGGCGCGCTCGTCGGTGGAGATCTTGAGCGCACCGCCCTCGTCGAACCAGTGCACGATGTCGTCCACGTTCGCCCCGCCCACGCGGGCCGCGAACGTCTTCCCTGCGGCGCGGCGAATTAGGTCCTTCGCGATGGCCTCGGCGCCCTGCAGCTCGCCCTCGTACTCGAGCTCGAGCTTGCCCGTGATGGCGGGGAGCGCGGCGTACACGTCGGACACGCGAGGCACCACGGTCTTCTCTTTGGTGGCGATCGTCCGCCGCTCGGCGTTCGATATGACGTTCTCGAGCACGCTGATCGGTAAGCGCTGGGACACGCCGCTGCGGCGATCGACCCGCTTGTCCTCCCGCGCTTCGAACGCGACGTGCTCGATCAGCTCGGCGATGAACTCCGGCAGCCGCAGCGGCCGGCCGTTGCGGTCGAGCCAGGCCTCCTGGCGCGTGATCGCCGCGCCCAGATCCACCGTGTGCGGATAGTGCGTCACGATCTCCGAGCCCAACCGGTCCTTGAGCGGCGTGATGATCTTGCCGCGCGCGGTGTAATCCTCGGGGTTCGCGGTGAACACGAGCGCCACATCGAGGTTCAGGCGGACGGGGTAGCCTTTGATCTGGACGTCGCCCTCCTGCATGATGTTGAACAGCCCCACCTGGATCTTCCCCGCGAGGTCGGGCAGCTCGTTGATCGCGAACACGCCGCGGTTGGCGCGCGGCAACAGCCCGAAGTGCATCGTCAGCTCGTCCGAGAGCAGGTGCCCGCCGCGCGCGGCCTTGATCGGGTCGACGTCCCCGATGATGTCGGCGATCGTGACGTCGGGGGTGGCGAGCTTCTCCACGTAGCGCGAGTCGCGCGGCAGCCAGGCGACCGGCGCGCGGTCGCCGTGCTCGTTCACGAGCTCGCGCCCGTACTTGGAGATCGGCGCGAACGGGTTGTCGTTCACCTCGCTCCCCGCGAGGATCGGGATCTCCTCGTCGAGCAGCGTGACGAGCGCGCGCAGGATGCGGCTCTTCGCCTGCCCTCGCAGGCCCAGCAGGATGAAATTGTGCCGGGAGAGGATCCCGTTGACGAGCTGCGGGATCACGGTGTCCTCATAGCCCACGATCCCGGGGAAGAGGGAGGCGCCGTTCTCGAGCAGGCAGATGAGATTCTCCCGGAGCTCGTCCTTGACGGTGCGTCGGATGCGGGCGGGGCTCCCCCACTCGGTGTGTTTCAGCTCGCCCAGCGTGCTTGGCTTCGCCATGGCCCGATAGTTAACCCGACCCCTCCCGCGGTGTAAAGAGTCGGGCGGCGCCCACTCCCCAGGCGGGCAGGTCCAGCGCGACGTACCCGTCCTGCGTCACCGCCAGCGTGTCGCCGTTCATTTCAACGAGGTTCGCGCGCCGCGCCGCGCGAAACGTGTACGCCGCGGGCCGGATCGTCACGGAGCGCGCCGCGCCCGCCACGTCGAGCAGCTTCACGACCACGCCCTCGCCGTCGTCGGCGGGCTTCGCGCCGACGACGAGGACACCGGGATCCGGCAGCGAGAGCGCGGCGGCCTTGGCGGTGAGCGGCCCCGGCACGGCCGCCGTGTACGGCGCGCTCACGTACAGCGGATCGCACGCCGCCCAGCCGCGCCGCACCGGCTCCGCCGGCTCGGCGCCGGGCGAGAGCAGCGAGACGCGGAACCGGAAGACGTGCTCGCCTCCCTGGCGCGCCGCGTAGTTCGTGTGCCAGTAGTTGTTCATCGCGTAGGCGAACAGCGTGCCGTCCGGCTCGATGCGACGCCGCCAGGCTCCGCGGCACACGTCGTTCAACGTGAACAGCGGCGTGTCGGGCCCGCTCCACAGGATGCCGTCGCTGGCGTCGTGCAGCCACACCCAGTGGGCGTGGCAGAACCAGTCGCGGCAGCTCGCCGGCTGCTGATCGCGCTCCACCGCCATGCGCCCGAGCGGCACTTCGACCTCGACGACGGGCTTGGTCAGCGCGAACGGGAAGGCGACATACAGGGCTTCCTTCTCGAGCGTCGGGGTCTTCGCAAGCCGATTCTCGACGTCGATCCAGGGGAGCTCGTCGTACAGGGTCACGGTCGAGGTGAGCGACGGGAAGCCCTCGAGGCGCCGGGTCGCCACGAGACGCACGCCGATCCCGGGAAGCCGCTCGCGGCGCGCGGCGACGAGCTGCGCCTGCGCCACGGCCAGCTCGGGCGGGGCCTTGAGGTAGTCGCGCGACCTGTCGGTCCAGAGCGCCGAGCGCGCGCCGCCGCGCACGTACACGAGCTGGTTCAGCCCGGACCAGGCGGCCGGGTTCACCCGCTCCTTGCCGCCGCCGACGAGAGACCGAACGGCGCCGGTTGCCGAGTCGAGCGCCAGGTGAAAGGCTCCCGCCTGCGCGTCGAGCGCCGCGCCGTCGTCCACCACCGGGCGAGGAGGCCGCTCGCTTTCGGCCAGCGCGAGGTAGCCCAGCGCGGGGACATCGCGCATCAGGACGAGGGCGGACCCGTCGGGGAAGTCCACCGCCGGGAGCTCCGCGCCCGCGTACGCGAGCCGCCGGCCGGCGCCGTCGGGGACGTGGGCGACCTCGCTGCGGGGCCAGCTCGACGCGTTGAACACGAGGCGCCCCGCGCCCGCCTGGGTGGCCCCGCCGATCCTGAGCAGCCCCTCGGCGAGCTGCCGCTCGGCGGCCGCCGCGGCGCCGTCCAGCAAGCGCCGCTTGTACAGCCATTGCGCCACCGTCTGGCGCGAGTCCGGGGCGGAGACACTCACGTCCGCGCCCCAGGTGTGCTCGCCAAACAAGAGGAGGTCGCGCCACATCGCCTGCCGTTCCGAGGCGCGTCGGGCGAGCCGGGCCGTAGCCTCGTCGTCCCGCGGCTCGAGCCGGTCGTCCCACAGAGCGACCAGCTCCGCCGCCCGCGCCGCGAGCTGCGCCCGGCGGAACCGGGCGAGCTCGGCCGCCGTGGAAGCGGCCCCGTCTTCCCAGTAGCAGCCCGTGTCGCCGCGGCGCACCGGCAGCTTCGCCCCCCAGCGGCGCTCCAAGTCGCGGAAGAAGTCTTCGGCGCGGCCCGGCACGATCCGCGGGAAGGCGAACCGGCGGTTGAACTCCTCCATGTTCTGGACCAGCCGCTCGTCGATGGGCGCGTTGTCGCTGGCGGACGCGCCGTACAGGAGCGCGATGTCGAAGGGGTAGCCGGGCGAGAGGAACACGGGGTTCGTGAGCAGCCAGTCGGAGAGGCGCCGGCCCATCTCGTCCGGCCCGACGTCGAACCCGAACCGCGTGGCGTCACCGTAGCGGTAGGCGCGCCAGTGCAGCACCCGGCCGCCGTCCGGGCCCTCCCACCAGTACGCCTGGGGATAAACCGGCCAGTCGCCGGCCAAACCCGCGGCTGCCCCGTCCGCCGCCGAGAGGAGCGGGACGGCGCGCTCGGGGTTCGGGCCCGTGGCGAGATAGCGCACGCCGCTCGCCGCGAGCACCGTCGGAAAGGTGAGTGTCTGGCCCGGAACGTCGGTAAGCTGGGCGGCCGCGAAGCCGAGGCCTCGCTCGCGCGCCAGCAAACCGGCGGGCCACACGACGCGCGCCAGCGTCTCGTGGTCGAGCAGCCCGGTCAACAGGTTCGCGAACAGCGCCTGGAACCCGATCTTGCCGCCGCGGATCGCCTCGACCAGCGCCCCGGCGGCCTCGGGGGAGCGGTTCTCGACGTAGGAGATCACCTGCAGCGCGCACTCTGCGGTCCAGCGGTAGTCGGGGTGACCGGGGAGGCGGGCGAGGGCCGCGTCGAGGTTCTCGCGGTGGATCTCGAGGCAGCGCTCCTGCAGGTCGGTGTCCCCGACGGCGGTGTGGATCGTGGACAGCCAGTAGAGCGTCCAGCGCTTGGGCGGCACGAGCCGGAGGCGGCTGCGCGCGACGCGCGTCTTCCCCACCTCCACGTCGATCTGGAACTGGGAAGGCTCGGACAGCGGCACCCACACCTCGCCCAGGAGGACCGGGCCCGCCGGGAGGAGCCCGGCGCTGCCCACGAGCGCACCGCGCCGGTCCGTCACACGCGCCCGGCCCGCGGGCGCGTCGAGCCCCGTGACGGCGATGCGCACGAGGTTGCGGCGCCCCTCGGGCTGCTGGTAGAGGGCCGTGGGGGTCGCAGCGACGGTGGGCGGCGCCCCGCCGCCCCTTCCCGGCTGCGGCGAGGGGAGGGGGGAGAGGTAGCGCCCGAGCACCGGCAGCCCGCCCAACCACCGCAAGAACGTCCGGCGATCCTTCATGCTGCCCCCCCTGGCGCTCTTGACTCGCCCGGGCGCCGCTCTAGGTTTCGCCCCGCGTGGCATCCGTCACGAACCCTACTAGTCAGGAGCACCGATGAAGCGTCTCGCCCCGGTCCTCGCCGTCGTCGCGCTCGCAGCCTGTACCAAGGCCGGGCAGAGCGGCAGCAGCAGCACGACGATGCAGGACACCTCGCACCAGATGATGATGTCGGACACGTCCAAGCACATGATGATGGCAGACACCTCGAAGCACATGATGATGGACTCGTCCAAGATG
>Ga0209761_1002140_pt1 | contig 12945 bp, 12 predicted proteins | sample GraSoi013_1_40cm_4_FD_185818 | JGI IMG/M metagenome (GOLD analysis project Ga0209761, IMG submission 185818) | Grasslands soil microbial communities from the Angelo Coastal Reserve, California, USA - Sample 09_25_2013_1_40cm (SPAdes) (version 2) | ecosystem: Environmental > Terrestrial > Soil >... | reverse complement strand
TCAGGACTCATTTGAGCAACGTAGTCGCTGAGTCGGTCTAATCTTCTCGAAATGTACCGCATCGCATATAGGAAGTAGATTATCAGAAAGGACAAGACGAACCCGGTGTCTAGGAACAGGCTTCCAATCGCACCAGAGGGCGAAGCTAGGTAGTCTATTGTCGCGAGGATTCTCATCGGAACGAAGCTGATGATAATTGCTCCAAGCCAGAAGGGGAACCTTTGAAGAAGTCTTGGCAGTGGGAAGCGAGAGGAAATACTACTTTTGCTTTTCAAGCCGCGTCCTGCCCTGTGGCTGATTGGCTTCGTAGGTAGTATCCAACCGTCCTATCCGCGGCAATGTGCCCGAACCAGGCAAGGACGGGCAGGTATACAGTTTGCAGGAAGAGCCAGGAACTCACAAAGACGAGCCCACAAACTACTGCGCTGTGAAAGGTGTTGTAGAGGCGCGCGCCCCAACTCGGCCATCTCCCACCTTTGGATAATAACCCAATTGGGATGAAGGAGGCCACGTCGGGAAGAATGAGCCAAAAAACGAACGAGCTCCAGTAAATGGTAGCTGCCCCCCCTGCCAGCCCAGCTCCTTTCCAGACCAGATAGACCAAAATGCCTAGGAATAATCCGGCGTACTCTGCTCTGTAGAGATTGGAGTCTATGCTTTGAAAGCCGGGACCCCACTTGGGCGATTTCATGTCTTGTCCTCCCGTCAAGATTCATTACTTGTTTCACGCTTGTTGGAAAAGTCTTGGGTCTACGACTCCTTCAGGAGCCCTCCAATGCACAGGCACAGAAACGCAGGTACAAGTTCTATGGTGCTATCTCTGCAAGGTGTTTGAAGTAGGAACGAGCTCGGAGCGAAGCTTGGCTGCCCGTCGAGTCTCGAGTAGGTCTCTAAATTTTCTGTTCTTCATCAACTCGTCGGCTATCGTCTCATCCTCCTTCCCAACTCTGTTCCAGACGAGGTAGCGCGATTCTCGGTCCCGCGATAGCTTGATGATATGGTAAGGTATGTAGAAGAGGTTCCCTTCGATAAACTCGAAAGTATCAAGGTCTATCTTCGAAGGTAGCTTGAGCCCATCAGAGAAGAGCTTCCACCGGAACGACCTCTGCTTTGCGACGTATTCCATGTGTTCCTTCAAGCTCTTTCTAGTAACATCGTCCTCTCCATTGCCTTCTGATTGTTTAGCGAGGGTTTCTAGTTTCTCGTCGTGGTCATAGAGCAGGCCCTTAAGCTCAGCCAGTCTCTGGTTGAGGAGTTCTGTTGAGTCGACTCCGACAACAACGCTTCGGGGATCCAATTCCTCCTCGCTGACCTGAGAAGTCAACTCCAACAACTCGGGCTGGAATCCAAGGTCCACCTCTTTCAATGCTAGAACAGCAGACCTGCCCTCTTGGATCACCGTCTGTTTTGACACGAGACCCTTCTTTGCAGAGTATCGGTAGGAAAACCCAAGGTACGGGAGGTAAACCGTGTTCTGGAAAAGATATCGCTCCTCGGTGCCCCCAAGAAACCCTCGTTTGATCCTTTTCTTCTCTGCCTCGCGAACGAGGGCTTCCTCCGGAACTAGTAGGGGCAATGCTCTAACAGAAGTCTTCGGAGCCGGCAGCCCTGCAGTCAGCATCTTCACCTCTTTTGCCTCCAGAGGTCCGCGGTGGTAGCTCATCAGCCATCTTGGAGTGATGATGCTTGATTCGCCCTGGTCGAAGACCTGGTGGTAGAACTGACGGGTCCTCAGTGTCGAGATGGTCTGAAACGCATCGGAGCCTAAAGACAGCCCGGTTCTGACCCTTTCGATGTCTTGTCTCGTGGAGAGGTTGCCGATGAACCTGAAATTGGCGTTTGAGATTACTTTGTAGTCCACGTCCGACGGGTTTTGTGTCGCCATTATGATTCCGAGCCCGTAGGCTCTGCTAACATGTATCAAGTGCATCAGAATCTTCTTGGAAGGTGGCTCTCTCACAGGGGGACAATATCCGTGGACCTCATCGAAGTAGAGCAAATACTGCAGAGCCTGAGTTCCCTCCTGGCGAGTTAGCCAGTAGAAGAGTTCCTGAAGCAGATACTCGACGAAGACCTGCTTTGCTATTTCGCTGGGTATTCCCCGAAGGTCCACTACACAAATCGGCGTTCGTCCCTGGCTCTTGCGAAACCATTTGTCAAAATCCGGAGTTTCACCGATGAACCAGGCCTTGGCTCCCGCGTCCGTGACGAGAACGTTAAGCCTCCGAGCGAGCTCACTTCTGTCCCTTGTCCCTATGGCCTCGTCTAGTTCTAGCATCCCCAGCTTGTCAAAACTAGGAGCTGAAACCTCCTGGATCAGCGTTTCAAGGGTTAGCTCGTGATCACTCCCCCACGCCTCTTCGAGAATCTTCGTAATCAGAGCGTGTTGGACCTTGCTCTCCTCACCGTAGCCAGCCAGACGGAGAATGTTGGAAGCTTTCAGTTCTAACAGATCTAGGGCGAGGCTTGGCTCCTCAGCCATCATCTTGACGAAATCTTTTGGCGGTGCGAGCCTAGGAGACATTGAAACGGGAAAGCCGCTACTAGACCTAGGAGTGTAGATTCTCACCTCTGTCCTCTTGACGAATCCTTCCAAGTCTTCATCGCCATGGCCCTCCTCGGCGTACTTGTTCCTGTATTCCGTAGCGAGCCCTGAGGCATACTCTTCCGGCGTCCTACCGAGAAGTTTTGCTTCAACATCCGAAAAAGGGCGAAAGCGAAAATCGAGAGAACGAATCGCCAAGCATCCAATGTCACCCTTCGGATCAATGGCCAATACCGGGACGCCTTGAACGGCCGCTTCTTCGATGATGGCCTTGCAGAGTACCGTCTTACCGGAGCCAGTCGCTCCGAACACGACGGAATGTTTTGTGAGACCTGTAGGATCTATTGTTAGGACTGTTCCGTCGGACTTATGACCCACCAGGAATTCCCACACGGTCTTTTCTCCTTTCCTCAGTCTAGAAGATGAAGCGTATCGAACGTTCCCATTCATAAGCCCAACTTGACCGAAGTAAGATGTGCCGGGTGCCGAGCCGACTCGGTTGTCCCGGCTGCTCTGGAACTTATAGTGCGGAATTTGCGGCTTCTACCGCGAACTTTGCTCGCAAGTTATCCTTTAACGGTTGTCCGACGACTCCCTTGTCTGTGATTATCCCAGTGACGAGTTCCGCGGGTGTTATGTCGAAGGCAGGGTTCAACGCCTCAACACTGCGTGGCCCAATCCGCTTCCCCGCAAAGTAGAGAATCTCTCTCTGGTCCCGTTCTTCGATAATGACCTGGGACGGATCGGTCTCCAGATCCATCGTCGAAATAGGCGCTGCCACATAGAAAGGAACTCCGTAGAACTTCGCGGCAATGGCGATAGGAAGTGTCCCGATCTTGTTTGTAACATGACCGGTTCTGAGGATTCTGTCGGCACCGACGATGACTTTGTCGATTGCTCCGCGAGCCATTAGTTGGGCTGCGGCACTGTCTACGATTATCTTGACTGGAACCTTGTCCTTGGCCAGTTCGAAGGCTGTTAGCCGGGCGCCTTGAAGCAGGGGTCTGGTTTCCGTGGCTATGACTGAAACGTGTTTTCCCTCTTCTATTGCAGCTCGGATAACGGCGAGGGCTGTCCCATATCCCGCAGTCGCCAGAGCACCTGCATTACAGTGGGTCAGAACGGTGTCATCTTCATCTATCAACGTCGCGCCGAAGATTCCGATGCTGTGAGCAGCCCTCAGCTCCTCGTCCAGTATTGAATTAGCTTCTTCGAGAAGCCGCGTTTCAAGGGAGGCGGTCGAGCTGATTTTGGATGAGGCGCTGTAGACCCTTTCCACAGCCCATCGAAGGTTGACACCTGTAGGACGGGTTGCTATCAAAGTGTCCGCGGACTTGCGCAGCTGTCGTCGTGCCTCGTCTCGATCCTTCGTGTGTATCTTCCTAGAAGCCAGGACGAGTCCATAGGCACCGACTACGCCGATGAGAGGAGCACCTCGGACCTTCATGGTGCGGATTGCGTTGCAAACTTGGTCCAAGGTTCGCATTCTGACGTATCTGAGCCTTAGCGGTAGGAGCGTCTGGTCAATGACTTGCAACGTTCCATTCCGCCACTTGACCGGCTCCAGCTCGTTGCGAACTGTTCGGGGCATTGCTTTTCCCTAATTATTTCGGTCTCCGTTTGTTATGCCTTTATAGCCGCGTGTCCCAGCCGAGCCACCGTTGCAAGTTCCAACGTTGCAAACTCCAAGCGATAGCAAGACAGGCCCCGAGGCTGTAACGGTTGAGGTTCATGAGGCCTTCCTCTCCAAAGGACAGACCTTCCTTCCTGAGCCCAGCAAGCTTATGGAGCTTCGAGAGAAAGCCTTCGGAACCCTCGCAGATGATAAGATAATCCTAAACCCATACGAAACATTCTACCTCGTCGAGAAGAACCGAATCAGAGTCCTGAACGAGAAGACGAAGAAGAAGCTCTCTCTTCAGGAACTAGTGACGAAACTCTCCGTAGGGAAACCGGCGATATGGACGAAGTATTTGGTTTACCGCGACCTTCGAGACCGGGGCTATCTGGTCAGAGTTGAGAACAAGGGCTTCGACTTCGAGACGTTCGGAAAAGGAGCGACCCGGCGAATGGTCTCCATCGTGTTCGAAGGCGGAGAGTCCACGCTTGAGAAGCTGGCCCAGCTGTCGGCCCGGGCCAACAGTCAGGGGAAGGACTTGGTTCTCGCGGTCATCGACAGAAGGACTGACATTGTCTACTACACTCTGAACACTGAGAGCTTCAAGGGCGAACAAGCAGAGTAGGCGGAACCGCTCGTGTCCGAGCCGCAGTTCACAATTCCGCGCGGCATGCGGGACATCGAACCAGACGAGATGGCTCATAGAATCTGGCTCGCCGACAAAATCCGCCAAGTCTTGTGGAGCCACGGCTTTCAACTGTTGGAGCCCAGCCCTTTGGAAAACCTTGAGACTCTGGAGGCAAAATCGGGCCCAGAAATTCGAGACCAGGTCTACTGGTTCAAAGACAAGGGTGGGCGGGACCTCGGACTGAGATTCGACCTGACTGTGGGCATGACACGGATGGTGGCCAACAGGCTTGACCTGCCGGTTCCCATCAAGGTCGCATGCATAGGCGGCAACTGGAGGTACGAGGAGCCCCAGTTCGGACGATACCGATACTTCACGCAGTGGGACGCGGAAATCTATGGCGTAACAGAGCCGACCGCCGACGCTGAAATAATCGCCACAGGCTCAGACATCCTAGACGCCGTGGGTCTCAAAGACCACGTGATCCGGATCAGCAACAGAAAACTGCTGGAGGGCTTTCTGCGAAGCCTCGGAATCCAAACACAGCCAGAGCTGGAGCGGTTCTTCAGAGTAGTCGACAAGCTCGGAAAAATAGGCCCGGGACAGGCAGAAAGAGAACTCGCAACAGCGGGCCTGTCAAAGGACCAAATCAGAAGCATCCTCGGTTTCGCAGGAATGGGAGGTGACCCCGCCAAGGTCATGGGTGACCTAGAGAAGCGACTCCCGAAGGGCGAAATGATAACGAAAGGGTTCCAGGAATTGTCAGGGACAATAGAAGCCGCGGAGTATCTGGGCAAACTGTCAAAGTGTACGGTAGACCTCGGCATTGTCAGAGGAATAGGATACTACGATGGGACCGTGTACGAAGGGTTTGACCGCGACGCTGACGACCTAGGCTCGATTTTCGGCGGAGGACGCTTCGACAAGCTGACCAAGACCTACGGTAAGAGAGACATGCCAGCAACAGGAGTTGCCGGTGGAATAGAGCGGCTCATGCTGTCCCTCGACAGGAAGAAACTGTTTCCAGACCTGGAACAGCGTCCCGAAGCCTTTGTGGTTACGGTGAACGAGAGCTTGCGGAGGGAAGGTTTGAAAATTGTTGAGAGGTTGCGAGAGGCGGGGATCAGAACGGATTACGATTTGAAACAGCGAACTCTTCAGAAACAACTCGAGTATGCTAATGCGGTGGGAGCTCGTGTCACGGTCATTGTCGGCCCGCGGGAGTTGGAGGAGGGAAAGGTTCGGTTGAGAGATATGAAAAGCGGCAAGGAGAGAGATGTTCCGCAGTCACTTGTAGCTGAGGAAGTTCAAAAGAACGCATCCTGATTCAAGGGACCCGCACTGATTCGGATCGTAAAGCTTACTCGACCCGAACAATTTGCCGAGTCAATCGAGGTTCAGCGCAGCGCGTGGGGCCTAGGCGCCTCAGGCGCGGTCCCGGCTCACCTGCTAATTGCTGGCCAGCATCACAGTGGTCTTGTTCTAGGAGCTTATGATGGCCGGAAGATGGTTGGAGTTCTTTTCGGGTTTACAGCCCTAGACAAGGGGAGACCCTACCACTATTCACACATTACCGGAGTCATGAGGGATTACCAGGCGAAAGGGGTCGGTTTCAAGCTAAAGCTCGCCCAGCGGCAACATGTTCTCCGCCAAGGCCAGAACCTTGTAAAGTGGACCTTTGACCCCCTCCAGGCTGGAAACGCGTATTTCAACATCGGAAAATTGGGAGCGGTCTGTCGAACATACCGGCGAGAAGTGTACGGGTCCCTAGACGATTCATTGAACAGGGGTAGAATAACGGATAGGTTCGAGGTCGAATGGTGGATTCGAAGTAAGAGTGTTCACGACAGGCTTGAGAAGAGTCCGAGAAATGAAATGTCTCTCAGCTTCCCGAGACAGGATGTCAAGGCCGTGAACGAAACTCGGAGAGACAAAGGAGAAGTGAGGATGACACTCGGCATGCGTCTAGGTCTCAGAGACGAGCAATTGCTTGTCGAGATTCCGGAGAGTATCGGCAAGGTTAGAGATTCCAGCTTGAGCCTTGCCCGAGACTGGTGTTTGAGCTTCAGAAGAATCTTCGAACATTATTTCCGGCGAGGCTACGCAGCCACCGATGTCTCTGTTCTTAAGGAAGGGAAAGAGAGAAGAGTCTTCTACTTACTAGAACATTCTCGACGGATAGAGTAGGCTCGACTAGTGCGGATTGACGCGGTGGAACTGCGGCACCTTCGAATGCCACTTGTCTCGTCCTTCGAGACCAGCGCCTGGAAGGAAGAAGAGAAGACCTGCATAATTGTCGAGTTGCATTCTGGCCGAGAGTCGGGCTACGGAGAGTGTCCCGTAAGCGCGGGTCCATGGTACAGCTACGAGACAACGACCAGTTCCTGGCACGTGATGAAGGACTATCTCATACCGTTGGTCCTTGGGAAGGATTTCGAATCTCCAAAGAACTTGCTCGACTCCATCGACAGCATACGGGGACACAATATGGCCAAGGCGTCTTTCGAGATGGCCTTCTGGGACCTCATGGCAAAGACAAAGCGGGTCTCGCTCAGCAAATTGCTTGGGGGAACCCAGACCAAAGTGGCCAGCGGAGTCAGCGTCGGAATCCAGAAGACCACCGCGAAACTAGTCGAGGCCGTTGAGAGGTTCCTCGAGCAGGGCTACCGAAGAATCAAAATCAAGATCAAACCCGGCCAAGACATCGAACTCGTAACAGCGATCCGAGAGGACTTCCCGGATACTCCATTAATGGTGGACGCAAACGGGGCATATCGCCCAGAGGATTCCGAAATACTAGCGAAGCTGGACACGTTCGACCTATTGATGATTGAGCAACCGTTCGCCTGGGACGACTTGGTTGACCACGCGGAGCTCCAGAAGAATATCAAGACCCCAATCTGCCTCGATGAAAGTGTCGCTAGCCTGAGCGATTTCAAAGCGGCGCTCGCCCTGAAGAGTTGCAGGATTCTAAACATCAAGCCTACAAGAGTAGGAGGATTTACGACGAGCACGGAGATTCACAACCTTTGCAAGTCGAACGGGATACCAGTGTGGTGTGGAGGGTTGCTTGAGACAGGCATTGGACGAGCCCATAACATTGCCTTGGCCAGCCTTCCCAATTTTGTCATGCCCAATGATATTTCCGCGAGCTCGCGATATTTCAAGAAGGACATTGTTGAGCCCGAGTTTTCTCTGAACAACGATGGAACCATTACAGTCCCAACCCGCTCCGGGCTTGGAGTCGAAGTTGCAGAGGAGAAGCTGACCGAGTTCACAAAAGAACGCAAAGTGTTCAAACCCTAGCGTTGAACGGGCTAGAGTAATTGGAAGGTCTTTAGAGGAGCCATTCCTCAAGCCGGGCGACTCGAGATGCGGCTACCCTTCGTCGTAATAGGCGTGGCAATGGTGGTTGCGGGCATCGCTGTTGTAGCCATCTATCCGTACGGGGCTCACCATACCATCCCCGAAGGCGGAGCTGGTATTGCATTAGTTGGATTGATAACTGCCGGGGCCGGCTTGTCGATGAGGACTAGAGCTGCTACTGCTCCTACCCAGTTCAAGTGCAGCACCTGTGGTAGGGTTTTCGGCTCGGAACAAGCTTTGAGTGCGCACAGCAAAGACAAGCATCCCCAATAGGACCGGGCCCCATTCCAGCGGTAGGAATTCGGCTAGGATGTTTTCTGGGCCTCAATCTTTCCCTCAGGGGAACTCGTACCGGCGGATGTGGTTCGTGCAAGTAAGTAGCACAGATAGAATGGGCATGTGAGCGAGAACATGAGAGAGCGACGATATCTCTCCCTCAACCCAATGAAAATCCTCAACATATGGCTCGGACCCCATCCTCGAATTTTGGTAATTGCCTTGCTCAACCCTGGAGGACCCGGGGTGGACCGGGGGCTGGTGTCGAGAAGGAACCACTTGATAGCTTCCAAAGAAAAGAACGTGCCATCATAGAATATCAGAGATGAGACTGCCCCAAAAAGAGAGAGCACCATACTGATAATGAACACACGGCCGAGACTCCCTAGGGGATCATGGTTAGAGATGTTGCCGAGAATGTTTTCTCCCCAAACCACGACAGCTCCTTTGAGAATATTGCTGACCACCAATTCTTTCGGGGCGAGGTGGAAGAAGAGCCTGCCAAAGGGCAGTTTGAAGCTTTCCGCCTCTTCGAACAATCGCCCAGCGTCAAGAGACAGAAGCGTGCCACGGCGAACTATGAAGTGAGATTTGAAGAGAGCCGTGCGGGAAGCAAAGACCCAGAGGAAATGGCTGCGACTTCTAGCGGGACCCACAGACGACTCGAGCCTCTTCACTGCAGAGTCAAGTTTCTCAATGGTAGCTTCAGGAGTATCATCGCTGACCACAAACAGCAGGTCCACATCGCTCACGCTCTTCGAGAACTCACCGCGGGCGAAGCTTCCAAACAGGATGATGGAGCGTAGCTTGTCTCCACATATTCCTGATGATGCTAGAATCGCCTGTTCAAAATAAGAAATGAACTCTGGCGGAATTCGGGGCATCGCCACCTCCGTATCTTCCCGGAACTTTCTACGTCTCAAAGTTGTCAACTGAAACTGCTGGATATATTAGGAGGATTCGCGGCTGTGTTCTTCTAACAGGGATCATGAAACTAGAAACCCCGCCTAGAACTAGGAACCTTCGTCGAAGACGTGTCAGAAGAACGGAGAGAATCCGACTTATTTCTGTCGCTGCTGCCGCTGGCTAGTACCCGCTAAGCGCACCGGTCTTCCTCGCGCTTTTGGAGAGGTAGTTGAACAATGGGATTCCTATCGGAACGAGAATGGCTGTTTCAAGCAGTAACATCGAGATTAGCCACGTGATTGATGGGGTGGCCACTCCCATGAGGCCGGCTGGTGTGAGCAACGCGGTTCTTGTGATGTAGAGTCCATAGGTTAACGGGAAGACCCAGCTGATAGGCTGGACAATCTTTGGGAGCGCTTCCACGGGGAAGGCTAGTCCGCAGAAGAACACCATGATTGGCCAGAGGACTTGTCCGAGCTGGTCCTCTCTCTTCGCGAGAAACGTGATGCCAGCGAAGACCATGCCGAAAGCAGAAAGCGACAGCATCGTGAGCAAAATACCTAAAGCGGCCAGCGGAATGTTCGGTGTGGGTCCCAGTGTCAGACCGAAAAAGAGGCCTCCGAGCGCGAGCAGAATCGAGAATCCTATCAGGCTGAACGTCTGGTCCGCGGCCATCTTGCCGATGAGCCATGCCACTTTGTTCGCGGGCGTGATGAAAACCAGCTCCGCAGTACCGTGCTCCTGCTCTCCCCTGATCGCCTGGGCCCCGCCGAAGGCTGCGCTGAATATGAAGCTCTGGAACGCGAAACCAATCACGACCCAGGTCAAGTAGGAAGAGCTACCGGTTAGAGACTGGAAGTATGAGACGTTGCTGAGAACTCTAGACCCGATGACCCAACTTGTCAAGAGAGCAAACAGTGGCCCCGCTACACTGTAGCCTATGTAGCCTGGGACGGTGAGGAACCGTGTTATCGACCTCAAATGCGCTGAGTAGGCCGCGCGAAATGTCCTGATAGGACCAGTCACTTTCTATCACCCTACATCTGGTAGAGGGAACCGTCTTTTTTCGCTCTCTTCTCCACAATCCTCAACAGAAAATAGCCCACGAAAAGAAAAACAGCCGTGAACAGGTATAATGGCAGTAGCTGGTTGAGAATGTCGACGAGCCCTCCCCCCGACAAAAGTGTGGCACGCAGGGCTGAGATCGCGAAGGTCACAGGAATTACCAGGGAGACAAATTGCAATGCTTGGGGAAGCGCGGCTACGGGAAAGGCTACGCCGGAGAAGAACCGGATCGGTGCCTGAAGGGATGAGGCCATTTGGTCTGCTGCACGGCTGAGGATGAAGAAGCTGGCGAAGAAGACCCCGACCGCGACCAAGGCGATCATCGTGCTAACCAGTGTGATCGCCACGGCTGGCCAGCTCGTGACGGTAAGCTGTATTCCGAAGATGAACCAGTTGAGGAGGAATATGGCGACTATCCACCAGGCTCCCTCGACCAGCGAGGATAGCCCGTTGGCTAGAAGCATGGTCAACCTACTCGCCGGGGTAAGAAACAGAACATCGATTGTTCCCATCCACCTCTCCTGTTGCAGCGAGTTTCCCGTCGACCACAACAAACGGTTGTAGAGAAGGTAGACCACCGTGCCGACAATTATCATACCTGACAAGGTTAGGCCATAGTTCTGGCTGAGGGTTGTCGACACGCTGCTCGACGAGGCAACTCCAAGGTACTGGTAGATGTTCATCGCGAGCAGTGGGATGGGCCAGATAATTGTGGCGATGAGCCAGGTTGAGTAGCTTGTGAAGAGTCGGAGGTTGCGCCGGAAGACCGCGTTAAACGTCCGCCACTCCTTGCCCAGGCTCAATCCCGCAGCTTCCTCCCCGTCAAGCCGATGAAAACGTCCTCCAGAGTCGGTTCTATCTCCTGCAACGCGTGAATCTTGACCCCTTTCGAGACAAGAGTCTGGGTAATCTCTGGAAGGACACCCTCAGCGTCCATTGTGTGAATCCTCAACTGGGCATGCCCAGCATCCGAATCATCAAAGCTCAACGCGACCTCGCTGATGCCTTCGATATTCTTGAGGAGACTCTCAGCCGCTTCGGGCACGTTGGACGCGTTGATCTGAATAATGTCCGCCTGGCTCAGGCTCTTCTTCAGCTCCGCCGGAGTCCCAAGCCCGATGACCTTGCCATTGTCGATAATTGCTATCCGGTCGCACAACTGGTCAGCCTCATCCATGTAATGGGTGGTGAGCAGAATCGTCTTCTTCTGCTCCCGCTGCAACCGCTGCTTGACAAAATCCCTGATGACACGCGCCGAGGCCGGGTCAAGCCCCAGCGTCGGCTCGTCCAGCAGGAGAATCGCCGGGTCATGAATCAGTCCACGGATCAAGTGGAGCCGCTGCTTCATTCCACGCGAGTACTTCTCAACGGTCTCGTCCGCTCTCCCGTCCAGTTCGACGAGTTTGAGCAACTCGTCAATCTTGGGCTTTGACACATGGTCAGACATGTCGTACATACGCGCGAAGAAGAGAAGGTTCTCACGGGCTGTGAGCCTCCAGTAGAGACCTCTCTCGCCACCCGTGACGACGCCTACGCTCTCCCGGACCTTGTTCGGCTCTTTAACAATATCATACCCGTTGACCTTGGCGGTTCCCTGGTCCGGGACGAGGAGTGTGCATAGCAGCTTGATAGTGGAGGTCTTTCCTGCACCGTTGGGTCCCAGTAGGCCAAAGAGTTCGCCTTCACCGATCTGCAAGTTAACATGGTCGACTGCGGTGACGTGTTCAGGCTTGGTTGTGACCCGGCGTATCATTCGTTTGAAGATTGAGCCCTTGAGTGTCTTCTTGACGAAGGTCTTCGTCAGGTCGAGGGTCTCAACTGCAGGGCTCATGATGTGGCTAATTTTCCTGGGACGCTGGAGTATCGTCCCTTAGCCTTCAGGGTCGTGGAGCGGTATTAGAACCTCACTCGTGCGGAGATAGATCGTAGAACTCGGGCGGGTTCTTCGGCAAAACGTAGCGGATGTAGCCGTAGGCGTACTTCTCATGCAACACATTGCTGCCGTCTATTCCCTTCCGGTAGGCCTTGTCGAAAAGTCTCCAGTCTCGGGCCTTGATCGCCTCGCCAACCGGGTCCATGTGTTCCTTGATGAAAGCGGTCATGTCGTGAGAGTACTTTGGACGAAGCGTAGCTCCGACTTTCAACAGGTTGACAACCTGGTTTAGCTCGTGCTGGGCCAGCTTCCAGTTCCCACCTTTCGCTGCGTAGTAGAGAATATGATACCGTTCACCCACCTCTTTCATAAGTCGCGCCATTCCTGGCTGGACTTCAGCCAGTTGTTCCAGCGTCAGCTCTCCATGCTTGGTCTTGACAACAATCTTCTCGTCCAAGAGACTCTCACTCCAAGACTTGCCTTGATGATTCCCTTATAGCTCTGAACTGGAAATGGGGGACACCTGAGTGCTTGACGATGTGGGTGGAGTTCAAATGTCCAATTTGCGGAAAGGACCTTAACGATGACAAGCAACTCGCAAACTTCCTAATCTGCAGCAACGAGTCCCATGGAACACTACGCTTCTTCACAGGCGATGGCTGCTACTT
>Ga0209761_1002137_pt1 | contig 12948 bp, 13 predicted proteins | sample GraSoi013_1_40cm_4_FD_185818 | JGI IMG/M metagenome (GOLD analysis project Ga0209761, IMG submission 185818) | Grasslands soil microbial communities from the Angelo Coastal Reserve, California, USA - Sample 09_25_2013_1_40cm (SPAdes) (version 2) | ecosystem: Environmental > Terrestrial > Soil >... | reverse complement strand
TCATGATGTAAGCGACCATCACCGCGCCGAGCGGGTACAGCAGTGCGTAGCCCACCGGCGCACCCTCGGCCCAGTACACGGCCACCCAGATGATGAGAGAGACAATCACAGCTGCGAGCGCCCAGTTCCAGCCGTAGAGCGCCCAAAGCACGGGGGGCGCCACCCACACGAGGGACGGCAGCCACATCAGGTAGGGGGCCGCGCGCCGCAGCAGCGGCACCGGCGGCATCATCAGCGGCACGCCGAGCGCGAGGTTCTTCGACCACCCTTCGATGATCTCGCCGAGGCCGTGGTACATGCGCGTGGTCGCATACTCGACGGCGTGCAGCAGGAAGATGTCGAGGCCGTGGCGCACGTACCCCTGGGCGAGCGCGACGTCCTCGGCGACGGTGTGCTTCACCGCTTCGTGCGTGCCGACGCGCTCGTACGCGGCCCGCGTCGTGAGGATGAACTGGCCGGCTGCGATCGCTTCCCAGGGGATGCGGGTGCGGTTGACGCGCCGCAGGTCGCCCACCCGGGACGCGAGCGCCAGGAAGACGTGGGGCTGCACCAGCCGCTCCCAGAACGTCACCATCTCCTGGCGCGCGAGCAGGCTGACGAGGTGCACGCGCTCCGTCTCAAGCGCGCCGACCGCGCGCGGCACGAGCTCCGGGGTGTGCTTGGTGTCGGCGTCGATGAAGAGCAGCAGCTCCCCGCGGCTCACGCGATACCCTTGCACTACGGCCCATGGCTTCCCGAACCACCCGGCGGGGAGCTCCGCCCCCCGCACCAGGCGCACGCGGCCCCGCGCCTCCGGGCTCGTGGCGACACGCTCGACGATCGCCGCCGTGTCGTCGGTCGAGCGGTCGTCCACCACCACGACCTCGATCGGCTCGTAGGCGGTGGCCAGTACCGATCGTACGCACGCTTCGATATTCTGCGCCTCGTTCCGCGCCGGGATGATCACCGAGATCAAGGCTCCGCGGGTGCGCGGTGCGTAATCGCGCAGCTGCGGGCGGCGCACGCCGAAGCGGCGCAGGCAGATGACAAAGAAGGCGACGTACGCCGCCGGGATCAGCCAGGTCACGCGAGCGTCTCGCCTTCCGCGGTCGCAACCACGGCCGCGCCCGTGAGATGCCCGGTGACGTTGGCGAGCGTACGGAACATGTCGGGGACTCGGTCGAGGCCGATCAAGAGACCCAATCCCGCGAGCGGCAAGCCGGTGGCCGCGAAGGCAGGGGCGAGACTCACCACGCTACCTGCCGGCACCGCGGCCACGGTGAGTGAAGCGAGAAACACCGCCGCACCTGCCTGCACCAGCTGCGGCAGCCCCAACGGCAGGCCGTACAGCTGCGCGACGAACAACAGCGCCACCGCCTGGAACAGGGCGCTCCCCGGACGATTGATGCTCGCGCCCAGCGGCAGCACGAAGCTCGACACGGTGCGCGAGATCTTGAGATCGCCCTCCGCGGCACCGAGCATCGTCGGCAGCGTGGCGAGCGAGGACGTGGTGGAGAATGCCATCATCATCGATGGGAACGCGACGCGCAGGAAGCGGGGCGCCCGGAGCGTTGTTCCCAGCGCCACGGCAGGCACGAACACGCCTCCCACGAACAACGCCATGCCGAGGATCACAGCGAGGATGAACACGCCCGCCGCCTTGACGAGCGACCAGCCGAACTGTGCGACCGCGGGCGCCACGAGCGCGCAGATCCCGAGCGGGGCGACCGCCAGGACCCAGTACATGATACGGATGAGCGCTTGCGTGGCGGCGTCTGCGACGCTCGTCAGCGCCGCGCGCTTCTCGGCCGGCAGCGTGGCCGTGGCGACCGCGAAGATCGTGACGAACACGATCAGCGGCAGCAGCGCCCCGTCCACCGCCGCCCGGAGCGGGTTGCCGGGCACGAGATTCACGAGGAAGCTTGCCCCACCCGATGAAATCTGCTCGGCGGCGTGGCGCGCGAGCCCGGAGTCGGCGGCCGCCGCGGCTCTGAGGGCCGTCTGCTGCTCGGGGCTCATCGCGCCGAACGGGAGCAGGAGCTTCGCGAGCCCGAACCCGATCACGATTGCCGCGAGCGTCGTAAGCCAAAAGAAGGCGAGCGTGCGCGCGCCGAGGCGCCCGACCTTCCGGATGTCGCCCAGTCCCGCGACTCCGGTGAACAGGGCGGTCGCCACGAGGGGGATCACGACCATCGAGAGGAGATTGAGAAACACTGCGCCGACCGGACGCAGGGCCCGCGCCGCTGCGACGAACACGGGAGCCTGCGTGACCGCGGCGGCGAGACCGAGCGCCAGTCCGGCCCCGAGGCCCACCGCCATCCACACATGGCTCCGCATCGCTGCCAAGGTATTAATATGGCCACCCCCGCGATACGCCCCTTTCTGTTGACCGCCGCCGACGGCCGCCCGCTCGCGGGCGAGGTCCGCACCGCGGGCGGCGCTCGCCCTACTGTGGTCATCGGCCATCACCTCCCGGTACTCGCCGAGCGGCTGGCGCGTGCCGGCTTCACGGTCGTGTCGTGGGACGCGACAGCGTCGGGCACGGATGCGCTCGACGATCTCGGCGTGCTGCTCGCCGCGCTGGGGAGTGGGGCGTTGGGTGTGGCGGCATCCGGGTACGGGTTGCTGGGGCAGGGCGCGCCCGGCGCAGTCGCGGTCGTGCGGGCAGCCGCTGACGAGCGGGTGCGCGCGCTCGTCACCTGGGCGGTACCGGCGACCGCGCTGCCCCCGGGCGCGACGGCGCGGGCTCCGTGGCTCACCCTGGACGGTGCGGCGGACGAGCGCGCCGTGCAGGCCACGATCGACTGGTTCGCCCGGCACCTCGCGTGATCACGCTCGCGACCGTACGCCGCGCCCTCGCGGCCCACCGGCCCACCGCCGCCGATCAACCGGGGACGCAGCTCGCAGCCGTGGCGCTGATGCTCGCGCCCGCGGGGCCTGACCTCGAAGCGCTCTTCATCCGGCGCGCCGTGCGAGCGGACGACCCGTGGTCGGGCCAGGTGGGCCTCCCCGGCGGCCGCGCCGAGCCGCGCGACGCCGATCTGCTCGCGACGGCGGTGCGCGAGACGCGTGAAGAGGTCGCAGTGGATCTCGGCGGCGCTGAGCGACTCGGCATCCTCGATGACATCTACCCGCGCACGCCCGTGCTCCCACCTGTCGTCGTCCGCCCGTTCGTGTTCGGCCTGGCAAGGCGCCCGCGCGTCACGGCGGGCGTCGAGGTGGACTCTGCGTTCTGGGTCTCGCTCGGCGCGCTGCTCGATCCCGGCGCGCGGCGCGACGTGACGCTCGACGTGCGCGGCGTGAGTCGAACCTTTCCCGCGTATGTGCTGGGGCGCGACGTGATCTGGGGCATGACCGAGCGGATCCTGACGTCCTTCATAACCGCGGTCTCCGAACAAAGATAGCGTGCCAAAATCCACAAGTTCGCTTGCGAGCATCCGGGAATTAGGTTAATCTAACTCCCGCAGGCTTGGCGACGGGAAGTGATTGGTCTGACACCTGATAGCTGACGTCTGACGTCTGCTTTTCGCGCGCCTTTCCGGCAGGGAGAAACGGCATGAACGCACTGTTGCATGAACCACCGCTCACGCGGTCGGTCGAGGATTATCTCAAGGTCATCTATCACCTCTCGAGCCAGGGCGGGTTCGCGGCGACCAGCGACATCGCCGCGAGCCTCGACGTCTCGCCACCGTCGGTGAGCGGCATGGTGAAGCGTCTCTCGGAGGCGGGGCTGATCGAGCACGTCCCCTATCGTGGCGTGCAGCTCACGCACCAGGGGCGGCGCGCCGCGCTGAAGATGATCCGGCGCCATCGCGTCCTCGAGGTCTACCTCACGCAGCAGCTCGGCTACGACTGGGACGGCGTGCACGACGAGGCGGAGCGCCTCGAGCACGCCGTGTCTGATGAGCTGATCGAGCGCATGGCGGGCGCGCTGGGCGATCCACACTACGATCCGCACGGCGCCCCGATTCCCACCGCCGCGGGAGAGATCGAGGAGACCGACCTCACTTCACTCGCCGACGCCCGGGTAGGCGCCGTGCTCGAGCTGCGTCAGGTGGGTACCGAGGACTCCGCGCGGCTGCGCTATCTGGCGGAGCAGGGACTCGTTCCCGGGGTGATCCTCACGATCACCGGCCGCCAGCCCTTCAACGGCCCGACGACGGTGGCGTTGGAGGCAGGCACGCGCGTGGTGGGGCGCGAGCTGGCGCAGCTCTTGTGGTGCCGCGAGGCGGTCCGGTGAGCGCTGTCAACGGCGCCGTCACGGAGCAGGGGTGGCGCCAGCCGCGCGTCGCCCCGAGCCTCGTCGAGGTCTATCGCACCATCCCGGTCGCCCAGGGAGCGTGGTGGCGCAAGGCGCTCGCGTTCTCCGGCCCCGGGTATCTCGTCGCCGTGGGATACATGGATCCCGGCAACTGGGCGACCGACCTGGCCGGCGGCTCGCGGTTCGGTTACGCGCTCCTCTCCGTCGTCCTGGTCTCGAATCTCATGGCGATCCTGCTCCAGGGCCTCGCCGCGAAGCTCGGCATCGTCACGGGTCGCGACCTCGCACAGGCGTGCCGCGATCACTACTCGCGTCCCGTCAACCTGGCGCTGTGGATCGTGTGCGAGCTCGCGATCGCCGCCTGCGATCTCGCCGAGGTGATCGGCTCGGCGATCGGGCTCAATCTCCTGTTCGGGATCCCGCTGCCCTGGGGGATCGTAATCACGGCGCTGGACGTGCTCATCGTGCTCTACCTCCAGCACAAGGGCTTCCGGCTGCTCGAGGCCCTGGTGCTGGCCCTCATCACGACGATCGCGGGCTGCTTCCTGTTCGAGATCCTGATCTCGGGGCCCTCGTGGCCGGGGATCGCGGCGGGGTTCGTCCCGCACGCGTCGCTGCTCGGGGACCGTGACCAGCTCTACATCGCGATGGGGATCCTGGGCGCGACCGTGATGCCGCACAATCTCTACTTGCACTCATCGATCGTGCAGACGCGCGCCTACGACGAGACTGCGGCGGGCCGGCGCACGGCGGTGCGGTTCGCGTTCCTCGACTCGACGATCGCGCTCACTATCGCCCTGGGAATCAACGCCGCGATCCTGATCGTCGCGGCCGCGACGTTCCACGTCTCGGGCCACACGGAGGTCGCCGAGATCCAGGAGGCGTACCGGCTGCTCACACCGTTACTGGGCGTGGGCGGCGCGAGCATGGTATTCGCGCTCGCCCTGCTCGCGTCGGGCCAGAACTCGACCCTGACGGGGACGCTCGCCGGTCAGATCGTGATGGAAGGCTTCCTCAATATCCGCATCCGCCCCTGGCTGCGGCGGCTCATCACGCGCGCCATCGCGATTGTGCCCGCCGCGCTCACGGCTATCTTCTTCGGGGAGAGTGGCACTGCGAAGCTCCTGATTCTGAGCCAGGTGATCCTGAGCGTGCAGCTGTCCTTTGCCGTGTTCCCGCTCGTGCGCTTCACGTCCGAGCGCGCCAAGATGGGCGAGTTCGTGAACCCCGCATGGCTGAAGGCGCTCGCCTACGCGGTGGCCGCCGCCATCGCCGTGCTCAATGCCTGGCTGCTGGTGCAGGTCGTCCGCGGCCGGGCGGGGTGATGTACTCCCGCATCCTGGTGCCGCTCGAAAACTCCTCCTACGACCAGACGATCCTGACGTACGTGCGCGAGCTCGCGCGCCACCACGGCTCGGCGCTCGTGCTGATCCATGTGGCCGACGGCTGGGCGGCGCGCAACATCAAGCAGCTCGATCTGCGGGAATCCGAGGAGATGCGGGAGGATCGCGCCTACCTGGAGCGCGCCTCCGCGGCGCTGCGCGGGGACGGCTTCGAGGCTGACGCGGTGCTCGCGGCGGGTGATCCGGCGACGGAGATCGCTGAGGCGGCGACGCGGGAGCGCTGCGACCTGATCGCGATGGCGACGCATGGCCACCGCGGCCTCAACGACGTCGTGCGCGGCAGCGTGGCGAGCGAGCTGCGGCACAAGACGTTCGTGCCGGTGCTGATGGTGCGGGCCCAGCCGAAATGACTACACTTCCGTCCGCGCCTGCTCGAGAGCCCGGAGCAGCGCGCTAAGCCTTTTGTCGCGTGCCTCCCCGAGCGCGGCGAGCTTCCCCTTGTACGCCCGGTCGATCGCCTGGATCAGCGCCCGCTGCTGCTCGGGCTCGAGCCGGTTCCAGGTTGCGAGCCCGCTCCACCACTCCTCGAAGCTCGCGAGCAGCCGCTGTAGGAACAGGGTCACGCCCCCCTCTCCCGCCGCGAGGTGATACGTGAGGTGCGGTCCCGCGGCGGCCCAACCGAACGCGGGTCCGAGCGACACCGCGCGATCCAGGCCGTCCACGTCGATCACACCCGTGAGCACCAGGTCCACGCACTCTCGCCACACCGCCGCCGAGACGCGACCCACCACGTAGCCCGGCACCGCCTTCCGGATCACGATCGGCATCCGGCCGAGGGCCTGGAGGTAGTCGTGGGCCCTGGTCACCCACGGCGCACCGGTGCGCGGGCTCGGCACGACTTCCACGAGCGGGATCAGCTCCGGGGGATTGAGCGGGTGCGCCACGAGGCAGCGATCCTGGCGGCGGCAGCGGGCGAACACCTCGCTCGGCGGCAACCCGCTCGAGGAGCTCGTGATGAGCGTTTCCACACCCGCGACCTCCTCGACCGCGCCGAATAGCTTCTGCTTGGCGATCAGGTCCTCGGGGATCGCCTCGATCACCCAGTCGGCGTCCTGCACCGCCTGCAGCAGACTCCGGCCCTGCTGGAACTCGAGCAGGCCGCGCTCCACGATCCCCTGCGTCGCCCGCTCGAGCGCGACGAGCGCGCGGGCGCGGCGCGGCACCTCGACGGAGGCGCGCTCCAGGGTGCGGGCGCTCGCGTCGAACACGGTCACCGGCCACCCCGCGGACGCGCACAGGGCGGCCCAGCCGCACCCGATCTCCCCGGCGCCGATCACTGCCACCTTACGGGGGAGCGCGGTCACCCCGCCGCTCCCGCGGGCTCCGCGGCCGTCGCCCAGCGGAACACCCGCTTCGACAACAGCGACCGCACGGCGTCCACCTGCACCTCCCGGGCGAACAACGCGGCAACGCCGTCTTTCGCCTCACGCGTGCGGCCGCGGCGGTCATCCTCATTCAGATCGATCGCGATCCGCACCGGCTGGAACGTGAGCACCGTGGGCTCGAGCAGCGCCGCGATCGGCAGCACGTCGTTTACGACGCACCCCTCGAGCCCCTCGTGATCGCGGTGGAACTCCACGTAGAAGCGCAGCGCCTCGAACAGCCAGCGCGCGCGCGGCGCCTCACTCGCGCCGAGCCGGCTCACATCCGCCGCCGAGAGCACGACCTGGCGCGTCACGTCGAGCCCCACCATCTCGGTCGGCAGCTCCGCTGCTAGCACGGTCGCGAGCGCCTCGGGGTCGCACCACGCGTTGAACTCGGCGAACTTGGTGGTATTGCCCTTCGCCTTGAGGTTGCCGACCATGGCGATGTGGCGCGCCACCTTGGCGCGGACGAGCTCCGGCTCGCGCCGCAGCGCGAGGGCGAGACTCGTGAGCGGTCCGAGCGTCACGAGCGTGACGCGATCTTCCTGCTCCGCCAGCAACCGCTCCAACGGCCGCACGAAATCGAGAATCACCCCCGCGGGTGGGACCGCCGCGTAGCCGAGCCCCGTCGCGCCGTGCGTCTCGCGCGCTGTGCGCAACGGGCGCGCGATCGGGCGGCGCGCCCCCACGGCGAGCCGCGCCCGCTTGCCCCCCTGCCGCAGGATCTCGACGACGTTGCGGTAGGCGTTCTCGACGGTCGTGTTGCCGTACGAGACCGAGATTCCCCGCACGTCGAGCTCCGGCGAATTCAGCGCGAGATAGAGCGCGAGGGTGTCGTCGATGCCGGGGTCGGTATCGATAATGACGGGATGCGAGAGGCGGGAGGCGGGAGGCGTAGCTTCGGTCACGGGCTATAGGCTAGGGGGCGCTGACCTCCTTTGCAATAGTCGCGCGCAGCGTTTGAAACTCTTCCGCGCCCCCGAACCCGAAGATCCGCTCGATGACCCGGCCGTGGCGGTCGAGTAGCACCGAGTACGGCAGCCCGCGGTAGTGGTAGATCTGCTTCATCCGTCCGCCGCCGACGAGAATCGGGAACGGCGGCCGGAACTCGCGCACGAAGCCGAGCATCTTGCCGAGATCGACGTCGTCCGAGATCGCGGCGATGGCGAAATCGCTGCGCGGGAACTCCTGATACAGCTCCGCCATGTGGGGGAACTCCTCGCGGCAAGGGTCGCACCACGACGCCCACAAGTTGATGAGCGTCACCTTGCCTGCGAGCGCGGCGAGTCGCACGGTGTCGCCATGCAGGTCGGGAAGCGCGAACGGTGGGCTGAAGGCTTCGCGCCGCCCGCCGCCCGCGCGCGCGAGCAGTGTCTCCGCGTCGAACGTCTCCAGCCGGCCCTGTCGTGTGACCGCGACCGCCGTCTCCCGCGGCCCCAGCGCGCGAGTCGCGACGATCTTCCCTGACGCGGTGTCCAGGACGTCGAGGCGCAGCTCGGTCGCCGCCGAGTCGCTCCCCCCGAGCGCGTACAGCTTCCCGTCGGGGCCGAGCGCGAGCGCGATGTTCACGATCGCGTAGCGGGCGGCGATGTCGCGCGCCCCCGGCCGAGGCGGGATGAAGACCGGATCCGTCTCCTTGGCGAAGCGACCCCGCGTGGCGCTCCACCGGGGCGCGCCGGTCGCGTCGTACTTGACGATCTCGTCCCGCACGAGGCGCGCGAAATACACGGCGCCGCTCGCGTCGGTTGTCACGGCGCCCGCGTTCGCGAGCTGCGCGAGGAAGGGCACCGTTGGCAGGTGCACAGTGCCGAGCCGCCCGACGGGTTTTCCCAGGGTGTCGAGGATTCGGAGCAAGGGGGCAGTGTCGGGCTCCGCCACAAACGCCACGTCGTACGGGGAGCGCGCGGCGGCGACGCGGTCACGCCCGAGGGCAGCGGCGTAGATGTCCGCGGGGTCGGGGCTCTCCCACTCGCGCACGGCGCGTCCGCTCGTGTCGAAGACGACGCCCTGGCCGGTGCGCTCGCTCACGAGCAGGTTGGCCCCGCCTCCGAGGGGCGCGACGGCGATCGGCGTGGCGAGCCGCGCGCTCGTGAACACCTTGGCGACGCGCAGCGTGCCGTCGAACGCGACGATCCGGCTCGAGTCGGGGTCGGGCGCCCAGGAGTGGCCGCCCATGCTGGCCGCGGGTGAGCGGCCGAGGAAGAGGAGGGTAAGGCTGGGCGCCGCCAGCTGGCAGGCGGCGAGCGCCGCTGCGAGCAGCGCGGCGCCCAGCGCGCGGGCCATCTCAGGTCGCGGCTGCGACCGTCTTGATCTCGATCGTGTGCAGCCCGCTGACGTAGCGATGAATGCCCGTGACCTTCACCTTGCCTTCGGCGAAATCGATCAGCTTCGAGTTCTGCGGGTCGCCGGCCTTCGAGCTCACCGGCAAGTAGGTCGTGCCGTCGCTGCCGAGGATCGCGAGGGCGACGCCCGCCTTGGCGCACGCCTGGGCGCACTGCTTGTGCCCGGCCCCGGAGGCGCCCATCGTCGTGTGACAGTTCACGTCGATCACCTGACCGGTGATCGTCATCTCGTTGCCGCCGCCGGCGGCCGGCTGTCCCTGCGCGGCCAGCGGCAGCGCGAGACAGGCGAGCACGGCAGTCGAGGCCAGGATTCGCTGCAGCATCGTTCGATCCTCCTGTGAGTATATTGGGCGCCATGAGCGAGGCCTATCGCACGCTCGTCGACACCTTCGGCGTCGCGTGGGAGCGGGGCGACGTGGAGGCGATCGCCTCCGTGTTCACACCCGACGCCGCGTTTCTCGAGGCACCCTTCACCGACCCGGCAAAGGGCATCGCCGCGATCCGGGACTACTGGAAGGACGTCCCCGCCAACCAGGCGGAGGTTTCCTTTCGGTCCGGTGAGATTTACAGCGCCGGCCCATGGTTCGCCACGGAGTTCCGCTGCACCTACCGCCGCCGTCGCACCGGAGAACAGGTCGACACGCGCGGCGCGATCTTCTGCGAGACGAAGGACGGCAAGATCAGCGAGATGCGGCTGTATTGGCACCGTAACCCCTGACGCGGGCACAGCGTTCTACGGCACCGCCAGCTCAGTGTTCCTTGCCGCCCCCTGCCGCCCCTTGCCGCCTCACGTAGTCGAGCGCCTCCTCGATCAGCTCCGCGCTGCGCGTTCCTATTTGCATCGCGGTCGTCACGGCGGCGTCCTCGGCGAATCCGCAGTCGAGCATCAGGTACGGGATCAGCGCTGCCCCGACGCGGTTCCCCGAATTGCAGTAAATGAACGCGCGCTGTCGTTTCGCCGTGATCTCCTGCATCGCGTGACGCACAGCGTCGAGCGTGCGGTCCTCGGGCGCCGAGTGAGGGACGGGGATGTTGACGTAGGCGAGCCCCGCCGCGCGGACCGCGGCGGGTGCGTCGAATGGTTGCGGCTCCATCGGATCGCGCACGTCGATGACCACGTCGCATCCCGCCGCCTTCAGAGCGGCGAGGTGCGCGGCTTCCGGCTGCCCGCCCGTCGCTAGGCCTGGAAACGGCTCGCGCGCGTTGAGGACATCAGCGATGGCGTCGAGCAGCTGGCGTGTGGTCGCCACGGTGCTAAGCTAGCAGGATGAGAAGGCGGTACGGGGCGGTAGGAGGCGGTAAGGGGCGGGAGTGCGGCACGGTGCTCGCGCGAGCCGCGGTCCTCCTTACCGCCCTCTACCGCCCCCTACCGCCCCTCACCGCCCAGTCTACCCAGATTCGCCTCGCCACCACCACCTCCACCCGCGACGCCGGGCTGCTCGACGTGCTGCTGCCGCTGTTCGAGCGGCAGACAGGCTATCGCGTCACGCTGATCGCCGTCGGCAGCGGCCAGGCGCTCGAGCTCGGCCGCCGCGGCGACGCAGACCTCGTGCTGGCGCACGCCCCCGCGGCGGAGCGGGCGCTCACGGACTCGGGGTACTTCGTGACGCGGCGACTCGTGATGCACAACGACTTTCTCATCGTGGGCCCCGCCGCGGATCCCGCGAGCGTCAGAGGAATGAACGCCGCGGTCGCTGCCGTGACGCGCATCGCCGAGCGACACGCCCGGTTCGTGTCCCGGGGCGACCGCTCTGGGACCCACCAGCGGGAGCTCGAGCTGTGGCGCCGGGCGGCGGTCACGCCACCGCCCGCCGGGAGCTGGTACATCGAGTCGGGCCAGGGGATGGGGGCGGCGCTCCAGCTCGCCGACGAGAAGCAGGCGTACATCCTGACCGATCGCGCCACGTACGTCGCTTGGCGCGACAGGCTGCAACTCGTCCCACTGGTCGAGGGCGACTCTCTCCTTTATAACGTGTACCACGTCCTCGAGATCAACCCGCAGAATTCTCCCCGCGTGAACGTCCGCGGCGGCCGGGCGCTGGCGGATTTCCTCGTCGCCCCCGAAGCCCAAAAGCTGATCGGGGAATTCGGAAAGGAACGCTTCCAGGCCAGCCTGTTCGTCCCCGACGCGGGCAAGCCCGATCGCTGGTAGCAGGTTGTGACGCCGCGCACGTATCGCGCGCGGAACAACTGTACCCTGCCGGGGACGAACCTGCCCCTCGAGGTAGCGTCGCAGCGCTCCGGGCCGTGCGGTACGGTTCTTGAACTGCTGCCCCCTGCTAGGGTATTGTTAAACGACGAGGAGGGAGGGGCTTATGATTCTGGCACTGACACTTTCGCTGGTTGCTGCGGCACCGGCGGCCCCGCGCAGCTCGACCGCCGTTCGCGCGGACGACCCTCCGATTCATGTCTGGCTCAATTCCGACAATTCGTTCTTCAGCGGCGACCGCGCGCGCGTGCACATCCGCGCGGCGCAGGACGGCTACGTGGTCGTGCTGCGCGCCGACGGCGACGGGCACGTGCGGGTGCTGTTCCCGCTCGATCCGAGCGCTGATGCCTTCGTGCGCGGCGGCGACAAGCGGGAGATCCGCAGCCGCGGCGGCCGCGAAGCGTTCATCGCCGACGAACGGGAGGGCGCGGGGCTGGTGCTGGCGGCGTGGTCCAAGAGCGCGTTCAAGTTCGACCAGTTCGTGCGCGCCGACCACTGGGACTACAGTGCGCTCGACTCCCACGAGAGCGGCGGTGACCGGGAGGCTGCGCTCGTCGACCTCGTGCAGGCGATGGCCGGCGAGAACCACTTCGACTACGACGTGGTCACCTACACCGTCACCTCGGTCCAGGCCTACTACCGCCGGCCGTACTGGGGTCCCGGCTACTATCCTGGTTGGGGTTGGGGAGGCTGGGGCGGTTGGGGTGGCTGGGGTTCGTGGGGCAGGCCGCACCGCTTCGGCGTCGGGCTCCGCATTGGGTTCGGAAACTGCGACCCGTTCTGGGGCTGCGGCGCGTACTACGACCCGTTCTACTACGATGCATTCTTCTACGATCCGTTCTTCTACGGCGGCTACTACTATCGTCCGTACGCGTACCGGCCCTACGCCCCGTTCGTTTACGGGGGCGTACGCATCCGGTCTCCCTTCTACGGCAGTTACGGCGGGCTGCTCTACACGCGCGCACGCCCTGGGGGGACATTGACGACCGGGTTCGGGACGCGGGGCAGGACATGGCTGAGCGCTGCGCCGAGACTGCAGCTCCCCGCGGGGAGTCTGACCGCACGTTCCACTGGAACGGCGGTGCGGACGCACTCGACCGGCACGAGTTGGGCGACGGCAGCATCGCGTGGCCGCTCGGGTGACTTCGCGGCGCGCTCGTTCCAGCCCAGCACGCGCTCGACTTCAACGGGGAGCAGGGTGAGCGTTGACCGGAGCGGTCCGAGCAGTTCGAGCCGCGACTCTTGGAGCGGACGGGTCAACTCTGGCGGGCGGTCGGCACCGTCCTACTCCGGTGGATCGAGAAGCTCTGGTGGTAGTAGTTGGTCCGGTGCTGGGCGTAGCAGCGGTGGCGGACGGAGCGGTGGCTGGTCTGGTGGCGGCGGTGGCGGC
>Ga0209761_1002134_pt1 | contig 12950 bp, 12 predicted proteins | sample GraSoi013_1_40cm_4_FD_185818 | JGI IMG/M metagenome (GOLD analysis project Ga0209761, IMG submission 185818) | Grasslands soil microbial communities from the Angelo Coastal Reserve, California, USA - Sample 09_25_2013_1_40cm (SPAdes) (version 2) | ecosystem: Environmental > Terrestrial > Soil >... | reverse complement strand
CAAATAGCCATCCACTCCGTGCTCGACGACTTCGGGCAGCCCGCCGACGTTCGTGGCGATCACCGGCACCTCACAGGCCATGGCCTCAAGCGCCGCCAGTCCGAATGACTCCAGGTCCGAGGGCAGCAGGAACAGGTCCGCGAGGCCAAGCTTCTCGTGCACGCGGTCCTGCTTGCCGAGGAAGTGGACGTCGCGACCCAGACACTTCTGGCGCACTAGCCACTCGGCCGAGCCGCGGTCCGGACCGTCGCCGATCAGCACCAGCTTTGCCGGCATCTTTTCGCGCAACAGCGCAAAGATTTCAACCACGTCCGTCACGCGTTTCACCGGCCGAAAATTCGAGAGGTGCATCAGAATGGCCTCACCGTTAGGCGCCCACTGCAACCGCTCCTCGGGCTTGGGTGAGCGGCAGTAGAGGTCGCAATTGACGAAGTTGGGGATCACCTCGATGGGGTTCTTGATATCGAATTCGGCGAGTGTCTGCCGCCGAAGGTAGTGGGAAATTGCCGTGACGCCGTCGGACTGCTCGATGGAGAATCGCGTGATGGGCAGGTAGCTGCGGTTGTTGCCCACCAGCGTGATGTCGGTTCCGTGCAATGTGGTGATAAACGGCAGCCGCCGCGGCGCGGCCATCGAGCGCGCCAGAAGCGCGCTTACCGAGTGCGGTATAGCGTAGTGGACGTGCAAGAGGTCCAGCCCAACCGACTCGGCCACCTCTACCATCTTCACCGCCAGGGCCAGTGCGTATGGGGGATGGTCAAACAGCGGATAGGAGCTCACTTCAACTTCGTGGAATTGAATGCGATCGCTCGTGGAATTCAGCCGGATGGGTGGCGCGTAGCTGATGAAATGGACGTCGTAGCCGCGAGCGGCGAGTTCCAGGCCAAGTTCGGTGGCGACCACGCCCGAACCGCCGTACGTCGGGTAACATGTGATCCCGATCTTCATTCTCGTGTCCAACCTTGTCCGGCGCGTCGCCGTGCTAGTGCCACGGGGTACAAGAATCTAACAGGCGCCAGGCCCGGAGGCAAACTGCCCTGCACATCGGCCGGGGAGAGGCTCAGCCTCTCTCCCAGTCCCCTTCCGTGCTGACGCAAGAAGTGTTCCTCGCATCTCCCTGCCGCCTTGCGTCCACTGCAGGCCAATGCTAGATTCGCGAGCTTCTACGGAAGCGGCGAATCGCCCAAGAGCAACAGTGCCTGCAGTCAGGGCACATTGATTAGACGCAGCAGCGAGGTTTGCGGTGACACGGCTGGCGGGCAAAACAGCCCTGCTGCTCGATAGAGGGTTCACGGCGTACTGACCGTGCTGCAAACCCCGCGTGGGCGGAAGAACATGACCTTACACCCGACCGAACGCGCGCGCCTGGCCGAGCGGGAACTGAGCCGGCGGCTGCGCAAGAGCAATGTGGGCAGAATCTTCGGCTTTGAGCTGGAAGCCGCCGAGCCGGGCCGCGCCGTACTGCGGATGCGCGTCGCCTCGAAGCACAAACAGGTGCACCGCGTGGTGCACGGCGGCATCCTGGCGGCGCTGGCCGACACGGCGGGGGGCATGGCCAGTTACTCAACGCTGCCGCGGGGAACTCGGCTGGCCACCCTGGAGATGAAGATCAACTTCCTTGAGCCAGTGGAGCAGGGAACTGTGATCGCCGAGGCGCGCGTGCTGCGCAAGGGAAAGCACTTTATTGTGGTAGATTGCGACGTGCGGCACCGCGCGGGACGCCTGGCCGCCAAGGCGCTGATGACCTTCGCGATCGGCACGCGGGTAGTTGGGCGTTAGAAGAGAGAAGACTGGAGGCTAGAGATAGCTGATAGCTTGTAGAAATCGCGATGTGTAACGCCCGTTGTCGGAGCCTTCCCTCGCTCGGAGAGGGCGCACTCCGCTGGCGCGTTCATCAGAACAAGGACACACACGGCCAGCTCAGAATGGCATCCACGTCTCGCGCCTACTGACCGTTCGACCCGCCCTGCGCGTTTTCCTCGCCTTCCTTATACAAGTACTTGATCACCTGCTTGAAGATGAGGAGGTTCGGGCTGCCGTAACGTGTCAGCTTGATGCAGTCGCGGTCGTACCACTCGATTGTGCCGTGCAACACCTCGCCGTCGGTCAGCACCACAGCGACCGGCGTGCGCGCCTGCATCTGCTTCACCCAGTAAAAGTTTTCGGCGTGCGTTTGCTCGGGTGGCGCCGGCTTCTTGTGTGGCTGAGGTCCCGCGTGCGGGGGCCGCGTGGCCAGTTGCTCCTTCACTTCGGTCAAGGAGGGACGAAACAGCTTGCGGTTCACTATTGTGCTCCTTCTTTTTTGGCTTTCCCCTACAGCGATGCAGGATTCAGTCCATGAGATGCGCGAAGCTCCATTCTCGTTTCAAAGTTCATTTTCCCAGGTCGGTTGGCAGAGGGCTACCGGCGGGCCAGTGAAATCGCCACGGCGTCCAGCCCCAACTGGCGGTTGATATTTCGACGTAGCCTGCCGTGCAGCTCATCCAGGCCATCGACGGCCTGTGCGACCCATTCGAGGTCGATCTTTTTGCACACAGCCCCCAGTTCCTGCCGTAAGGCTGGGTTCCTCAACGGACGGTCCGTGGAGCCGTAGGCTAACTCAAGCAGGTCGGTAATTACAATATAGAATACTTCCAAGACATTTTCAAACGACTCTTTTTGCCCCTTCACCAGTTGCGCCGTCGCGTCAAATAGCTCGGCATACGACCCGCCCTCGACCGCGCGCTCCAGCACCTGTAGGACGTCGCGCCGCAGTTGCGCCGCCCCCTCCAAATCCATGTTCATCGCCCTCCCCGGGCTACCCTCGGCCAACTGCGCGGCGAGCTTTCGCTCGGAGGGGTTGAACTGGGTGCGCCGCTTCAGAATCTCGTCGAGCTGCTCGGTGCTCAGCGGCGCGAAGTAAAATTGCAGGCAGCGCGAGCGGATGGTCGAAAGCAGCAGGTAAGGGTTGGGCGCCAGCAAGATCAGTGTGGCGCTCTCCGGCGGCTCCTCCAGGATCTTCAGGAAAATATTGGCCAAGTCCCAGCGCATGGTTTCCGCGCCATCCAGGATGAAGACGCGCCGCCGGGCCGTCGGTTTGAAATTTGCGGCGCGCGCGACGGCGCGCAATTGCCCCATGTGAAGCACCGGCCGGGCCACGGGGTTTCTCAGCCGCATCGGGTCGGGCACGATACTCCACACGTCCGGGTGCGTTTGCAGGATCAGCGGCACGCGCTCGACCATCGCCGCGTCGGCGCTCTCGCCGCGCTGCGCCAAGCCTTGCTCGACCAGCGGCGCGGGCTCGGCCAGCAGGCCGATGCGCCGGCAGGGCTCGCATTCGCCGCAGAAGTCGTCCTTACGGCGCGCGCAGTTCGCTGCCTGGGCGAACATGACGGCCAAGGTGTATTTGCCCACCCCGCGTGGTCCGCTGAACAGCATGGCGTGCGGCACTCGGTCAGCTGTGAGCATCCCCTGCAGCGCCGTGACCACTCTCTGGTTTCCCGCAAACTCCGCAAATCCCATTTGTCCCTCTTCCCTCTAAGTCCTACCTCCGAACCACGCATGCTACCGAGTTCTGAAGACTCGGGTTCTTACTCAGAGCTGTAAACCCACAACTGAAAACTGCAGGCTTGCTGCTGATAGCCAAAGCCTAAGTCGCCCGCGCCTGGCCGACAAGTTGCGCCTCCACCGCGGCCATCACGGCACGATGGATCACCTCGGGAGGCAGCAAAGCGCCCGCAGTGGAGTCAAAGCACTCCACAGTCACCCAATTCGGCTCGGTTGCCAGCCGGTCGTAGACTAGCGCCGCCTGCTCCAGGTGCTTCAGGTCAGCTTCTTGCAAGTCCCGCTGCAGGCTGGTGTACTCCCGCGATGTCTTCAGGCCCACCAGCCGGTGCGCCTCGACCGCGGGCAAACGCAAATAGATCACCAAGTCCTCCACCGGCAGCCCGTAGATGCCATATTCGAGACGCTTGAGCCAGGAGAGAAACTCCTCGCGGCGCTGCGGCCCGACGCGCGCAGTTTGATGCGCCAGATTCGACCCGACATAGCGGTCGGCGAGAACCGTTCTACCTGAGGCTAATGCAGCCGCGAGCTCCCCCTTGGCCTCGAACCGATCACCGGCATATAGGAGCGCGGAAAAGTGGGCGTCTACCGTGTCCAGTCGCCCGAACTCTCCGTTCAGGTAGCGGGCCACCAGGCGGCCAAATGAGGACTCGTACCGCGGGAAACTGTAGCGCACGTGGTCGATTCCACGGGCTTCCAGGGCGCTGCTGAGCAGGTCAATCTGCGTGCGCTTGCCCGAGCCGTCGATGCCTTCAATGGCGATAAATTTTCCGCGGTGGGTCATTTGGTTTGCTCGCGAGTTTAGCCCGACTGTTCCCAGTCCGCAAGCCGCCAGCGTCCCACGGCCCATGCTAGAATCCGGCTGATGGGCGTTGAAACTAGCTCAATTGCCGCTAACCTCGAGCGCATCCTCGAGCGCATCGCCCGCGCCGCCCAGCGTGCAGGCCGCAGGCCGGAGGAAGTCACTCTCGTTGCCGTCTCGAAGACGTTTCCAGCCGAGAGTATCCGCCAAGCCTATGGCGCTGGTGTGCGCCATTTTGGCGAAAATCGCGTGCAGGAGTGGGAGGTCAAGCAGCCGCTCGTGGCAGACCTCAACGCGACTTGGCACTTGGTGGGCCACTTGCAGAGCAACAAGGCCGCCCGCGCCGCCCGGCTGTTTCACAGGATCGACTCGCTCGACAGCCTCCCGCTTGCCCAGAAACTTGATCGTGCTGCCGCAGAGCTAAAGGCTCGTACGATACCCAGTGTAGGGACGGGGCATGCCCTGCCCTCCGTCCTGACCGCCGAGAGGGGTATTGGCGTGGCAGGCCAATACTCTGGCTCCGCCGTTTCGCATGGGACAAGTGCCGTGCCCCTAAGCCCGCTGCGTTTAACAGTTCTCATTGAGGTGCGTCTGGCTCTGGAAGAAACTAAGACAGGTGTAGCCGAAAGCGAGCTGCCGGCTCTCGCCGAAGCCGTCCTGGCTCTGCCGCATCTCGACCTGCGCGGCCTGATGTGCATTCCACCTTATTGCGACGATCCGGAGCAGGTGCGCCCTTACTTCCGCAAAGTCCGCGAACTTCGCGACACGGTGCGCGGCCAACTCGCTTCGTCGCAAGCCTCCGCATCCGCCGCACTCGGCCCTGCTGCGGGTTGTTATTCCGAGCCCGCCGCGGCGGGTCTCCAGCCCGCTGCGCCATCCTCGCGCAGCGAGCGCGGGCCGGCTCCTGAGGAATCTCTCCTTCCGGAGTTGTCCATGGGGATGTCGCACGACTTCGAGGTGGCTATCGAAGAAGGTGCCACACAGGTTCGCCTCGGCACCGCCCTGTTCGGGCCGCGGCAACCCGCATGACCGACCCCCCGCATGATTGAACTCGTGCAGCGAGAAAAAGCAGTCACGTTCGCAGTGCGAGTCGTGCCTCGGGCGAGCCGCGACGCCATCGAAGGCGAGTGGCAGGGGGCATTGAAGATTCGTCTGACGGCGCCGCCCGTGGACGACCGTGCCAACGAGGCTCTGCGCCGGCTGCTGGCGGAGTGTTTGAAAGTGCCGCTCGCGGCTGTTAGAATCATTTCCGGCGAGCATAGCCGTAGTAAACGCGTTGAGGTGCGCGGAGTCACCGCGCAGCAAATCCGCGAATTGGTCGAAGGCCCTTCGCATCCCAGCAGCGCGGAGCGCTAGAGACTTGAGCGCGCAGAGGCCTTTTCGAGTGTAGCCCTTCAGACCCGGGGGTCCTTTGCGTGAACGGCCGCGTCACTGAAGAGGCGGGCTACACAACAACGAAATTCAAATGCCCGACATCAAGGCCATCCAAAGCGAACTTCGCACGGCCAAACTGGACGGCTGGCTGTTCTACGACTTCCGCCACCGCGACCCGATCGCCTACCGCGTGCTAGGCCTGTCTTCCGATGGCATGTCCACGCGCCGCTGGTTTTATCTGATCCCGGCGAAGGGCGAGCCCCGCAAGCTCGTCCACCGCATCGAATCGCGCGCTCTCGATAGCTTGCCCGGGCAAAAGCTGGTCTACGCGGGCCAGGACGAGCTGCGCAAGAACCTGTCGCGGCTGCTCGGCCGCGCGAAAACAGTTGCCATGCAATATTCTCCGCGCAACGCTATCCCTTACGTTTCGATGGTGGACGCCGGAACCGTGGAGCTGGTGCGTAGCCTGGGCCGCAAAGTGAAGAGCTCGGCCGACCTGGTGCAGAAGTTCGAGGCCTGTTGGACGCCCGCGCAGCTTGAGTCGCATCTTGCCGCCGGACGCGTGATCGACCGCATCACGCAGGATGCCTTCGCTCATGCGGCGCGGCAAGTGCGCAATAAGGTCGCGCTGAGCGAATACGATCTGCAGCAGTGGATCCTCGAACAGTTTCGCGCGCATTCCATTGTGGTCGAAGAAGCTCCCGTGGTCGCGGTCGGACCACACAGCGGCGACCCCCACTATGAGCCCAAACCTAACGGCTCGGCGACGATTCGCGAGGGCGACTTGCTCCTGCTCGACATCTGGGGCAAGACGCAGGCGCCCGGCAGCGTCTATTACGACATCACCTGGGTTGGCTTTCTGAGTCGCACGGTGCCGGAGAAGTACGCCAAAGTCTTTGCCATTGTGAAGGCCGCGCGCGACGCCGCTGTTCGCTTCGTTCAGGACTCGGTTGCGGCGAGTCGCGACATCCAGGGGTGGCAAGTGGATCAGGCCGCGCGCGCGACCATTCGCAAGGCGGGCTATGCCAAGTACTTCGTTCATCGCACCGGGCACAACATCGGCCAGGAAGTGCACGGCAACGGGGCGAATATGGACAGCCTGGAGACGCAGGATGCCCGCCGCATCATCCCGCGCACGTGCTTTTCGGTCGAGCCGGGCATTTACCTGCCGGAGTTCGGCATCCGCAGCGAGGTGAACGTATACGTGGAGGAGAAGCGCGCGCGGGTCACCGGAGCGGTCCAGAGCGAGATTCTCGCGCTGCTCGCCTGAGTACAGGAGAAAGGATCGAGAAGCCTTGGCAGAAAAACATCAGGAACCAGGGGACATGCAAGCTGTGCTCGCTTACATCGTCACGGTGGCAGGGTGGCTCGTGCCGGGCCTCGGGCATTTGTTGCTCCGCAAGTGGGGCCGCGCAGCCGTTTATTGCCTGGCGGTGGGAGCCCTAGCCATCACGGGCTTGGTCCTGCGCGGCAATATCTTCAGCCCCCATGGCAGTGACGCCTTCGACTTGTTGGGATTCCTCGCTGATCTGGGCACGGGCGTGTTTTACTTTGTCTCCCGGATGATCGAAAAGAGCGGGCCGGATGTTTCCCACGCCGCCGGGGACTACGGGACGCGCCTGTTTGCCACCGCCGGAGTGCTTAACCTGCTCTTCGTGCTGGATGCGCATGAAATTGCGCGCGGGAGGAAAACCTAGGGGCAGAGGACTTCCATGCGCCTTACTCACTTCCAGGTCATGCTTTTGTTCGCGTTTGTTATCTCCGTATCCTTCGCCTGCCTGAGCAAGCGTTACCTCGGCGAACGAGTGAAGTACGCCCTGTGGACATTCTTGATGTTTCTCCTGGTTGCCGTGGCCATCGGCTGGGTGATGTATCCCTTCTCGCGCTAAGCTTCTGCCGTGCGCAGCCCGACCCCGTTGCATTGGGGATGCAAACAGTGCCACGCCCTTCCGGGCGTTAGTGATATCGGAGCGCCGCCGTCCTGCCCCGTTGTAACGCCTGCCAACGGTGGGGCGAGATTCGCCGGTGCCACGCTGGCGCTGCAGGCGCGCTTCTTCTATTCCAACTTGGTCAGCAGAACCCGTTAAGTTAAACCCAGCGTGCCATCCCCAACGGGTGAGGGATCTCTCTGCAACATTTCTCGGCTATGCTGGGAATGACGAACGTGGAATATCAGAATTAGGCGTTGTTTGACAGTTTTTTCCGGCGGGTGCTAGAGTAGCCTCACGACAAGCCGAGGTAGCTCAGCTGGTAGAGCAGACGATTCGTAATCGTCAGGTCGCCGGTTCAATCCCGGCCCTCGGCTCCAGAGTTTTCAGCGAATTAGAGCTAAGCCACGATAGGGCCGCCAGGCCACTGTCGCGGGAACTGTACCGGGTATCGGTCCAAAACAGCGTTTTGATGCGCGCAGCCGAAAACTTGAGATCGGGCATTGCAGCTTGTTTCACTCACTGTGAGCGGGGCACGATGTCCTCGGGGCGGAACCCCAGAGAAACCACCACACACCGAGCGATCTGGCTGAGCTTGGTATTGCCGAGCCTTCTGAGAGGAGTGCGAGGCGGCCTCAGGCTTTCTTTCCTGACTGTGAAGATGTTCTCGGCTTGGGCCTCGGTTGTCTCTTGGAGGTTCGTTTCTCCTGACGAGAGTCTGACGTGAGTATCCACCTCCTTGAGGGTTGTTGAGAGCGGCACAACCAGCACTGTGTTCGCTCTCGGATTTTGATTCCTCCCCTCAAGGGAAACAACAACTACAGGGCGCGGCCCTTTGTCGGGCGGATCAGTGGGTAATTTGACAAACCAGATCTCGCCGCGCCTAGGCTGGACTTGATCTGGCACGCCCGTTACGTCTCGCTGCTGGCAGCAAGCTCAGACTCGGCAAGCTCGGCCCACCCCACTTGCTCCTGACTCTCTTCGGCCGACAATGAGTCGTAGTACGCGGCTACGCGGGCGTTCAGTTCTTCCATTTCTTTCCGTCGTTTGATATCGGCAATGATAGATTCAATCAGAGCGCTCATTGAGGGTGCCTTCACCTGAACGCAGTACAACTTTAGAAACTTAATAGTGTCCTTTGAGAGGGACACTGTGATTCGTGCCTTGTATGCCATAGTATCCTACGCTTCGTATGATGCTTTCTCATACTACTATTATTGACCGGTTCACGTCAAGGCCTGTTTGTGAAGGTCAGCCGGGCCAGCAACCGCTGGGATGTGAACATCCTGAGGCCGCAGACCTCGCTTGCCCGCAGGCCGTGGTGGTAGGTCGCGTGTCCCCCGGCGACGCCGAGTCCGCGCAGTTGAGGCGACGGCGCGTCGCGGAGTCTCAAATCAATATTTCAAATTTAATAATACTTCTGTAACGACAGCAGGCCCTGTTCACGTTGATTTGCCAGTGGGGCTCCGCCTAACATGGTCTCCAAGAGGGCGGGTTCCTTGCGACGGCTGCCAGCCGGCCAGGTGCTGCGGGACTTAGAGCTGTCCTCTCCACAGAGGTTCAATGAGGGATACATGCGGATTCGTTAGCGCCTTACTGACACAGCTGTGCTCAGTGTGGTTGCAGTTAGTTCTCCCGATGATCGCGCTTGGTTCGGCAGGTGCCCGCCGAGCAGCCCGGAATGTTCTTGGTGCATATATTTTTCGGCTCGCATTCCCACCCTAATAAGTAGTGAAGAAGTTTGGACCGTCGTCCGCAACGCAGCCAGCGCAGGTGTGAAGGACGCTGCGTAGTCTCGTTCACCAGTGGCAAAGCTTGACTCCGCTCTTTTCAGGCTGGGAAGGAGCGGAGGTTGGAGGGGCGAAGTCTCCGCGCCCCTCATTTTTTCTGCCTCGCCCGCGCACCACTGACCTGCTGCACGAGCTGGTGGCCGCCGCCCAAAGCGACTCGCACGTCCAAGTCCCTGACCGCGCTTCGGTGTGCTCGCGCCATCTTTCTCCTCCAACATCCGAGAAGATGCAGATCCTGCGCGATGCAATCGCGCTACTTCACATGCGATGATAGGGGAACTTCGGGCTGAAAGGGCAGCGCTGCAATGTGGTAGATTTACGGCTGCACGGTCATTTGAGAAGAGAACCGGCGGGACGCCGGCGGTACAGGAACGCGCGTGGCTTTGTTCCAGCGGGTAATCTGGATTGTGCTCGATAGCGTCGGCATCGGCCCGCTGCCCGATGCGGCTGAATATGGCGACCTGGGGCGCGACACGCTCGGCCATATCGCCCGGTCCCGCCCGCTAAAAGTGCCCAATCTTGTGCAGCTCGGCCTAGCCAACATAAAGCCGCTTGCGCACCTCGCTGCGCCCGTGCAGCCCGCAGGTTGCTTCGGAAAGGGAGCCACTCGCTCGCCCGGTAAAGACACCACTACGGGTCATTGGGAGATGGCGGGCATTTGGCTCGACCAGGCGTTTCCCGTGTACAAGCAGGGTTTTCCAAGAGAGTTGATCGAGCAATTTGAAAAGGCTATCGGACGCAAGACGCTTGGCAACAAGCCCGCCTCAGGCACCGAAATCATCAAGGAGTTAGGCGAAGAGCACATGCGCACCGGCTTCCCGATTGTCTACACCTCCGGCGACAGCGTCTTCCAGATCGCCGCGCACGAAGAGGTGATCCCCATCGCTGAACTCTACCGCATGTGTGAGATCGCGAGAAAAATGCTGGACGGCCCGCACCGCGTCGGACGCGTTATCGCGCGGCCGTTCACGGGAACGCCCGGCAGTTTTCGCCGCACCGAACGCCGCCACGACTACGCCGTCGAGCCGCCGCGGCCGATGCTGCTGGATGTTCTGGCCGAGGGAAACGTCCCGGTGCTAGGGATCGGAAAGATTCACGACATCTATAACGGTCGCGGCGTCCAAAATTACCTCACGACGAAGAACAATGCTGACGGGATGGAGAAGCTCCACGCAGCCTTAAGGCAGCAAACGTCCGGCTTGGTCTTCGCCAACCTCGTGGATTTCGATATGCTTTACGGCCATCGCAAAGAGGTGGAAGGGTTCGCGCGGTCGCTCGAAGAATTCGACGCCATGCTCAGCTCGCTGCTCGACCAAATGCAGCCTTCCGACTTACTCCTGATCACAGCCGACCACGGCTGTGACCCCGACGACTGCTCTCCTTCGACCGACCACTCCCGCGAGTACGTTCCCATCCTCGCCCATAGCCCCGGAGGCCAGCGCGGCATCAATCTGGGTGTGCGGCCGACGCTCGCAGATATGGGACAGACGGTGGCGGAAAACTTCGGCGGCTCAATTCCCCACGGCACCAGTTTTCTTTCGCAAATCTCAAATTGACGGCTTGACAGAGAGGTTCGTCGCCCGGCGCGGCAGGCTCGGAATGACCGAAGCGCTGAAGCAGTGGCGAGTGAAGAGCGGCCCGTGCTCGAGTCTAGTCGCTGGCTGTGGCCCGCTGGGCGTAATAGCCGTTGCGCGTGCGGACGGAAACCTTTCCGCGCCCCCGTGGGGGAATGGCCTCCACCTGTACGCTGCGGAACCGGCCATCGCGGTTGGTGTTGGTCGGGTAATACGCCAGGGTGTACTGATTGCGGATGTCATGGGCGATCTGAGTACAGATGGCTTCGGTGTCCTCTGTTCTCTCGGGGAAGAAGGCCAGTCCGCCGGTCGCCTGGGTGAGTGCGTTGAGGGCTCGCCGCGCGCGCTTGGCATCGCTCTTGGTTTCCTGGCTGAACAAACCGACGGCATAGATCAGCGCCTCGGAGCGCTGCGCCTCCTGCACGGTGACTTCGAGGCTCTTGCGGCTGGCATTGTCCACGCCGTCGGTGATGACCAGCAGCACCTTCTTGTCGCGATGACCCTTCTTAAGGTGATCGAGCGAGCCGATGAGCGCGTCGTACAGCGCGGTTGAGCCCCGCGAGTCAATGCGCTCGAGCGCGTCCTTCATTTCGTTGAGGTCGCTGGTGAAGTCCTTGTCCAAATCGAGGTAGTAGTCGTCGTTGAAGTTTACGATGAAGGCTTCATCGTTGGGGTTGCTGGTCTTCACGAAGGTCAGCGCGGCAGTGTTCACCCGATCGCGTTTGTCGCGCATGCTGCCGCTGTTGTCGATCACCAGTCCCACACTGATCGGAATGTCCTCGCGCTTGAACAGGGCGAGCTTTTGCTCGACCTTGTCCTCGAGGACGCGGAAGTTCTCCTGCTTGAGGTCCGGAACAAACCGCCCGCGGTCGTCCAGCACCGTGGCATGCAGCACCACCAAGTTGACGTCGCGCTGGATGCGGAAGTTGTCGTCCTGCTTCTGCGCCGGCGGTGCTGTTTGCTGCCCAGGCTCCTGTGGCGGCGCGGGCTGCTGCGCCTGGGCCCCACTGCCGGTCCATACCCCGGCCAGCGCCAGCAGGATGAGGGAGGTGAAAAGGGAAACCAGGCTCAGCCTAGTGGCTGGGGGCATAGTAGCCCGTCTTGGAGTACACGTTGAGGGGGGGCAATCCCCGGGGAGGGCGCAACTTGACCTTGATCTTCCGCCAGCGGGAATCGCGTTGATGATTGCTTGTCTTATATCCCAGAACATATTGATTGCGCAGCTCCATTCCGATTTTCGACGCCGTATCGGGCAGGTCGTTCAGGTTCTCCACCGGGAAAACCCGCCCGCCGGTCAACTCCGTCAATTCGCTCAGCAGCGTATGCCCGTTCAATTCTTCCGGTGTGCGCCGGTAACCCACCGGGTCGTAGATGCCGATGGCATAGAGTTGAACGTCGGCCTCCTTGACGAAGTTCTTGATGTCGCTTTCCGTGTACCGACTATGATTATCGCCTCCGTCGGATATAATGAGCAAGGCCCGTTTGGCGTTGTGTGCACCCCTCATCTGGCTCAGGCCCAGGTAGATGGCATCGAGCAGGGCGGTGCGGCCGTGCGCCGCGGTGTACATCAGGCGCGTCTGCAGCTCCTCGACACTGTTGGTGAAGCGGCTGGTCAATTGCGCCCGGTCGTTGAAACTCACCAGGAAGAATTCATCCTGCGGGTTTGCGGTCTTGAAGAATTGCACGGCCGCCAGCCGCGCCTTGTCCACTTTGTTGGCCATACTGCCGCTCAAATCGAAGACCACGCCGATAGAAATGGGCACATCTTCGCTGGAGAAGTGCACCACCTCCTGTTCCGAGCTGTCTTCAAAGACGCGGAAGTTCTCTTGTTCGAGGCCGGTCACCAAGCGATTAAAGGGATCGGTGACTGTGACGTTGACCAGCACGAGGTCCACGTCCACTTTGATGGTCCCTTTCCGCTTGGCCTGGTCGGTACTAA
>Ga0209761_1002131_pt1 | contig 12952 bp, 12 predicted proteins | sample GraSoi013_1_40cm_4_FD_185818 | JGI IMG/M metagenome (GOLD analysis project Ga0209761, IMG submission 185818) | Grasslands soil microbial communities from the Angelo Coastal Reserve, California, USA - Sample 09_25_2013_1_40cm (SPAdes) (version 2) | ecosystem: Environmental > Terrestrial > Soil >... | reverse complement strand
CCATGAAAGAGAGGAAGCCCAGAATATCGTTCTGCTCGTCAGTCAAGACAAGAAGTACGAGACAGAGCGCCGAGGCGAATGCTAGAGGACCTCCAAACAGCAGGAGTATAATGACGAAGACTATGACGGGCCAACTAATCGGAGAGAAGAACGCGGCGGGTAGTAACAGACCCATGAGCGAGATAGTCTTCCAGCTGCCGATTCCGCCTACAATCAAGCCGAGAATAGAGGACGCTTTCACGAGAGGCGTTAGCTCTAGCCAGCGCGACCTAGGGACCAACGAGGCATCCTAGGTCTAACGGGACGATTTGGGATATACGTTTGGCCCAGCTGTTGACATTTATTAAGCGGAAAGCTCGAGGATCTTCCGATTGGGGATAACTAGTTGGCAAAGTTTCAGCTCATAGTCTCAGACCCAAAGAACAAGACGTCGAAGGCGGCCTCTCTGGAGGGAACCAAGGCGCAGGCTCTTGTTGGGAAGAGCATTGGAGAAGAGATCGACGGAAAACTCCTCGGGATAGGAAACGTAAAGTTGCGGATTACTGGTGGAACCGATAAGGATGGTGTGCCGATGCGGTTCGATATTCAGGGGGCTGCTCGGAAGAGGGCTCTCCTCTCAGCCGGAGTAGGATATCGGCCGAGTGATGATGGTGAGCGGCAGAGAAAGCTCATTAGAGGACGAGTCATCTCGGAAGAGACGTTGCAGATTAACAGCGTAATTGTTAGCGGTGCGGAAGCGAGTGCGGAGCCTGTGAAGAGTTGAGTTTTGAAATAGTCGAAGAGCATACGAACAACCTGCTGGGACGCCGCGAAGCAAAACTAGTTGTTCACCACGAAGGAGCAGGAACGCCGGATCGGCTGACTGTGCGGAAGCTCGCGTCTGAACATTTCAAGGCACCAGTCGACCGGGTGTTTGTGAGAAGTATTGCGACACGGACCGGCGGATCCTCAGCCACCTGCATGGTCGAAATCTATACGGATGCCAAGTCTGCGGAGATTGTTCCTGCGTATTTGAAGAACCGGATGCTTCCGAAGGATCAACGGGTCGCAAAGAAGAAGACTGAAGAGGAGAAGCCTGCTGCCCCAGCGGCCAAGGCACCGAAACCGGCCACTGAGAAGAAAGCCGAAGCGAAACCGGTTGAGAAGAAAGAAGAAGCGAAGGCAGTTCCAGCCAAAGAGGCGAAGCCTCCAACTGGCAAGGAAGCGAAGCCTGCTGGTGGCAAGGAAGAGAAACCGGCTGCTGCAAAGGAAGCCAAAGCAGCGAAAGCAGAGTCTAAGCCGAAAGCATAGCCGACGCTAGGACCCTTGCTGGGCCCGGCCGTTGTGGATGGAACCTGCGCGCGGTCGCTGGAGATCTCGATAGGCCCCCGGGGGGTCGAAAAGATTTCACACCAATGCGCGAAAATAATTTGTTTTTTTGCGCAAAAGAAAGAATTGACTCCCCCATCACGCTTGTTAGCCTAGAACCGAAAATAGAAACTCCGGATCTGTGCCGCGAGACTAGCAAGCATACCTAATTTTCTGAGCGGGTCCCAAGCCAACCAGATTTTAACGCAGACCCATCAACCTGTCCGTATCACCGATCGCAGATCTCTCGCCGACGTTAACATCGTCATGGACCCTCAGGCTATTTTCAAGGCGTTTCCTAGGGACAATCAGCTGACTGAACCGTACTATCTGCAATCAAGGGACATAGATCGAAACGTTGTAGCTACTCTTCTTGGGATCCTCTTAAAACTGGAATCTTGAAAAGCAGAGTGCGAGGTCGTGTGTCCACAAAACAGACAATATTGTTCTCCAATACCGCTTTTCAAACCCTTGAATCCGGTTTCGATGGCATCGAACTATAAGCGACTTACCAGCTATCCTAATGAGTGTGCAGCTCAGGCTCTATACAAAGGCAGGGCCCGGCCTGAAGCTCTCCGAGACTGCGATGCTCATCTACGTCTACATTCAGTCTCATTCCGGGGATGACCTGCGCCTACGCGAAGTCCAACGAGCGATGGGATTTGCCAGCCCGAGTTCGGCGCTATTTCACCTTCAGAAACTTGAGACAGCAGGGCTGATCCTCAAGGATACTATGGGAAACTACCGAGTAAAGACGCGAATCCGAGTTGGACTCGTTAGAAACTACGTGTTCCTAAGAGGGATATTCGTACCTCGACACATGATCTACGCAACCGTCATGACTATCGCCACCGCCCTATACCTCCTACTTCTAGTACAGTTTCTGGCGTCACCTCTCGCATTAGCCGTTCTTCTTCTGAATGCGGCATCTGCGAGTGTTTTCTGGTACGAGTCCTGGCATGACTGGAAGGCTAAGCCCAAGTTTTCAAACCTCTGAAATTCGCCCGACTCGATGATGTTGAACTTGCTTTCGACAGCATCGAACTATATCGAAGAACCACTAATAGTAATTCTGGATGATAATGCGCACTTCAAAGGCGTTTGTGGCACTTCTCCTTGCCACAATCTTTTCAGCCGCATTTCTGCAAGCACCCTACCCTGCTAGGGCACAGTCTTCAACGATCCCAATATCACAAGAATATGCGAGCGGAGACATCCAAATCCCTCCTTACTACAACCTCCTTGCTTGGTACTCATGGGTGAACATCAACGGGACGCACATGATATTTCTCGCCCTTCACTCCAACCAGCAACCCTCACCAGTCTTCTCATTCGCCGGCCAAGCATACAACACCTCCTCAGGCTCAAGGGTCTTCGTGGGGAATGCATTGCTGGCAATGGAAGTGTACAATGACACAAACCACAATGGACATCTGGACGCAAACTATAGCTCAACGCCGCCTATAACAGAACTCAAATACACACTGATAATGAACGCCTCTCAGACCTTCACAACCACTAATGTGACAAAGACTGTCATCAACGGGATCCCTCATTATCGATGGGGAGCTTCCTATGGCACAATCCAAGCCATTCTGATCAATGCTACTGCACCTGAATATGGCTATGGAGGGGGAATGGCAATAGCCAACGCAAACATCGACTACGTATCCATGTTCTACGACTACTCACTCAGCGGAAACACCACCTTCCTAAAGACCAGCTATCGGATTGGCAACGTAACCCTCACTCCCTTATACCCAAACAGTCCAGTGATCAGTCTTCAAGGACTGAGCCTTTCGCTCCTTCATGCCACAATAACCGTTGCATCCAAGCAACTAACAGTCATAGCTGGCAACTCACCCTACAATTCGCAAAACAACACCGCCGCCTCCCCCTTCAACGCCGCCCAGGTCAACGTGGACAATACTTTGGCCTACGAGTTTCGGTTCAAAGATAATTACACACTTCTGACAAACCCGATAACGACCCTTCCAGCAGTATACCTTGCTTCTCCCATCAACTCAGTTCCTCCGAACGCTTTCCAAGGCTATTACTACCAGCCATTGGTCAGGGTCCAAGATTATCTCAAAGGGCAGCTGCCCGACATAGCAGGGCTCCCTTCAACATCCGACCTGAATTATAGCGCTACCCAATTTCTCTACAGAGTCTCATATCCCGTATGGTCCGGACATGCCGTAAACCACGACCCCACCTATGTTGCACATGTTAGCACTACCTCGACCTCAACGCAACCTCCTAGCCAGCCACCGCCCAATCAGCCACCGCAGAGCCAGCCTCCGACAACGCTTCATCCAACACCCTTGCCTCCACAACTGCCGACAAACGTCCTTTACGTTGCGGCACTCACCGGCCTGCTAGCGCTGCTTGTTGCAGTCAACGGTATGAGACGGCCTGGGAAGAATGCGCAAGCTGTGGATGAGCCTCTAGGTGGATGAACCAGCATCCTGCAGGTACGCCCCGACCTCAACATTTCCATCTTACGAGCAATGTGGCTGATGGACCTACGAGAGCCGGCGGCAATCTGCTAGGTGGCGACATACAGGTCCACAAAATGATGAGTCTCATAGGCCGTGAAGACGATTGTTGAAACCCCGACCCACTCTTCTTGGGTATCTCTCGTCTTCTTGAAACGGGTTCGTTCTAGAGGTTCGCTCCGCAGTTGGAGCAGACATTGGCGTTGGGATCGTTCTTTCGGCCGCAGTATTGGCAGTAGACTTCCTCGTTGATGGATTCGAGCCGCTTGACGATCTCGCCGGGTAGTAGGCCGAGGTTCATGGCTATGTTTCCTGTGTCCGGGTTGAGGACTTGGACGGCGTACATTTCGACGGGTCCTCTCTGGAGGGGGGCCTTGAACACGCTGAGGAATTGCTGGAAGCTCTTTCCACGGAACGTTCTGCGTGGTAGCTCTGTTACGATTCGTCCGTGGTTTGATTTGACGAATCGGAAGTTGGTCAGATAGTATCTTACCCCGCCCTGTGTCTTGGACTGGTACCCGACGAAGATGCCACCGATGATGATGAGTATGCCGATTCCCAAGATGGGGAGTATGTTGTAGTAGAGTCCGCTGGCGAGGAAGAGACTGCCAACCAGCATCATCGAGACTACCCCGGATTTCCCGCTGTTCCTCGTCTCACTCTGCTGAACCCATAGAACCTCCTCGTTTGGTTGCAGACCCTGAGGCGGGCGGAATAATGATCCTCCCTGGTTTAGACTCATCCCAGCACAAACAACCCTGGCAAGACTAGACGTCTCAGCCAATCCACAAGGTTCGTAGAGTAGACTTATTCATTGAGTAACCGACATTCTCGGCGTGCAGTTAGGATCGTAGTGAAAACGTCGAACTAAATCCAGCAGCGCGAGCCGCCCAGCTCCGCTGACCCGACATCTATGGCATTGAGCCATCGTTGAGTTATTGCTCAGACATCAGAACGAAACTGCTGGAAGTATGAGACGGCCGGCTCACCTCTGACGACCAGGGAGGAATAGCGTCACGAGCAAGTTTCCAATTCTAAGGCAGCAACAAGGCGATTTCTAGGCAACTAGCAGATCTCTGACTCTATTATCTGCAATCAAGGGCCATAGATTGAAGCCTACAACTCTGCTTCCAGAGAAGTTCCCCAAAACACGACGACGTTTGCGATGCGTGACTCAAATGCAATTGACAATTCTCAACTGGTAAACCGATCTGGTAACTCAATGACTCAGCTTCTTGGTTGCTTCCTTCCAGTCTTTGAGCTCAAACCCATGCATCGTGAGGAATTGAATGGACTCCTTGTTGTTGGGATTCAGTGTAGTGTACAGGAGAGGAATGTTATGAGTGTTCGCGTACTCGATTACAGTAGACATCAGCATGGTTCCAATCCCTTTCCTTCTACTCGCGGGCTGAACGGCTATGTATTCTAGCCAAATTTCTCTTTGCGCACTATGGACAAAAGAGGTCGGCTGTACAAGGATGAAGCCTACAAGCTTGCGAGCTATCTCTGCAACGTAGCTAGCCTGGGCTCTGACGTAGTGACTGAAGTATTCTGGAGTAATCCATGGCTCAATCGTGTCCTCCTCCCCCGTTTCCTTCAGATATCCAAGGTATTCGTCCACGATGATTCTCTCCATTTTCTTTACAGCCCTGTAATCTCTTGCAGCCAGCTTTCGAATTCTGACCATTCACGTGGTCCCCATATCATGATCACTGGCAAATTTCAATTCTAAGGCTATTGCAAGGCACTTTGCAGGGGACTCTCAGGGTTCAATACCGGACCGACTCACGTTGCCATCATAGTTTCTGGAGCTTATCCAACTTCTGAACTCGATGATTGATGCTAGGAAGCAGACTGAAGCGTCTTCTTTGAACCCTCAATGTTGAGAAAATCCCGCGACACTTTCTCAGCGACTCAAGCACTGTCGCCGTTCCGACGAGTTCTGCAGCATGCTGATCAGCCGCATAGAACTGGCTCCTCCAGAGCCAGTGAATGTAGAGCGCTAATAGTGAACAGGCGTACAAGGTCCAGCCTGCAACGACAAGTGTGAGTTCGATATTCGCCTGGTCACTTCTCATTTGAAATATTTTCAGAAGGGCATAGATCAGAGGGATCTCTCCGATTCCCACGGGCAGGACCAGTCGGACAATGGAACCCTTTCTCAAGCCCATGTACAGGGACTGGTTGTAAATTATCGATGACGCCATAAGGGGTCTCCAGTCCTCAGGCGTAAGCCTTCCCCTCATTCCACTAGGAAGCTTCACCTCACCGTATCGGACGATGACGCGGTCCCAAGGGAGACCGTCGTCCCAAGTGACTTCGTCAGGCTCAGACCTGCCTGGGCGAATCTCCCTAGAAAGTTCTTGAGCGTACCTCAGAATCTCATTATTCTCTTCCATGGACACGCCCAACGCATTAGGTTGGATGGGCCCTACAAGGTAATTAGTGTCTGCCTGATAGTTCGGGCGTAGGTCTTGAGGCTCTCAAGACGCAGCATTCCCGTACTCGCTATCCTTGCGGTAGGAGTGACGGTGATCGTGGTAGGCCTGCTCATTTCGAATCACAACGTCGAGGTTATGCGCTTTTCCGGCAATCAGAGCCAAGTCTTTGCAATCAACGGCAGCAGTAGGGACTATTTTCTTGAACCAGTTAGCCAGACGAACCTGAACCTCTGCCGCGATCCGACGATTGTGAGTCTCTACAGGCAAGGGGACACGGCGCCATCTACAATGGCCAGGTCACTTACTCCCTCACCAAGTCTGGAGGCCAAAACGGCGTTTGGGAACTCTACTGGAATTCGATGTTTCTCCGAGACGGTTTGACTCCGGGCAACTGCTATTTCGTGGTCCAACATCCTTCTTGTCGTAGTGGAGTCACGTCGGCACTATTCCGGGTATCGCGGTGAGCCTCACTCGCGCGACGGCCACGAGCAAGCTTCCAATTCTAAGGCGATTCCAAGGCACTCTGCAGGGACTGCATAGTGGCAAGGTATGCATACATGGCCACCTTTCTTACAAACTGCCATGAATTTGTGAGCACACATTTTCCCACAACGAACGCACTTGAAGAAGTTCGGAGTTCGAGGCACTCCTCTAGTTCGAACTTTCTACTCACTGATCCGGGCATTCGCTAATGTTCTCTTAAACCTGTCGGAATCGCCCCAGTGCCAGTTGCCCATGAATCAATACAGCTCCACATGAGTAACCACGCGGAACTCGTGTGAACGAGTTTCTTTTATGGCACCAAAGCTAACACTTCAAACGGCTCGTCTGGGGGCCCTCCCTTCGGGTGTAACAGCGGAAGTAGGCCGCGCCTACTGCCCGTTGGGAACCAGCGAGCCTCGAACCATTCTACGTTAACTGTTGACAATACCTGGCATCCGTTAATTAACTTGGTGGAATGAAAATACATCCACGGATATACCAGAATATCTTTGGATTGAGTATCGATAGCTAACCATTTCAGACAGGACCTTGCATTATCGAAGCAGTTCATCCGTTTATCCTGTCGAAGTCGCGGTTGGTTGTCGTGCCACCGGTGACGATCGCCGGAGTACGATCGGGCCGTTGCGGGCGGACGCGTTACTTTTAGTCTTGAGTTTCAGGCTTGCTCCCATATTGGAATAGCACCTCTCGGTTAATTCGGATCGAAGTCGTCGGGAGGGAAACTGTCTCCGCTTAGTTGCTCTCAGGTCCCATAAGGAAGATCCATAGGACGCCGTTTTTCTTCGGGTCGAAAACCCAAGTACCTGAAGACTCTTAAAGGGAAGGAAGTGTCGGATTCCGCAAATGTCCGACTTTCAGATAACATTCAAGGGGGAAAGGTACGATGTTACCGTTTCGGCTAATTCCGCAACAGAGGCGGCTGAAAAATACAAGCGATTGAATGATGAACTTAGCAAAGCACTTGGACTGGAGTCAACGAAATCCCAATCGAAGCCGCCCCGTGCAACGAAGAAAGGCCGTCGACCTTCGGCAAAGGGTACTCAGTCCAAGTTGGAGGAATTGATTAGTGAAGGATTCTTCAAGACCGGAAAACAGCTAAAAGAGATTCAAGAAGAGCTCTCAAAGAAAGGGATAACGAAACCCGTAACGCATATCGCTCCATACTTGACTTATTTTGTCCGAAATAACACCCTGGAGCGCGAGCAAGTGTCAGTAGGAAACAGGAAAGTGTGGGTGTATGAGGAAAAACCAAGGACCTAGTAATTGCCTGCGAGTACTCTAAGGGACGCGGTCAATTCCTTCTCAGACGCTTTGGAAGCGGTTCTTGAAGAAGTGAGCACGGTCTACAATCGAGGATACAAACTTCAAAATCAGCCGTATCGCTCGATTTACCTCAAGCGTACCCGAAAGCTTCAACAACAATTTTTCGTCTTGCAACGTGTTTCGCATTCGAAGAGTCACTGGGAGGTGAAAAAAATTGAAGAATACCTTCGCCCAATCCTTGATCTAGGCTCCCCAATCGAATTGAAAAAAAAGAATCTCGATTTGTGCGGGCATCTCGTCAAGTCTCTTGAAAAGATTGGCGAAGCGGAGTCGGAAATATTGTTGAATACTGATCCATATGAAGCCTTCAAGCTAATTAGAGACATTGTCGGACAATGTAAGAACCAGCTGTGCGTGATAGACCCGTGGACAGACGAGAAAATCTTTGACCTCTATTTCGACAAGTTACCTCGCAAAGCGAACATCCGTGTGCTTACCAAGCACACTAAAGGCAAGTTCACCCAAGTTGCGAAGCTGTTCAAGCAGAGGAACTCAAACTTCGAAGTTCGGCTACTGAACACAATCCACGACAGGGAATTGATTGTTGACGACAGAGTCTGGATATTGGGCCAGTCGTTGAAAGACGCCGGTAGCAGTGGGCCTCTATCCATTGTAGAGCTTCGAAATAGCGAATCCGCCAAGAACCTCTTCAACGAACTGTGGAACACAGCGCAGCCTCTCGTGTAGCGTGCTGCACATAGATTTGAGCAGGAAAAACAAGGAGTGAAGGACTCAGCGCGCTTGCGCCCAATCTCAGTTTTGAATCTCTGCAAGCATCATGCACGGCTTTCGACCTCACCCATCAGTGCTATTCCTTTCCCAAGTTGTTTCGGATCTCCTCGTACAGCTGATCTCTCTTCCTATCTGAATAATTGTCGTAGCTTAGTTCTATATCTGGTCGTCTTGTAGTCTGATTGCTAGTTCTTGTTCCATTCGTGACGGGTTGGCGTGTAGGTTGCTACAAGTTTGCTCATGATTTCCTTCCTTGGAGCGGGTTGATTCTTGGCGGCATTTTGAGCGGACCGCAAGCCTCGTTCCCCGCGTCGCCCGTAATGAAGAATGTCCAGCTCAGAAAATTTTCGGGACGAAACATTGTTTGTCCGAAAGAGACGCATACACAAAACCTTCTGGCGGACACCGAGCCCCTAGAAGAAGCGCGTCAAACGCAGCTTGAAAAAAAAGGAGGGTGTTGTGACTTGGTTCGGTTTGCGCTTAGTTGACCTGCCAGACGTGTAGGACGCTGTTTCCCTCGAAGTAGAAGAAGTAGCCGTGCGTTATCTTGCTGAGGTTGGTGACCTGTATTGTCATGGAACGCTGAATATTGTATGACCCCTGCACCAGTATACTGGCCAGTTTGGTGGAGAACCCAACGCCTTCTAGAGTGACGCTCACATCCACTCCCAACTCGTAACGGAGGGAGAAGGACGCTGACTGCGTGTAAGTGGCCGAATAGGTCGCCTTTTTTGCAACATTTACTAAATTACCGCCTGATGATGGGCAACAGCTCATGTAGTCCGTCGTGTGGGTAACTTCGTCAGTCACGCTGTTCTGCGTGGGGACGACGTAGATGTTGGTCGGATTTGACGGGTTCTGCTTCCAGAAGATCCCATGAACCTCGACCGCTTGCTGATAGAGAAGACTGGTCGCAGTAGGGTCACCGGTCCCTGGGCAGGTGCTGCCGCTGCCAGTGCTGACGCACCCCGCTTGAGTCGCCGTGGTTGTGACCTGGAAATTGCCTCCGAGCGGGGCGACATAGGCGTCGACTGTAGTCTGTGACCCTTGGGAGAGGGTCCAAGAGAGAGTAGCCAGCGTCTCAGCCGTGTTGACCTGCGCATACTCGACCACCAGGTTGGCTACCGGATAGAAGAGGTCGCCGGGAAGATGAAAGTCCCCCGTGCCTGTGCATCCAAGGCAGCTGACCGAGACGTACTGTCTCTCTTCCCAGTAGAATGCCTTGCTCGCATTCACCTGAAATGTCCCTGTGTTTGGACCCCCGATCTGATAATACCCGTTGGAGTCCGTTGAGGTTCTGCCCAACAACGTATTGCCGTCTTGGGTACGCAGGTCGATAGTAGCACCCGTGATCGCGCTGTTACCGTTGTCATAGACGTGCCCTACGACGTATATTCCGATGACAGTGACAGACGCATACGCATTCTCAATGTTACCATTCGCATCACCCACCACCAGATGCACGCTATAGGTTCCGGCGGCGGAATACGCATGGTTGACTGGTGAGCCATTTCCATTTGTGCCATCGCCGAAATACCAACCGTAGCCATCGCACGGTGGGTATGAACAAGATCCGGTGAATGTGACGGTCTGACCGACCAAGGGGTAGGTGGGAGAATGGGTGATACCCGCTGCCCAGACCGGCTTTATTCCTGTAATGGCTGCGACAGAGAATGCCAACGTGGCAATGAGAATAGCCCTTCGATGTATGTGTGCAAACGCTTTCATTTTCATTTTCATTCCAGCGCAACATACGTTGATAATATAATTCTCGCCTACTTTTTCCACGGAAAAATATCTACCCTGCTTATATGGCGGCCCGCGCAGTCTTACGTGAAAGTTCCAGATAAAAGAGGAGAGCCAGAAATATTGCCGATAATAGGATAGCAGACACTTCGATTAAGGTCAGGATATCGGCCGTACCTGTCGGTGAATAACCGGAGACCCATTATGAAAACAGCAACAGACATTTTGCAGCCTCTCGAAAAACCGGAGACTTGACGGTACCTGCTTCACCGCAATTCGGATCTTCCTCCAAGCCACCACTCTTCTTCCAGAGAGAAGATTCGGAGGCCCATCAGCGAGAAATACCGGCTTGAACGGACTGTCCTTGGCCGTTGTTGAGACATTCGAAAAACCGGCCCTTAGATTGAAGCTTGGGAACCGTTGAGCCTAGTGCCAAGCGCCATCAGTCGATCAGATGAGTCGAACGTCGCTTTAGGGATCGCTCTCCCGCAATATGGAACGATTGCTTCCCCCAAGACAATCCTGCGCGTCACGGAGGAAGCCGAGAAGATGGGATTGGCTTCTTTGTGGGTTAGCGACCGAATGCTTCTCCCAACCAAGTCGAAGGAAACGTTTGACGGCGATCCCTGGCCCGAGATTTTTGCGACAGTCTATGATCCAATAGAGATGCTAACCTTCGCGGCGGCGAGGACGAGGAAGGTTAAGCTCGGCACGAGCGTGATGAAGGCTCTCTTTCAGAATCCCGTGACCCTCGCCCGGCGTTTCGCAACACTAGACAGACTAAGTGACGGAAGAGCAATTGCCGGCATCGGCCAGGGCGACTTTAGAGACGAGTTTGAGGCTGCCAACGTCCCGATAAGAAGGCGAGGAAGAGGATTCGAGGAATTTGTCAAGGCAATGCGCCGTCTGGGGCCCAGACCCAGTCAGCTTCACCGGAGACTTCTATAACATCCCAGAATCAAGATTCGGGCCGAAACCCATACAGCCCGGCGGCATACCGATGCTACTGGGCGCCTTCGCTCCCGCCTCACTCGAGCGGGCGGCAAGAATCGCCGACGGGATCATGCCGGCTGCGGGAAGAAGCACCACCATTGAGAAGTTGAGTCAGACAATCAACAACTTTGGCGATATGGTGCGAAGAGCAGGTCGTAACCCCGAAGAGATGAAGTGGATCCTGAGAGTCCACAACCCCCTGGACGAAGAGAAAGCCACAGAGCCGCGAGCGTTATTGGGAGGTACCCCCCAACAAGCCGCAAAAGATTTGCCAAAACTCAAGGAGCTGGGCATAGATCACGTATTCTACGACATGAATCATCCGGCCCAAGTTCCAATAGACACTCAACTAGTGCTTCTTAGAAAGCTCGTGCGGCTGATCAAGGCCTAGGAATGCGCTGCTTGAAAACCCGCCACCTGCCCCCCGAATCTAGGCGCGATTCGACTATGGAAAGATACGAGATTCCGCTTTTGGATGAATCTGGAAGGACAATTGGTTATGGCGAGAGATGGTGGGCCCACAGAGTCAGGGATGGCCCTGACGGTCCCATTCTCGGACAGAAGCATGCAGGAATAACCATCGCGTGCCTAGACGATAGCGGAAGAATTCTCATTCAGCGCAGAAGACACAGGATATTCGACAAGGTCTGGAGCCTCTCCGGCGACACTCACCCTAGGAAGTACGGTAGTCGGAGAGTGGAAAGCCTCTCGGCGGCTGCGAGAAGATGTGCTAAGGAGGACCTCGGAGTCGTGATCAAGAACTGGACCCAGAGGCTTAGCATACCGTATTCTGCCCAGAGATCCTCGCGACTCAAGGTACTGCGAGAACGAGATATTGTACATTCTAGTCGCGAAGCATAGCGGCCCGTTGCGCATGAACGAAGAGAACGCTTACGAACTGCGATGGGTCGAACTCGCAGAAATTTCGAAAGACTCACGAACAGACCTGAAAAGGAAACCAATTGACCGCAAGTACGCACCTTGGGTCAACACCGTGTTCTCCCTCTCGTCTAAAGAGGTTGAAGAAACCTTCCGAGTCAATTGAACTCTGACCATGACGGACTAGCCAGAAATTTAGTCAGAAACCCACTTAGCCGCCAGTTACCGGCCCTGGCCGGCACGGCGTTTGAAAAAGAAGTTTCTAGCGAGAGGGGTCATGAGATAGACCAATATCAATAAAGTTACAATTAGCCCCGGTGTAGCAAAGAATTCGTCTCCCGCTTGATTCCATGTGATGATTTGGAGAATAGTCGAAGCTACTCCAACTAAAGCTAACGTTATGCCGAGGGTCCATGCCCATCGGCGTCCCAAAAAGAGACCGATCCCTGCAGCAAGATATAGAATCCCGAGCATCACGATCATGGCGGG
>Ga0209761_1002129_pt1 | contig 12957 bp, 9 predicted proteins | sample GraSoi013_1_40cm_4_FD_185818 | JGI IMG/M metagenome (GOLD analysis project Ga0209761, IMG submission 185818) | Grasslands soil microbial communities from the Angelo Coastal Reserve, California, USA - Sample 09_25_2013_1_40cm (SPAdes) (version 2) | ecosystem: Environmental > Terrestrial > Soil >... | reverse complement strand
GCCATGATCAGGCAGCGCGCGCCGATCCGCACGTTATGCGCGATGTGGACGAGATTGTCGATCTTCGTGCCCGAGCCGATCACGGTATCGTCCACGCTGCCGCGATCGATGCAGGTGTTCGCCCCGATCTCGATGTCATCGCCGATGAGGCAGCGCCCAACGTGGGGGATCTTCCGGTGCGCCTCACCGCCCTTGCCCGGGATGTATCCGAACCCGTCGCTGCCCAGCACCGCGCCGGCGTGCACGATCACCCGCCTGCCCAGCGCGGTGCCCGCGTAGAGCGTGACGCCGGGATAGAGCTGCGTGTCATCACCGACTGCCACGCCGTCCCCCAGCACGCACCCCGCGCCGATGCGGACGTTGCGGCCGAGCTGCACTTCCCGCCCGAGGACGGCGTGCGGCTCGATCGCGACCGGCTCCTGCCACGTCGCACCGCGACCGATGACCGCCGTCGGATGGACGCCCGCTTCCCACACGGCCTGCGGATACAGCACGGGAAGCACCACCAGCAGCGCCGCATACGGATCGGCCACGACGATGCGCGTCTCGGGACCGCCAGTCGTCGATTCCAGCGCCGGCGCGACCAGCACGACCGACGCGCTGGTGCGCTCAAGGTAGGGCGCGTAGCGGGGCGAGGCAAGAAAAGACAGATCGCCGGGGCCCGCGCGCTGGAGCGGCGCGATCCCGGCGACTGTTGTGGTGCCCGGCCCCACCAGACGCCCGCCGGTGAGCGCCGCGATTTCACTCGCGGAGAGCGGCCGCGTTCCCGCCGAATTCATCGGGGGACGGACGCGCCGCCGGCTACTGCGCCTGCGACAGGCGCTGCAGCACGCGCGACGTGATGTTGAGCGCGGGGTCCAGCGCGGCGATGAGTCCTCCACCCGCGTCCGCATCGAGAATCAGCGAGTAGTTCATTTCGGCGCGGATGCCCTGCAGCACGGAGTTGATGCGCGCGCGCAGCGGGCCGAGCAGCTCCTGTTCGCGCTGCTGCAGGCGGTCCTGCAGCTGCGTGCCGCGCTGCTCCATGCGCTGCTGCATCGCCTGGAGATCTTTCTGTTTCGTCTGGCGCGCGGCGGGCGACAGCGCAATCGACTGCTGGTCGAACGCCTGCACCGCGGAGTCGAGCTGCTGCTGCAGCTTCTGCACTTCAGTCTGCGAGGCTTGCAGCTCCTTCCGGTACGTCGATTCGGCCACCGCGTAGCCGGGCGTGTTCCGCAGGATCTCCTGGGAGCTGATGAACGCGATCTTGGCGGGCCCCGGCGGGGAGCCCGCTGTCGACGACGCACCCTGCCCGAGGAACGGACTGGGCGCCGTCACCAGCACGGCGACCGCGGCGACGGCGGCAAGTGAAACGAGCACGAGACGCTGCATAACGCAAAAACTCCCGATGTAGGGGCGTGAGGTGTGGGTCTCTGGCTTAGAAGAAATTGCCGAGCTTGAAGTGCAGTTTCCAGGCGGGGGCGGGTCGCCCGAAGATATCGACCCTATCGAACCCGTAGGCGTAATCGATCCCGAGCGGCCCGAGCGGCGAAATGACGGCAGCGCCGATACCGGCACCCCGGAACAGCCGCGTGGGGTCGTACTGCGCGGGCCGCGACCAGACGTTCCCGGCGTCGAAGAAGGCCGACAGGTACAGCATCTGTGACACGCGCATGCCGATTTCGCCCGTCATCGTAAAGAACGCCTTCCCGAAGGCATTGGCGCTCGCGCCGTTGTTGGCCGCGTTGGGATCGTACCCGAACGGCGTGATGGAGGCCTCGTCGTAGCCGCGCAACGGAATGAAGAACTGTGTGCCGCCCAGCGTGAACAGCTGCTCGAAGAACGGCGAGTTGCCGAACACGAATCCCGACCGCGTCGAGAAGCCGAGCACGAACTTCACGTTGGAGCTCGTGGGACTGCCGAGCATGCCGATCGGGGCGTAGAAGTGCCCTTCGGCGTCGACGCGCTGGAAGTTGCCCGAGCCCCCGAGGAGCCCGCCGCTCTGTGACAGCCCGAACTGCACCATCGTGCCGGCGGTCGGGAACGGCAGGTCGATCCGCGTATCGCGCAACAGCGACGCGCCCAGCGTCGAGCGGACGCAGTCGTTGCAGCGGAACGCGTTGGTGAAGGCGGTATTCGTCGACGATCCGGTGAAGCTCTGCTGATCGATCCCGTACGAGAGGAACAGCCGCGTGTAATTGTCGCCGAACACCGGGAACCCGAGCTGCAGGCTCGCGCCGCGCCGCCGCAGCCGCCCGACGTCGGCAATCACGTACCGCACCCGCTGGTTGTGCAGGTCGACGGTCGCCGAGATGCGCGACTCCCGCACGGCGGGATCGGTGAACGAGACGTCGAAATCGTTGATGTTCTTCCCGAACTGCCACTGGAAGCGCCCGCGCTTGCCCTGCCCGAACAGGTTGGGCTCGTCGAGGCCGAGGAAGCCGCCGACTCCCGTGCCTTGGCCCACCGAGGCGCCGAAGTTGATGTTGCCCGTCCGCTTTTCGGACACGCGGAACACGACGTCGATGTCGCCCTGATCGTTCGCCGGCTTCGTGTCGGGGAACGGCATCGGTTGATTGAAGAATCCCAGGTTCGACACGCGCTGGTAGGAGGCGATCAGGGCGTCCTGACGGAAGACGTCGCCCGGCACCATCACGATCGCCTCACGGATCACGCGGTCGTGCGTCACGTCGTTGCCGCGGATCTCGACGTGGTTGACGATGGCGGGCTGGCCTTCCGTGATCACCCACCGCAGGTCGACGACCGGCTTGCCGTCGGGCCCGATACGGCGCAGCTCGTCGTTCCGCACGGTGACGTAGATGTAGCCGTTGTTGTAATAGAGGGTCTGCAGCTTGCGCGTCGCGTCCTGCCACAGCTGATCGTCGAAGTAGGCGATCTGCCGTCGCCCGCCGAGACCCAGCAGGCCGCTGCGCTGCTCTCCGGCGAACGGATAGAACGTCTGCAGCTCCTCGGTCGAAAAGCGCCGGTTGCCCGCGATCTCGAACGACCCGATGCGGTACGGCTCGCCCTCGCTGACCCGCACGACCAGCGTCGCCTTCCCCGTTTGGTCGTTCACGACGAGCGTATCGTCGAGCACCTGAAAGTCCACGAAGCCCTGCTTGCCGTAAAACGCCGGCACCGTCTGCCGGAGATCCTCGGCGATCTTGTCGTCGTTGTATTCACCCGAACGGAACCACCAGAACCCTTCCGGCCGCGATTTCATCTGCGCGGTGATCTGCTCGTCGGTGAAGTGCGTGTTGCCCTGGATATCCACCTGCGCGATCGCGACACGGTTGCCTTCGTCGATATCGAAGATCACGCGGACGCCCGTGGAATCCCGCTCGTACACGAACAGCGGCTTCGCGTGCGCGAGGTAGTACCCCTGCGCGTGATACAGCGAGTCGATGCGCGCGCGGGCGCGCTCCACACCCGCCATATCGAGCGGCCGCCCCTCCGCGAGCGCCACCTTGTCGCGCACGCTGTGCTCCGCCAGCCGCTTCACACCGCGGATCGCCCACTTCACGAGCTGCGGCCGCTCGTGCACGTGGATCACGAGGACGTTCTTGCCGTCGGGGGTCTGCGACTGCGTCATGGCGACGTCGTCGAACTGGCCGCTGGTGTAGAGGGCCTGGATGGCGCGCTGGATGTCGCGGTAGTTGAGCGAGCGGCCCGGCACGAGACCGCTGATCTGGATGACTGTGATGGCGCTATTGCGCCGGTTCCCCACCACCGCGATGGAATCCGGCGCCGGTGGGGACGCCTGCGTCGCGCCGGGGACCCCCGCCCCCGCCCCCGCCCCCGCCTGTGCGACGCACAGGCGCGGGGCTACGGCGGCGAGACTCAGGAAGAATGAAAGGGTGAGCCGGCGGATCACGCCTTCGAGCCGGAGAGTGCCTTGAACCCCAGGCGCTCCTTGTCGGGAGCGACGTCCACTTCGATTTCGTCGCCCTTTGCGAAATCCCCGACGAGGATCTTCTCCGACAGCGGGTCCTCGACGTATTTCTGAATGGCGCGCTTGAGCGGCCGCGCACCGAAGTGCTCATCGTACCCGTGATCGACCAGGAAGTCGGTCGCTCCCTGCGTCAGCCGCAGCGTGAGCTCCTCCTCCCCGAGACGTTTCTGGACGTCACGCGCCAGGATCGCCACGATCAGCGCGATGTGCTCCCGATTGAGTGAATGGAACACGATCACGTCGTCCAGGCGGTTCAGGAACTCCGGATTGAAGACCTTGTTGACCTCTTCCTTGACCTTCTCGGACATGCGCTCGAACTCGTTCTTCGCGTCGGGCTGGCCGAAGCCGAGCGTTTTCCCTTTCACGACGTCGCGCGCGCCGACGTTCGAGGTCATGATCACGACCGTGTTCTTGAAGTCGATCAGCCGCCCGTAGTTGTCCGTCAGATGCCCTTCGTCGAGCACCTGCAGCAGGATGTTGAACACGTCGGGGTGCGCCTTTTCGATCTCGTCGAGCAGTACCACCGAGTACGGTTTGCGCCGCACGGCCTTGGTGAGCGTCCCGGAGTCCTCGTAGCCGACGTATCCCGGCGGCGCGCCGATCAGCCGGCTCACCGAGAACTTCTCCATGTACTCCGACATGTCGACGCGGATCAGCGCCTGGGCGTCCGCGAACAGGAAGCGGGCCAGCGCCCGCGCCAATTCGGTCTTGCCCACACCCGTGGGGCCGCTGAAGATGAAGGAGCCGATGGGACGCTTGGGATCCTTGAGGCCCGCCCGGCTGCGCCGGATGGCCCGCGAGATCACCTGAATCGCTTCGTTCTGCCCCACGACGCTCTCGTGCAGCTCGTCTTCCATACGCAGCAGGCGCGCGGTCTCCGCTTCCTGCAGGCGCGTCACGGGAATCCCGGTCCAGCGCGACACGATGAAGGCCACGCCTTCCTCGCTGATCGTGGGCCGGCGGGTCTGTCGCTCGCGCTCCCACTCCTCTTGCTTGCGTCGGATCTCCGCCTGGAGCTCGCGCTCGGAATCGCGCAGCGAGGCCGCCTTCTCGAAGTTCTGATCGCGCACGGCGGCTTCCTTGTCGCCGTTGATGCCCTCGAGCTTGTCCTTCAGCTCGGCGACTTCGGGCGGCGGCACCTGCGCCGCCAGCCGGGCACGGGCGCCCGCTTCGTCGATCACGTCGATCGCCTTGTCCGGCAGGAACCGGTCGGTGATGTAGCGCTCCGACAGCTTCGCGGCCTCGATCAGCGTCTCGTCGGGAATGATGACGCGATGGTGGTCCTCATAGCGCTTCCGCAGCCCCTTGAGGATCTCGATCGTCTCGTCGACGGTCGGCGGATCGACGATGACGGTCTGGAAACGGCGCTCCAGCGCGCCGTCCTTCTCGATGTACTTGCGGTACTCGTTCAGCGTCGAGGCGCCGACGCACTGCAGCTCGCCGCGCGCGAGCGCCGGCTTGAGCATGTTGGACGCGTCCACCGCGCCCTCGGCCGCCCCGGCCCCGACGAGGGTGTGCAGCTCGTCGATGAACAGGATGATGTTCTTGTTCTGCGCGATCTCGTTGATCACGGCCTTGAGGCGCTCTTCGAACTGGCCGCGGTATTTCGTCCCGGCGATCACCGCCGCCATGTCGAGCGACAGCACGCGGTGATCCTTGAGCGCGTCGGGGCACTGCCCGCCCGCGATCAGCTGCGCCAGGCCTTCGACGATCGCCGTCTTGCCCACGCCCGGCTCGCCGATCAGCACCGGATTGTTTTTCTTCCGTCGTGACAGGATTTCCATCACGCGCTCGATTTCCTTCTGCCGCCCGATCGTCGGATCGAGCGCCCCCTCGGCGGCGAGCTGCGTCAGGTCACGGCAGAAGTGGTCGAGCGCCGGCGTCTTCGATTTCTTCTCGCTCTTGGGCGGCGTGGGCTGGGCACCGGTGCCGCCGCCGGCCGGCGTGGCGGGCATCTCGCTGCCGAGCAGCCGCAGCGTCTCGGCGCGCGCCTGCTCGAGGTTCACGCCCGCGTCGGTGAGAACCTGGGCGGCGATCCCCTTTTCTTCACGCAGCAGGCCGAGCAGCAGGTGCTCGGTGCCGACATAGGAGTGATTCAACTCTCGCGCCTCGCTCATCGCCAGCTCGAGCACCTTCTTGGCGCGGGACGTATACGGAAGGTCGGGACCGGCTGCCGCCGCCGCTTTCCCCTTCTTGACCGTCTCCTCGATCTTCTGTTGAATTTCCTCGAGATCGACGTTGAGATTGGTCAGGACCGCTGCGGCGACGCCTTCGCCCTCGCGGATCAAGCCGAGCAGGATGTGCTCGGTGCCGACGTACTCGTGATGCAGCCGGGCCGCCTCTTCGCGGGCCATCTGCAGAACTTTCCGAACGCGATCCGTGAAATTGTACCCGTTCATCTAGGTCGAACGCACCCTTTCGCCATTCAACTGGATTCCGCTTCGAGCAGGCGTCGCACAAACGCAGCGCGCACCGTCGGCAGCTCACGGTCGCCGGTAGACCGGCCATCCATCGCCGCCAGGTGCGCGGGTTGAGTGTAGATCAGCAGTTTGTTGAGCGTATATACCCCCGGCCCGGAAAGCAGATTCAGACCGACACCCAACCGCACTCCGCTCAACAGATTCATCGTCTCTTCAAACGACAGCCGGCGCGCATGTTTCAGCAGGCCATACGCACGCCACGTTTTGTCTTCCACTTCCTCGGGTGCCGTTCTCAACAGCACGTCCCGTGCCTGTTCTTCGTATTCGATAACCTGTCTCACGATTTTCCCGAGGTGATCGATCAGCTCGTCTTCAGTCTTCCCCAAGGTTGTTTGGTTGGACAGCTGGAAGAAATTCCCGACAACTTCACTGCCTTCCCCGTACAAGCCCCGAAACGTTAACCCAACCTGCGAGAGTCCTTGCAGAACTTTGTTGATTTCTTTGGTCAAAACAAGGCCCGGCAAATGGATAAGTACGCTGGCCCGGAGCCCCGTTCCCGCATTCGTCGGACAGGACGTAAGATAGCCAAATTCAGGGTGAAAGGCGAAAGGAACGAGCCTGCCCAAGTCGGCATCAACCGCTTCCACCTCGGCATATGCGTCCTCCAAATCGAATCCCGACCACATGCCGTGTAGTCGCAAGTGGTCCTCTTCATTCAGCATGACGCCGACTTGATCCTGGACGAGCAGCGCGGCGCCGGGCCGGGGACGTGCCTCCCGCTCGAGCCCCGCTAACTCCTTGCTGACAAGATGCCGTTCGTGCAGCAGCTGCCGCTCCGGCCGTTCCATTTGATCCAGATGAAAGGCCACCGCGGCCGAGAGGCGTTCCGAAGACGCCGCCGCTTCGCTGACGCGGTCGAGTACGGCCGTCCGGTCGGCATCCTTCGCCCGCTGGCTGAAGGGGATGCCACGCACGTTGCGGGCGAGACGAATTCTGGTCGACAGAACGATCGTGGACTTGGGGCCGGAGGCGTCCAGCCAACGCATCCCGCCGTCGGGGAGCAATGAGAGGTCCATTATTCCAGCACCCTGATGCGGTCTCGCAGCTCGGCCGCAAGCTCGAAGTTCTCGCCCTCAACCGCGCGGCGCAGCTGCGCCTTCAAGTCGAGGAGAGCGCTGCGGGGATCATCGCCGCCGCCCTCGCCGGGCGCCTCGTAGCGCTCTCCGACATGCTGGCTCGAGCCGTGCAGCCGGCGCAGCAAGTCGCGCAGATGCGAGTCGAACGAGACATAGCATTGATCACAGCCCAGGCGGCCGGAATCGCGGAAGTCACGGAGCGTACTGCCGCACGCCGGGCAGCGCAGCGTGTCGCCCGACGCCGGCACCAGGGCGCCGGCGCCCCCCCCACCGCCACCCTTGACCACCGCCCCCAAGAAGTTACCGAGGGGACTCTTGAGCACCGCGCCGCCCGTTTCCACGCCTTTTTGCTGAGCGCATTGCTCGCACAAATGCAGCGTGACCTTCGAGTCGTGCTCCACCTGTGTCAGGTTGATGATGGCGTCGCGTTCTTTGCAGTTATCGCAGAGCATCAGGGAATCGCATCGACCGAGCTCACCGCGGTGAGCCGGCCGTCCTCCAGTAAGAGCACCCGATCCGCCCGGCCAGCGAGCTGGCCGCCGTTTCGTACTCGCGTGCCAGCCGGAAAAAGATTTCGTGCAGCCGCTCGGCATTCGCGTGATCGAGGTTACCCGACGGTTCGTCGGCGAGAACGACGCTCGGATCGTGCACGAGCGCCCGCGCGACGGCACACCGTTGCTGCTCTCCGCCCGACAGCTCGGCAGGACGATGGCTCATGCGCCCCGCCAGGCCGACCTCCGAGAGTACCTCTTCGGCCCGCGAGCGTGCCTTGCGGGGGGGCGATCCTCCGATCAACAGCGGCATCATCACGTTTTCCAACGCCGAGAACTCCCGCAACAGATGATGAAACTGGAACACAAAGCCAAGCTTCCGGTTCCGCAGTTCCGCCGCGCCCCGCGCATCGAGATCGGCGTAGCGCGAGCCATCCAGCCAGATGTCCCCCGTGGTCGGACTGTCGAGCGCCCCCAGGAGATGCAGCAGCGTACTCTTCCCTGCTCCGGAGGAGCCGACGATGGCGACGAACTCCCCGCGCCGCACTTCGACGTCGATGCCGCGCAGGATCTCCAGCAACTGCCCGTCTCCACCCGCGAAGACCCGCCGGACTGTGCGGCCAACGAGGAGCGCGTTCATTCGTACCGGATCGCCGTCACCGGATCGAGCCGGGCGGCCTGGACGCTCGGATAGAGCGGCGCCAGGGTGGCGATCACGAGGCTCGCCGCGACGACGGCCACTGCATCGAGCGGGTTGATCAGCACAGGCAGGTGATCGATGAAGTAGATCGACGGATCAATCGGGATGAGCTGGCCACGGTTCACCAGCGATCCCACGATCAGCCCGAGCACGGCCCCCAGCACCGTACCCGTCAAGCCGATGAACACCCCTTGCGTCAGGAACACGCGGCGGATGCGGCCGCGCTGCATTCCCATCGCCAGCAGGATGCCGATCTCGCGGGTTTTGTCGCGCACCACCATCGTCAGCGTGCCGACGACGTTGAAGGCGGCCACGACGCAGATCAGGAATACGACGAGGCCCATCGCGAGCTTCTCGAGCTTCAAGGCCGAAAACAGCGACCGGTTCTGGAGCTGCCAGTCCAATGCGCGATAGGGATAGCCCAGCCGGTCTTCGATTTGCTTGCCGTAGACACTCGCCGCTTCGGGGTGCGCGAGCCGCACCTCGAGCCCCGTCACTGCCGTGCCGAGGCCGGCGAACTCCTGCGCATTCTGGCGGGTCATCACGACGTAGCTGTTGTCGTAATCGTACATCCCCGTCTCGAAGACGCCGGTCACCTCATAGCGCCGATACTTGGGGACGTATGAGCCAAGGCTGCGGTTGTACTGGGATCCGGCCGGCGCGACCATCGTCACGACGTCACCGGGATACGCCGAGAGTTTCGTGGACAGTCGCGTGCCGATCGCGATCCCGCCTTCCACTCCTGGCTGCTTGGTACGGAACGTGAGATCGCCCTGCCTGAAGAAGTGCGCGAGGCTGGTCACCGACCGCGTCCCCGTGTCGGCCTCGATGCCGACCACCGCGACCCCTTCGGCGTAGTCGTGCCCCGCGGAGACGATTCCCTGGCTCAGGATGAAGGGCGCTGCCGCAACCACGCCCTGGGTCGCCCGCACTTTCTTGAGGACGTCGGGCCAATCATCGAGCCGCAACCCCTCGCCGTAGGTCAGCACGCGCAGGTGCGGATTGACGACGAGGATCTTCTCACGGAGGTCGTTCTGCATCCCGTTCATCACGCCCAGCACGATCACGAGGGCCATCACGCCGATCGTGACGCCGCCCACCGCGATCACCGTGATCAACGACAACAGCCGCGACGACCGGCGGCTCCGCAAATACCGCATCGCCACGCGGAGGTCGAGTCGTGACGGCCAGCTGGTCGCGAGCACGAAGATCGCCGCGACCGTGGCCGCGATGAGCAAGATCTTCAGAACCAGAATCGCGATCGGCATCACTCGGGCCTCAGCATCGGAAACAGGATCACGTCGCGGATATTCGTCTGATCGGCCAGAATCATCGTGAGCCGGTCGACGCCCAGGCCCACGCCACCCGCAGGCGGCATGCCGTATTCCAACGCCCGGAGAAAGTCTTCGTCCAGCTGCTGCGCCTCAGCGTCACCAGCGGCGCGCAGCTCGGCCTGCTGCTCGAACCGGCGACGCTGCTCGTCGGGGTCGTTGAGCTCGCTGAACGCATTGGCCAGCTCGCGGTGCTGCACGAACAGCTCCCACCGCTCCACCTTGGTGGGATCACCGCGCTTTGGCTTGGCCAGCGGTGACAGCGCGACCGGGTAGTCGAACACGAACGTCGGCTGCACCAGCTTGGGCTCGACGCAGGTCTTGAAGACTTCATCCACCAGCTTGGCTCCATTGAGCGCGGCAATCTCGGCGGGCGGCGCCTGGTGCCGTGTCAGCACGCCGCGCAGCTCGGCGTCGGTAGAGCGCGCGAGATCCACGCCCGCATGCTCGCGCACCAGCGCGTAATAATCCTTCCGGACGAACGGCCGCTCGAAGGACAGCGTGGCTCCGTGCCGCTCGAGCCCGCGGCTCTTGAACAAGTCGAGCACGAGCCCCGAGAGCATCTCTTCGGTCAATGCGGCCATGTCGTTGTAGTCCGCATACGCCTCGTACCACTCGGCCATCGTGAACTCGGGATTGTGGAACCGCGACAACCCCTCGTTCCGAAAGTCGTGGCCGATTTCGTACACCTTCTCCAAGCCGCCTACGAGACAGCGCTTCAAGTACAGCTCGTCCGCAATCCGCAGGTAGAACGTGGCGTCGAGTGCCTCGTAGTGGGTCTTGAACGGAAACGCCGTCGCGCCGCCATAGAGCGGCTGCAGCACCGGCGTTTCCACCTCCAAGTACCCCTTGGCGTCGAGGAAAGCCCGAATTCCCTGCACGATCCGGGTGCGCAGCCGAAACAGGTCGCGCACCTCCGGGTGCACCGCGAGATCGGCATAGCGTTGCCGGTAGCGTAGCTCCGGGTCGCTCAGCTCGCCGTGTCGCACACCACTGGCGTCTTCCTTGCCCAACGGCAGCGGGCGCAAGGCCTTCGCCAGCAACGTGAGCCGCGCGACGCGCACCGTGATTTCCCCGGTGCGGGTCTTCATGAGACGGCCTTCGACGCCAACGTGGTCGCCGAGATCCAGCAGCTCGAGCAAGCCATACGTCTCGGCGCCGAGCTCATCCAGCTTGAAGTAGAGCTGAATCTTCCCGCTGGGATCCTCGAGGTGCGCGAACGTCGTTTTGCCGTGCGGCCGCAACGCCACCAGCCGGCCGGCGAGCACGTAGCGCGCCGGATCGTCGCCCGTCGTGAACGCCGCCAGCGCCTGCTGCGCCGTCGCCGTGCGCTCGAACCGGTACGCAAACGGCGCGACGCCGCGATCGAGCAGCTCTTTCAGCTTCTCGCGCCGTGCCGCTTCGACGAAACCGGTCATTACGCCGCCTTGCTCCCGAAACGCTTCAGGAACGCCTCGATGAACGGATCGAGATCGCCGTCCATGACTTTGTGCACATCACTGACCTTCAGCTCGGTGCGATGGTCATTCACCATCGTGTAGGGCTGGAACACATACGACCGGATCTGATTGCCCCACGCGATGTCCGTCTTCTGCTTGTCCACTTCCGCCTTCTTCGCCTCACGCTCGGCGACGGCTCGCTCGTACAGCCGAGCCTTCAACATCTTCATGGCGGTCGCCTTGTTCTTTCCCTGGCTGCGCTCCTGCTGGCACGATACGACGATGCCCGTCGGCAGGTGTGTGATCCGCACCGCAGACGACGTCTTGTTGACGTGCTGGCCGCCCTTCCCCGACGCGCGAAACACGTCGATGCGCAAGTCGTCGTCCTTGATTTCGATTTCGATCTCGTCGTCCACTTCCGGATAGACGAAGACCGACGCGAACGAGGTATGCCGACGCGATTGCGAATCGAAGGGAGAAATCCGCACCAGCCGGTGCACGCCCTTCTCCGCTTTCAGCAGCCCGAAGGCGTACCGCCCGCGGATTTCGATTTCGGCGGACTTGATGCCCGCTTCTTCACCGGGCAGGATGTCGAGCACGTTCACCACGAACCCGTGCCGCTCGGCCCAGCGGGTGTACATGCGCACCAACATCTCCGCCCAGTCCTGCGACTCGGTGCCGCCGGCGCCCGGATGAATGGTGAGCAGCGCGTCCCGCGGGTCGTCAGGACCCTGCAGCATGTTCTGCATCTCGAGCGCCTCGAGCCGGACGGCGATGTCGTCCGCCTCCGTCTCGAGCGAACGCTGCATGGCGAGATCGACGTGGGATTCGGCTTCGAGCAGCTCGTTCAGCTCGCGGCCCTCATCCACGCGCTTGCGCAGCGCGTGGTAGGGCTCGAGCCAACCCTTCAGCGACTTGACTTCGGTAACCGTCTGGCGGGCGCGTTCGGCGTCGGCCCAGAGCGCGCCATCCGCCATTTTGTGCTCGAGCTCCGCGAGGCGCGCGGCCTTCCCGTCGACGTCAAAGAAAGCCCCTGAGCTCGGTGAGCCGACGATCGAAATCCTTGAACCGCTCCGCTAACGACACGCGTCACTCCTCTAAAAAAGCTTGTGGCCGCCCGCCAGGATCTCGTTCAATGCCTCGCTCCAGAACGGCGTGCTCTGCGCCAGCTCCACGCCAACCTGTTCGACATACTCCTGCCAGCTCTTCTCGATCTCGTCCTTGAAGAGCTGTGGCAACGTTCCGTCGCGAATCCCCCGTTGCCGCTTCTCCGGATGATAAACGAGCATGTCGGAGATGAGGGCACGCGCGAGCCGCCGCGCCTTCTGTTTGGGGTCCTGCACCATGAACGGATTGACCGGCCGCAACGGCCCGGTGCCGCGCTTACCCGGAGTACTCGTGCCCCCGCTGGACGGCGTCGAGGCCGCGCGCGGCGCGCGCGGCGCGGGCGGCGCGGGCGGCGGGGGGGGGGGGCGGGGGCGGGGGCGGCGGCGGCGGCGGAGCGACAGG
>Ga0209761_1002127_pt1 | contig 12963 bp, 8 predicted proteins | sample GraSoi013_1_40cm_4_FD_185818 | JGI IMG/M metagenome (GOLD analysis project Ga0209761, IMG submission 185818) | Grasslands soil microbial communities from the Angelo Coastal Reserve, California, USA - Sample 09_25_2013_1_40cm (SPAdes) (version 2) | ecosystem: Environmental > Terrestrial > Soil >... | reverse complement strand
CCGCCGCACCCCGATCGCGAACGCCGAGCAGCTGTTCGTCACCTTGCGGGAGCGCGGCGTGCCGGCCGAGTTCGTCCGCTACCCGCGGTCCTTCCACGGCCTGTCCCGCATGGGGCCGCCGTGGCTGCTGGTGGACCGTCTGGAGCGCATCCGCACCTGGTTCGCCCACTGGATCGGCACGGGGACCACTCCTCCCGCGGCCGCCGGCTCCGTGCACTGATCCGCACGAGGGTCGCATGACCGTCCGACTGCCGCTGCTGTGCCTCGCGGCGGGCCTCGCCGCCGCACCGCTCCCGGCTCAGCGCCCGAGCCGCCGAGCGCCCGCGCGCCGCGTCGCGACCGCCGCCCGCATCCCGACGCCCCGCTCCATGCTCGGCTTCGAGCCCGGGGACGACCGCAAGCTGGTCGAGTGGCCCGTCCTGGTGCGCTACTACCAGGCCCTGGCCAAGGCGAGCGACCGTGTGGACTACCGCGACCTCGGGAAGACTACCCTCGGCGCGCCGTTCGTGGCGCTGGTCATCTCGAGCCCGCAGAACCTGCGGCGGCTGGACCACTACCGCCGGCTCAACGCGAAGCTCGCCGACCCTCGGACCCTGGCGTCCACTCGCGAGGCGCAGGAGGCGTTGCGCGACGGCAAGACCATCGTCCTCATCACCTCCAGCGTCCACTCCACCGAGGTGGGCGGGCACCTGTCGCCCGTGCTGCTCGCCCACCGGCTCGCGACGGACACCAGCGCCGCCACCCGCGCGATCCTCGACAACGTCATCCTGTGGCTCGTGCCGTCCCTCAACCCCGACGGCGTGACGATCGTGAGCCGCTGGTACAACCACACCCTCGGCACACCCGCGGAAGGCACCGACCCCCCGGAGCTCTACCACCACTACGTCGGGCACGACAACAACCGCGACTGGTACGCCTTCTCGCAGGTCGAGACCCAACTGACCGTGGATTCGCTGTACAACGTCTGGCATCCGCAGATCGTGCACGACATTCACCAGCAGGGCAGCACCGGTTCCCGGCTGTTCCTGCCGCCCTACCTCGACCCGATCGAGCCGAACGTCGACCCGTTGCTCGTGGACGGCGACAACGCGCTGGGCACGGCCATCGCCTGGGCGCTCGCCGGGCAGGGCAAGACGGGGATCTCCATCAACGCGATCTACGACGCGTGGACGCCGGCCCGCGCCTATCAGCACTACCACGGCGGCGTGCGGATCCTCTCGGAGACGGCGAGCGGCAACCTCGCCTCCCCCATCACCCTCCCCTTCGACCAGCTCCAAGCCCGGGCGCGGGGGTTCAATCCGCGCGAGCGCTCGTGGAACTTCACCAACCCCTGGCCGGGGGGGCGCTGGTCGTTGCGCGACATCGTCACCTACCAGACCGACGCGGCGTACGCGCTGCTGCAGCACGCGGCCCGCGAGCGCGACCGTTGGCTGTCGAATTTCCTGGCCGTCGGCGGGCGCGCGGTCCGGGGCTGGCGCGACTGGCCGTACGCCTACGTCCTCCCGAAGAACCAGGACACACTCGCCCTCGCGACGCTCCTGGGCATTCTGCACCGCGGCCAGGTGGAGATCCGCACCACAACGCAGTCCTTCGGCGCTGCGCCGCGGGTCCCCGCCGGCAGCTACGTCGTCGTGCTGCGCCAGCCGTACGCGGCGTTCGCCAAGGCCCTGCTCGAGCCGCAGCGGTACCCCGACCGCCGGCAGTACCCCGGCGGCCCGCCCGAGCGCCCCTATGACGTGACCGCGCACTCGCTCCCGCTGTTGCTCGGGCTCACGGCGCTCCCGGTGATCGACTCGATCCGCGCGCCGCTCTCGGCTCCGGTCCCACCCCCGCACGCGACCGCCGTCCATCCCGGCTTCGAGCCGAGCGCGGCACCGCGCATCGGGCTGTACCGCTCCTACGTCCCGGCGATCGACGAGGGCTGGACGCGCTGGGTGTTCGACACGTGGAAGGTCCCTTACGCGTCCGTCGTGGACTCCGTGATTCGCGCCGGGCAGCTGAAGGAAAAGTTCGACGTCATCGTCCTGCCGAGTCAGGATCCGCATGCGCTCCTCGAAGGACAACCGACGCACCGTTATCCGGCACCGTACGCCGGCGGCCTCGGGCAGGAAGGCGCGCAGGCGCTGCGGCAGTTCGTGGTGGACGGCGGCGCTCTCGTCGCGCTCAACGAGGCGAGCCGATTCGCGATTCAGTCCTTGCTGCTCCCCGTCCGCAACGTCCTCGAGGACGTCCCCGAAGAGGACTTCTACGCGCCCGGATCGATCTTCCGGATCGAGCTCGACCCCGCGCACCCGGTGGCGCGCGCCATGCCCGAGCAGACCATCGCCTGGTTCGAGAGCGGCCCCGCCTTCGAAGTCCTCGACTCGACTCAAGTGCGCGTGATCGCCCGCTACCCCGAGGACCCGAGCGCCATTCTGCTCTCGGGCTGGGTCCTTCACCCCGAGCGCATCGCTGGCCGCGCGGCCCTCGTCGAGGTGCGAATCGGCACGGGCCGGGTGATCCTGTTCGGGTTCCGGCCCCAGTACCGGGGCCAGAGCCTCGCCACTTACCCCTTGCTGTTCAACAGCTTGCAGTTCAAGCCGTAGCCTCGCCGGACGAGGGGTGATATAAGACCTTGTGCCGGCCGGGGTCGTTTCTTATCGTGTTGACCCCCATGCGGTTAGCTAGAACGTGCCTGCTGCTGTTCGGGGCCGCGCTCGCAACGAGTCGCGGCCTCTTTGCGCAGGAGACGGTTCCCGACAGCGCGCTGCGCCCGGCGGCGATCGCGGCCGACCAGCTGCCAACCCGCCTCCGGATCGACCCGCGATACGCGCAGCCGGAGCCGCTCCTGTTCACGACGGCGCGCAGCGTCAAGGCGTTGTACGTGAACGCGTGGGCGTTCGGCTCGAACAAGCTGTGGCACCTCGTGCACCTCGCCGACTCGACCGAGATCAACGCTTTCGTGATCGACGTCAAGGACGACACCGGCTGCCTGCTCTATCCGTCGGCGGTGCAGACGGCCCAGGAGATCGGCGCGAACGACTGCGTCCGCACCCGCAGCATCCGGGCGCGCCTCGATACGCTGCTTGCCCACGGCATCTATCCGATCGCGCGCATCGTGGTGGCCAAGGACCCCCGGCTCGCCGAGCGTAAGCCGGAGTGGTCGGTGCGATCGCGCGACGGCGGTCAGTGGCGCGACCGGATCAACATCGCGTGGGTGGACGCGTACAACGACTCGGTGTGGATCTATGCGTCCCAGCTCGCGGCCGAGGCCGTGCGGCTCGGCTTTGCGGAGGTGCAGTTCGACTACGTACGCTTCCCGGACGAGCCGCGCGAGCGCCTCGCGACCGCCATCTTCCCGGCCCACCGGCCGGGGCAGAGCCAGCGTGAGGCGGTGCGCCAGCACATCGCGCTTCTCAAGAGCCGGCTGCGCCCGTTCGGCGTGCCGGTCACGTTCGACATTTTCGGGCTCACGGCCTCGGCCACGGACGATTTGGGAATCGGGCAGGTGTGGGAGGACTTCACGCGCGTCGCCGATGTCGTCCTCCCAATGGTGTATCCCAGCCATTACTACCGCGGCGCGTTCGGCTTCCAGCACCCGAACGCCGAGCCCTACCGGGTCGTCTACAACGCGCTCAAGGAAGCGATCACCCGCAACCGAGCGTCCCCCGGCAGGGCCGAGATTCGTCCCTTCCTGCAGGCCTTCACGCTGGGCCGCCGCCTGCCCCGCTACACTCCCTTCGAGATCCGCGAGGAGATCCGCGCCGCCGAGACGCTGGGGATCGAGTCGTGGGTGCTCTGGAATCCGCGCAGCGTGTACCCGCGCGACGCGCTTCGCCCTTACAAGACGGGCTTCCGCGCCGCCGGGGTGCTTTCGGGAGGCGGCGAGTAGGGCGATATTCGCTGCACCAGTGGAGCCCAACCCATGAAGCGCTTGACCTGCCTGCTCGTGGCCGCCGGCCTGGCGTTCGCGTGCTCCAAGGACAGTATGAGTGTCGATCCCGACGCCATCGACGGCCGGGAGCTCGCCGCCGTGCGCAGCGCGTTGGACAGCGCCCTCAAGGACGACAGCTCCTATCAGATCCTGCGGGTGTTCGTGTTCGCCTACGTCGACCGGGCATCGCGCCTGCCTACCGGCGGTGGCGACACGATGCGCCTGGTCGGCGTGCAACTCGACATCCACGCGACGAAGGCCGACACGCCGGTCGTGGCGCAGCTCTCCGCCGTGCTCGGCTGGCGTGGCTACTCCGCCGCGACGCGCACCGTGGACTCAGTGATGTTCGTGGTGGGCACCGGCGTGACGCCCCCGATGCGCGACACGCTGCGCCAGCGATTCTCCCCCGACACGGCCGGCATCGGAACCGGGTTCGTCATCCACCAGGCGCCCGACTCCAGCGTGCACGCATGGCTCGCTCGCGCAGGGGCGCTACATATCACCGCCAGCTCGTATGGCAGCGGGACATCCACGAGCGGCGCCGGCCTCACCATCACCAGCAGCCGCGGCACAGTGTCGGGGGACTATCACGTCACGGCGAAGCTGGTGCCCGACTCCTCGAGCACGGTCTCGGCGGCGGCGGCGTTTGGCGGCGGGATTCGCGGTCTGCAGATCCGGATTACCGGGACGCTGTAGCAAGCGTCATCCCCGGCTGCCACTCCGTGATGTACCCGGTGATGGCCGAGGCGGCCACCGTGTAGGGATTGGCGAGGTACAGCTGGCCCGGCCCTGAGCGCCCGGGGAAATTGCGGTTGATCGCGCTGATGGTGACTTCGTCCTTCGTGCGCGACACACCGGGGCCGGCATTGATGCAGGCGCCGCAGGACGGCTCGAGAAACGTCGCGCCCACCTGCCGGAAGACCTCGAGGTACCCCATCTCCTCGCAGTAGCGCTTCACCTCCTGGGAGCCGCACTGGATGTAGAACCGCACCCAGGGAGCGACGCGCTCGCCGCGGTCCACCGCCTCCTTCAGCACCCGGGCGTACATGTCCATGTCTTCCTTCTTGCCCGCGGTGCAGGAGCCGGCGTACGCGATCTCCACCTTCACCCGGTCGGCCAGCTCTCCGATGTGCAGCCCGTTCCCGGGGTCCCCCGGCAGGGCGATCATGGGCTTGAGCTGCGCGGCGTCGATCTCGATCAGCTGGCAGTACTCGGCGTCCGGATCGCTCGCCAGCCCGGCGCTCAGCCGGGCCGCCTCGACCCGCGACATCTTCCGGTACGCCATCAAGTAGGCGACCGTCTTCTCGTCCGGCGCCACGTACCCCGTGAAGCCGCCCACCTCGGCCGTCATGTTGGTCATGGTGGCGCGCTCGTCCACCGAAAGCGCCGCCACGGCCTCCCCGCAGTACTCGACCAGCTTGCCGATCGCCCGGCCGCTCTTGATGTACGGGTGGCGCAGGATCTCCAGCATGAAGTCCTTCGCCGTCACGCTCTCGGGCTTCCGGCCGCGCACCACCACCTTCACCGTTTCAGGGACCGTGAGCCGCACGTCCTTCGTGATCCAGGAGTTGAAGATCGCCGTCGTGCCGACGCCGAAGGCCACGCAGCCGACGGCCCCCGCGTGTGGGGTGTGCGAGTCGCTGCCGATGATCACCTGTCCCGGCAGAGCGTGCGCTTCGAGGATCTTGGAGTGGCAGATCGCCTCCGAGCCATGGTGGCCGAGCCGCAACTCGCCGTACAGCTTGATCCCCTGCTTCTCGGCGAATTCCCGCTGCTTCTGTTCGAGTTGATTGGCGACGTCGAGCAGACCCTCCTTGATCCGCTCGGGGGTCATCGCTTCAGCCAGGAAGGTCAGGTGGTCCCGGAACAGCAGCACCGACCCCGGGTCGTTGACCCTCTGGTCCGGCCCTACCAGCTGCTCGAAGAAGATCGCCGCCATCGGCGTCACGTACTCATGACTGAAGCGGATGTCCGTGACGACGAACCCTTCGTCCCCCGGCCGCACCGCCGGCACGCCGACCTTCCCCGTCGCAGGGTCCACGACCCAGTGCCGCGCGAGGATCTTCTCGCCCAGCGTCATCGGCCGCGGCGGCGTCTGCGGCGGGGTGAGCACGACTTTCCCCTGCAGCCGGGCGAGGTTGTAGTTGAACAGGCCGCCGTATTCGATGATGCCGCGGGTGATCTCCCCTTCGCCCGCCGTAAACGTCGAGAGCGGGATCTCTTCACCGCGGCGCACCCGGTCGATGATCGAGAAGTCGGTCGTCGTGAGGACGCCCAGATTCTGGCAGTTCTCCCGGTAAATGCGCTCGATATTCTCGGCGATCACCAGTCTGATTCCGGCGCACATCTCCGCGTAGGGCGACTGCTCGCGGGAAGATCCCTTCCCGCGGCGCTTGCCGCTGACGGAGGCGACGAACCCACCTCCTTTGACCGAGCGTCGGGTGATGGGGAACTCATTCCCACACTTGAGGCCCAGGTAGGGAAAGTCACCTAGGGTCTCGTCGTAGTAGTAGCAGATGTAGGCGGGGGTGATCTCGTCGGTGGAGATGTCGTCCCGGAGCTTGATCCCGGGCCGCCAATCCAGGTCCTGCCCCGCCAACTGCTGGCGGACGAGCGCGGCGTCCTCGGCGAGAAACAAGACCCGTCCCTGCAGCCGCACACGGTCGGGCAGCCTGCGGACCGGTCGTGACTCAAGCGCGCCGGGCATGCGCCAAATCTCACCTCTTGCCGGACGCCACGAAAGGCGTTCGTGCACGTGACGCCGCGCTGCGCGTCGAAAGGGTTGATCAGGTGTTCGGTGCAACTATCTGCACCCACAATCGCTGTTTGATCGTGAGAGCCAGGTGATTGACTCACTTGAGGTTAGAGAAAGCCACGCGGGGGGGCTGGCTTCGCATTGCAGCGCCGCGTAAGTTTGCGCCCGTTTTTGACTGCGGTTCGCGGGCTCATTCCCATCCACCCCGGAGCGACCGTTGGAGCTGCCTTCCTCTCACAGGTTGCCCCTCTCGTGGCTGGATGAGGCCGCCAGCCTTCCCATCCAGTATCGAGCGCTCGCCGAGGCCGCCCCGGAATCGGCACGAGACCCCGAGCGACTGGCCGCGCTGCGGCAGGCAGTCATCGAATACAAGCCGGCAACCGCCATTGCCCGGAGGCAGAAAGCCGACGGCCTCTGGGGGGGGAGCCTATTCGCCCCCGGTCCCTTGAAGGCATTCGGCTGGAAGGAGGCCGGCACGGTCACGCAATACCGACGGCTGCTGGAGCTCGGCTGGCCGCCCGACATGCGACACTTCAAGCTGGCCGACCGGTTCCTGTTCCGGTTGCTGTCGCGGGACGAGTCGCCCCAGCTGCTGGTCGAGTTTCACCGGGCGGCCAAGACGGATGCCGGCCTCGCCGCGTGGGTCCGCAACATGGGGCGCGAGGCCGCCGCCGCGGCGCTGGCCCGGGGAGGCCACGTGGACGATCCGCGTCTCCGAGGCACGGCCCACCGGATCACCAGCGACATTTCCCAGTACCTGCGCAGCGAGGTCGCCCAGAAACCCTTCAAGAAGGCCCACGGGAAGACGGTGCTCGATCCCGCCGCCTACCCGCCGACGATCTTCGCCGTGGAGATGCTGGCCTTCCTGCCCGCGCTCCAGCGCGAGCGGGCTGGGTTCATCGAGCGCCTCGGGCACTACTTCTCGACGGCGGCGCCGCGCCGCGCCTTTGTCGTCCTCGCCGGGAAGAGGTTCTTTCCGCCCCTCTTCGAGCTCCTGGGGGACCCGTTGCACGCCGACGCCCAAGGCCACGTCACGGACGTCCCGTTCGCCGTGTACTGGCTCGAGCTGCTGGCCCGATTGGGCCTGGTCCGCCAAGTCCCCAGCGCCACCAAGGTCCTGGCGCGCCTCTACAGCGAGTGCGATGAAGCAGGGATCTGGAGCCCCAAGGCGCTGCGCCGAAGCCCCAAGTCCACCAACCCCGTGCTCAGCCATTACTTCCCGCTGGAAGGCCCGGGCAAGAGCCCGGCGCAGCGTCAGACCGACGTGACGTTCCGCCTGGCGCTGATTGCGCGGCACCTCGGTTTGCCCATCGAGGTGGCGTAAGGGACAAAAGCGTAGTAGCGTTGGCTACTACGCAAATGCCGACGATCGATCTCACTCCCTTTGGCTTTACCCCAACCGAGTCCGTCGTCTACGCTGCGCTACTGCGCCTCGGCCCCTCCACCGGGTACGGGGTGGCCCGGGCGACCCGGCTTGCCCGCGCCAACGCCTACGGCGCGCTCGAGGGCCTGGTGAGCCGTGGGGCAGCCTTCCGCTCGCACGGCCGCCCGGTCCAGTACCGCCCCAGCGACCCCCATGCCTTGCTCGCCCATCTCGCCGCCCGCCAGGGGGAGGCGCTCGACCGGCTCAGCCGCGCGCTGCGGGACGCGAGCTTGCCCGGGGAGCCGGAGACCCGCACGGTAGCCGGCGAGCGTGCGGTGGCGAACCTGATCCAGCAGCTCGTCGCCCGCGCCGAACGGCAAGTCGCGGGCGTCGTGGCGGCCGCGCTGTGGCGTCCTACGCTCCCCGCCTGGCGCCGCGCGGCGGGGCGGGCCGCGGTAGACGTCAAGCTCGCCGGTGAAGCGGTGGAGACCGAAGGCATCATCACCGGTTCCGTACCGGTGACCGAGCCCACAATTCTGCTGATCGACGACGCTCAGGTGATCACTGCGACGGGAGCCGGAGACGAGCTCGCAGCCCTGTGGAGCTCCCACCCGAACGTGGTGGAGCTCGCCCGACGCGCCCTGCGGAGCCCCCCCGCCCCCCACGTCCCCGCATGAGGAGCCTGCCCACACTGCTGGTCCTGCTGGTTGCGGCATGCCGGGCCACCCCGATCCCGCCGCAGTCCCGCTACCCCGCCGGCACCGATCTCACCGCGAAGTACGTGACGGTCGACGGCTCGCGCATCCGTTACGTCGAGGCCGGGACCGGTCCTGCCGTCGTCTTCATTCATGGCTTCGGCGCATCGCTCTACACCTGGCGCCACACCCTTCCGCCCGTGGCGGCCGCGGGATTCCGCGCGATCGCCTTCGACAATCGCGCCTTCGGGTTCTCGGACAAACCGGCCCACGGGTACACCAACGCCGACTACACGCGACTCGTCCTGGCGCTCCTCGATTCGCTCCGGGTCCCCGACGCCGTGCTGGTCGGCCATTCGATGGGGGGCGCGATCGCCGCCGGGGTCGCCCTTGCCGCCCCGGCGCGGGTGCGCGGGTTGGTGCTGATGGATGCCGCTGGGTTCGGCACCCGCTGGCCGTTCACGCTCCGAATCGTGCGCTGGCCGCTCCTCGGTGCGCTGGCGACATCGTTGCGCGCACGCTCCTCCACGGCCAGCATCCTGCGGTCAACGTACGCAGACCCGACCAAGGTCACCGGCCGGGACGTTGATCAGTACTACGCCCCGGTCCCCGACCCCGACTACGGCCGGGCGATGCGCGGCGTGCTGCGGGAGTTCCGCTTCGACGACCTCGCCGGCCGGCTTGCCGCCGTGGTACAGCCGACGATCGTGCTGTGGGGTAGTGGCGACCGCTGGATCCCGCCGGCCATCGGCCGCCGCATGGCAGTTGAGCTTCCGCGCGCTACTTTCGTCATCGTGCCTCGGGCAGGCCACGCGGCCCCCGAGGAAGCGCCTGAACTCGTCAATCGCTCGCTCATCGCTTTCCTGGAGCAGGGACTGCTGCACGTCCCCGAAAACCTCGCGTCGTCCCCCAACGCTGGCCTGGCACGCAGCAACGGTGTACATTTCATCAACCGTCCGGTTGAGGACTTAATGCTGTCACGGAAGCTCACTAATACCAGGGCATTACGCATCATCGCCGTTGCCCGCGAGGAGTTTGCCCGGAGTGGCTTCGACGGGGCGCGAATCGAGCAAATCACCCGAGCGGCCGGAGTAAACAAGCAGCTGCTTTTCTACTACTACCACTCCAAGCGCGGGCTCTTTCAAGCCGTGCTGGGGCAGGCGGCAGCGGAGCTTGAGACGGCGCTGGCCGCCTTGCCGGCTGCGAGTGGCCGGCCCCTGGAGCGGCTGGAGCGAGTTCTGCAAGCGCAGTTTGACTTCCTGGCGCGGCGCCCCGACCTCGTGGCCGTTCTTGCCCAGGGCAATCGGACCGATCTCGCGCCGTTCGCCCCGGCGATCAAGCGGCTGGTCGTGTTACTCGCCGAGGGGCAGGGGCTCGGTCAGGTACGGGACGACGTCGACCCGCACCTGACGGCGGCCCAGGCCCTCGTGCTGATGGTGGGGTACTTGCAGCTCGAATCCGTCGTAGCGGCCAGCGCGCCCCCGCTGGGGGCCGACGAGCCGGCCTTACGAGAGCGCTGGAAGGAAGCCGCCGTACAGCTGGTGGTGGCCGGGGTCGCCGCGCGCTAGTTCTTCGACACCATCTTCGGCTCGACGGGTGCTTCACCCTCGAAGACGAGGTGCCCCGCCTGGAACCGCGCCCCACGCAGCGCCAGTGAAAGCACGTCGCCCAACTCCTCGACCAGGTGCACGTCGAGTTGCCGGCGCACGTCCTCTGGCAGGTCCTCCAGATCGCGCTCGTTCTCCTTGGGGAGGACGATGGTGTTGATCCCCGCCCGTACGGCGCCGAGGACCTTCTCTTTCACGCCGCCGATCGGGAGCACGCGACCTCGCAGGGTGATCTCGCCGGTCATGGCCAGGTCGTGCCGCGCGGGCCGACGTGACAGCGCCGACACGAGGGCGGTCGCCATCGTCACCCCCGCCGACGGCCCATCTTTCGGGATGGCGCCGGCCGGGACGTGGACGTGCACATCCGTGTCCTTGAAGGCCTCTTCCCCAATGCCGAGCTGCTCGGCATGCGAGCGCGCATACGTGAGCGCCGCCCGCGCCGATTCCTTCATGACGTCGCCCAGCTGGCCGGTCAGGATGAGATCGCCTTTGCCCGACATGACGCTCGCCTCGACGAACATGATGTCCCCGCCCGCCGGGGTGTAATACATCCCCGTGGCGACGCCGACCTGGTCGAGGCCCGCTTTGCGCTCGGGGTGGACCCTGGGCCGGCCGAGGAGCTCGCGGACGTCGGCGGCCGTGACCGAGAGGTGCTGCAGCTCCCCCGCGGCGATGCGGCGGGCCACCTTGCGCCCGAGCTTCCCGATCTCGCGCTCGAGTTGGCGGACGCCGGCCTCGCGCGTGTAGCTGGTGATGATCTCCTTCAGGGCCTCATCCCCCAGATCGAGCTGGTCGCCCCCCAAGCCGTTCTCCCGCAGCTGCCGCGGTACGAGGTAGCGCTTCGCAATTTCGAGCTTCTCCCGCTCGGTGTAGCCTGCGAAGTTCACCGTCTCCATTCTGTCGAGCAGAGGCCCCGGGATGCTCTGCGGGAAGTTCGCCGTGGCGATGAACAGCACCTCCGACAGGTCGAACGGCACGCCGAGATAATGATCGGTAAAGGAGTCGTTCTGGGCGGGGTCGAGCACTTCCAGCAGAGCGGAGGCCGGATCGCCCTGAAAGGAGACGCCGAGTTTGTCCACCTCGTCGAGCAGGAAGACCGGGTTCTTCGCGCCCGCCTGCTTCATGCCCTGGAGAATGCGCCCCGGCATCGCGCCGACGTACGTGCGGCGATGGCCGCGGATGTCGGCCTCGTCGCGCGCGCCGCCCAGCGAGATACGTACGTAGGGCCGGCCCATCGCGCGCGCGATGGACCTGGCGATGGACGTCTTCCCGACGCCCGGCGGCCCGACGAAGAGAAGGATCGGCCCCTTGGCCTGCTTGTCGTCCTCGTTCCCGGGAGCCTGCTCGTCGCCGTCACGCCGGCGCTGCCGCAACTGGCGCACCGCCAGGAACTCGAGCACCTGATCCTTGACCTCTTGGAGCCCGTAGTGGTCTTCCGCGAGAATCTCCTGCGCCCGCTTCAGGTCCAAAGACTCCTCGGCGCGCTTGCTCCACGGCAGCTCCGCCACCGTCTCGAGATAGGTCCGGATGACCTGCGCTTCCATCGAGTCCCGGCTGGCCCGCTCCAGGCGCGACAGCTCGCGGTCCACCTCTTTGCGGGCCGCCTCGGGCAGGTCGAGCGCGGCAAGTCGCTTGCGCAGCTCGTCCACCTCGCCCGCCTCGTTCTCCTCGCCCAGCTCCTTGCGGATCGCCTTCATCTGCTCGCGCAGGAACATCTCCCGCTGCCGCTCGCCGATCTCTTCCTGCACCTGCGACTTGATCTCCTCTTGCGCGTCGAGCACGCCGATCTGGCGCTGGACGTGCACGAGGACGCGGCGCACGCGCTCTTCGACCGACAGGGTCTCGAGCAGCGCTTGCCGCTCGCCCGCCTTGATGTCGAGGTAGCCGGCCACGAGGTCGGCGAACCGGCCCGGGTCGGAGACCCCTTCCAGCACCTGCTTCACGACTTCCTCCGGGAGCCCCGATTTCTGACCGAGCTCGGCCGCGCGCTCGCGGGCCTCGCGGTACAGGGCCACGTACGCGGGATCGTCGAGCTTGAGGGGCGGCAGCTCTTCGGCCTCGCGGACGACCGCTTGCAGGTGGCCGCCCCCTTCCAGGTACTGCAGCGCCGTGCCCCGGGCCTCGCCCTGGAGCAGCAGCTGCACGCCGCCCAGACCCCGCTGGATCTGTCCGATCCGCGCGATGGTGCCCATGGTATACAGCCCGGCGGGCGCCACCTGGTCCACGTTCTCGCGCTGAGAAACGGCGAAGATAAGGCGGGATTCGCTCTTGACGGCCGCTTCAATGGCGCGGAGGGTTGCAGGCCTCCCCGCGCCGATCGGCTGCGAGACGCCGGGGAACAACACGACCTCCCGGAGCGGGAGCACCGGGAGCGTCTGACGTTCGAACATTGCAGAACTCCGATTCGTAGTCATGATGAACTCCACTGCGCAGCATCGTCCATGCCACTAGGAAACACGCGATCGCCGGCCCACGTTCCACGGCGGTCCCGTCACAGCGGCAGGGACTGCCGAAAGAGTCACCAGCCACGGGCCGTCAGCCGTCAGAACGGCCGTGGCACAGACCCCGGCCGTTGCACGAGTGCGTTGGCGCCGCTAAATCTATGGCCGACATGACACTGGACCCGCCGT
>Ga0209761_1002126_pt1 | contig 12965 bp, 8 predicted proteins | sample GraSoi013_1_40cm_4_FD_185818 | JGI IMG/M metagenome (GOLD analysis project Ga0209761, IMG submission 185818) | Grasslands soil microbial communities from the Angelo Coastal Reserve, California, USA - Sample 09_25_2013_1_40cm (SPAdes) (version 2) | ecosystem: Environmental > Terrestrial > Soil >... | reverse complement strand
CAAGGAAGTCCATCTTCAGCAGGCCGATCTTCTCGACCGCGATCATGTCGTACTGGGTCATCACCAGATCGCCCTTGGTCGCCTTCTGCAGCGGGACGTGCTCGATCAACGGGTCTCGAGAGATGATCACCCCGGCTGCATGCGTGCTGGCGTGACGGGCCACTCCCTCCAGCTTGTGGGCCAGGTCCAGGACCCGGTGGATCTGGGGGGAGTCCTCGGCCACGCGCTGCAACTCCGGCTCGCTGCGCACAGCATCGTCCAGCGTGGCATTGAACGGGATAAGTTTCGCAATCCGGTCGACATCCCCATAGGGCAGCCCCATCACCCGGCCGACATCTCGCACGGCCTGGCGGGCGCCCATCGTCCCGAAGGTGATAATCTGAGCCACGCGATCCGCACCGTACTTGTCGATCACGTAGCGGATGACCTCGTCGCGCCGGCTGTCCATGAAGTCCACATCGATGTCCGGCATCGTGTACCGCTGGGGGTTCAGGAAGCGCTCAAAGGGCAGGCGATACTGCAGCGGATCGACGTCCGTGACCCCCAAGGTATAGAGCACCAGGCTGCCGGCGGCGGACCCCCGGACCGTGGTGAGAATGCCGTTCCGCTTGGCGAACGCCACGAAATCCTGCACGATGAGGAAGTAGGGCGCGTAGCCCATCCGCTCGATAATCGACAACTCGTAGTCCAGACGCTGCCGCGCCTCAACAGGCACCCGGCCAAAAATCGTCTGCAGCCCCTGCGCGCACAAGTGGCGCAGGAACGACTCTGGCGTCTCGCCGGCGGGGACGGGGAAGTGTGGGAGCTTGACGGCATCGAGCTCCAGTTCCAGCGCGGCGCGCTCAGCCACCTCCATTGTGGTCGCCAGCGCACTGGGTAGCTCCTGGAAGGACCGCGCCATCTCCTCAGCCGATTTGAGGTAGAACTCCGGGGTCTGGCCCATGCGCGGCTTGTCGGTCGCGTCGAGGTTCACGTTCATCTGGATACACATCAGGGTATCCTGAGCGTCGGCGTCGCCGCGCTGCACATAGTGTACGTCGTTGGTCGCGATCAGGGGCAGGCCCAGGCCCCGGGACAATTCGATCATCCCCGTGGCGCTGCGCTGTTCTTCGGGGAGCCCGTGAGATTGGACCTCGAGGTAGAAGTTTCCAGGACCGAAGATCTCACGGTATTGGCCGGCGGTCTCTTTCGCCGCCGGCAGGTCCCCCCGCAGGATGGCCTGCGTGATCTCGCCCCTCAGGCACCCCGACAGGGCGACAAGCCCGCTGCTATGGCGCGCCAGGATGTCTCTGTCGATCCGGGGCTTGTAGTAGAATCCATCCAGGTGAGCGACGGTGGTCAGGTTGATGAGGTTGCGATACCCCTGGAGGTTGGTCGCCAGGAGCACGAGGTGAAAGGCGTTCGCGTCAAGCTTCGGGTCACGGTCCAGGAGCGTCCGCGGGGCGACGTAGGCTTCCACGCCGATGATGGGGTTGATGCCGGCCTCTTTGGCCCGCAGGTAGAACTCGATCACCCCATACATCGTCCCGTGGTCGGTGATGGCCACGGCCGGCATGCCCAACTGCTTGGCCCGGGCAATGAGGGCGGGGATCCGGCTGTGACCATCGAGGAGGCTGTACTCGGTGTGAAGGTGGAGATGGACGAAGTTGCTCGGCATGGGACCGCCCTGGAGGAGGCTTCTCGGTCATTGTAGCAGAAACCGGCGGGCGCCTCCCCAGTCCGCCCAGTCTTCCCAGTCCGCCCAGTCTTAAGGGATTCCCGCAGGAGGTCAGGAGACTGGGAAGACTGTGTAGACCGGGAAGACTCGACCCTATTTGACTAATTCTTGTGTCACCTCCATGACCGTTTCTTCAAGCACGCCAAGGGCCTGATCCAGTTGTGCGTCGGAGATGACCAGGGGCGTCAGGATGCGGATCACGTTGCTGTAGATGCCCGCCCGCAGGAGCAACACCCCCCTGGTCATGGCGCGGCGGATCACTTCCGCGGTCTCGCGCGCGGCTGGTTCTTTGGTCGCGCGATCGCGGACCAGCTCCATGGCGACCATGGCCCCCAGCCCACGCACATCTCCGATCAGCGGCGACCGGGCCTGGAGGTGCCGGAACCGTCCCAGCATGCGCTCGCCCAGCACCGCGGCCCGCGAGACTAATCGCTCCTCTTCCATGATGTCGAGGACGGCCAGGGCGGCCGCACAGGCCACCGGGTTCCCCACGTACGTGCCGCCCAGCGAACTCTCCGGCAGTTGGTCGATGACATCGCGCACCCCGACCACTGCGGAGATCGGCAACCCCACGGCGATGGACTTCGCCACCGTCATCAGGTCGGCTTCGATGCCGAAGTGCTCGACGGCAAACATGCGGCCGGTCCGGCCGATGCCGGTCTGGATCTCATCAACGATCAGCAAAATGCCGTGCCGGTCGGCCAGGGCTCGCAGTTCTTTGAAGAAGTTCATGGGGGGGACGACGAACCCGCCTTCCCCCAAGACCGGTTCTACCACGATCGCCGCCACGCGGTCCGCCTGCACGTGCGTCGTGAACAGGTCATCGAAGTGGCGCATCACCATGCGCGTCTGATCAGGCTCCGCGCCGCGGTAGGGATCCGGAAACGGCACCCGGTACACTTCGGGCATGAACGGCCCGAAGTTTTTCTTATACGGCTCGACCTTGCTGGTCAGCGACAGGCTCATGTACGTGCGGCCGTGAAAGGCACCTTGAAACGCCACCAGCCCGGCACGACCCGTCGCCGCCCTCGCGATCTTCACCGCATTCTCTACCGCCTCCGTCCCGGAGTTGAACAGGATCGCCTTCTTCGGCCGCGGGCCCGGTGCCAGCCGGCACAACCGCTGGCACAGCCGGATATACGACTCATACGGCGCCACACTGAAGTCGGTGTGCGTAAACCGGCGGGCCTGATCAATGATGGCGGCGACCACCTTGGGATGCGAGTGTCCGACGTTGAGGCAGCCTACGCCCCCGGAGAGGTCGAGGAAGGTATTTCCGTCCACATCGGTGAGCAACGCGCCTTCCGCCCGCTGCACGACAGCGGGGAGGTGGATTCCGATCGCGTTGGCGACATATTGTTGTTTCTCGGCCAGCAAGGCCTTCGACTTTGGCCCTGGAATCTGGTGGGTAACCGCTGGAGATTTGGCCAATGAACGATCCTCCTTCGAGTGAACCGCCGTCTACCAATTCTTCCGAGTCTCACGGGTCTTCCAGGTCTACCTGCCCCCATCACACCGGTCTTGAGACCTGGGAGACTTGGGAGACCGGGAAGACATGGAAGACGCCATTAGGCTTGGCGTTCCATCGCGACAACACAATGAATTCTACTCGTTTGGGGGAGGAGGTCGACGGGTTGTATTTCTATGGGCCGGAAACCCGCCGCCTGTGCCGCCATGACGTCCTGCGCCAGCAGCGTCAGGGAGTGGGCGGCGCACACCACGCGGCGCGCGCCCGACGCCGCGGCCTCCTGGAACACCTCGGCCGCTGTGGGACGACCCCGGGGGCTGACCACGATGGCGTCGATTCTCTCCCCACGCGCCCGCAGCTTGGCCAGCACCCCGGCTGGGGCGCGGGTATAGAACACGCAGTTCGTGATGCCGTTCAACCGGGCGTTTTCCCAGGCCCGGTGCATGGCCTCACGATCTGGCGCGATGCCGATCACCCTGGCCACCCGTGATGCCAGCGCCAGCGGCACCAGCCCCTCCTCGCACGCGGCGTCGGCCACGGTCTGAGTCCCGTCGGGGGCGATGCCCCGGGAAATGGCCTCAAGCCACAGCGGCAGCGCACGCGGGTTCGGTGGAACCGCCGGTGTCGCATAGAGGCGCAACTGCAGCCGGGCGATTTCGTCCTCAATATACGCCCGCCCCCAGAGCAGCCGGATCGATCCGAGGAGCTCGGACGTGTGGGCCGGTTGAACCGACAGCAGAAGCGACGTCAGATTCAGAACACGGTCCCGTACCGCGCGCACCAGGGCCATACGGTCTGGGACCTCGCTGCCGGTGCAGAGCACCAGCATAGCCTCACCACTGTGCATCCCCACCTGCCCGATCACGCCGCGAACCAGCCCCCGACCGGTATCGTGGTCGTAAATCGGCCAGCCCAGCTCCGTTACAGCATCGCGCGCGGCCCGCAGCAGATGCACGTTGTCGCCGTGCTGGATGGGGCACTCCTGCACGTTGATGACCCGCAGGTCGCCGCCCAACGTGTGATAGCCGACGACGACTTTGTCCCGACGGAGGGCGAACGCGGCCTGCACCCGATTCCTGTACTCCCATGGCGCCGCGCCTACCGCCTCCCGCACCACGCCGCCGGCACCCTGCAGCACGTCCTCAAGGTGTGCGCGCACCAGCCGGGTCTTATGCTCCAGCTGTGCATCATACGAGAGGTGCTGCCATTGACAGCCTCCGCACACGCCGAAGTGCCGGCACTGTGGGATCGCGGCGTGGGCGGATTTCCGCACCAGCGACACGATCTTGCCCTCGGGGCGCCGCCCGCCGCGCGTAATTTCGACGATCGCCTCCTCCCCGGGCAATGCGAACGGCACCGCCACGCGCAGGGGACCCGCGACCGCCACGCCTGCACCGTCGAGGTTGAGACTGCGAAACGACAACGTCAACTTCTGACCGGCCCGCAGCGCAACAAGTTGACGGGCCTCGGGCCTCGGGCCTGGGGCTCCAGAGCCACGGCGCGTGGCGGATCGGGAAGTTCGGGTGCCGCCGGTTTGAGGTCTTCGCGCAGGCGTCTTCATGGTTTCTCCGCGTCCGACGTTTCAACGTTCCAACGCTTCAACTTTTCAACTTCTCTTTAAGTAGTCTATTCGCCATCTCGGGGTTCGCCCGCCCCCGGGTCTTTTTCATCACCTGGCCGACCAGAAAGGTCAGCGCCTGCGTCTTCCCCGCCCGGTACTCGGACACCGGTCCGGTGTGCTCGGCCAGCACCTCGTCCACGATGCGGACCAGCGCCTCTTCGTCGCTGATCTGCGCCAGCCCGCGCTCGCCAACAATGACCTCGGGCCGCCGGCCCTGGGCGAGCATTTCAGCGACGATCTCTTTCGCGGTGCGGCCACTGATCGCCCCGCGCTCGACGAGCTGCAGGAGTTCTGCCAGATGGGCAGGAGTCACCGGGAGTTCGTCGATCTCCTTGCCCGCGGCGTTGAGATACGCGGTGATATCCCCAACCAGCCAGTTACACGCGGCCTTCGGATGCGGGAAGAGCCGGACTGTCTCCTCGAAGAACCTGGCCATCGCCGCCGATGACGTCAACAGTTCAGCATCGTACTCCGGCAGCCCGTAGGTTTCCACGTAGCGCCGGCGCTTTACCTCCGGCAGTTCGGGCAGTGAGGCACGGACCTCCGCCACCCACTGAGGGGCGACGGCGATCGGGACCAGGTCAGGCTCGGGGAAGTAGCGGTAATCCTGCGCCTCCTCCTTGGTGCGCGACGAGAACGTAATGCCGCGGCGCTCGTCCCAGTGCCGGGTTTCCTGCTCAACGGGCTGCCCGCGGTCCAGCACCGCGCGCTGGCGCTCGACCTCGTAGGCCAGCGCCCGCTCGACGGAACGTAACGAGTTCATGTTCTTGACCTCGGTGCGGATGCCAAGGTCCGCGCCGGGCCGGCGCAAGGAGACGTTGGCGTCGCAGCGCAGACTGCCCTCTTCCATCTTGCCGGTGCTGACTTCGATGGCCTGCAGCACGGCTCGCAGCAGCACCAGGAACGTCCGCGCTTCCTGAGGCGAACGCAGTTCGGGCTCGGTGACAATCTCCATCAGCGGCACGCCGCTGCGGTTGAAATCGATCAGGCTGTAGCGGATACGTCCATGCTGCTCGGCGTGCACGAGCCGGCCAGTGTCCTCCTCCAAATGCACCCGGCGAACGCCGATGCGCCGCCGCCCTGCATCGGATGGTGCAGGCTGACGCCCTGTCCCGTCTGGTACGGGATTGCCCTCCCTCGGGATCTCCAGGCTGCCGTCGGTGGCCAGCGGCGGGTGGACCTTGTACCGGTACTGGGTAATCTGGTAGTTCTTGGGAAGGTCCGGGTAGTAGTAGTTCTTCCGGTGAAACTGGCTCGTTGGCTGGGCCGCGCAGCCCAGGGCGACTGCCGTGCGCAGTCCCAGGTCGACCGCCTTCCGATTAAGCACCGGGAGCGACCCCGGTAATCCCAGACAGACCGGACAGACGAGAGTATTGGGCGGCGCCCCAAACGTCACCGGACACGCGCAGAACATCTTCGATGCGGTCAGAAGCTGGACATGAATCTCAAGTCCGATGACGGTTTCGTAGGATGTCGCGATGGCAGGGGTGTTCATGGGGACTTCCACACAAACATGCCGTCATTGCGAGCCCGAAGGGCGAAGCAATCTCGCTTTGACAGGAGATTGCTTCGTCGCTTCGCTCCTCGCAATGACATGGTAAGTTCCGGTCGCATCATTTGCGCGTTCTCGCCTTTTTGCTTTTTCGTGACGATCGCCGGCGAGTCTGCGCGCCGCGTTTGTGCATCCCCGCGACTGCCTGACTGTGCGACTGCCCGACGACCGGAGGTCGTCGAGTGTGCCAATCCGTATCTTGCTCATATGCATACGCGGCGCGAAGGACCGTTGCCTCGTCGAACGGTTTGCCGATCAACTGCAGGCCGATGGGCAATCCATTCGAGAACCCGCACGGTACCGAGATCCCGGGCAGGCCGGCCAGATTCACGGGGATGGTGTAGATGTCCGCCAGGTACATCTGCAGCGGGTCATCTACCTTCTCGCCCAGCCGGAACGGCACCGTGGGCGACACAGGCATCAGCACCAGGTCGACCGCGTCCAGCGCTTGGAGAAACTCGCGCCGGATCAGCGTGCGGACCCGTTGGGCCTTCAGGAAGAATCCTTCGTAGTAGCCGGCGGACAGCGCATAGGTCCCAAGCATGATCCGCCGCTTCACTTCGCTGCCGAATCCCTGCCGCCGCGTACGCGTGTACATGGTAAAGAGATCGTCGGTCGGTACGCGCAACCCGTACTGCACACCGTCGTAGCGGGCCAGATTGGCGCTGGCCTCCGACGTCGCCAACAGGTAATACGTAGGCAGCGCGTACGGGATGGAGGGCAGCGATACTTCCGTCAGCACGGCGCCCAGGCCGCCCAGGTGGGCAGCGGCCGCCTGCACGGCCTCCCCCACGTCACCCTGCAGTCCCTGGCCGAACGCTTCTCGCGCAATGCCAATCCGCAGGCCCCGCGCGCCGCGCGGCAGCGTCCCAGGGTAATCATCTACCGGGATATCAACAGACGTCGAGTCCTTTGGATCGCGGCCGGCGATGACGTGCAAGAGCAGCGCGGCATCGGCGACCGTGCGCGCCATCGGGCCGACCTGATCCAGCGAAGAGGCGAAGGCGACCAACCCATACCGGGACACGCGGCCGTACGTGGGCTTCATCCCCACGATGGATGTGAATCCGGCCGGCTGACGGATGGAGCCGCCGGTATCGGTCCCCAGGGCCAGCGGGATCATACCGGCTGCCACCGCCGCCGCCGATCCTCCGCTGCTGCCGCCCGGAACGCGTTCCGGATCCCACGGATTGCGAGTCGGCCCGAACCCGGAGTTCTCGGTGGACGATCCCATCGCAAACTCGTCCAGATTGGTTTTCCCTACGATAACGGCACCGGCGTCCTTCAGCCGAGAAACGACGGTCGCATCGTAGGGCGGAACCCAACCCGCCAGGATGCGCGATCCACAGGTGGTCGGCATGCCGGCGGTGCAGATGATATCCTTCACAGCCACGGGCAGCCCAGCCAGCGGCGGGAGCGCGCCGCCGCCGGCATAGCGAGCATCCCACTCCCGCGCCGCTCGGAGCGCGCCCTCGCGGTCGACATGCAAGAAAGCATGAACGGTGGGGTTCAGCGCCTCGATGCGGTCGAGGCAGGCGCGGACGAGGTCGCTGGGCGCGACTTCCCGGCGGCGCAGACGGGTGAGCAGTTCGGTGGCCGGGGCGTCGACCAGGGTGGCTACTCCGTCTCGATGATCGGCGGCACTTTGAAGAACCCGTCCTCGTGATCCGGCGCGGCGGCCAGGACCGCGTCACGCGGAAGGGGTGTGCCGGCGACGTCGTCCCGGAAGACGTTGGTGAGCGTCAGGACATGCGAGGTGGGCTCGACGTGCTCGGTGTCCAGTTCATTGAGCGTCGCACAGTACTCCAGGATGCTGCCCAGTTGGCGCGCAAATCGCTGCCGTTCTTCGTCGGAAAGTTCGAGGCGCGCGAGGCGGGCTACACGGTCAACCACAGACGGGTCGATGGGCATTGATGATCACCGGTCTCATCCTAGCAAATCATTGTCTATTGCGTCTATCGCGTCTGTTGCGTCTCTTGCGTCTGTTGCGTCAGCCTTGGAGCGCGTAGGGGGACGCGATGGACGCGAAAGACGTTAGTCTTCAACGAGGACGCTGAGAGTAACTCCGGAATTGGGGGCAAACGGCAGCAGGATGCGGATCGTGTACGTCCCAGGCTGTCGCGCGCGGTAGCCCTGCTCCAGGATGTCCAGACGCGCATCAGGGATCACGATCGGTGTGGGACCGCCGCCGCTGGGGGCAAGACGGACAGGCTGTCCCGGCTTGACCTGCAGCAGGAGCGTCTGCGCCGTGATCACGCCGGCATGGGTCCGGTACCGCCAGGTGACGCCGGGCGGCGCAGGCGGAATGCCAGCGAGTACTCGGGCCGCAGCCTCATCATCAAGGATTCGAAGACGTCTGTGCACGAAGCTGACGACGCGCGACGCGCGGGTTCCATCCTCACGTAGCGCGCTGAACACCGCGGCCTCGCGGCCCCCGCCGAGGAGAACGGCGTCGGGCGAGAGCGGGATCGGGCCGGGCAGCGGCTGGACGTAGACGCGCTCCGGTCGCCTGCGCCACTCGTCATACGCGATGATGAACCCGACATAGGTACTGTCCGCCGCGCCGGGGTAGCGGGGTACGACCGCGACCACGGCCGTCTCCAGGGGTGGCGTCCCATTCATCTCGAGCCGCACGAGACTGCGGAGGACACCGGCGGCCGGGAGTAGTTCCTGGATCTGCCCCACAGACGGCGGCGTGGGTGGAGGCTGGGTCCATACCGCGGCGGCGACGACGATGGCAAAAGCGGCAATAGCGCCTGCGGGATTACGGCTCACGTCATGACGATGCACCGTTCTCCAGTTCCCCCGCAGCACGACACCATCTTCAGCAGCCTGGTCCCTGGTCCCAGGTTCCTGGTCCCGGCAGTTAGGCCGATCCGCGCAGACGAGGGTCGAGGATATCCCGGAAGGCGTCGCCCAGCAGGTTCCACCCCAGGACGAACAGGAAGATCACCAGGCCGGGAAAGACCACCGTGTACCAATAAATGAAGGGGTCGCCCGGAACCCCGAGAATCCAGCTGCGGGACATGTTGATCAGCTGCCCCCAGTCGGCATATCCAACCTCTGCTCCCAAACCCAGGAAGGACAGCGCCGCCGCCACCAGGACGATGACGCCGGTATCAAACGCGGCGTAGACGAGAAACGGGTAGATGGTGTTCGGAACGACATGCTGCAGAATGATCCGCAGGTCCCCGGCACCGGCGGCACGCGCCGCTTCCACATAGTCCCGCTGTTTGACCGAGAGAATCTCCCCCCGCAGGAGCCGCGCGTACACCGGCCAGCCGACGATGGCGATGGACAGCATGACCTTGTCCAACCCTTTGCCCAGCACGGCCGTGATGACGACGGCCAGGACGAGGCTGGGGAACGCCAGAAAGATGTCTGTAATGCGCATGATGACCTCGTCCAGCCGGCCGCCGTAAAATCCGGAGAGACTGCCGAGCAACAGGCCCGCCGCGACGGAGATGACCACGACCACGGTGGCCACACGGAACGCCGTCCGGGTGCCCCATACGACGCCGTAGTAGAGGTCGTACTGGTAGCCGGTCGTTCCCAAGGGATGGCCCGGCCGGGGCGGCTGGGGATCGGGCAGGAATCCTGCGTGCGGAATGAGGTACGGATCACGCGAGGTGGCGGGCGGCGCCGCCAGCACCGGAGCCAGTGCCGCCACCATGACAAATAGCACAATGATGGAGAACCCGGCGATGGAAAGCGGATTGCGTTTCATGCGACGCGTGAAGTCACCGGGCAACGACCAGAACACGCCGACGGCGACGACGAGCAGCAGGAATGCGGCCACGTCCAGGGGGTGCTGCACCACGCGCCCACGCACGACGGGCGCGGCGGCCATCACCGCCACCAGCACGATCAGAGCCGCGCCGGCGACGCGGAGGACCTGCGGCGAGGTGCTGCGGGAGAGGGTGAGACGGATGACGCTGACCATCACGCCGTCACTGCAGGCGGATGCGAGGATCGATCGTCGCGTACAGGATGTCGGCCGCCAGGTTTCCGAACACGGTGATCAGCGCAATGAACATCCCAAACCCGGTCACCCCGGGGATGTCCAGCTGCACGGCAGCCTCGGCGCCCCACTTCCCAATCCCTGGATAGTTGAAGATCGTCTCGGCCAGTACCACCCCGCCCAGGAGCCCCACGAAAAGCAAACTACTGAGCGTGACCACCGGGATGAGCGCGTTCTTGCGGGCATGGCGATTGATCACCACCGGCTCGGCCAGCCCCTTGGCGCGCGCGGTCCGCACGTAGTCCTGCCGCAGGACCTCCAGCATCGAAGAGCGCGTCACACGCACCAGCAGCGCCATCTCGACCAGCACCAGGGTCATCGCGGGCCCGGCGATGTGGCGCAACGCATCCACAAAGATCCACGGCTGGCCGTTCAGCAGCGCATCCACGGTCATGATGCGGGTGAACCGATGAAACTCGGGGGACTTTACGAACAGGTCGGCTTCCAGGGACAGGCGCCCCGGGGGAAACCAGTTCAGTCCCCCGTAAAACACCATCAAGACGATGAGGCCCCACACAAACGACGGCAGCCCGCGCAGTGAGATGGCAAAGATCCTCGAGAAGTGGTCAACGATCTGGTCCTTGTGCACCGCCGCCCTGGTCCCCAACCATACCCCGATGATGATGATGGGGATGAACATGTAAAACGTGAGCTCGAGGGTGGCGGGGAAGAACGTTGCCAGGGCCTGACTGGTCGGCATGCGAGCCGTCTGCGACCAACCCAGGTCACCGTGCAATAACTGCTTCAGCCACACCCAGTATTGCACATGGATGGGTTGGTCCAGGCCGTACTTACGGATGATCGCCGGGATCGACGACAGCTGCCGGGGATCGGTGACGAACAGCGCCGCCCGCTCCGCCGGCGTGAGAAACTGCAGCAGCGCAAAAATCAGCAGGGTGACGCCGAACGCCACAAGAGGAAGCAGCAGCAGCCGGCGCGCGATATAGGTGGCCATCTCCTCCACCTCCCATGCCTGGGGGCCGAGCACGCGGCCCGGCCCCCAGCATCTCCGGGCACGAACACCTCAGGCTTACTGGCCCTTGGACAGCCGGTATGCGTAGTTCCAGGGCTGGAAGAAGATCGGGTTGTGGTACCAACCCTTCACCCAGGCACGCATCGCGACGAAGGCCGTTGGATAGACGATATAGATCGTCGGTACGTCCTGGTATGCGATCTCCTGCACCCGGAAGTACAGTGCCTCGCGCTTCTTGGCGTCGGTTTCCTTTCCAGCCTGCTCGATCAGCCGGTCGGCTTCGGGGTTCTTGTATGACTGCCGGCCTGGATACGTCCCCGTGCTGTGCATGAACGGCACGGTGAAGTTGTCTGGGTCCGCATAGTCGGCAGCCCACCCGATGAAGAACATGGGCAGCTTCTTCTGGTTCATCAGGCCCAGATAGGACGACCAGGTGACGCCGCGGGTGTCGATCTTGAACTTGGGATTGAGCGACTCCGTGGCCTCCTTGAGCATCTGGGATCCGGTCTGCCGGGCCACGTTCCCGCTGTTGTACAGGACCGAGAACTTGAAGCCGTTGTTCCAGACCTGGCCGCCCCAGGCTTCCTTGAACTCGGCGACGGCCTTGTCCTTGCTCACCTCGTACCACTTGCCGCGCGGATTGTAGCCAAGCATCCCGTATGGAATCGGGCCGTTCGCCAGGCGGCCCTTCCCGCGCAGCGCCTGGTCGATGAACGCCTGCCGGTCAAACAGGTAGGCAAAGGCCCGGCGCACGTGGATGTCACTGAAGAAGTTGGGCGGGACGCCGTTCCCGTCCAGCTTGCCGCTGCCGACATCCGGGTTCCCCTCGGCGCTGATGTTCAGGTTCATGAACAGCGAGGGGGAGTTCACCAGTTGGGCGAGGTCATCCACGATTCGCACACCCGAGATCCCGGTCACGGCGGGCTGGTCGGCTCGACTGACATCGATAATATCCGCGTCGCCATTTTGCAGGGCCAGCCGCCTCGGTCCGAATTCTTCCACCTTCTGGATCACGATCCGGCTCAACTTCGCGGGAGCGCGCCAGTAGTCGGTAAACCGAGAGAGGGTGATGTTGCCGGTGCCGCGGTCCCAGCTGTCGAGCTTGAACGGCCCGGTCCCGGCGCCCTTGTCAAACAACTCCTGGGCGTCAGGCTTCTCCGGGTTGTTGTACTTGGCCACGATGGTCTTGGCGCCGTCCCAGCCGCCGTTCTTCACGACGAACTTCTTTGAGACGACCATCGACCACGACGCCATGATGTTTAGGAACGGAGCGTAGGGATCTTTCAGGGTAATGACCACGGTGTCGCCCTTGACCTGGATAGCCTGGTTCACGCGGTCCCAGATGTCGGGCAGCAACTTCCCGTTGTCATCGCGTGTGGACTGGGTGTCGAATCCCAGAATCGCTGCCAGCAGGATCCAGGACGGCCCGCCATCGCGGTCCACCAACATGAACCGCATCAGCGAGTACCGGACATCCTCCGGCGTCATCACGTTTCCGTCGTGGAACTTCACGCCCGGGCGGATCTTGAAGGTATAGGTCTTCCCGTCGGCTGAAATCCCGCCGTTGGCGACACTGGGCACTTCAGTCGCCAGCATCGGCTCGTAGAGGTCGG
>Ga0209761_1002125_pt1 | contig 12966 bp, 12 predicted proteins | sample GraSoi013_1_40cm_4_FD_185818 | JGI IMG/M metagenome (GOLD analysis project Ga0209761, IMG submission 185818) | Grasslands soil microbial communities from the Angelo Coastal Reserve, California, USA - Sample 09_25_2013_1_40cm (SPAdes) (version 2) | ecosystem: Environmental > Terrestrial > Soil >... | reverse complement strand
TGCGGTGAAGAAGCTGTCAGGGTGACGATTGACAAGCAGACTGGACATGCCACGGTTCTCTGCGCTCTCTGCCAGCTCAAGGACGAGTTTCCAGCCCATCCGGCCGCCCAGATGATCGACGTCTATTCCTACTTCACAGATCGGTTTTACGGTGTCAAGGATCCAAGAGCGATAATTCCTCGGGAAAGAGAGCATATGGTGGCTCCCTCCGAGCCGGAGGAGCCTTCCCTCGAGACCTCAGCTGAGGAGTCCACGGCGATCGAAGTGGTCCCCGCGACCCCCTTGGCTGAGACCCCGACGAACCCCGTTCCGGACGTTTCTCTCTCTGAGCCAGTCGTGGCAGGCCCATCGCCGGCCGAATCCATGGAGGAAACGAGTTTGCCCGAAGAGAACGCTCCAGTTGAAGAGAGCGCGCAATCTCAAGATGCTGAAGAGAAGGCTGAGTCTGAAGAAGAAGGTGAACCGTTTGCCGATATTCTGCAGGAGAACAAGGACAAGAAACGGTATAGTCCTAATCCGCTTCCCCAGCAGTCTTCTGAAACCGACTAGTAATTCAGAGACCTAGTTTGCGACTGGGACAGGACTGCGAGTCTTACTCCACGAAATGGTGAGAACGGTCAGACCCACGACTGCAGCAAGAGATGTTACGAGGCTGTAGGAAAAAGCTGCGTTCGAAGAAATTTGGTCCCATAAGGTGCCGAACAAAAAAATTGGCGACTAGCGAGCAGGCGCCCAGGAGAAGATAGTAGAGGGCATAGGCGGTTCCCTTCAATTCTCCCGCGGTCAGAGACGGGATCACAGCGCGCTGGACCGTGTCGGAAGTGCCGAGGTATAGCCCGTAGATGAAAGCGATTCCAAAGGCCAGTACAACCCCACTAGTTGTGAGAATACTGGCCACGGTGGAGAGGGCGAACAGCCCAAATGTGCCTATGAGGACCTTGTCCTTTCCGATTCTGTCAGCCAGCAACCCTGACGGCAGCCCAGCTACGACGGTTGCCACGTTCAAAACCGCATAGACCAATGGAACGGTTGGCTGGTCTACGCCGAGAGTGTTCGCCTTCACCAGACGAACGAAAAGTTGTATGCCCCAATAGCGAAGATTCCGATTACGATCAGAAAGGTGGTATACTTTCGGTTCAGAACCCTTCCCGCGTTCTTGAATATGCTCGTTGTTTTCTTGAGGCCGCCCTTGTCGACTACGAAGTATACCAGCACGACTACCGCGATCGACCCTGGGACGAGTGATATGAGGAAGAGATTTCGGATCCCGATAACGGGTATGAGTAAGAAAGCCAGAATGGGTCCTATGATAGCGCCGACTTGGTCGAGCGACCGGTGGAGGCCGAAGGCACGTCCGCTCACGTTCTCCTTAACTGAGTCGCTTATCAGAGCGTCACGTGGAGAGGTTCGAATTCCCTTTCCGGCCCGATCAGTCAGCCTGACTGCGAGGGCCTGTGTAAAGTTACTAGTGACAGAAAAGAAAGGCTTGGAGACGGTGGAGAGGGCATAACCAACTATTATCAGGGGTTTCCGGCTCGCGATCCGGTCCGAGATCGCCCCAGCAAAGCTCCGGAATGCATAGTTCAATGAGTCCGCGGCGCCCTCCATTAGCCCAAGAAGCTCTTTGGTCGCCCCGAGATCGATGGTTACGAATAGGGGTAGGACGCCGAGAATCATCTCAGATGAGATGTCGGTGAAGAGGCTCACAATGCCCAGGTACCAGACGTTTCGGAATCCTGGCTCCTTTGCCTGGTTTGCGTGCTTGGTCTCGGCGGGCATGATCCGGTGGCTTCCTAGTTCTTTCTCTCGTCAAAAATTGGTGTCAAGAGGTTTACCATTCGATCGACGGTAGCACGCCGGTCTCTCAGGTCCTGAACAACCACTTTCTCGTAGATCTTGAAGATGTTAGTCATTGTCATCCTCGGATGAAGCGGGCTGTATGCTTCTTTGGACCCGGGCGCTCGGATAATGAGACCTCTGGAGATCATCGTTTGAACTAGATCCCATGTTTCGCTCCTTGAGAGGGCTAGGGTTTCAGCGAGCTCATCTAGGTCGACCCTGTTCCGTTCAAGCATCTCAAGGTAAGCTCGGGTTTCCATCGTTGGAAGGTTGAATTGACGTTCGAGAAGCTGAGCAATCTCGTCCATGTTGATTGGCTGGCGCTTGAGGGAGCCTGGAACGGGCATGTGACACCCCTCAGGGTAGTACCCTATTTCACCTTGTGACTGGTGTCAAAAGCATTAATACCGGTGCGCTACGCCGTATTCACTACTCAGAGTGGTATATGATGGCACTGTTAGAAATCGAATTACCGGCGGAACTACAGCCGCCACAGAAGCAAATAGGCCAATTCATTCGCCGAACACAGAGCATCTGCCCAGAATGCAACCGCATCCTCCCAAGCACCGTCTTCGCACGGGAAGGCAAAGTCTTCATGACCAAAACCTGCCCAGAACACGGTGAGACAGAAGAGCTCTACTTCGGCTCATACGACATGTATCAGAAATTCGCGACCTACTGGTCTGACGGCAAAGGAACCCACGCACCAAACGTCCCGATCGAGAGCTGCGCATGCCCCGCCAACTGCGGCTTATGCTCCAACCACCTCAGCCACACAGGCCTCGCCAACATCATCGTTACAAACCGTTGCGACTTGACCTGCTGGTACTGCTTCTTCTACGTGAAGAAAGGACTGGAAGGAGCGTACGTTTACGAGCCAACCCTCGACCAGGTCAGAGAAATGGTCCGCGCCCTCAAAGCCGAGAGGCCGGTACCAGGAAACTCTCTCCAGATAACCGGCGGAGAGCCGACCCTGCGACCAGAGCTCCCGGAGATTGTCCGGATCATCAAAGAGGAAGGAGTAGACCACATCCAACTCAATACAAACGGGATTAACCTCGCGCTCAACCCCAACCTAGCCCACGTTCTACGCGATAACGGTCTCAGCAACCTCTACATGAGCTTCGACGGAGTCAGCCCCAAGACCAACCCGAAGAACCACTGGGAAGCACCATACACTATCGAGAGCTGTCGAAAAGCAAACCTTGGCGTAGTACTCGTCCCGACCGTCATCAAATCGATAAACGATCACGAGCTAGGCGGAATACTCCGCTTCGCCCAGAGAAACATCGACATCGTCCGCGCTATCAGCTACCAACCAGTCTCCCTAACAGGAAGAATGAAGAAGCAAGAGAGGGAAAAGTACCGAATCACCATTCCGGACTGCATCGAGAGGATCGAAGAGCAGACCAACGGAGAGATTCCAAGCGACGCATGGTTCCCAGTCCCCAGTTGCTCACCTGTAACACACTTCGTAGAAGCGTTCACGAAACGACCTCAGTACGAGCTGTCGATACACTTCGCGTGCGGCGCTGGAACATACGTGTTCGAAGACAAGGACACCAAGAAGATGGTCCCGATAACCTCGTTCGTGGACCTCAAAGGGCTATTCGAGTACCTGGACGAGAAGACCGACGAATTGAACTCGGGTACGAACAAGTACTTGGTTGCAGCGAAGTTCATTACCAAACTGAACAGCTTCATCGAGAAGGACAAGCAGCCAGCAGGACTCAACCTGAGCAAATTGCTCGTTGGAGCCTTGCTGAAGCACGACTATAGCTCGGTGGGACAGTTCCATGTCCGAAGCATGTTCCTGGGCATGATGCACTTCCAGGACAAGTACAACCAGGACGAGGAACGACTACAACGCTGCGACATCCACTACCTTACACCGGACATGAGGATCATTCCATTCTGCAGCTTCAACGTCATCCCCGAATGGTACCGTGACAGGATACAGAAGAAGTACGGTATCAGCGTGGAAGAGTGGGAGAAGAAGAGTGGCGAGAAGCTCGAATCACGCCTCTACCGTGGACAGCTACGACGTGGAAAGCACGCGGACGGCTGCGGCTGCAGCGCGGTGCACATCGAGCCTATAACCGGCACCTAGACCGGGAAAATATCTTCCCAGCATTTTTGCTTGGAAATTGGAGAGCTACGGGAGTCTCTATCCCGTTCTCTCCCATTCTACTTCAGCGAAGAACCCGAGAGACGGGAAACTCTATGCGTTAAGCCCGAGTTTTTCGGGAACTAGGAGCGTCCGTTCTAGAAAGTCACCTATCGCCGTGTATGCTTTGACTCGGTTGGGGATCTTTGCGATTCCATGTCCCTCGTCTTCGAACCTCAAGAATTCAACGTGCCTTCCAAGCCGTTTCAATCTCTCGACTATCTGCTCTGCTTCTCCGATCGGGACCCGGGGATCGTTGGCCCCATGAATGACCAGTAGGGGCGTCTTGATCTTGTCCACCTTGTGTATTGGCGAGATTCGCTTGAACAGTTCGCGATCGTTTTCGAGGCTGCCATATTCTGCTTCTCTGAGGTGTCTTCTCCAGCGTGCGGTATTTTCTAGAAATGTTTCGAAGTTCGCAATCCCTACTAGGTCGACGCCTGCCGCCCATATGTCCGGGTATTCCGTCAGTGCCGATAGTACCATGAACCCGCCGTAACTTCCTCCTACAATTCCTACCCTGTCTTGCTTTGCGAGGCCTTTTCCAACCGCCCACTTCACTAGATATTCTAGGTCTCGGACCGAGTCTATGCGCTTCTCCACGTCGTCCAGATGGACGCCTTTCTTGCCATAGCCCGTGCTACCCCGTACATTTGGAGCGAGAACTAGGAAGCCTCGGTTGGTGAGGTATTGGACGATTATGTTGAATCGGGCAGTCTCTTGACTCTCTGGGCCCCCATGGACAAAGACAACCGTTGGGAGGGCGCCACGACCATTAGCCGGCCGGTAGGCCCAGACCGGAATGACTAGGTCGTCGAAGCTGGGAAATCTCAAACCTTCAGGCTCGACAAGATTTGACGGTGGAATGGCTGCGGTCGGAACAAACGTGGCTTGTCTAACCGATTGATCCTCGGTGTCGTAGAGCCAGAGGTTCAGGTTGTGCTTTGGTCCCTGTATGCTGAATATGAGATGCCTGGAATCAGGGCTCCAATCCATTAGGTTGTGGCCAGCGACTACGGGTGACTCATACGCGCCTAGGGGTAGTCCGTCGACTAGAGAATCATGTTTTTTCTCGAGGTCGTAGATGTGCAATCTACTTGCTCCGTCGACGTTCCGGAAGTATGCTAGGAAACGGGTATCAGGGGAGATTCTGCCACCTATCGAGTCCCAGTCCTCTTCGATCAGGTAATCCAGGTGTCCGGTTCCAACGTCGATGGTGGCGGGCTGTAGGAATTCCCGGTCTTTGTTAGTCAGGACGTATAGTGTGTTCATGTCTTTGGCGTGGCCGGCGTAGTCAAAGCTGGCTTCACCGGAGTGTTTGGTGAGGTGGGCGGTCTCGCCTGTCTCAGGCCAGAGTAGGTAGAGATCATTGTCCAGGTTGGTGTTTGCTTTTGTGAAGAGAATTCGATCTTTGTCTACCCAGTCTAAAGGATAATTTGTGGCGTCGTTCTGGTATGCAAGATTCTTCTCTCCAGTCGCAAGACTGTTTGAGTAGATGTCGAAGAATTTTTCATCTCTCTCGTTTGACGCGTAGCACACTGACTCACCGCTTGGAGAGAAGGAGCCGAAGACACGGATCCAATCATCTCCAACGGTCAATTTCTTCGCCGCGAGATTCTCCATATCCAAGGACCAGATTTGGTGTCTTTCGCCACCACCTGGGTCCATGGAGAAAGCCAGACTCTTACCGGTCGGCGAGATCACCGCTGAGGAAACGCGCTCACTAAAAAGTGTCAGCTGGTCGATCCGGCCGGTTGTAAGATCTAGAATCCAGGCCTGCGGGACCCCGGTAATGTCGCTTATGAATGAAACGTGTTGCCCATCTGGTGCGAAGCTTGGTCCGTAGGCTATACGAACGCTAGAGTATCGATCGAAACCGTATCTTGGACGGTTTGAGGACATGGTCAGCACCTTGACTCCTTTGGCTGTTCTTATAATGGCTTGAGCTGCGCTAGCAAATGCCAAAGTTTTTCAGCGTGAAGGCTTGAAACCGCAATCCTCAGACCTAGTGGAATAATTTGCAGAAATCTATTGTGAAGCAGGACGCGGGCTGGGCGCGCATTGAACAGGTCACGGTCAAATGCTCACCGCAGAAGGCAAAGATTGATGACAATCTCGCGTTCACTGTGGGTTTCCGGCTTGACGGCGTCGTCCGCCGAAACTTTCATCAGAAATTCTGGGAAGCTGCCTACGACCAGCATGATGGTGGGCTGCGGATGGCTTTCAAAGCTGAACTACGCAAGTCGGGAGTTCGGTTGCTCGCCAAGCCGTTGAAGGAGGAGAAGTTCGTCCGGAGGGCAGTTTTCTTCTGGACACGGAATCCAGAGATTCCCCATCGAGTCTGGATGACGGTCGCGACAGAATTCGAGACTATCCTCTATCCGAAAACTGAAGAGGAAGCTAGGGAAATGATGTTCAATGTGACGCGGAGCTTCGAGCTGCCAGCGAGGTCACTTGGAAAGGGTAATCACAGTCTAGGTGCCAGCGTGAGCGCCAAGTGGGGCAAGCACGTCTTCACTGAGCGGGGAGAAGCGTCTGGCAAGTCGCCTTCTCTGAAGATTCAGATCGACTGAGCTTTTTCCATTACGTTCCCAGCTAACAGCGTTATCTTTATGTGGCTAGATCAGCGGAGGCGATGAATTAGGAGAATCTCACCTTGGCAAAATATGATGGGATAAGAGGACAGGAAATCTTGGAGATTGAAGAGGGGGAGAATGAAGTGACCATCATTCTCAGAGACAACCGCTACCTATTCGTCAAAATCGTAGACGGAAAGCTCGTTACAAACTCTGTACCAGAGTAGGCTGCACCGAATTAGTCGCCAATTAGGGAAAAATTTCTCAGACCTGGAGGATTATCTTTCCAAAGTGCAGACTCTTCTCCATCTTCTCCTGAGCCTTTGCTGCTTCCATGAGTGGAAAGACGGAGTCGACCACGGGTTTGAGTTTTCCATCTTCGAAGAAGCTGAGGACTTTGAGGAGTTCTCCTCGTCCGCCCATGAAGGACCCCATGAGCGAGAACTGTTTGACGAAGACGTATCGGATGTCGATCTCCGTTTTTCCGCCGCTGGTGACACCGCAGTTGACCAATCGTCCTGCAGGGGCCATTGACTTCATGCTCTTCTCCCATGTCGCCTCTCCAATATGGTCGAAGACAACGTTGACCTTTCGTCCATTTGTTACGCGTTTGACTTCGAGGGGTACGTCCTGAGTTTGATGGTTGAACACGAAATCTGCTCCGAGTTTCTGAGCCTTCTCTCTCTTCGTATCCCTTCCAACGGTCGCGATGACTTTCGCGCCTAACAGTTTCGCAACTTGGATGGCAGCGCTTCCAACGCCGCTTCCGGCAGCCCATACGAGAACGGTTTCTCCTGGAACCAGACATGCCCGGGTCACTAGCATATGCCAGGCAGTCAAAAAGACGAGTGGGACTGCAGCAGCCTCTTCGAAACCGAACTTGTCAGGAATCGGAAGAACATTTGCTCCAGGAACAGCAACGTATTCGGCATATCCGCCTTGTGTCTCGTACCCGATGATCTTGTACGATTCGCAAAGACTGTCCCAACCATTGCTGCAGTAATCACAGATTCCACAGCTTATGCCGGGGGCGACCAAGACTTTCTCGCCCTTCAGATGCCCACTGACCTGGTTGCCGGTTTCAGCGATTTCTCCTGAAATGTCAGAGCCTGATATGTGCGGGAGGGGAATTCTCTCGCTCCTCGTTCCTCCCCTGGCCCAAATGTCTAGGTGGTTCAGCGCACATGCTCTTACTCTTACCAGAACTTCTTTCGGGTTGATCTTCGGGTCGGGGGCTTCTTCAAACCGCAGCTTTTCAGGCCCGCCGAACTCGTGGAACCGAACAGCCTTCAACCTCGCTCAATTCTTCTTGCAGGAGCCGGTGTTTTAAGCTCCCCGCTGTGCTTGGGCCGAGAGAACGGAGTCGGATCATAAGTTGTGAAAGCGATCGAGTGGTCAGCTTGTGTCTGATTGATTAACTCCAGAAACGTTCTCTTGGATCAAACTAGACCGTGCCCACTGTTTCCTGTAGATTTAGCCCAGCGATGTCTAACGTTGTAGTGCCCAATCCACGAGCATAAACTGCACCCGCAGCTAGGACCAGCGATGTACTGAGCAATAGCACCTTAAACCCCCTTTTTTTCATACCCCCTTCCGGAAGCTCTACGGGGTCGAGGACCAGCCTTCCGAGTCTATCGCTATGCTGACATGGATAGATTCGTGTAGAATGCAGCTCTTTGCTTTGTCGTGCAAACACGGAATTCTCATGCAACTGTATGCGCGCTCTTTTATCATTCTCGACGTGTTTCACACCGAAAATATTTGTCTACAATTGGAGATATTTCAATAAGAACGAAATGGCTAGTTTCAAAACGGTACGTACAAGCTGCTATCGTAATAACGCTGATGACGCTAGCGATCGCGGTACCACTCTTCACCAAGGCGTTCGCGCTAACCGATGTGGGTAACGCGGGAGTCTTCGAGCTGGACGGGAACATTGTCAAGGGGGCAACCACGCCCCTTCCGACGGACTGGGGCAACAACTCTACTAGCGGCACAACAGGCCTCTTCTCCTCTACTGGCGCAACACAAGCTCTGCCGGCAGGAGGATTGGATGCGCACTGGGTAAATGATGGACCACACTCCGTCAGCGACACGACAACCTTCACGACTGGAAGCAAGGACACTCTTGACATTAACGCCAACTGGGCGTGTACACCGTCAAACAACATTACGCCTAAGGATGACATCTTGCACGCCTACAGCTTCGCTATAATTCCACAGTCCGGCAGTAGGGCCGGACACTTGGTGGTCTACGGAGGATTCGAACGCTTCGCGAACAACGGTGCTGGCGATTTAGGCCTCTGGCTTTTACAGGACGGGAGTGTTTCATGTTCCAGCACCAAGGGTGCTGTAAGCTTTACCGGTGTACACGTTGTAGGTGACATTCTCGTAGTGGGCGAGTTCTCCACCGGCGGGTCTGTTACCACACTCAACCTATTCGAATGGGTCCGCCACAGGCGGTGCCGATTGTACAGTCGCTCCAGTCACGGCCAATGTCTGTGCTAGGTCAAACACCGGCCCCATCTCAACACCATGGTCTACCCAGGACAAGACTTCAGGTCCGAACACGCTGGCCGCAGCAGAGTTCTTCGAAGTAGGAATAGACCTCACCGGACTGCTCGGTCAAAACGCACCTTGCATCAACAGGTTCATCTTCGACACTAGGACCTCCCCTTCACTCACAGCTACTCTGATGGATTACGCTGAAGGTGCCCTCGCAACATGCCCAACAGCAACGATATCGACAAACGTTTCACCCTCACCCATACCCTTCGGTGGGTCCGCGACTGACACTGCAACAGTGACGTTGACTACAGCTTCGACCGTCAATGGCACTGTGACCTTCAACGTCTACGGTCCATTCAGCTCGCCTCCAACCTCTGCATCCTGCACTTCCAGCAGTCTCGTCACGCCGTTCAGCCCCAATACTGTGAGTATTGGTCCAGGCCCATCTCCACAGATGGCCACTTCTGGGTCCTTCACTCCGTCGGCTACAGGCTACTATGCCTGGACTGCAACCTACAATCCATCAGGCCCGAGGAACGGTAACACCGTCTCAACCAGCTGCGGCGACGCCAACGAGACTCTGCTCGTCTTGAGCATCCCGAAGATAACGGCATTCGATTTCACCAACACGCCAACCAACGATGATCCTACGCTCGGCAGCGGGACGGTTGTATACACGTTCAAAATACACAACTATGGAGCTCCTGTGACACTTAGCGGCTCGCTCGCAGTCTCTGGAACAGCTAACTCTATCGCATGCACAGGCGGCAACATCCTGGCCTTGTCAGGTTCCCTGCCAGCAGGCATGGACGCAACATTCAGCCTGACCTGCACGTACAGCGGCACCTCTGGACAAAATGTACAAGCAATCATCAATGCGATGTTCACCGACGTAAACAGCATCACGCATACAGTCTCGGGAAGCCCAACAACATACATCTTCACCATACAGACAAGCTAGAACAGGCGCGCACCACGCGCCTCCCCTTCCCTTTTTCTTTTTGTTCTCGACACCCCTAGCATGGCACAGAAGAAGTGTTCTAAGATTTACACGGGCTCATCATGAGCCGGTCATGTATGCGCGGCGAGCCTCAGCTGTGCGGAATAACGAGAATTTCTCTTCATCGACGCTTCGATTACGCTCTCGCAAGACACGAGATATCCCTATTCTCCGTGGTTTCTCTGGAGGCTATAATTAGATTGAACGAAGCTAGAGGTCGTCGGTATATCAAAGGGTATCCATAACCGTCTGAAGAATGATTTTACCTTTTTTTTTGAGAGAAAGGCTTTATTCCGTGGAAAGGGAGAATGAGACTTGTTGCAGACTTGCACTCTCTTAGCCGGGAGCGGATCCTGTGAGCCATACTCGGTCTTCCAGACCAAGGACCAAGACTGAAACAGTGTCGTTCAGAGTCCCGAGCAATCTTCGGCTGATTCTTGAAAGTGAAGCCCGGAAGACCGGTGTCGCTCTCAATACCCTCGTCACGCAGATATTCACCCGGTACGCGAGCTGGGGACAATTTGCGGGTAGACTGAAGCTCCTCCCTGTCAACAAAGATCTTCTCAGAGAGGTATTTCAGTCAATGCCGAAGGGCAAGATCGTCGAAATCGCCAAGAAGCTCGGCGAGACCACAGGGCGAGAAGAGATTCTATTTCTATTTCAACAGATTAGCCCTCAAACTGTCCTTGAGTACATGGACGTCTGGGCGAGCCACTTTGACGCATGTAAGCATCATTATGATGGGAAGACACATTTCTACACAGTCCACCATGATGTCAACCTCAACTTCTCGATCTTCACGAAGGAATATGTGTCGTCCATGATTCAGAGCACAATTCCTAGCATCGTCCGCTTTGAAGCGATGTCCCCTAACGCATTGACGTTCAGCTTCGACCTGCCCTAGGAAACCTCCTTCTATTTTTCCGCGCAACGGTAACAGTCCGCCTAGAGATGAAGATAATCGCTAGCCCTCTACCATGGACGAGGTCGATGATTAAGTGGCCTAGCGAAACGCGGGCCTTTCGTATTTTCTGCGGCCCGAGAGCGCGTCAGTCATGAAGTCACTACTGATGCGTGTTACTGGACGAGACCCATATGGGGGAAGAGGAATGCTTCGAGCGAAAGCGTCCCGGCACGTTGGACTCGCCTACCCTTAACTACCACACCAAGTCCCTAACCGAGAAACGGAGCGGTATTCTATGTCTTCGGGCTCGACAGAGGTCAGCGCTGACAGGATAGCGAGTGAGCTCAAAGGCAATACTCTGAGAGTTTACTGGTTCGTCATGAACGCCTCCAATCAGACCGTCGGGGTCCGGGAGGCTCAGAGAGCCTTGAACTTCTCAAGCCCCACTCTCGCCCTCTACCACTTGGACAAGCTCCGAGACCTCGGTCTTGTCTCCAGGGACCCCGGAGGGTACAAGCTGATCAAAGAAGTGAAAGTGGACGTTCTAAAGCAGTTCATGAAGCTCCCCGGCCAGTTCTTCGTGCCTAGATTCTCCCTCTACGCCGTCCTCTTCACAGTCCTAACCATCTATTACGCTCTAAACCTCGTAACTGTCGATTTTTTCGCCTTCTTCGGTCTCCTCTTTGGAGGCCTTGGCTCAGCAATCTTCTGGTTTGAAGCCATCAAGACATGGAGGCAGCGACCCTAGAACCCGTCAAAATCTAGAACAGGTGTTCAAAATCGTTGAGTTAATTGACAGAGTGACCTTAACGTAGGAGGAATAGACTGATGGACCTAGCAACCAGAAGGATGGTTATCTACGGCCTTTTCGGCCTGCTCATAGCCGGGTCAACAATAGCCGCTTTCCAAGTGGTACCCAATCCATTTCTGGCTAAAGACGGTACCCTCTCAATCTACTTTTCCGGTATACAATCAGATATACTAAGCAATCAATCGGTATCTCAAGTCGCATTCTTGCCCGCGATCCCATCGTCCGGGAAACCCGCCGCCAACATAGTCAGCCTTAACGTCACAATCGACTCTGCTTCCCTGCACAAGAGCGGTGACCCGAACGATACTTGGGTGCCAATTCCACACTGGACTACTACCACAATAGACTTGCTCAAACCTACCAATGTCTTGGCTCTCATCGCTTCCGCCGAGGTCCCTGCGGAAAACATTACGATGGTTCGGCTACATGTCTCCAATGCGGTAGCGGCGGTCAAAGACTCGTCAGGGTTGGTCAGCGTCAAAAGAGTAGTCGTCGCAAGTGAAATGCTGAAAATCCCACTAAGCCCGGACGCCAGAATAAGTGGTCAGATGACAACAAGCATAATTGTAGATCGTCCACACATAGTGGTTGATGGCACCGATCAGATCCGCCTCACGCCGGTTCTTCATGTGGACAGTGTCGATGAACCCCGATAATTCCTAGTGAAACCAGTAAGTTGCTAACATTGGTAGCGGGGGGTGGATTTTCGGGTCCCACGCGGGCCCTTCGAACCACCGCTTGAGGATCGAATTCGCATCGATCAATCTCAGGGTTATGAGCCCTGCGGGTTAAACCTGGCTACCCCACCCCGCTACGCGCTTCGGCGTAACCCTTTCGGGTATTAAAGTACGAGCGCGTCGTATGAATGTAATTTCCACTTAGTCGGAGCATCATGCCAAGATACGCAGGCGTCTAACTGTCAGACACATAGGAGGAAGGACCCGAGTTTCGTGAGAGCGACTTGAGCATCACGGGTGACTCGCACATCGCCTCTGGATATCTGTAAAGCTTCGGTTACAAAGCCTCGTTCAGTTTCGCATTTCTCTATCCGTCTTATAATTGGTGTGTCTGGTGGACCCTGGATGCTTAGTTCTCAAAATTGGAAACTGTAAAGACAGTTGTTCAAAACCATCGACCGGAGCCTAAGCTACTTGATCTGGC
>Ga0209761_1002121_pt1 | contig 12973 bp, 12 predicted proteins | sample GraSoi013_1_40cm_4_FD_185818 | JGI IMG/M metagenome (GOLD analysis project Ga0209761, IMG submission 185818) | Grasslands soil microbial communities from the Angelo Coastal Reserve, California, USA - Sample 09_25_2013_1_40cm (SPAdes) (version 2) | ecosystem: Environmental > Terrestrial > Soil >... | reverse complement strand
GATCTGTTAACCGCAAGGTTCGGAGTTCGAATCTCCGTCCCGGAGCCACACTCCGTCTGCAAGTTCGCCTCCTAGGCGACAAAACGCCTTCGGCTCCTGTGCGACAGACCTTCGGCTGAATTCGCTACACCTACTTCGGTACCTACGCGACACTCCCCGGCCATGAGGGAGATGAGCCCGGAGCCAATTTTGTGTGTGTGACTGAAGGTTGTCCACCTACACCGAGGGCTTGGTCAACTGCCTTAGACGCGTGTCCGTTCTCGACATCATGCTGATGCAGTGAGTGAGGTGGATGAGCAGGGCGCCCGGTATCAGGCTTCCGATCTGAAGCGGTTCGGTCAGGCGATTCTTGAGGCGGTGGACACGCCCAAAGACCTCGCCTCGATCGTGGCCGGCTCGCTCGTGGAGGCCAACCTCGCGGGCCATGACTCACATGGTGTGATCAGGCTCACGTCGTATGTGGCCGGCGTTCGAACCGGACAGGTTCAGCCCACAGCTCGCGCAGTGGTCGAGTCGCTCGGCGATGCCTGCGCGCGAGTCGACGGTGCATGGGGCTGGGGCCAGCCCGCGGCGCATATCGCCACCGACACCGCTGTGAATCTGGCCCGCGCTCAAGGCGTTGGTCTGGTCACCGTCGGCCGCTGCAACCACATCGGGCGACTGGGCGAATACGTCGAGAAAGTGAGCCGCGCCGGTCAGATCGGGCTGATGGCGTGCAACTCCCCACCGGCCGTCGCGCCCTATGGCGGGTACACGCGCCTGCTCGGGACGAATCCGATCGCGTGGGGCGCTCCGCGGGCATCGGGCAACCCCCCGATCGTCGTTGACTTCGCAACCGCCACCATCGCCGAGGGGAAGCTCAGGATCGCCCACGCCATAGGGTCGAAGGCACCCCTTGGCGCAGTGGTCGACAAGCACGGTCAACCGAGCACCGACACCGCAGCTTTCTACGACGGAGGTGCGCTCACCACGTTCGGCGGATACAAGGGTTTCGGCTTGAGCGTGATGGCCGAGCTGATGGCCGGGATGCTGTCAGGCACCGGCTCGTCTTCCGACCCTGACTACAACCACGGCAACGGTACGGCGCTGTTCGCAATCGATGTGGGCAGGTTCTTGCCGGCAGACGATTTCATGGAGCAGGTCGACGCACTGGAGGGCCGCCTCCATGCGGCCCGACCCGCCGCCGGTTTCGACGCGATTCAGATGCCAGGCGAACCCGAGTGGCGGTCGCGGTCGCGGCGCACCGCCGAAGGGATTCCCATTCCTTCCGCCGCCCTCGCCGCGATCAATGACCTCGCCGAGGAGCTTGGCGTCAACCCCATATGAGCTGGCTCAGCCGCCGAACCTGTATGGCGGTCGACCGCCATGCCCCGGCCGACAGCGAAACAGGCCGCCCGCATGCGGCTGCTTCTCGAGCTGTTTTTCCGAAAGGCCGCTTGCGGCCGTCGTGATGTACAGATCTGACAGGTCGGGTCCTCCGAAAACGCAGCTGCTCACCTTGCCGACCGGAATTTTGATCTCGAGATCGAAGCTTCCGTCCGGCCGGTAGCGGCGGACTGACCAACCACCCCACAGCGCTACCCAGAGGCCGCCTTCGGCATCCAGCGTCATCCCGTCAGGCATGCCGTCGCTCTTGTCGATTTGAATCAGCGGCCTTCGATTGGCGATGGTTCCGGCAGACGACTCGAAATCGAGCACGTCCACGCGGTGGCTCGCCGAGTCGATGTAGTACATGAGTCGATCGTCAGCCGTCCAGTCGAGTCCGTTCGAGACCGTGACGTCGGAAAGCATGCGGTCGACGGTGTAATCGAGGTTCAATCGATACAGCCCACCCGCACCGGGCGTCTCGTCATCAGCCATCGTCCCCGCCCAAAACCGTCCGCGGCTGTCACATTTCCCGTCGTTCATTCGATTCCCGGGTCGATCAGGCTCGGCGACCGCGAGGGTCTTTATCCTTCCCGACTTTTGGTCGAGGGCCTGAAACCCGTTTCCTGCTGCCGCGATCAGCGCCCCCGACGTAGTCGGTGCGACCGCGCCGACATCGGCGCTGACGTCGATCTGCTCCAAGCGGCCGGTTTTGGGATCAAGCCAGTGGACATGGTGACCTTTGATGTCGACCCAGACCAGGCGCTGCTCGTCTTCGAGCCAGACGGGCCCTTCGCCGATGACGTTGCGCAGGTCGGCGACCAGCTCGACCGGCCTGGAGTCGCCTGACATCCGCCTAACTGTCTCCGATCAAGTCCCTCGACCGCGCAGCGATCTCTTTAGACGCAGCTGCGAGAAGTCTTGTATCCGACTGCAATCCGAGCATGACAAAGCCCAGCTTGTGCCACTGTGCGGCGACCTCAGGCGAACCGCACATGATCCCGGCGGCAACGCTATTGGAGCGAGCGGCCCTTGCGATCGCCTCGATCAAGCGCCTGTGCTCGGGGTGGCTTCCCTCATAGCTCGAGTCGAGCCCCGCGGAGACGGCCAGGTCGTTGGGGCCGACGAAGACACCATCTATGCCCGGCACGGACAGGATTTCGTCGGCTCGATCGACAGCCTGCACTGTTTCGATCATCACCACACATATCGGACGCCGCCAGTCGCCGTCTACCTCCCGGGCTCGGATCGGACCCATGCTCCTTGTGCCCTCAGGCGGATAGCGGCAGGCGTCGACCGCGGCCTGCGCCTCGCCGACCGAATTGATCATCGGCACGATGATCCCGCCCGCGCCGGCGTCGAGCGCCTTCATGATCGAGCCAGGTTCGTTCCAAGGCACTCGCACAAACGATGGAACGCCGCCGGCTGAGACGGCCTGGAGCATGGGCAGCATGACCTCGTAGCCGATCAACCCGTGCTGCGTGTCGATGCACACCCAATCGTGTCCCGATCGCGCGGCCACCTCGGCCGTCCAAGAGCTTGGGATGGTGCACCATGCACCGAACGTCGCTTCGCCCGCCTTCCAACGCTCGCGCACCGAGCTCACCGCACCGTCGCCGCAACCACACCATTGACGACGTGGAGCGGGGGCCGTCCATCGAGAACGCGTACGAGGTTTTCTCCGACCACGTCGATCAAACGCAGGTCGGCTTCCAGCGTCGCCCCGGCACGGTGCGGAGCAAGGACGACGTTGTCCATGGACCGCAACGGCGAATCACCCGGCAGCGGTTCCACCTCGAACACATCCAACCCCGCTCCGGCGAGGTGGCCCGAACGCAGCGCCTCGACCAGTGCTTTCTCGTCGACGATCGCGCCGCGCGCGGCATTGATCAGATAGGACCCGGTCTTCATTCGCGCCAGCGCCTCCTTGCCCATTAGAGCCTTCGTGTCGATGTCAAGGGGCGCATGTACGCACACAATGTCGCTTTCTCTGAGAAGTGTCTCGAGGTCAACCTGGACAGCGTTGGCGACAGTCCTCGCCACGGTGTCGGCGAAGAGAATCCGGGCGCTGAACGCTGCGACCCGCTGGGCCACGGCCGAGCCGATGTTGCCCATGCCGATGATGCCGATGGTCATCGAGCCCAGCTCGCGGCCCATCGTCTCCGCGCCGCGGAGTGGATCCTCCGCGTGCCAGTCACCGGCACGAAGCCTGCGGTCCAGCCAGAACGAGCGGCGGATGAGGGCGATCATCGCCATCACCGTCCAGTCGGCGACCGAATCCTTGTTGTAGCCGGCCGCGTTGGCCACCGGGATTCCGAGGTCCGCCGCGGCGCGGTGGTCGATCGAATCGAAGCCGACCGCCGCTTGCTGGATGAGCAGGCACCTGTCCATCCGCTCCAGGATCTGGCGGTCGATCTGGTGCTTGTGCCGGCGGTCCGCGATCACCAGTTCGGCGTGGGCGCAGGCGGCTGCCACCTCGGACTGGGCAGGAGGTGGTGGGACGAGCACGACCTCGACGCGGTGGCGGCCCGCGAACATGGCCCGCACAGTGCTTTCGTCGTAGGGGCTGAGGCACGCAACGCGGGCCTGCATTGGACTCGAAGGCTAGCACTGCCGCGCGCTATCGTGAGCCCGTGACACGGGCGCACATCAATCACGTCAGCATCGGGGCCAAAGACCTGCAAGATTCGGTGCAGTTCTACACGGAGATCTTCGGCGCGGAGCCGATCGACACACCGAACTTCGGGTTCCCCGTGCAGTGGCTGCGTATCGGCGGGCTGCAGCTCCATGTGTTCCAACGCCCGGGCCTTGCCCCCACCTACCACCATCTCGCGCTCGCCGTCGACGACTTCGAGGCGGTCTTCAGAGCCACACGTGCGCGAGGCATTCACGACTCCGCAACGATGGGCGCGCATCTCAACGAGCTGCCCAGCGGACAGGTCCAGCTCTACATTCGCGACCCAGGCGGAAATCTGGTCGAGGTCAACTGGCCTGATTCTCGCGACCTGAGTGATGAGCTCCGGCAAGAGATGGTGCGCCTGGAGGACCGCCACCCTCAAAACGAGTCGAACCGCTCGGCCGAGCTTTACCTCGGCGAACGAAAGTCATCGACAAGGCCGGCGTAGGATCACGTCCCTGGCCGCCCAATCAACTCGCAGATTGCAGCCGGCGCCCAGATCGAAGCTTCGCGTCGTGCAGGTGGGCATGGGCGCCTGGGGGCGCGACTGGGCGCGCTTGGTGATACCCGAGGTCAGGGACGTCGAGCTGGTTGCGTGCGTCGACTCGGACGCCCGCGCCCTGGCCCTGCTCCAGGACCAGACCCGCATTGCAAAGAAGCGATGCTTCGCGTCGCTGGACGCGGCGCTCAACGCGTTCCAGGCGGATGCGGTCCTGAACACGACGACGCTACCGAGCCACGCTCCCATCACCAGGGCGGCGCTCGATGTGGGCCTCCACGTTCTCGTCGAGAAGCCGTTCACCGAGACGCTTGAGTGTGCGCAAGAGCTGGTCGAGCTGGCGGCGGCAAGACGCCTAACCCTGATGGTGAGCCAGAACTATCGCTTCTTTCCCGCGGTGAGGACGGTCGCGCGTCTTGTCCAGGAGGGCGCCCTCGGAGACCTGCACGAGGTGTCGATCGACTTTCGTCGCAACGATCCCGCGCCACCGAACCCCAAACGCAGGCATCACGAAGACGCGCATCCACTGCTCGTCGACATGTCGATCCACCACTTCGACCTCCTGCGCCTCATCGTGGCCACAGCTCCCATCGCTGTCTCATGCGAGGCGTGGAACCCGACATGGAGCGGATACGTCGGGCCGCCGGTTGGAACCGCGTCCATTCGATTCGAAGGTGATGTCATGGTGACTTACCGGGGCAGTTGGATCAGCGCCGCGCCCGAGACTGCGTGGGCGGGTGAGTGGAGCATGGAGTTCGAACGGGGCAATCTTTTCTGGATGAGCAGGGGCGAAGACAACGTGCTGCAGGATCAGGTCACGCTGAGTCCCCGCCGCGGCCCGGCACGCGAGATCGCTCTGCCGACGCTGCGCCACATCGACCGGGCCGGGGCGCTCGCGGAATTTGCGGCCTCACTCCGCGCCGCACGGGAGCCCGAGACTTCCGGCCGCGACAACCTCGGCACGATCGCGCTCATGTCCGCCGCGGTCCGTTCGGCCGAGCGGGGGGAGAGGGTCGCGGTCGACGGCAGCAGCGTCCGCGGCGGTTATCCGACCGCAAGGTAGCGGCGATGGCATCCGCGAGTTACATCCACGTCACCAAGCGGTATCCAGATGGTGATCTTGCGCTGCATGACGTCTGTCTGGAAGTGGCAGACCGCGAGCTCATGGTCATCGTCGGTCCGTCCGGATGTGGAAAGTCGACCATGCTCCGCGTGCTCGCCGGACTTGAACCCTTGACCGACGGCGTGATCAAGATCGGCGACCGCGTTGTCAACGACGTGCCCACGCGAAATCGTGACGTGTCGATGGTGTTCCAGAACTACGCGCTGTATCCGCACATGTCCGTGTTCGACAACATGTCGTTCGGCCTCCGCATGCAGGGTTTTCCGGCCCCCGCGATCGAGGAACGCGTCGTCCGCGCCGCCAACGCGCTAGGGCTGGGGACGCTCTTGGGCCGCAAACCACACGAGCTCTCGGGCGGCGAGCAACAGCGGGTCGCGTTGGGCCGAGCCATCGTCAAAGATCCAGCCATATACATCTTTGACGAGCCGCTGTCGAGCGTCGACGCCAAACTCCGCGCGGAGATGCGTGTCGACCTGAAACGGGTTCAGAAGGGGCTTGGTACGACCTCGCTATATGTGACCCATGACCAGGTTGAGGCGATGACACTGGGCGACCGGATCGCCGTGATGAGAGACGGTGTCCTGCAGCAGGTGGGGCGGCCTAAGGAGATCTATGACCACCCCGGCAACCAGTTTGTGGCCGGCTTCATCGGCACGCCGGCAATGAATTTCATACCCGTCACCGTCCGCGGGCGGCTGGCAAAGGCAAAGGCCATCGAGCTCGAGCTGCCGTGCCCTTCCGCGGTCGACCGAGCAGTGCTTGGGATCCGCCCCGAAGCGCTGAGCCTGCATCCACAGCCGAGCCTCCCCACGATCGAGATCAAGGTCGACATGGCCGAGAGAATCGGCGGAGACCAGCTCGTCTACGGGACGGCCGGCGACGACGCGATCGTCGCCCGAATCGAGTCGAACCTCAACGTGAGCCGCGGGGACCGGATGCGACTGGGCGTCGACATGCGGCTGGTGCATCTCTTTGACGTCCGCGACGGCCAGGCGTACATGTGATCGCGCCGCTGCGGCGGCGCGTCTATCCCTTGAGGCTGCCGGCGGTCACGCCCTGGATGAAGAACCGCTGGAAGACAAGGAACAGGGCGATGATGGGCAGGACGATCAGGGTTGATGCTGCCATGAGCAGGTTGTACGCCACGTCATGCGACTGGCGGTAGAACTGGAGTCCGATCGACAGCGGATACTTCGTCTCGTCCTGCAGAAACAACAGCGGTGTCAGGAACTCGCCCCAAGCCTGCACCGCCGCAAAAATGATCACGACAGCCACTGCAGGCTTGGCGAGCGGCATGATCACGTACAGAAACACCTGAAACTCGTTCGCGCCGTCGATCCGCGCTTGTTCAGAGATCTCCATCGGGAGGCCGAGGAAGTACTGCCTCATCAAGAAGATGAAGAAGGGATTGCCGAAGAACGCCGGCACGATGATCGGCAAGAAGGTGTCGACCCACTGCAGCTTCGCAAAGATGTCGAACAGGGCGACGATCAGCACCGGGAAAGGAAGAAAGATCGAAGCCATGACGATCCCGAAGACAAAATCGCGTCCCGGCCACCTGATTCGAGAGAACCCGTACGCGATGAGCGGGTTGGAGATGGCGGATCCGATCGTCACGCCGGTGGTGAGGATGATCGAATTCGTCAGGAAGGTGCCGAAGGGGATGTAGGTGACGGCTCTCCAGAAGTTGTCCCAGGCCGGGACATGTGGGTACAGAGTGGGTGGGATGCTGGAAAGCTCGTGAATGTCTTTGAGGGCGGAGTTGGCCATCCAGTAGAAGGGCAGGACGAACAGCCCCGCCGCGATGGTCAGTCCGATCCGCACAAACAGGGTCGGCGGGATCCTGAATTGCACCGGGCTCGGCGCACGCTGGCGGTCCACTGGCAGCGCTTGAGTCGTCGCCTCGCGGGCTACTGTCATCAAGCGCCCTCGTAGTGAACCCACTGCCTGGACCACCGCATGATGGCAAACGCCAGCACGACGCTGATGATGAACAGGACCCACGCCATCGCCGCCGCGTAGCCCATGTCGCTGTACTGGAATGCTTGCTTGTAGAGATAGAAGACATAGAAGAGCAGTGAGTTCTCGGGACCGGTTGTGTAGGCGCCCCCACCGCTCGTCCCTCCGGCGAGGACGAAGGCGGGAGTGAAGATCTGCACGCCGAGGATGGTCCCGTAGATGAGGTCGAAGAGGATCACGGGCGTGATCAGGGGCAGCGTGATCTTGTAGAACCTGCGCAGGGGACCGGCGCCCTCCAGCCGCGCCGCCTCGTACAGCTCCATGGGGACCGCGCGCAACGCCGCAAGGAAGATCAAAGCAGGGCCGCCCGCGCCGAGCTGGGCCAGCATCACGATCGAGATCTTGGTATAGCTCGCATCGCCCAGCCAGTTGACGGCTGGCAGTCCCACCAGGCCGAGCACGTAGTCCACCAGTCCAAAGCCCGGGTTGAGCAGAACGATGAATATGAAGGTCAGGGCAAAGAGAGGAAGAATCGACGGGATGTAGAACGCCGCGCGATAGATGGCGACTTCTCGAAGGTTCTGATTCATCATCAACGCGAGCGCGATCGCCACGACCACCCCAATCGGGACGGCCAGCGCCGTGTAGTACATCGTGTTGCCCAGCGACTGCCAGAAGAGGGTGTCCTTCGCCATGTACACATAGTTCGCGAACCCCGCCGGCGTCGCGTCTCCAAAGCCGGAGTAAGTCGTGAAGCTCAAGTAGAGGGAGTAAATGATCGGATAGAGGGTGAAAGCGGTGAATCCGACCATCCATGGCGCAATGAAAGGCAGCGCCGTGCGCAGATTCCTCCGGTCCTCAACGGTCAGATGGAAACGAGGAGCGGCGATCACCGCCGCTCCTCTTCAACCAAAGACCGCAACGCTACCTCATGTGGCAAGCGGACAGAAAGACTGCAGCTTGGCGTTGACCGTGGCGGCCGCCGCCTTGAGCGCTACTGCGGGATCCTGGCTGTGGTGCTCGGCTGCGCTCTGAGCAATCGTGAGCTGGTCCCAGTAGAGAGCTCCGACCGGCAGCGCCGGACGGCTGTGCGCGACGTCAAGCTGCTTGCGGAAGAGCGCGTGATCGCCCGGGAAAAGACTGGTGTCGTCCAGCAAGCTCTTCCAGGTGGGCATGTGGGTGGTCTCCTGCGTGTATACCTTCTGGCCTTCCGGGCCAGCGAAGTACTTCATGAACTCCCAACCACCTGATCCATTCTTGGCGCCCTTGGGGATGACGACCGACCAACCGCCCGCCCACGTGGCGGGGGAATCGCCCTGCTGCGGCACCGGGATATACGTGATCCCGTAGTGCAGGTTCGGGGCGTACTGCTTGAGCCAGCCGAGGACCCAGTCTCCGCTGACCACCATGCCGAGGTGGCCCGTCAGAAACGCGTCTTGCTCGGTCGGCAGAGGAGGTGTGTCCGGAGCGTACGTGCTCTCGAACGTCTGGAGGTCCTTGACCCCGAGCTGCCCGGCCCAGTCCCAGAACATGGTCTTGAAGGCCTGCACGATCTTGGGGTCGTCCGGCGTGACCTTGCACGTCGCGGCGTCGAAGAAGCTCCCGCCGAAGGCGAAGCCCCACGTGTAGTGCCAGCCCTGGTTGAGCCGCGGATCGAACCCAACCACCGTGTACTTGCCGTTGGTCTTCTTGTTGAGCTTCGTCGCCAGACTCCGGATCAGGTCGACGGTGGGCGCGCCTTTCGAGATGTCGAGCTGGCTCGGGTCCTCGCCGGCCGCCTGCATCAAGTCCTTGTTGTAGTAGAGGACCCGCGCGTCGGTGTCGTCAGGAAGCGCGTACGGCTTGCCCTTGAACAGGGCCTCCTTCCACGCGAAGTCGAGGTAGTTGCTCGCCAGGTCGGCGGCACCGTACGAAGTCAGGTCTGTGAGCACGCCGGCCGCGGCTCGCTCGGCGACCGTGAAGCGGTCGAGCTCGTAGACATCCGGACCGGTGCCACCGCGGACCGCAGTGGTCAGCTTGGCGATGTCCGTCTCAGAGCCGGGGACCGCCACCATCTTCACGCAGGTGGTCTTGCTCTGCTTGTTGAACGCGTTGACGATGTGCTGCTCGCTGTCGGTGTCGGGCGGAGTGTGCGAGGTCCAGAAAAGGGCCAGCTTGGTGCCTGAGTTGCACCCTGCGAGCGGAGGCCCGCTGCTTTGCCCTCCCGTAGCGCACGCCGCGCCCACGACGAGGAACGCGAGAAGCGAGGCCGTGACGCCTCGCCCGGGACGCAATGACATGGCAAATTCCTCCGTCAATGCACCCCGCGCCTTCTTCCCGTTGGACCCACCAGCTGTCCAATGGGGCGAGAGCGCGCCGGCGTGGGGCCCGCGATAACTCCAGCACGCATTTTGAGATGTCGCGCGCCGATGTCAACTGCGGGTTCTTTGTGAACTCAGAAGCGCTGCGATGCCGGCCCTTGCGAGCCCCTGGAGGGCGCCCTCAGGCGCGGCCGATCAGCCCGCGCCGTTCGGCGGTGTTCTCGGCCAGCAGCCTGTAGGGATAGTCCGGCGTGGCCGGCGCGCTCACCTCGTCCAGCCTCGCTCGCTGCTCATCGGCCAGCCGTAGCTCCGACGCCATCAGGTTGTCGCGGAGCTGGGCCGCCGTGCGGGCGCCGAGCAAGGGAGCTGCGACTGCCGGACGGTCGGCCAGCCAGCGGAGCGCGACCTGCGCGGGAGGCACGCCGAGCTCTGAAGCGAGGGCCTGCACGGCATCGACGATCCGCCACGTGCGCTCGTTGTTGCGGCGGTCGTAGGCCTCCACTCCTCGTTTCGGGTCTTCGCCTAGACGCGTCGCGCCAAGCGGTGCCGCATCCCGCTTGTACTTGCCTGACAGCCATCCCTGGCCGAGCGGACCCCAAGGAACAATGCCCAGGTCCTCCTCGAGGCAGACCGGCACGAGCTCCCATTCGATCTCGCGCGCCAGCATGTTGTATTGCGGCTGAAGCGAGACAGGCCCTGACACTCCCATATGGCGTGCGGTCAGCACCGTCCGCTCGAGCTGCCATCCGGTGAAGTTCGAGACTCCGATGTAGCGCACCTTCCCGGACCTGACAAGGCTGTCGAATGCGGCAAGCGTCTCCTCGATGGGCGTCGCCGGGTCCCACTGATGCGCCTGGTAGAGGTCGATGTAGTCGGTCTGGAGCCGGCGAAGGCTCATCTCGCAAGCCCGGATGATCCAGCGGCGCGACAGTCCCTCGGCGTTGCCGGAGTCGTCCATCCGACCCCGGCATTTGGTCGCAAGGATGAGCGAATCGCGTGCTCCGCTTCGCTGTTTCAGCCAGCGACCGATGATCTGCTCCGACGTCCCCTTTGGCCCTACCGGAGGGTAGACGTCGGCCGTGTCGATCAGGTTCCCGCCGGCTTCAACGTATTGATCGAGTATCTCGGCTGACGCCTTCTCATCTGCCTCCTGGCCGAAGGTCATCGTCCCCAACGCAAACTCGGTCACCAACACGCCGGTTCGCCCCAGCAGCCGTTTACGCATTCGTCGACCTCCCCCTCACTTAGCCTCCCCAGCCGAAATTCTCAGTCAGCCTCGCCAGGTTTGCGTAACTGATCGCGACGCTATCCATGGGATCGCGTCGCGGATTGTCCTGCTCCACCACGAGCCACTTCGTTCCAGCGTCTTTGCACGCTCTCAGGATGTCGATCCAGTCCAGGTTGCCCTCCCCGATCTCCGCATCGACGGGGTTGCCGCGATCGACAGCCATATCCTTCAGGTGAACCAGCGGGGCTCGGTTCTTGAACCGCCGGATCCACGCCGACGGATTGGCGCCGCCGAACTGAAGCCAGTACGTGTCCAGCTCGGCTTGCAGCTCTTCCCCCACGGCTTCGAAAACGGTCTCTAGCGCCGTCCGATCGCCGAACCGCTCGAGCTCGAAAGCGTGGTTGTGATACGCGAGCTGGATCCCGGATAGCAGCAGTTGCCGGGCCAGCTCTCGGGCCTCTTGCGCAAAGCGACCGTAGCCGGCGAGGGACCTGTAGTCGTCCGGGAGACTCGGGACGACGACGTAACGGCAGCCCCAGTCCTTGCACTCGGCGACGATATCGTCGAGCTCGGCCTGCAGGGTTTGCAGGGAAACGTGGGCGGCGCACGCCACGAGCTCCGCTCGCCGGAGCTCCTCTCCAAATCGACCCGCCGTCACGCCTCCGAGCCCTGCGACCTCGACCGCCCGATAACCGATCTCCCGCAGGCGGCCCAGCACGCCGGCGAGCCGCGACGGATCCTCCAGCTGAGTCCTGACCGTGTAAAGCTGAACCGCGATCATGCGGAGCCGGCGACGCGGGCGTCGAGGGGAAGGAGGGCGGGCCGGCTGACAGCGCTGGCGATCCTGACCGGCCGGCCGCCTTCGTGCGACTCGAGAATCGACAACATCACGTCGAGCACGTGAAACGCAAGCTCTCCTGACGCGCGAGGTTGTGATCCGCTGCGAATCGCCCGCGCGGCGTCGACCACGCCCAGGCCGCGCAGATCCCGCCCCGACTCGGATGGGCCACGCGACAACGGGACCTCGCGCCAGGTCGAATCCTCGCTGTTCGGGCGCACTCTCACGAGACCCCCGAAGGCATTGGGGTCGGGGACCTCGACGATCGCTTTCGTGCCGTACAGCTGCATGGCGGGCAGGTCGTGGCCCGCGATGCCGAAGCTGGTCAGCAGCACGGCCTGCGCGCCTTGCTCGAACTCGAGCAGGCCGGCGACGAAGGTCGGCGCCGTGACCTTGATGGTCTGGCCCGCCATTGGCCCGCGGGCGATGGTGACATCCGGGTGAAGGATGCGATTCATGCCGCTCACGCGCCGAACCGGGCCTAGCAGGCAGACGAGAGCGGTCAAGTAGTAGGGACCCATATCGAGAAGAGGACCCGCGCCGGGGCCGTAGAAAATGGCTGGATTCGGATGCCAGTATTCGGGCCCCGACTGAAGCATAAAAGCCGAAGCGGCGAGCGGCTCACCAATTTCGCCTTGCTCCAGCAGCCAGAGGCAGGTCTGCAAACCGGCTCCCAGGAACGTGTCCGGCGCGCATGACACCGTGAGGCCCCGTCTTCTGGCCGCATCGATGATCTGGCGGCCATCCTCGCGGTTCGTGGCCAGCGGCTTTTCCGAATGCACGTGTTTCCCGGCCGTGAGCGCGGCGAGGCTGACCTCGGCGTGCGCGGTCGGGACCGTGAGGTTGACGACGAGCTCGACCTCTGGGTCGCTCAGCAAACCCTCGGTATCGCAAGCTCGCGGCACGCCAAACTCTGATGCTCGCTGTCTCGCCCGCTCGAGCACCTCGTCCGCGCAGGCCACGACCTCGACGTCCTCCGACGCG
>Ga0209761_1002119_pt1 | contig 12979 bp, 11 predicted proteins | sample GraSoi013_1_40cm_4_FD_185818 | JGI IMG/M metagenome (GOLD analysis project Ga0209761, IMG submission 185818) | Grasslands soil microbial communities from the Angelo Coastal Reserve, California, USA - Sample 09_25_2013_1_40cm (SPAdes) (version 2) | ecosystem: Environmental > Terrestrial > Soil >... | reverse complement strand
CGAAAAGCGGCTGCAGCGGATGACGGCGCTGGCAAATGAGAAGATCTGCGACCTGAGTGAGGTGAAGAACGACCCCGGCTTGATCTTGGCGCTGCTCGACCGGTTCGTGCGGGCCAACATCATTGCGGCTGCCCAACGACCGATCAGCGCCGCGGTCCTGATCGATCAAGCCTCGTTCCTCTTCCCCACCGGCGAGCCCGGCCGGACGAGCTTCCCGGCGGCCGCCATGCTCGTCACGCTGCTCAACTGGGCGAAGAGTCCGCACATCAAGAGCCTGCCGATGGCGTTCGTCCTGTTGGACGAGAAGCGCTCCGAGCTCAGCGAGCGACTGACGGAAAGCCCGCACGTCGCTGCCATCGAGAGTCCGCTGCCGGCCGTTGCGGAGCGGGAGCACTTCATCCGCTACACCCTGGGCACTCGGGACCTGGCGGGGTTTTCGGACTTCGACGGTCCGACGCTCGCGCGTCTCACGGCCGGGATCTCGCTGACCGATCTCGCCGTCCTGGTGAAGCTCTCGATGGAGACCGGCCGGCGGCTCGATGCGAAGCTCTTCCGGGACCTGAAGAAGCGCCTCATCGAGAAGCAGGCGCAAGGGCTGCTCGAGTTCATCGAGCCCAAATGGGCATTAGACACCGTGATCGGGCATGAGGCGGCGAAGCGACGCCTGCGCGACGACGCGACGCTGCTCCGGCAGGGGCGGCTGGACAGCCTGCCGATGGGCTATTTGCTGTGCGGGCCGGTGGGGACGGGCAAGTCGTTCCTCGCCCAGTGCGCCGCTGGGGAGCTCGGCATCCCGTGTGTGATTCTCAAGAACTTCCGCTCAAAGTACGTAGGTGAAACGGAAGGCAACCTCGAGCGCGTGCTGTCGGTTCTGCGCGCCATGGGGCCGGTCATGGTCGTGATCGACGAAGCGGACGCAGCCCTCGGGAACCGAGAAGCCGAGGGCGACTCCGGCACGTCGAGCCGCGTCTTCGGTATGATCGCCACACAGATGGGCGACACGAAGTACCGCGGGTCGATCCTGTGGATGTTGCTGACGGCGCGCCCCGACTTGCTCCCGCTCGACCTCAAGCGGCAGGGCCGCGCCGAGGTTCATATCCCACTGTTCTATCCGACCGCCGAATCGGAGGTCCGGGACATGTTCGTGGCACTCGCGCGGAAGTTGCAGAGCCGCCTGGCACCGGAAGACATCCCGCCCACCCCCCGCCTCGGCCAACTCTCGGGCGCCGACATCGAAGGCCTGGTCGGGCGCGCCCTGCGGCTGTCCTTGCTCGCCGGGAAAGACGCTATCACCCGCGAGTCGCTGGCCGAGGTCGTCGCCCAGTTTCTCCCGTCGACGCAGGGCCTCGAGAAGGAGATGCAGGAAACGGCTGCGATTCTCGAGTGCACCGATCGTCAGTTCCTCCCGCCGGCTATCGCCCAGCAGTTGGATGCCCGTGGCCGGGGCGAGCTGCAGCAGCGCTTCGCGGAACTGCGCCGATTGGTCGACGGCACATAGGCCTGCGCGTCAGCGGCGCGCGACCCCGCCCTCGACGCCCGCCGGGGTCGCCACCGCGCTCGGCCGCCCCGGGGAACGGAGCGCGCCGGCGACGGATGTGATCCGGGTCGCCAGCGTGTCGGCCAGGCCGAGCGCGGCCATGCCGACGAGCAGGTGCAGGACCTGGATCACCCAGTGCGCCGGGCCGGGCAGCAACCGGGTCTGCACGACTCCCAGAATCGGCACGACGAAGCCCCATGCGACGCTCAGGATGACGAGGCCCAGGCTCACGCGGGCCACAGCCGCGAGCACCGCCAGGGCCCACAGCGACAGCACGAGCACGACGCCGAGCGCCATGTGCAGGGAAATCGAGCTCATGGCGTGGCCTGTCCAGAAGAGCACGCCGAGGACGATCAGGGCCGGCCCGGTCACGCGGACCAGCGTGCGGCAGAAAACGGCTGCGGTCTTCATCGGAAACGATCTCCTTGTGCTGTCAGACCATGATGCGGCCGCCGGCCACGTCGAGCGTGATGCCCGTCAGCCACGGCGTACGGCGCCGACGCCAGACCCGGCAGCCGGCCGCTCGAGCTCGATCGGGCCGACATCGAAGCCCTGCAGTACGCCCTGGCGAAGCTCCCCAGGCGTCCGGTCTGACTCACCTCGCGCGACGGCGGCCGCTGGACCAGGAGGGCACGCTGACTTCCTCGTAGATCCGCTGGTAGGAGACCAGCCGATCAGGGTCGAATCTGTCTTCCTCCGCCGCCCGCCGCACCGCGCAGTCCGGCTCCATGAGGTGGCGGCAGTTGTCGAAGCGACACGCGTCGAGCAATCGACGGAACTCGGGGAAGCAGCTGCCGAGGGCATCCGGGTCCACGCCCCACGTCGCCACTTCCCGCAGCCCCGGCGTGTCGACGACGAAGCCGCGCTCCGCGAGCGGCACGAGCAGGGCGGCGCGCGTCGTGTGCTTCCCCTTCCCCCAGTACGCGCTGATCTCGCCGATCCGGAGGTTCAACCCGGGGTAGAGCGCGTTCATGAGACTCGACTTCCCCACCCCCGATGGGCCGGTGAGCACCGACGCCCGGCCGCGCAGCAGGTCGCGCAGCGCGGGCAGCCCTTCCGCCGCCCGTACCGATGTGGGCAGGACCTGATAGCCGGCCGGTCCGAACCGCCGCTGGAACACGTCCGCAGCGCGCTGCTCGAGCTCGATCTTGTTGAGCACGATGACCGCGGGGATCCGGTTCGCCTCGGCGATGACGAGGAAGCGGTCGAGCATCCGCAAGTTGGGTGCCGGGTCGCGCGCCGACGCGACGACCACGACCTGGTCCACGTTCGCGGCGAGCGGCTGGACGCGGGGGCGGCGCTCACCGGCGGCGCGCCGTGCCAGCACCGAGCGTCGCGGACGCACGCGCGAAATCGTCGCCGGGCCATCCGGCTGCAGCGCGAGCTCGACGACGTCCCCGGCGACGATGCGGTCGTCGTCGCGCCGCCGCAGCTTGCCGCGCAGCACCGCCGTCACCTCGCCCGCGTCGGTGTATACGCGGTAGGTGGAGCCGGTGCGCACCAGCACCACGCCGGTGTTCACGGCCATCGCACGTCACCACCTTCCCTGCCCGCCGCCTCGATACAGCCGTCGAGCTGCTGTTTCACGTCCTGGAGCGTCAGGGCGAGCACCGGTGCGAGCGCCTCGGCCGGCGTCTTCCCCCAGGCGAGGTATTCGGTTTCCAGGTGCCCCACGGGCCGGTCGCCTCCCTCGGACCAGCGCACGAACAGCAGCGCTGCCCCATACAGCCCCTTCGCGTTCGGCGCGTCGTCCACGAACGTGGCGACGGAGTACGCCCGGCCGTCCGCGCCGCCAAACGCGGGCGCTCGCTCGTGCACGCGCTGGTAGCCGCCCAGCGTGCCGTCATTCAGCTCCGCCGTAGCGACTCCCGAACGATGTTGCCGAGCAGAAAGGCGATGTTCGCCGGGCGCTCGGCGAGCCGCCGCATGAGGTAGGGGTACCAGTGGCTCCCAAACGGGACGTAGACCCGCACGTTGTAGCCCTCGCGCCGCAGGCTCTGCTGCAGGTCGCGGCGCACGCCGTACAGCAGCTGGAACTCGAACCGCCGGGGCGCGATGCCGCTCCGGCGGGCGAAGTCTTTCGCGTGCGCGATGATGCGGGCGTCATGCGTGGCGATCCCGGGATAGTCTGCCCGCTCGAGCAGCCGCTCCATGCAGCGGACGTAGTTCGCGTCCACGTCGTGCTTGTCCGGAAACGCGACCGTCGCGGGCTCCTGATACGCGCCCTTGCAGAGCCGTACGCAGGCGCCCAGCGCGATCATGTCTTCCACGTCTTGCTCGGTGCGTCGCAGATACGATTGCAGCACGACGCCGACGGCGTTCGCGAACTCCGGATGGAGCGTCCGCTTGAACAGCTGCAGCGTCTTCTCCGTGTAGGCCGACTGCTCCATGTCGATCCGGACGAACGACCCGTGGCTCCGCGCTTTGGCGATGATCGCCCGGACGTTCTCGACGCACAACCGCTCGTCGATCTCGAGCCCCATCTGGGTGAGCTTCAGCGACACGTTCGCGTCCGCGCCGACGTGGCGGATGCGATCGAGCGTCTCCAGATATGTATCGCGCGCAGCACGGGCTTCGGAGTGGCTCGTCACCGACTCGCCGAGCAGATCGAGGCTCGCGGAAATGCCCACGGCGTTGAGCCGCTTGAGAGCAGCGACCGCGGCCTCGACCGTTTCACCCGCAACGAAGCGCGAGGCGAGGCGGCGGGCGAGTCCGTTGCCTCGAATGAAGCCGAAGATGCGGGATTGCTCGCTGAGCCACAGGAGGCCGGCGCGGATCATTAACGCGTGGCGTGTCGGGCGTCAGGGATAGAACTTTGAGTTGCGACGCGCCTGCTCCTGTAGGACGTCGCACGGGGCGAAGCGCGGGCCCAGCCGCTCGGCGAGGCGCTCGAGTTCCCCGACGAGACGGCCCGCGCCGAGGTCATCGGCGTGGCGGAGCGGGCCGCCGCGGAACGGCGGAAAGCCGAAGCCGAACACGGCGGCGATGTCGCCGTCGCGGGGGCTCGAGACGATGCCCTCTCCCACCGCGCGCGCCGCTTCGTTGAGCATCGCCAAGACGAGGCGCTGGATGGCCTCCGCCGGTCGCGGGCCGCCGTTCGGCTGCGTGCCGATGAGCCGGTACACGGTGGCGTCGACGTCGCCCTTCTTCCCCCCCGCGTACGTATAAAACCCCTTCCCCGCCTTGCGGCCGAGCCGACCGGCTTTCGCCAGTCCGGCGAACGCGGGCGACGGCGCGAAGCGGTCACCGAACGCTTCAGACATTACGCCCGCAACCTTCTCAGCGACATCCAAGCCGACTTCGTCCAACAGCGTGATCGGCCCCACCGGAAAGCCGAACTGCACCATCAGGTCGTCGAGCTCCTCGATCGCCGTTCCTTCCGCGAGCAGGTGGCCGGCCTCATTCATGTAGGGAGTGAGAATCCGGTTCACCCAGAACCCGGGGCTGTCCTTGACGACGATCGCGGTCTTGCCCATGCGGCGCCCGAACGCCACCGCCGTGCTGACGACTCCCGGCGCCGTGCGCGCCGACGGGATCACCTCGAGCAGCGGCATGCGGGCGACCGGCGAGAAGAAATGCATCCCGATCACCTGCTCGGGCCGCCGTGCCGCGTCGGCGATGCGCCCGATCGGGATGGTTGAGGTGTTGGACGCGAATACCGCTCGGTCGGCCGTCGCCGTCTCCACCTCCCGCAGCACCTGCTGCTTCACGGCGAGGTCTTCAAACACCGCTTCGATGACCAGCTCCGCGCGCCCGAAGCCCGCATACGTGTCCGCGCCCGAGAGCAGGGCGAGGAGTCGGGCGTGCTCGTACTTCGTGATGCCGCGGCGCTTCAGGCGGTCGTCCAAGACCTCCCGCGCGGCCGCGAGCCCCTTCGCGACCCGCGGCAGATCGGCGTCCTTCATTCGCACGTCCACGCCGGCCTGCGCGACCGCGGTCCCCGCGATTCCCGACCCCATGAACCCGGAGCCGACGATGCCGAGCCGCCGCACCTCGGTGGGCGGCGGGGCGTTGGCGACGCCGAGATCCTTTTTGAGCTGGGTCGTGGCGAAGAAAATCTGCACGAGCTTGCGAGAGACGTCGCTGACGGCGAGCTGACCGAACAGCTGGGCTTCGCGCTTCAGGCCTCGGGCCAGCCCGTGCCCGAAGCCATATTCGACCGCCTCGAGCGCGTCGAGCGGCGCCGGGTAATTGCCCTTCGTCTGCTTGAGGACCTGCCGGCGCGCACCACGGAACACCAGCCGACGGCCGAGCGGATTGCCGTCGAGCAGCCACCCCACGAAGCCGCCCGGGCGCTTCCGCTTCGGGCGCCAGCCGCCCGTCATCCGTTGGGCGGCGGCGAGGGTGATGTCCCGGACGATGGCGGGGTGCACGAGCTCGTCGACGAGCCCGAGCCGAAAGGCCTTTTGCGCCCGCTCCACCTTTCCTGCGAGGATCATGTCGAGCGCCGCGCGCGCGCCGATCAGGCGCGGCAGCCGCTGGCAGCCGCCCGCGGCCGGCAGGACGCCGAGTTGCACCTCGGGCAGACCGAGCTGGGTCTTGGGGTGGTCGGAGGCGACGCGGTAGTGGCAAGCCAGCGCGAACTCGAGCCCGCCGCCCAGGCACGCGCCGTGGATCCCGACGGCGAGCGGTTTGGGGAAGCGCGCCACGCGCTCGAGCAATTCCTGACCCTCCGCGGACAGCCGCTCCGCTTCGGCAGCCGTGGTGAGCGCGACGAATTCTTCAATGTCCGCGCCAGCGATGAAGTGGTCGGGCTTCCCCGAGAAAACCGCGACGGCTTGCACGGCCTCGTCGCGCTCGAGCGACTCGAACGTGGCGAGGAAGTCCGCCTTCACGGCGCGCGAGATCTTGTTGACCGGCTCGCCCTTCAAGTCGAGCGTGACGATCGCGATCCCGGCCGCGACTTCCCACGTGAGGGCGGATCCGGGCATCAGCGGCGCTCCAGCACCATCGCGAAGCCCATGCCGCCCTGCGCGCAGATCGAGAGCAACCCGAACTGGGCGTCGCGGCGCGCCATCTCGTTCGCGAGCGTCGTGACGATGCGGGCACCGGTAGCACCGAAGGGGTGCCCGATCGCGATCGAGCCTCCCATCACGTTGATGATCTCGGGGTCGATCTCCCAACCCAACGCCCGCCATCCCTGGAGGTTCGAGAGCACCTGCGCCGCGAACGCCTCGTGCACTTCCACCAGGCCCAGATCTCGCCACCCGATCCCGGCGCGCTCGAGCGCCTTGGGAACCGCGAAGATCGGGGCCTGCAACAGCTGCCAGCCGGGGTCGACGGCGGCGACGGCGTACGACCGGACGTACGCGAGCGGCGTGTACCCGAGCGCCCGCGCCGCGGCGTCGCTGGTGAGCAGGACCGCCGAGGCGCCGTCGGTGAGCGGCGAGGAGTTCGCGGCCGTCACGCTGCCGTAGCGACGGTCGAACACGGGCTTGAGCTTCGCCATCTGCTCGAGCGAGGTGTCCCGCCGGATGCCGTTGTCCTGGGTGACCACGGGCTCCCCGGGCCGGGCGGGGAGCCACGGCACGATCTCGGCGGTGAGGCGACCGTCGTCCGTGCCCTGAGCGGCGCGCTGGTGGCTCCGCAGCGCCCACTCGTCCTGCGCGGCGCGAGCGATGCGGTTCTCCTTGGCCATCTTCTCGGCCGACTGTCCCATCGTCTCCCCGGTCGACGGCTCGGCGATCGCGGGGGACACCGGCACCAGATCGCGGGGACGGACGCGACTGAACGTCTTGAGTCTGGCGGGAACTGTCCTCGCCCGGCTCGCCTCGACCAGGATGTCGGCGAGGCGGCGCGAGGCGAGGATCGGGAGGTCGGAGAGCGATTCCACGCCGCCCGCGATCACCACGTTCGCGTGGCCGAGCGCGATCTGATCGTGGGCGTTGGAGACCGCCTGACCGGCGGAAGCGCAGGCGCGATTGAGGGAGTACGCTGGGATCTCTTTCGGGAACTGGGGCAGGAGGCTCACCTCGCGGGCGACGTTCGGAACGAGCGCCGACGGGACGACTTGCCCGAAGACCACCTCGTCCACGTCTGTGCCTTCCAGGTTGGTGCGCTCGAGCAGCTCGCGGGCCACGTAGCGGGCCAGGTCCACGGCACGCGCGCCTTTCAGCGCGGTGCCCGACTTGCAAAACGGCGTGCGACACCCGGCAACGATCGCGACCCGCCGTCCGTTTCTTTCAGACATTACATTCCCCTCCGCACGAGGACGCGCCCGAGAGGGCGCGCTCGGCCCCGGGCGCGTCCTGCAAGGACGCACGACGCCTGAGCCCGGGACGAAACCTACCACAGGGCCCGCGCACCGGCCAAGACACGTCGTGACGACCGAAACGGAGTTCTCGCACCGTACCCGCGCCGCCGCCCTTCGTGCGATGGCTGCGGAGCCCGTGGACCTGCTCGTGATCGGCGGCGGGATCACGGGCGCCGGCGTCGCCCGCGACGCAGCGTTACGCGGCATCCGCACGGCGCTGGTGGACAAGGGCGACTTCGGCGGCGGGACATCCTCGCACTCGTCACGGTTGATCCACGGCGGGCTGCGCTACCTCGAGCAGCGCGCCTTCCGCCTCGTGGTCGAGGCGAGCCGCGAGCGGCGCGTGCTGCTCACGATCGCGCCGCATCTCGTCCGGCCGCTCGCGTTTCTCTTCCCCGCCTATCGTGGCGCGCGTGTGCCGGCGTGGCAGCTCCGCGCGGGCCTATGGCTGTACGACCTGCTCGCCGCGTTCCGTAACGTGCGAGCGCACCGCTGGCTCGGGCGCAAAGCCGTGCTCCGCGTCGAGGCCGGCTTGCGCGAGCGGGACCTGATAGGCGCCGGGCTTTATTATGATGCGCAGACGGACGACGCGCGGCTCGTCATCGCAACGATGCGGAGCGCCGCGCAGGCGGGAGCGCTGGTCGCCAACTACACGGAGGCGTCGAGCCTCCTGAAGCCCGACGGGCGGGTCCGCGGTGCGACGCTGCGGGACGCCGTGACCGGGGCGACCTGCACCGCGCGCGCGCTCATCGTCGTGAACGCCACGGGTCCCTGGCTCGACCGCGTGCGGCGGCTCGACGACCCCCGGGCGGAGCCGCTGCTGCGGCTCACCAAGGGTACGCACGTGGTCGTGCCGCGGCAGCGCCTCGGCAATGCGCACGCCGTGACGCTCACCTCGCCGATCGACGGGCGCGTGATGTTCGTCCTGCCGTGGGGAGACCAGACCTACATCGGAACGACCGACACCGACGAGGACGCCTCGCCCGACGACGTGCGGGCGACCGCCGACGACGTGATATATCTGCTCCGCTCGGCCAACGCCTTCTTCCCGCAGGCCCGACTCGCGCCCACGGACGTCGTCGCCACGTGGGCGGGCCTGCGCCCACTGCTCGCCCCACCGCGGGACCTCTCGGCGTCGGACGTCTCGCGCGAGCACCGTATCGTCGAGAGCCAGAGCGGGCTGATCACGATCGCGGGCGGCAAGCTCACGACGTACCGCGTGATGGGGCAGGACGTGGCGGAGCGCGTGGCCGCGCGGCTGCACGAGGTGGACGACCGGCCCCGGGCTGCCGCCCCGCCGACCGATCGGCTCCCGCTCCCCGGCGGCGAGACCGCCGACCTCGACGTGCTGGTCGAGGCGGCCAAAGCGCGCGGCGTGCTGGAGTCGACGGCGCGCCACCTCGTCCGGAGCTACGGCAGCGAGTCGGCGGCGGTCCTAAACCGGGTGGACCGCGACCGCGCGCTGGGCCGGCCGATCGTCGTAGGGCGTCCGGAGATCTGGGCGGAAGTCGTCCACGCCGTCGAGCGCGAGATGGCACTGCGGCTGGCGGACGTGCTCGTCCGGCGGCTGCACCTCTTCTACGAGACGGGCGGCTCTGCCGCCGGCGCAGCCACAGCCGTCGCGGCGAGCATGGCCGACCTGCTCGGTTGGGATGCGACGCGCGTCGCCGAGGAGCTAGCCGACTATCGCGCCCTCGCCGATCGCGCACGGGCATTCCTCAAAGACACGCCGCGACCCAACTCGTAGGACCGCTGATGCTTGCCAACCCCCGCGACCGCCGGTACTATCTCTCCCGCTACACATGGGTTCTGAGCACCGAGTGCTCCGTCGCCGCTCCAGAATCGTGCGGGTTGTTCTGGTCGGCCTCTCCCTGTTGGGAGGCTGTGCGCGCGAGCGCGCCACTGCGCGCGACCGGAGCGCCGCGGCGGCGCCGGCCCTGCACGGCCCTGCCGACGCCCTGATCCCCCCCGGCCCGCTCGGCGCCGCGATCCAGCGTGGTCGCGCTCTCCTGGTCGCCACGCGCGACAGCCTCCCGAGTCACGTCGGCAACGATCTGCGGTGCGTCAGCTGTCACCTCGACGCCGGCCGCCGCCAAGCGCTGGGGTCGTGGGTGGGCGTCTACGCACGCTACCCGCAGTACCGCCCCCGCAGCGCGACGGTCGAGACGATCGAATACCGCGTGAACGACTGCTTCCGGCGCAGCATGAACGGCACGCCGCTCGCCGTCGACGGCGTCGAGATGCGGGACATCCTCGCGTACCTCTGGTTCCTGTCGCGCGACGTCCCGATCGAGCCCCCACCTCCGGGCAATCGGCTCCAGAAATGGGCCGGGCTGACGGCTGACACGACGGCGGGTGCGGCGGTGTACGCCGCCAGCTGCGCGCAGTGTCACGGCCCGGCGGGTCAGGGGACGGCCGTCGCGCCGCCCCTGTGGGGGCCCAAATCCTACAACATCGGCGCGGGGATGGCGCGAGTCCGCACGGCTGCGGCGTTCATCAGGGAGAATATGCCCTTCGATCAGCCGGGTACGCTCACCGACGAGCGGGCGTTCGATGTCGCGGCCTACATCAGCGCGCACCCGCGGCCGGACTTCCCCGACAAGATTCACGACTGGCCGAACGGCGACGCGCCGCCCGACGTCGCCTATCCTACGCTCGCCGCCCAGCGGAAGTCGCGGGGCGCGCCGGCGAAGGCACACGCACCCTAGTCCTCAACGCACCCATTGATAGGAGGTCGCATGTTCGAACTCGGCCGCTCCACCACACACCGCCGCGGCTTTTTGGGGCGGATCGCCGCCAGCGCCGCCGCCTTCGGCCTGGGTGGCCTCGTCGCTCCGTTTGAAGCGGCGGCCCGGCCCACGCCCGCCGCGACAGGGGCCTCGGCGAATCCCGAATTCGAGGCATGGCTGAACAAGATCACGGGGAAGCACAAGATGGTGTACGACGTCCCCGAGCCGAACGACGGCTTCGGGTTCGCGTGGGCCCGCGTGTTCCTCAACACCACGAACGAGACCTACGGCACCACGGATGCGGACAACACCGTGGTGATCGTGCTCCGTCATTCGGGGATTCCGTACGCGATGGAGAGTGCGATGTGGGCGAAGTACAGGTTCGGTGACGCGTTCAAGATCACCGACCCCGCAACGAAGGGGCCCGCCGTCCGTCATCCGCTCATCCATCTCAAACCCGGCGACGTGCCGATCCCCGGCATGGGCAGCGACGAGCTGCTGGCGAAGGGTGTCCTCATCGGTGTGTGCAACATCGCGCTCACCTTCAACAGCATGCGGTTGGCGAAGGACATGGGCATGCAGGCCGAGGCCATCAAGAAGGACTGGGTCGCCAACCTGCTCCCAGGCGTGCTGGTAGTGCCCTCGGGCGTGATCGCGGTGAACCGCTCCCAGGAGAAGGGCTGCACGTACTGCTTCGCCGGGTGAAGCAGGAGCGGGGTCCGGAGAGCCCCCCGGCTCGCCGGACCCCTGACACACCCGTCGCCTGGATGTAATTGACGAAGACGTCGTTCACGCCAGCGCTGAGATTTCAAGCCTCATGGCCTCGACTCATCTGGGCGCGGCGTTCGCGCGCGCGTTCGGCGCCCCCTCCCCCAGCCCCGTTCACGTGGTCCGCGCGCCCGGGCGGGTGAACCTCATCGGCGAGCACATCGACTACTGCGGCCTGCCCGTCTTCCCCATGGCCATCCGCCGGAGCGTCCGCATCGCGTTTCACCCGCGCTCGGATCGAGAGACGCACCTCGTCAACCACGATCCTCGCTTCGCGCCCAGCGCCTTCGCGGTGAACGAGAGCATCCCGCCGGCTCCGGCGGGGGACTGGGGCAACTACGCCAGGGCGGCGGCGCAGGCCCTGGCCCAACGATTCCCGGATCTGCGGGGCGTCAACGCACTGGTGGACAGCGATCTCCCGATCGCCGCGGGGCTCAGCTCCTCGTCCGCGCTCCTCGTGGCCATGGCCCTCGCGATCATGCACGCGAACGGGGTGACGGTAGCGTCGCTCGAGCTGATGGAGCTCTTGGGGCGCGGCGAGCGCTACGTCGGCACCGCGGGCGGCGGGATGGACCAGGCGATTATCCTCGGTGCGCGGGCGGGGTGCGCGTCACGGATCGACTTCCACCCGCTCCGGCTCACTCCCACGGCCGTGCCCGCCGACTGGCAGTTCATCGTGGCGTGGAGCCTGGTGCACGCCGAGAAGTCCGGGGCCGCGCGGCAGGCGTACAACGAGCGGACGCGGCAGTGCGACGCGGCGCGGCGTCTCGTGGCCGCGCGGCTCGGCCAGCGGGAGGACATCACCTACCCCGCCCTCCTCGCGGCGGCACCGGTCGAGGAGCTGCTCGAGGTGGCGGAGGGGGGGGCGACCCTCTCCGGCGTGCTCTCGCGGCGGTTCCGCCACGTGGTCACAGAGGGAACTCGCGTGCGGCAGGCGGAGGCGGCGATGGCCGCTCAAGATCTCGCGACGTTCGGGCAACTGCTCGACGCCTCGCACCAGAGCCTGCGGGACGACTACGAGGTGAGCCGCCCCGAGCTGGACCGGCTCGTGGAACTGGCTCGGGAGGCGGGCGCGGCGGGGGCGCGACTCACGGGCGCCGGGTTCGGTGGCTCGATCGTGGTGCTGTGTCGCGCCGAGCACGCGCCGGAGATCATGGCCGCCCTGGGGGAGCGCTTCTACGCCCCACGCGGCGCTGCAGGCGACGTCGCGCGGCACGTGTTCACGGCCGAGCCGTCGGCGGGGGCGGAGGTTCTGACCCCGGGCGCAAGCCCGGAGTGAGTGACAGCCCCCGCCGGGCGGATCCGGTCGCGCAGGGACTTCAGGCCGCGCGCGAGTTACGTCTCCACGGTCTTCTCGCCGATGCCGAGCCGGTCGGCGCGATCTGGGCGTAGCTCAGGCCATCGATCAGCCGCAGTCTGCACACTACGGCTCGTCTGGGGGGGAGCTCGGCGAGGGCTCGTTCCACGGCCGCGACCAGCTCCGCTGCCTCCAGGTCGGACTCGATCTCGGCCGCTGCCGCCACGTGACCGACCCGCCACCGGCAGGCCACGGCGGCACGCTCCAGTGCGGTGCTCCCCATTTCTGGTCCAGTTGACATCGTAGAATTACGACATTAGGAGGTGGGTCTCCTCCTTCCAGCCGGCGGCGAAAGCGCGCGGCGTTTGACGGCCGAGGGAGCCATGGGGATGCTG
>Ga0209761_1002117_pt1 | contig 12982 bp, 18 predicted proteins | sample GraSoi013_1_40cm_4_FD_185818 | JGI IMG/M metagenome (GOLD analysis project Ga0209761, IMG submission 185818) | Grasslands soil microbial communities from the Angelo Coastal Reserve, California, USA - Sample 09_25_2013_1_40cm (SPAdes) (version 2) | ecosystem: Environmental > Terrestrial > Soil >... | reverse complement strand
TCGAGACTCGCGACGCATTCGACAATCCATTCAACCGCTCCTCGACGCGGGCGACGGTGGCGGGTGCCAACCTGAACCTGATTCATCCGCTGACCGGCCCCCTGCATGTGAGGGGCGCCAGGCGCGGCGACGTGCTCGCCGTGACGATGATCGACGTCGGTCCAGGACCCGACAATTTCGGGTACACGGTAGCAGTGCCGGGGTTCGGCTTTCTCCGGGACGTCTTCACCGACCCAGCCATCGTGCACTGGGAGCTGGGCGCCCCGCCGATCAACGGAACGCGCTACGCGACCTCCCGGGATCTCCCCGGCGTGCGGCTGCCGCTGCACGGATTCGCGGGCACCATCGGCGTCGAGCTGGGCCTGCCGGAGATCGAGGCCGCGTTCGCCCGCGAGGAGGAGCTCCGGGCGAAACAGGGGTTCGTGCTTCCCCCGGAACCGACCGACGCGGTGCCGGCCCGCCTCTGCGGCCCGATGGGGCGCGAGAAGGATCGCTGCCTGCGCACCATCCCTCCGCGCGAAAACGGGGGGAACACCGACGTGAAGCAGATGGTGAAGGGAACGACGCTGCTCTTCCCCTGCTTCATCGACGGCTGCGGGCTCTCCATCGGTGACGTGCACTGGGCGCAGGGCGACGGCGAGGTTTCCGGCACCGCGATCGAGATGAACGCGGTCGTCACGGTGAAGGTCGACGTCCGCAAGCACCAGGCCGCGGCCTTCGGCAACTGGCCCCGATTCGAGAGCACCGTCGCCGGGGTCCTCAAGGATCTCGATCCGGAGCACTTCGTCGCCACGATGGGGATTCCCGTCAAACCCGCGGGCGTGGTGATGGCCCCGGAGTTGTGGATCGACGTGAATTCCAATCATCTCCTGCGCCCCCTCAGGAACGAATCGGAAGACGTGACGCTGGCTGCGCGCGACGCGCTGCTCAAGATGATCGCGCTGCTGAGCGGGCCGACTTCGCCCGCGCCGAGACCGCTGACGGCGGAGCAGGCGTACCTCCTCTGCAGCGTCGCCTGCGATCTCCACATCAGCAACCTGGTGGACGTGCCCAATTACGTGGTGTCGAACTTCCTCCAGCTCGACGTCTTCGAAGAGCCATGATGCGCAGGTTCGTCACTCTATCCCTCCTGGGAGTGGCCGGGGCGCTCCTGCCTGGCCACTCCCCGTACCGCCAATGGTACGCGTACCGCGCGACGCACCTGGTCGTAGTGACCGATGAGATTCGCCCGGGCGCGCTGACCGTCGCCGCCGCCGTCGCTTCGGCGATCGCTGCGCGCTGGCCCGAAACCAAAGCGGTCCCGGCTGCGGCGAGGTCGCCGGTCGAGGTGGTGAAGCTCTTGACCAGCGGCCAACTCCAGGTCGGATTGCTTCCCGCTGCCGAAGCCCTCGAGGCGCTGGAGGGGCGCGGCAGGTTTGCCGATGGTGGCAAGGTGGCGCTGCGCGCGGTGGCAGTCGTCGGCGGTGACTTGCTCGTCGTGCTCGAGAGTTGTGCCCGGGAGCGCGCGCACGCTATCGCCCAGGCGCTCGCAGAATCTCGCGGTGACGGGCCGCTCGCGAAGAAGAGCTTGCTGCGAGGTCCGGCACCCATCCCCTTCCATCCCGGCGCGCTCGACTATTACCAGGGCGCGACGATGCGAAAGGGCGGGTGAGGGCGCGGTTCAGCCTTCCCGATCACTCGAGCGCGAACCGCGCCACCGCCTCGTCGTTCCAATCGAGGCCGACGCCGGGACCCTCCGCCGGCTGCGCCTGTCCGTCAGAAATGTGGAGAGGACGAGCGAGGATCGGCGCCGCCCAATCGACGTACTCCAGGAAATGCGCCGTCGGCGTCACGGCCAGCAGCTGCGCGCTCACTTCCGGATACAGATGCGACGACATCTCGATCCCTGCCGCGTCGGCGAGCGCCGCCGCGCGCAGCCAGCCCGTCACTCCGCCAATGCGGGCAAGGTCGGGCATCACGTAGTCTGCCGCTCCCGCCGCGATCGCCGCCGCCATGGCTCGGGTCCCGAGAAAGTTCTCACCGATCTGGATCGGCGTCTCCACCTCGCGCGCGATCCGCGCCGCCCCGGCGTAGTCGTCGTGTCGAATCGGCTCCTCGATCCAGTAGATCGCCTCCCGGTCGAGCGCCCGCCCGCGCGCCAGCGCCTCGGCAATCGTGAGCGCCTGGTTGAAGTCGGTCATGAGCAGAGCTTCCGCCGGAATCCTGGCGCGGACTGCCCGGGTGGCCAGCACGTCCTCCCAGAGCGTCTTGCGTCCGAGCCGCAGTTTGACGGCGTGAAAACCCTCCCCCAGGAGCTCCAGCGCCTCGTCCGCGAGCTTCTCGGGCGGGGCAATCCCGAGCCCGTTGCTGTTGTACGCCGGCACCGCGTGGAGCTCGCCGCCGAGCAGCCGCGTCAGCGGGAGGTCCGTCGCTCTGGCCAGCGCGTCCCAGAGGGCCACGTCGAGCCCCGAGATGGCGATCGTCGGAAGTCCTTCGCGACCGATCAGCGTGAACCGCGAGTGGAGCTTCTTGGCGATCGCCACGGGCGCGACGGCATCGCCTCGGACCATCTCCAGGATCCCCGCCAGAAGCTGCCGCAGCGCGCGCGCTCCCAGGTCCGAGTACGCGAACAGGTACGCGCGGCCCCGCACGCCTTCCTCCGTCTCGAGGTCGATGAGGACCAGCGGCGCATGCGCGATCGTGCCCCCGCTCGTCGCCAGCGGCCGCCGCATCGGCACGCGGGCGGCGCGCGTGCGCAGGCCGCGGATCGTCAGCTTCGCGGGCGGTGCGGGGACCGGATCGCGCCGTTCTGCAATCGCCATGTTCGCCTCCTCGACATCCAAGGGGCTCGCCTGGAGCGTAGCACGTCTTACTAGAGCGGGCTCACCCGTGGCCGCGGCCCCGCGCCGCGCTCTTCAACATCGGCACCGAGGCCATCGTCGTCGCGATCTGCCGCAGCGCCATCGCCAGCGGACACGGCGCGCGCCAGGCGAGGACCAAAGTGCGCTTCGGCGCCGGCCGGGCGAAGCGGCGGACGGCGAGCTCCTCATGCCGGTTCTCCACCGCGAGCGACAGCTCCGGAAGCAGCGTGAGACCCGCGCCGCCCGCGGCCATCCGCGCCAGCGTGGCAAGGCTCGTCGCGCGATACCCCGCCTCGCGCACGTGCGCGTCTTCGCAGAACGCCAGGGTCTGGTCGCGGAAACAATGGCCGTCCTCCAGGAGCAGGAGCGAGGCCCCCTCGAGCTCCTTCACTCGCGCCGGCCCCCGCGGGCGCAGCAGCGGGTCGGACGGCGCACCGGCGAGGACGAACGGATCCTCGGCGACGACGTGGTGGTCGAGTCCCTCCATCCCGGGCACCAGCGCAAGCAGCACCGCATCGAGTGCGCCATCGCGCAGCAAGCGCAGGGCGACCTGGGTCTTCTCCTCGCTCCAGTGCAAGGTCAGGCGCGGATAGGTGGAATGGATGGCGGGCGTGATCTCCGGCAGCAGGTAGGGCGAAACGGTGGGGATGACCCCGATGCGCAGCGTTCCGCACAGGGGGTCGCGCAGGCGCGACGACGCGGCCACCAGGTCCTCCGCCTCCAGCAGCACACGTCGCGCCCGCGCCAGCATCTCGTTCCCCGCCGGCGTGACCAGCACGCGCCGTCGGTCGCGCTCGAAGATGCGCACGCCGAGCGCCTCCTCGAGCTGCGCCAGCTGTGCGCTCAAGGACGGCTGCGACACATGGCAGAGCTGTGCCGCCTTCCGGAACCCTCCCGTGTCGGCGACGGCGGCGGCGTACTGGAGCTGGCGAAGGGAGAACGGATGCGGAACCAAGATAGGCCTCTCCTATCACTGAGAGTCGAACATTGTATCGGAACTATCACGGCGCCGCAGCATCTACGCTTCACACGGGCCAATCCCGGCCCGCGCAAGGAGGGTGAGACCCATATGGCGCAGCGTCCGACGCTGACCACCGAAGCGGGCGCACCGGTGATCGACAACCAGAATTCCCAGACCGCGGGCGTCTCGGGACCGGTGTTGCTGCAGGACCACTACCTGATCGAGAAGCTCGCGCGCTTCAACCGTGAGCGCATCCCGGAGCGGGTGGTGCATGCGGTGGGCTCGGGCGCCTACGGGTATCTCGAGGTGACGAACAAGGACGTGCCGCTCTGGACCCAGATGAAGGTCTTCTCGGCCGCGGGCAAGCGCACTCCGGTGTTCATCCGCTTCTCGACCGTCGCCGGCTCGCGCGGCGCGGCGGACACGGCGCGCGACCCGCGAGGCTTCGCCCTCAAGGTCTACACGGAGGACGGCAACTGGGACCTCGTCGGAAACAACACGCCCGTCTTCTTCATCCGCGACGGCATCAAGTTCCCCGACTTCATCCACTCGCAGAAGTACGATCCCTTCACCAATCGCCAGGAGCCCGACAACATCTGGGACTTCTTCTCCCACTCGCCGGAGGCCACGCACCAGTTCACCTGGCTGTTCGGCGATCGCGGCATCCCCGCTTCCTACCGGCACATGGACGGCTTCGGTTCGCATACGTTCCAGTGGGTCAACGCGGCCGGCGAGCGCTTCTGGGTCAAGTTCCACTTCAAGACCGACCAGGGCATCCGCTGCCTGACGAGCCCGGAGGCGGAGATCGCCGGCGGTAAGGACCCGGCCTTCCTGCAGAAGGATCTCTACGAGGCCATCGGGCGAGGCGACTTCCCCTCGTGGACGCTCAAGGTGCAGGTCATGCGCGAGCAGAATGCGTCCAGCTACCGTTTCAATCCCTTCGACCTCACCAAGGTATGGCCCTACCGGGACTATCCGCTCGTCCCCATCGCCAGGCTGGTGCTGAACCGGGTGCCGGACAACTACTTCGCCGATGTGGAGCAGGCTGCCTTCGATCCGGCGAACTTCGTGCCCGGCATTGGCCCCTCGCCGGACCGGATGTTGCAGGCGCGGCTGTTCGCCTACGGCGACGCGCACCGCTACCGGCTGGGCATCAACCACACGCGCCTGCCGGTGAATGCCCCCAGGGGCGTCGACGGCGGGGCACGAAACTACGGCCGTGACGGCGCCATGCGCTTCGACGCAAACGGGGCGCGCGCCAAGAACTACGAGCCGAACAGCTTCGGCGAGCCGGTGCAGACGAGCGAGGCGTACGAGCACGGCCTCGCGCTGAGCGGAACGACAGGCCCCTCGCCGCGGGCAGTGCACGTCGAGGACGACGACTTTTCCCAGGCGGGAGCGCTCTATCGCGTGATGCCCGAGGAGGCTCGCAAGAGGCTGGTCGAGAACATCGCCGGCAGTCTGTCGCAGGTGAGCCGCAAGGACGTCATCGAGCGATCGATCGCGCACTTCCGCAAGGCCGATCCGGAGTATGGACAGCGGGTCGCCGACGCCGTGGCGCGGAGGCGGCCATGATCGACAGCGCCCTGCAGGGAACGGACGAAGCGACGCGAGTCGCGCAAGCCGCCTTCCAGCATGCGCGAGCCGGCGACGCGGTGGGCCTGGAGGCGCTCCTCGACCTCGGTCTTCCCGCCGGCGCACGCAACGAGAAGGGCGACAGCCTCCTCATGCTGGCGAGCTATTACGGGCACGCCGCGGTCGTGCGTCTGCTGTTCGAGCGCGGCGCGGCGCCGGATGAGGCCAATGACCTTGGTCAGACGCCGCTCGCCGGAGCAGCCTTCAAAGGAGACGGAGCGATCGTCGCGCTGCTGCTCGATCACGGCGCGCGAGTGGACGCGGAGGATCCGCAGGGCCGCACACCGCTCATGTTCGCCGCGATGTTCGATCGCGCGGACATCGTCGGGCTGCTGCTCGCGCGCGGGGCCGCCGCGGAGCGGGCCGACGGCAGCGGCGCGACCGCGCTCGCGCTGGCGCGGGCCATGGGGGCGACCCGGACAGCGGCGCTGCTCGCGGCAGTCAGCGGCTCGTGATCAGCACGATGGCGGCCGCGGCACATGCGAGCCCGAGCGACTGCACCGGCCGCAGCCGCTCGCGGAGCACCACCCTCGCGAGGATCACGGTGCTGGCCGGATAGAGCGAAGTGAGCGTAGCGACGAGACCGAGTGGTCCCGCTCGAGTGGCGATGAGATAGAGCGCGTTGGCCAGGACGTCGAGCGCTCCGCAGGCAACGGCCGCCGGCAGCGCGGCGCGCGGAACGGAGAGGGGAACCTTGGCCACGCCCGCGGCGGCGGCGAGCGCCAGCGTGGAGGTAGCGCGGGCGATGAGCAGCGGCCAGAGACCGGATGCACTGCCCGCGCGGGCGAGACAGACGAGGAACGCGCCGATCGCCATCCCCGAAGCGAGCGCGATGGCGAGGGAGCGATCGCGTGCTTCAGGTCTGGCGGCCCCATCGTCGTGGCGGCTGATCAGGGCAACCGAAGCGACGGCTACGATGATGCCCGCGAGGCCCAGAGGACCTGGCCGCTCTCCGAGCCCGATCGCGACGAGAACCGGGATGGTGATCGAGCAGACTGCGGTGACCGGGGCGACCACGCTCATCCGGCCTACCCTGAGCCCGTAATAGAGCAGCGCTACGCCGGTCCCGCCGGTCACGCCGGCGCCGACCGCCCATAGAGCGCTGACGGCGGATGGTCGCCCTGCCGGGAAGAGGGGCAACGCGATGGCGACCAGGACCAACCCGAGAGCCTGCGCCACCACCGTGGCGGCGAGCGCGGGTGCGCGTCGCGCGGCGAGGCCGCCGAAAAAATCGGCAGTTCCGTAGAACGCGGCCGACAACAAGGCCACGATGAGGGCCGGGCTCAAGCCTCCGCCGCGACCGTCATCACCGGCACTGAGGCGACGCGTCCCACCCGGCGCTCCACCAGCCAGAAGAGCGGCGGCACCAGGGCAGCGATGGCCATGGCGACGATCCCGAGCCTCGGCATCCCGACCAACTCACCGCCCTCTCCGGTCGAGAGCACGACGCTGGAGAACACTGCTCCCGCCGCGGTGGAAAGATGCTGGATCGCGCTCATCAGCGACATGAAACCCGCCCTTTCCGCTGGCTCGGGCACCCTGCTGATGAGGGTCTGGTATGGCGCCATCCGGAAGTTCATGCCGACCATGAAGAGGACGAAAAGGGCGGTGATCGGGACTCGCGCGTCGTAGCGCACGAACGAGAGCCAGGAGACGATCAGGAACACGGCGGTGCCGACTGCCGCGAGCCGCGTCGAGCCGTAGCGATCGACCAGCACGCCGATGATCCGGAGGACCACGAACGAGAGCGCGCCGCCGATCATGTAGATCCACTTCAGGTCCTTCACCGGGAAACGCAGGTTGAAGACCAGGTACGGCGTGATGATCGGGATGACCAGGAACGCCGACGACATCATGACGATCGTGACGACCGCCGAGAGCTGCACGGTGGGGCGCGAGAGCAAGCTGAAGAACCCGGTGCGGCGGGCCTCGAGGGCCTTGGCCGATGCGAGATGCCCCGTCAGCGGTGGAAGGAGCGCGATCGCGATCGGCACCAGGACGAGACCGAGCCCGGCGACCGAGAAGAACGGGAGGCGCCACCCGCCCCAGCGTGCCAGCTCGAGCCCGGCGGGGACGCCGAGCACCGCCGCGACCGAGAACGAGCCCATCACCGCCCCGAGCGCCTTGCCCCGTCGTTCGGAAGGGATGACGTCGGCCACGATCGAGAGCGACAGCGATGTGGCCGGGCCCCCGAAGAAACCGGCGAGGACGCGCGCGGAAATGATGCTCCCGAACCCCGTGGACAGGCCGCCCAGCGCGGTGGCGACAACGAGCCCCGCCACCGCGGCCGCCAGGGCCTTGCGCCGGTCGAAGCGGTCGAGAAAGAAGGAGCAGGCGATGCCGGAGATCGCGGCCGCGGCGGTGTAGCTGCCGCCGATGACTCCGATCCGCGAGGGAGCGATGCCGAGGGGGCCGGCGAAGAAGGGCCCGAGCGGCAGCACCATCATGAAGTCGAGGATGTTGACGAACTGTACCGCGCCGATGAGGAAGATGACGGTGCGTTCACTCGGCTGGCGGGTCATTAGGACCCTGATGCCTGAACGCGCATCGGGATTCGACTCCCGCCGCCCTGCCGCCCACCGCATCCTTTGCAGCGGCCCGATCGTCCTTGTCGTAGACCGTAAGACAGGAGACGACCCATGCCGATCTGCTTTCTCGAAGCTCCCACCGGAAAACGGCGAGGACATCGTCCAGGACACTCTCGCCCGCGCGTACTACGAGCTGTCCGAGCTGAAGGAGGTTCCGGCGCTGCGGCCCTGGCTATTCCGAATCGCCCACCATCGGGCGCTGGACTTCCTGCGCCGGTACGACCGGCGGATGCGCGAGCCGCTGGAGGTTGCCATGGCGCGACTCTCGAGCGGCGGCTGACGGCTACTTCGTCGCGTTCGCCACCGGGCTCTGCAGCTCCGCATGGCGGAAGCAGGTGACGAGGTGATCGTTGACCATCCCGACCGCCTGCATGAAGGCGTAGCAGATGGTCGGGCCGACGAAGCGGAACCCACGGCTGACCAGGGACTCGCTCATGCGGTCCGACTCGCGCGTGCGGGCCGGGAGCTGGCGCAACGAGCGGCGCGCGTTCTGCTTGGGCGCTCCGCCGACGAATTCCCAGAGGAATGCGTCGAACGACCCTTCCTTTTCCTGGAACTCGAGCAACGCCCGCGCGTTCGACACGGCAGATTCCACCTTCTGGCGGTTGCGCACGATGCCGGGATCCTTCAGGAGCTTCGCGATGCGGCGGCGGTCATAGCGCGCCATGCGCTCCGGATCGAACCCGTCGAACACCTCGAGGAAATGCGCCCTCTTGTTCAGGATCGTGGACCACGACAGCCCCGCCTGGAAGCCGTCGAGCACGAGCTTGGCGAACAGCTCGCGGTCTCCGTGGAGCGGCACTCCCCACTCGCGGTCGTGATAGTCGAGCATGAGGGGGCTCGCGTTCACTCCGGCCCAACAGCGCCTGACGATGGCAGTTGCCGACGTTTCGCTCACCCCTGCCGCCTTTGCTTCCGAGTCCATTGACTCACCGAGGATAGCAGCATCGCTCGCGGGGCGCCGCCGGGCAGCGATGGCGCGGCGGGCGCGCCGTGGCGTCTGCGGATGCGCGCCGTCACCCGGTGCTACTCGTCGAACTCCTCGGTGATCCGCGGCGCATCCGGGAGCTGCTCGTCCAGCGACTGCCGGTAGCGGATGCAGCCGCGCAAGAACTGGGGCCAGGCGGGGACGGCGATCCGTGGATCGAGCGGTTCCGGCAGTAATCTCCACAGGTCCGGATGGTGCCAGCAGAGCTCGTGCTCGCTGCTGTCGCGGTGGGCGCGGATGCCGGCGCGGAGCCGCTTCACCTCCTCTAGCAATTGCTCGCGGGTCAGCGCGTTCAAGTCTTCGTCCATGTCGAGTCCTCGGCTTCCACTTGACAGACGATGCGGTCGAATGTACATCACCATAAGGTTATGCAACCATCTGGCTATGCACGATCGAACCGCGACCGCCTCGACGCCACCTTCGCGGCGCTCGCCGATCCGACGCGGCGGGCGATCCTCGCCCGTCTTGCAGCGGGCGAGGCCTCGGTGACCGAGCTGGCCGCCCCCTTCGACATCAGCCAGCCGGCAATCTCCAAGCACCTCAAGGTGCTGGAGCGCGCCGGGCTCATCTCCCGCGGACGCGACGCACAGCGGCGGCCGCGCCGGCTCGAGCCCAGGCCGCTCGCGGAAGCCACCGGGTGGCTGGAGACCTACCGCCGATACTGGGAAGGCAACTTCGGACGGCTCGACGCCGTGCTCGAGGAGCTGAAGGCGCAGAAGAGGCATGGACGCAGCAGGAGATAGAGGAGACACGACCATGAACAGCAGCGGAGCCCTGAAAGTAACTGCCCAGTCCGACCGGGAGATCGTGATGACGCGCGTCTTCGATGCTCCGCGCAACCTGGTCTTCGACGCCTACACCAAGCCCGACCTGCTCAAGCGCTGGCTCGGAGTGTTCGGCGGCTACTCGATGCCCGTCTGCGAGGTCGACCTGCGGGTCGGCGGAACGTATCGCTTCGTCTGGCGCGGTCCCGACGGAGCCGAGATGGGAGTCCGCGGCGTCTACCGCGAGGTCGTGCGGCCCGAACGGCTCGTGCACACCGAGAAGTTCGATGAGGCGTGGTATCCCGGCGAGGCGTTGATCACGACGATGCTGGTCGAACAGGGCGCCAAGACCACGCTCACGGTCACCATGCGCTACGAGTCGCGCGAGGCTCGCGACGCCGTCCTCAAGTCCCCGATGGAGAGCGGAGTCGCGCAGAGCTACGACAAGCTCGCCGAGCTGTTGGCATCGGGCGCGCTGGAAAAGGCACGGTGATGAACGAAACGCACCGTCGCATGCTCCGCAGCATCGGCGCCGTCCTCGCCGGCCTGGTCGCCATCTTCATTCTCTCCACTGGCACCGATGCGGTGCTGCATGCGACCAGTGTCTTCCCCCCGTTCGGGCAGCCGATGTCGGACACGCTCTTCCTGCTCGCCATGGGGTATCGCATCGTCTATGGCGTCGCGACGAGCTACCTCGTGGCGCGCCTCGCTCCCGATCGTCCCATGCGGCACGCCCTCGCCTTTGGCGTCGTGGGCGTTGTCCTGAGCACCGTGGCTACGGTGGCGACCTGGAACCGTGGACCCGAGTTCGGGCCCAAGTGGTATGCCCTGGCGGTCGTCGCCATCGCGATCCCGTGCGCCTGGGCGGGCGGCAGACTCTTTGACCTGCAGATGCGCGCGCAAGAAGTGAGGATGCGGTTGCGCTAGCATCCGGACGTGGACGTGCGGGTCGAGTGCTACTCCGGATACCGCGGCGAGGAGACACCCCGCCGCTTCACCCTGGGCGACCGCCGCGTCGAAGTGGCCGAAGTCATCGATCGCTGGCTGGGACCCGACTATCGCTACTTCAAGGTCCGAGGCGACGATGGGGCTCAGTACATCTTGCGCCACGACCACGAGTCGCAGCGGTGGGAGCTGATCGTCTTCACCCGCCAGGCTTGAAGGCTCCCCGCCTCGCCGCGTCAGCGCTTTGCCGCGCCTGCCAGCAATGCGCACAGCTTCGGCCCGCTCGGCGAGGGCGCGCAGCCGCAATGGTTGTAGCCGCAGTCGACGGATCCCCCGCGGCACTCCATCGTGCACATCAGTCCAGACGGAAGCGTGCCCGCATGTTCACGCCGGACGCACTTGTCGGCGTGGCAAGTGGCGACGGGTGCGCAGTCATCGTCGATCTCGCACGAGTCGGTGGAGAAGACGGGGGACTCTACCGCCGTCCCTGGTTGCGAAACCTGCTGCGGCTGCGGCGGCGACGAGGGTCCGGCACATCCAAGGAGCAGGATCACCGACGGGGCAAGCGTACGAACGACAGTCATCACGTCCCTCCTGCGCGAGTCTCCGCTTGACGGCGGTGCATGACCCTTCTTCGAAGCGATCGCGACATCGTCGGCCTTCCGGCTGCTCTCCACGGCATCCTGAAGTACGCTTCGCCAAGCAGGAGGCACTGATGACCCCGAAGGAAGTGCTGACAGCCTTCCACGCCGCATTCGTCGCGCGCGACGTCGACGGCTTGTGCGCCCTGTGTCCCCACATGAGCCTTGCCGCCTGCTCCTCGACCAGGCAAGGGCTCGTCCGCGCACAGGCACGCCATCCCAGCCGCGCTTGCCCTGCGTGCGCATACTGACGTCGGAGATTCCGATGAAAATCCTCGGCCGCATCGTCGTCGTTCTCGTCTCGCTCCTGGTGGTTGCGGGAGTGATCGTTTACTTCACCGTCGACGGAATCGTGAAACGGACCATCGAGAAGCAGGGCACCACCTCGCTCAAGCTGACCACCACGCTGAACAGCGCCCACCTGTCGCTGCTCGGCGGGAAGGTCAAGCTGAACAAGCTCGGCATCGCATCGCCGCCCGGGTTCTCCGCGCCGCGCATGCTCGAGATGCACGACATCAACCTGGGAGTCAGCTACGGCGAGCTGCGCAAGGATCCGATCCATGTGCAGTCGCTGGTCCTCAATCAGCCCAGGTTGGTCATCGAGCAGTCCGGCGGCGGAGTGAACTTCAAGAAGGCGATGGATCGGTTGCCCCCGAGCGAGAGCTCTTCCAAGGAGCCGATCAAGCTCGTCATCGATGATCTGCAGATCAAGGACGCGCAGGTGTTCATCCACCCAGGTCTGCCCGGCGTGAGCAAGGAGATCGCCGTGCTGGTCCCGTCGATCGTCTTGAAGAACGTGGGCAGCGGCCGCGGCTCGCAGAACGGCGCGGCGATCAAGGACGTCGCGATGGTGGTCATCAGCGCCCTCGCCGCCAAAGCGGCGGAGTCCGGTCCGCTTCCGCCCCAGCTCAAAGCCCTCCTGCAGCTGAACGCCGGCCAGGTGGCCGGAAAGCTCGGCGCTGAAGCGCAGAAGCAGATCGCCGCCGCCGTGCCAGGAGAGCTGGGCAAGAGCCTCTCCACGATCGACGCGCAGTCCGTGGCCAAGGATCCTGGCAAAGCGCTGCAGGGAGAGCTCGGTGGGATTCTCGGCGGCAAGAAGGATGCGGCCCAGCCGGACGCGGCTGGCCGAGCTGGCTCGACGAAGCGATAGGCGATCGCTGGCCGCGTACTGAACCGCACGGAAGTAATCTGACCTTACGCCGAGGAGGCGGTGCGGGAATGCCCAGCTCAATCCGAGTTCAAGCGCAGCCGTTGATCGCGGTTCGCGACGTTGCCGCGAGCAGCCGCTGGTACCAGGCCCTCCTCGCCTGCGAAAGCGCGCACGGCGGCGACGAATACGAGATGCTCGTCAGCAGCGGCACCCTCTTCCTTCAACTCCACGCTTGGGACGTAGACGAGCACGTCAATCTGGTGGAGCCGGCCTTCGCTCCGCCCGGTCATGGAGTGCTCCTGTGGTTCGAGACTACGGACTTCGATGCTGCCGTCCAGGCTGCGCGCGCGCTCGAGGCGGAGATCGTCGAGGAACCTCACGAGAATCCCAACTCCGGCAGACGGGAAATCTGGCTGCGCGATCCCGACGGATACGTCGTCGTCGTTGCGGGTCGCCAGGAGCGCTGATCC
>Ga0209761_1002115_pt1 | contig 12990 bp, 17 predicted proteins | sample GraSoi013_1_40cm_4_FD_185818 | JGI IMG/M metagenome (GOLD analysis project Ga0209761, IMG submission 185818) | Grasslands soil microbial communities from the Angelo Coastal Reserve, California, USA - Sample 09_25_2013_1_40cm (SPAdes) (version 2) | ecosystem: Environmental > Terrestrial > Soil >... | reverse complement strand
GCGAATACATGGAAATCCTCCGCAAAGACGCTGGGAGAGGCGACCTCAACGATCTCGTCGCCGCAGTCGACTATCTCAAAACAACCGGTTATGTGGATCCGAAAAAGATTGCGATAATGGGCGGGTCATGGGGAGGATACCTCACACTGATGGCACTGACCAAGACACCAGAGATGTGGGCCGCAGGCGTCAGCATAGTCCCGCTAGCCAACTGGTTCACAGCCCACGAGAACGAGGATCCTGTGCTGCAGAAGAACGATGAATGGTTGATGGGCAATCCAATTACCGATCGCGAGCTCTGGCGCGACCGCTCGCCAATATTCTTTGCAGACCAGATTCGCGCACCCCTCCTCCTACTCGCAGGACAACACGATATCCGATGCCCCGTAAAAGAAACACAACAGATGGCTGAAGCGGCACGGAAGAACGGGGTAACGGTTGAGGTCAAGGTCTACGAGAACGAGGGGCACGGGTTCGTGCGGAGAGAGAATGAGATAGACTCGATTAAGAGAGCTGCAAAATTCCTAGACCAGCATGTCGGACAACCAAGCCCCGCCTGATGGGGCAGCTCGAATGGCGTTTTACCCGAAACCGAACGGTGTGGACAACCATAATTCTAGGGTCACGATGATTGCTCCGAACCCGACAAGGCCATAGCTCAACTGATCTTTTCTTATAATACGCGATCCGAAGACCCCGGCTACCGCGAGCATTAAGCCGAACCAGGCGACGAGATGGATCAGGAATCCAACAAGCACTGTTGCAGCACCAAGCCAACGAGGAACAAATCTAACAGTCACATTGTAGAGTTCCAGTATTATCGCACCAAGTATCACGCCTATCAGGAACCAGCCGAAGCGTCCGGTAGTGGCCAAGACTCCTTCGCTCTTCGCCAGTGTTGCGCCCCGGGGACATTAATCACGTGTGACCACTGCCTTTGTTTCGCGATAACTGCGCTATGCCACGTGGGCCCTCCAAATCCGCGAGCGGGGCGTACCCTCTCCATTTCCGGCTAGTTTCGATCCCGACAAATCCGCTCGTATCTAGACTCTATTTCTAACTTGAAGCTCTCAAAGACGAGCGAGGGACTCCTATACACCAGAATCGGCAGCCTGCTCTCCGCCACTTCACTGCTGGCAATCTTCGTCCATCAGATGCTGTACAATTACGTCATAGAGAACGGTGGCAGATATCCCTCAGCTGGCATCATCATTGTATCCCTGATTGTACTCACTTTTGGCGCAGTGCTGTCTTTCAGCGGTGCTCCCATGCTTCGCAGTTGGTCTGGACTAGTCGTTCCGCTAGTGGGCGCTATCACCTTGCTCACTTTCTTCATCCAGTGGGAGTGGTGCCTCCGATATTGCGTAAGATCGTAGGCGGGCGGGTTAGGATCGTTTCGGCGGATCTAGGCGTCGAGTGATTTAGGCCTCCATCCAGAAGTCGAAAGTGTCAGGGCCGGGCTGCATTGTCTTAAGGAAATCCGATAAGGAAGGTGGTGTCGCTGGGGAAATAGCAGGGTATACTGAGTTACCGAAATCATCCTAGAAACTAATAACCCGCAAGTGTACATTCTTTCCGCCATTCAGGACATGATAACATGTCTGACAATAACGAGAACAAGATAGCCGGTGAAGGTCAGCCCTCCCCTGCTCAACAACCAACACCGCCTCCAACACCTCCGCCTCAGCCAATGGCCAATTACCCGATGCAAACCCAGCAAGTCGCGTGTCCAACCTGTAACACGATGGTCGCTGTGGGGACCGCGTTTTGCCCCCGGTGCGGCAGCCCGATACCGAGCGCCCTCCCGCCATCGTGGCCCATCATGCCGCCCGCTCCGGCTCCGAAACGAAACGTCGCACTAATCATTGGAATAGTGCTCATCGCAGTATTATTAATCGGAATAGGCGGATACGCATTCTATCAGAATCAGCAGCAACTAGTTCTTCAAGCGGCCAAGAGTACAGAGCGTGATGCGGCGAACCAATCGATCAACCAGCTGCAACCCACGTGTTTCACAAACCGCACCGACATTTCACAGCTCTCTTACACAAACGGGGTTTTCTATGGTTACCTGTTAGTCTACGAGACCTTCGGGGTCTCCAATCCTACGAGATTCTCCATGGACGCGACTTGGAGCATAACATTCGACTTCCCTGGACCCGGCTGGGTGTTCACCGACAGCTCCCCATTTCACCTCGCCGCGGATGGAACCGGATATCCAACATTCGCGTTCCGGATAACAAGCACTCAACTCAACAACCTAGCCCCTGGGACAGACTTCTCAAATTACACTGCAACACTTGACGGAAGCTATTCGGTTACAGGGACCTACGCGACCTACACCGTAACTCAGCATTCCACCTACGACAGCTCATCAAACGCAGGAACCGGCACAATAGGCTCCAGCGGCAGCCTACCAAAATGCTGACTCTTCAGTGACGTGCGAAAGCTTCCAGGCGAGACGGACTTGGTTCTTAACTGTCGGGCTGGTCTAGCTCTGCTTCTTCAGCTTCTTCTTCGAGCATCGCGAAAACATCGTCAACTATCTCGAAGAGCAGTCGCGTCTCCTCATAGTCAGCCGGAAGCACTGGAGGGCTGACCTCTACTCTTCCATCACTGTTCAGCGTGAACCTCGTCTTAAGTGTCGACTCCGCGAGCTTCTTGTTAGCCCTCTCCCACCAAGTATCCGAATTCTCAGCTGCCTTCAACGCGTAAACACTTCACTGAGAGCGGTGCTATCTTACGGTAAGAAAAAGGTTTGGCGGATGTATCAGCCCGAGCTAGAAGCGACCGGGCTTTCGGCTATGATCTCGTGGATCTCAAGCTTGCTAGGGCCTGTGAACGCCTCTTTCGGCGGCGTGTTCGCATGAGCTTCCATAAACGCCTGGCTCTCTGTCCACCGCTCGAAATCCTCCTTAGACCTCCAATACGTCATGACCACATAATGGTCTCCTCTCATTGGTCGTAGGACCTCTGTTCTGATGAACCCCGGGGATTGCGCGATCGACCATTTTCTCTGCTTCCACCGACGTTCAAAGTCTTCCTCCCAACCCTTTGCCACTGGTATCCTGTTCGATACAACCAAGACCATGGCGGACTTTCGCACGGAGTTCCTATGTTAGCAGTGCGGGATGGATCACGGGCTGCCAGAGAGGCTTAAGCGAAGGTGATCTACCCAAAAATCAATGTGGCAGCTGCTCCATCGGTCAAACGATATGAGAAATATGGATGGACTATTCTCTTCATATTCTGGGCGCTACACCTAGTTCTGTCCGCGCGCGACTTTTTTCCCAGCCTGCAAGATCTGTGCCTCGGATGCGCCCCCGGCGCACAAACTCCACTACAAGTTGTCACAGGTATGACTTGGAATCAGCTGGTGTCCTCGGATCCCAAGTTCGCCAGCTTCCTGGCTTCCACTCTAGCGGATGATGGTATCTCCGGCGTTGGGCTCGCGGTCTTCGGAATGGTCGTTTCCCTTACAGGCTATAGGAAGGGCGAAAAGTGGGCTTGGTACGTCTCATGGTCCATGCCTATCGGCATACTGTCCGCACAGCTCAACGTGTACGCTCTTACGGGGTCTATCATGGTGATCTATCTCGCTACAGCATTCACTATCGTCTCGCTTCTGGCACTTTTTCTTCCGTACCGACAGTTCTTCCCACAGAAGCCGCATCGCTAGTGTCGCTGTTTTAGAGCCGCTCGGGAATACAGGTTTCCGCCGCGTCGAACGAAGAACGATAGCAGCCACAGAATATACCTTAGATTTGTGCCGCCTATCGCATAGGTCCAAAACGGTGGGAGAATGGATACGAAGAACGTTGTAGCGATAATAATCTCAAGGTTCCTAGTAGCCGATACTTCCTGAACAGATCCGGCGCGACCAGCTTCTTTTCCTCAACCGTAAGGATATGCGTGAAAGCCGCCAAGATCGCCCAGATCGTCCCAATATCGAGAGCGTAGGTCGCGCATGCTGCATCTTGCGGAAGAGTCGGATTCGAGGGGGCCGCAAACCCGAACGAGATCTGGTTGAACAGGTAAGGCTCGATGGCTACGAGGAAGAGCATTACCGTGTTGAGAGCACGGGTCCGTGTTGTCTCAACGGGCAGGACTGACATGATTTCTGTATAGCGGAACCAGACGAAAATCAGAATGAGGAAGCTGAACCCGAAGGTCGCGATGTTTCCGAACAGAGCCTGCGTATCTGCCGGCTTGCTTGAGATCAGGTTGAGCGCGCCGATGGATAGGGCTAGGCCGAAGATCAGATCGGATAGAGACTGGATACGGGTCGAGGACGCTGAAGCGCTTCCCCAGGTCTGCCGCTAATCTCTGCCATTCTTTTTCAGCTGTTCATTGAGCCAGTCGATCTCGAACTGGTCATCTGCTCCGGGGTCGATCCCGGCCTCTTTGAACAGTGATTGAGCACGCTGCAGTAAAATGCGCGACTCGCCCTTGTTCCCGTGGAGGAATGCAATGGCAGCCTTGTTGATGACAGCCATCGCGGCGCTGTATGGATCACTTGCCGGTGCAATTTTCTCGCCTTCGGTAAAGTAGCGTTCAGCCGCGTCGGTGTTTCCTCGGTGGATCTCTACAAAACCTAGGTTTTGTAGCTCCGCGGCCACCATTCCTTGGTCCCTGATCTTCCGGTTGAGAGCGAGGCTCTGCTCAAAAAGTGCCGCCGCCTTATCGTAGTCACCGGTGAGCCGGGTCGCTGAGGCGTGGAGGAATAGTGGGGCCTACCCCATCGAGGGATCAAGGTCATAAGCGAATTCTCTAGATTTGACAGCTAGGTTGAGTGATTTTGGATAGTCGCCGTCCTCGAACGCTATCCGGCTGAGCGCAAGGTATGCGAGTGTCAACGCTTCTCGATCATTTACCGCGAGTGCTCCGTCGAGTGCCGCCTGGCTCCTTCGCCGGGATTCCTCGATCTTCCCCTGCCTGAACGCAAACAAAGCATCACCGTACAGTGCGAGCGATCTGGCCCGTGATGGTTTCTTTTCGCCCTTGTCCAGAACTGAAGCGAGAAACGCCCGTCCGCCGTCGAGGTCTCGGGCCAATATCCAGAGACGCCAAGCATTGCAAGCGATCTCGACGGAAGCTTCCTGGTTTCCGTTCTCCAATAGAACACGTGCTGCGTTTGCGTAAGACTCTCGCTCCTTTACCGCTTGCTCGATCCACTGGGTCGCGGCCTGGCCTCTGATAATCGGGGTGCCTTGAGATGAAGGAAACGACCAGCGCATTTCGCGAGAAATTGCGAGAAGATGTCTCGCCTTTTCGTCCGTTACTTCTTGAAGCATGTTCACAACTCCTATGGTCGGTCAAAGTTATGCTTGACTATCTCAGGGCTCTTTCCCACGGAAACGTTGTCGGTATGGGACGAGAATTGTGATCGTAGGACCCCGTCGAGTTTGTCCGCCCACTTTTTCATGTATGTTCTCTCCAATCTTTGGACCATTCCCTCCTCGACGTACCGTGCAAGGCTTCTCTGCTGGAACTTCACGTGCAAGACCTCGTGGATGAGAGTGGAGATTGCCGCGCTCGCGATCTCGCCGATAAGCTTCCTCTGCCTAATTGAAAGATCGTTGAGATGAGTCGCGAACAGTGCTGTACCCTCCCTCCGAACCCTGTCTTTGCTGATCCTCAGCGGGTAGAGGCTGATCTGCGCGAGAGAATGACTATAACTTCCGTATAGTATTCTGGAGGGTTGTCGTCTCAATTGTCGGGCTGGAAAGATCATCACACGCAGGTCAATCGATCGATCTGAACGAATCCCCTCCCCGGAAACCAGATTGCTCAACAGTTCTCTGATCTCCGGGGACAGGATTAGTCTGAGGATGAAATTGGCATAACCGAGAAAGAATTGTCGCTCGTAACGCGGAAACTTGACCAGCACGAATTCGGGAGGCTTGGCGAGCCGTGCCCTGATCCGGATTTGAGATATGGAATTCATGCTCTTCTCTCTTTGTTCAATTGGTCTTCGAAGAATCTGCAGTCGACACTATTGATCATCACGGTCCTGTCGTCGATCCTCGTTTTGCGCAATGCTTCTCACTCTCTTTTCAATCTCGTCCCGGATCCTCCGGACCTCCTCAATCGGTATGCCTTTCGGATCGTCCAGGTGCCAGTCGACCAGCTTCTTCTGCATCGCGGCCAGCATTGGCTTGGGGCACGCTTCCTCGACCGAGCAGCCCATGGTCACGACTAGGCGCGCATTCTTGATCATGTCGGCCGTCAACACTTTTGGTGTTCTCTGGGACAAGTCTATTCCCCGCTCTTTCATCGCCTCGACCACCACGGGATTGACACGGCTGGAGGGAACCGTGCCGGCACTCGAAGCCTTCAATCCCCGCTTCTCAGCGAACGCTTGGGCCATCTGGCTGCGTCCTGCGTTCTCGACACAGACGAACAAGATTTCTCCCTTCAACGGCATGATACATCACTTTGAAGGAGGATTCCTCTCCCAAGCGACCGGGAGATCGCCCCTAAAAAACGCCCCAGATCCCCACCACTCCGCTACCGGACTCGAATTCATAATCAGCCCTATCGTCCATCCCCAGAGCCCTGAAATATGCAGTGAAAACGAGATTCGAAAAATCGGTTCCTGAACACGACGTAGAAAACCAGTTTTGAAAACAACCCTTGACATCGATGTCTGAAACCAGTTCCCGAAACCAGTTTTGAAACTGGTACCGAAAACGGTTGTTGAAACGGGTCTTGAATCGGTGCTAGAATCGGTCACTGAAACGGTTCTGAGATCGGTAACCGGTGATTTCTAGGGCCCCCCCGGGGGCTACTCAAGTCACGCGCCGCCTCCAATCCCCTCCCACCTCAGCCAGATCGATTCTCCCCCAAAGAGCCTAGGAGACGAAGACTTTAGAGGCAATCTAGACCATGACTAAGCTGAAAGCCAATGGGCAACGCTCCTATGAAGAAGTCCCCATTCAAGTCCAATCACCAGTCTCGAAAGGTGACCTGCGAAAAGTGCGGGGAGAACTTTGATCGTTTCTTCTATGAGAGGATTCACAAGGACGTCTGCAGTGGGAAAGGCGGCTCGGCTATTGACTTGTCAAGATTCATTCCGCGCAAAGCATAGTATCCCAGACAAGGCCCATTTTCAGCCCTGATCCCGATTCTAAGCCCGCGATTTCCAGAACCGAGATTTCCACGCTGATCCCAAGGGGAAAACACGGGCATCGCAAAACGCAAGACAAGCCGATAACACGCCCGTCTCGAAAAAACAAGCCCGGAATCCCACCCGGACAGGAAGAGCATCTCGGCAAGAAATTCCTATAACCTTTGCAGAGCCCTTGTGTGAGAGAACGGTGCTTAAGGCGGCAAGAAGATTGTGAAATCGCCTATTATCAGCCCTGATCTCGGAAATGGGAGAGAGTCACTTATTCTCCCTCTAATCGTTCAGCAAAACCTCTAGAATCGCCTAGCGATCTAAGCCTGGATGATGCCGTGAATTGCCTGTCAGCCCATTATCCCTGCCAGACAAGGAATAATTCCGCGAGGGAAGGGGGTCTTGCACAGAGCACCTCACGACGCAAGAGTGGTTTCTCCCGGAAGGCCGCATACACGATCTTCAGGTAAAATTGAAGTGGAACTGAGATAATCGAGGAGGAACATGCAAGCTACAGTCGAGCCACTCGCCAGGCTCAACAATGGCGTCATGATTCCGCGCCTCGGCCTCGGAGTATACCAGTCTCCCCCAGGCCAAGTAACCCAGAAAGCAGTAGAATACGCGCTGAAGATAGGATATCGCCACATCGACACCGCACGAATCTACAACAACGAATCCGACGTTGGCGCCGCCCTCCGCAAGAGCGGTATCAAACGCGATGACGTGTTCATAACGACCAAGCTGTGGAACAGCGACCACGGATACGAAACGGCGCTGAAGGCTTGTGACGCGAGCCTCAAGCGTCTCGGACTGAAATACCTCGATCTCTACCTGATCCACTGGCCCGTTCCAGAGATCAGGAACGAGAGCTGGCAAGCACTGGCCAAATTGTTGAAAGATGGGAAAACCCGCGCCATCGGTGTCAGCAACTACACAGTCCAGCATCTAACAGAACTGCTGGAAGACGCAGAGGTCGTCCCGATGGTGAACCAGGTGGAGTTCAGTCCGTTCCTCTACCAGAAACAACTTCTAGACTACTGCGAGAAGAACAAGATCCAACTCGAAGCTTACAGTCCACTGACACAGGGCCAGAAGCTCAACCATCCAAAAATCCAGCAGATCGCTAAGAAACACAACAAGACCCCCGCTCAAGTATTGATTCGCTGGAGCCTCCAACACAACCTGGTCACCATACCAAAATCGGTCAGGGACGAGAGGATCAAGGAGAACAGCCAAGTCTTCGACTACACCCTCACCACAGAGGACATGCGAGCACTCGACTCGTTAGACGAGAACTTTCGAAACTCTTGGGACCCGACAAACATGCCCTAAGGATCGAGGATTTCTTTCTCCGGTCTCTACCCCACTTATCCAACAGCTAATCTGTGATTCAGTATGCTCTGCGCTGAGTGTCTACGAGACCTCCAAGACGTGGCCAAAGCCGACGACTCCAACCTCTATCTCTGCGGACTCTGCCATGAAAGAGAGAGGATTCACTGGAGAATACTATTGTCATCTGACGTGGAGGAACAAGCAGTCCTCGCCAGAATACTCCGAGTGATCGAACGGGCCGACCAGTCCCGCCCGAAAGAGTACGGAAGACCCAAGCAGAGCTAGGATATTGTCTAGAACGCTTTGCCGCAGGACCCGCAGAACCTAGTCCCGGCCGCGCTTCGCGCGCCACACTTTCCGCAGACAATTCCTTGTATCTGAGGAGGCTGCTGCTGAACCATGGCTGCCACCGGCATCGTCGGCGCCATGCCCGCATAGCCTGTTGAGAAGGGTGTCTGGAACCGCGAAATATTCGATCGTATAATCCCATAGGCTTTCTCCGCATCACTATTCGGAAGATCGTTCAGACTCAGCGGGTCACCGCCAAACCTCAAAGTAATCTTCACCGTTGATCTGAGTATTCCCTTGTCAAGAATCGCGTTCGCAACATCCGTATAGTTGAAATCCGTAAAATCCTTCTTCAACCCCAGCTCATGCGGGTGACGCAGAATAATCCGCTGAGTGGTCAAGACCACAGAGTCAATATTGATCTTGGGATGATAGATCTTCTGCTGAATGAAAAGTTCAACCTGCTCGCCGGGACCGAGAACACGAACAATGTCAGAAGGAACATTCGCCAAATACTAAGACCTTCCAGCAATCCTCAATTACAATCGGCAATATCTATTTTCCAGTACCCGACCAGAAGCCCTGAGAGGATCAGGCCAGAAGACTCGCGGTGGCCTTCGTAAGCTTCCGGATCTCCTCTTCCAACGGATCCAGCTCCGTCTTCCTGTACAGGAAAGGAACACCGACTACCATACAGAACCACTCGGCCATCTCCTTCGCATCAGGAAAGACGAAAACAGTCCCGTCCATAGTCGTCACGGTCCAGCCGTTCTCCACTTGGTCAATCTTGTAAGACAGCTTTATGCTTCTAATCGTAGAAAACTTGTCCATCCTTACTCACGTTCCTCCAAAAGGTCAATCTACGAGCCAAGAAACAGCTCGACAGACCTGGTCGCGCTCGCCTCACATGAGGACTAACCTGGCCGGCAATATCAGAATGGTGTTCCCCCGACTCTCATGGTCACAGAACCCTTTTCGGGATAGAGCCGGACCCTTGGACGCGTAACGATGGACATGCAGGTTTGGCTCGATTACGCGTGTAATCGCTCGACACTGACGGGTTTCAGCTTTCCTTCCAGCCAGAGACCAGCATAGTTCTCTTCTCGCGGAACCCACTCCAATCGGATAGAGCCCAGCTTCTCGATCATTTCCCTCGCCTGGCTGCTCAGCTCCATTAGCTTCTCATCTTCGACCCGCCACTCTCCGTTGACCTGGTTTACTACGAGCTTTGAGTCCGAACGAACGAGCGCCTCACCGATGTTACCTGGATCTTTTCCGGTCGCCTTCTCCGCGATCAGCTCTAGTGTCTTGAGCAACGCGTAGTACTCTGCCTCGTTGTTAGTTCTGTCTCCGATCGGCTGCCAGTATATCCTGAATCTTCCAGGGTCGACAGCATCGGACTCCACGTAGGCAATTGCAATTTTCGCCTTTCGAGGCAGGCTGTTCTGCTCGTTTCCCTGACTTTGTCCATCGATATAGTAGACTGGCATATTCCATTCCGGCCTAGAACCACTTGGTTAGAAGGTCCAGCCGAACATCCGCATGATCCACGGCGTAATATCCGCCTCGATCAAGCCCGCGATGAAGAAGAGAGGCGCTAGCCCAACCACAACATACACGGCTAACCGGAGAGTCTTTGAGAGATACGCATCATTCTCGGGGCCGCGCCGGAACCTTGCCTTCCAAGCCGCGTACCCCAGCCTAATCCCAACCGATCCCGATAAGACGAACGAGGGAATCTCAATAATCCCGTGCGGCAAGATCGCGGCGAGAAACATTGTAACACTCGGTGACAACTGCGGAGCCAAGAGCACTCCGAGAATGAACCCGTTGAACATTATCGTTATGAAGCTTGGAGCACCGAACCCCAACCCGGAAAGCGCGGTGGCTATGGACACGAGCCAGTTGTTGAGGAAAATATCGATACCGAGAACGGGAAGTGCAGGAACAGGCAGGTTCGCAAGAAGACTATTCCCGTGCCCTGGCTGGTACCCTAAGCTCAGAAAAAAGCCTGCAACACCGTTGACGGATACGTAGTAGCCCATGCAGATTCCGAGCGCGAACGCGAGCGCGGAGAGCGCGTGAAAGGGTAGATTCCCTGGTCCTATGACAAATCTGAATCCCTCCGAGAGTCCGGTTTTGATCTTGACCCAAGCCGCCCGTGGCAATCGTCGGAATACGTCCTGCCATATTGGGCTGGAAAGCTGGAATGGCATCTCGGGAATTGAGGGTCCAGCATAGTAGTAGATCATGGTCTTAGTGAGATGAAGAATCGGCGTCAAAAGGAAGCTGAGAATCACAGTGATAAGCGACGTTAGCGGCAGTCCGATCGTTCCCGCGAAGAAGACCACGAGAAGGAGTAATCCCTGAAATATTATCCGGACAAGCGAATAGGTCAGCGTGATTCCGAGATTGTGGGACGCTACTCTGAAGCTCTGGCGAATAGCTCTCAAACCAGAGACCTGATCTACAACCACCGCAGGATACGAGTATACAGTGAATACCGATAGTATCAATGATGCAAAGAAGAGTGGCTGAAACACGCTGATCGCGGTAAGCAAAGCGATCACTCCGGCGGGACTGTTGACGCTTGCAGCGGATGCAATTATCAGCGCGTAACCTATGGCTGCTGGACCCCAAGTAATCAGATTAGAGAGAAACAAGGTCCAGGCCATCGCTCTCCATCTCCGAGAACCATTCTCCAGAACCGATTTGACTGGGACGCTGTCCTTGTTCCAAGCCTCGACGTAGATACCGTACTCTGAAGAATATACATAGCCCGCTCCGACAATAGCGATGGGAACTAGCGCTACCAGCATGACCAAGAGCACCGGTACAATCGTCAAAGAAAACGTGGGGTCTTGAAGCACCCCAAGCAACCCAGAGCTACCATAAACAACCAGAACCCTGGACAACGCGCCCGACAGAGCCCAGCTCGTCAAAAGAAGCATTACCACGAGCGTCACAATAGATTGCAGAATAACCTGCAACGCTGATCCCAGCATCGTTGGAATGATGATTGCAGGGTGTCTTCTCCAGGTCCAGAAGGATCTCTCAAAGATCCTATCGAAGAATACTCTCTTCAAACCGAGGAGAGCGTTTCTCGCCAACTCACCCAGCTCCAACATTGCTGGCCTCACCAACAGCATCAGGCAGAGACCGGAGAATATCGGATTCGAACTGAGAGTGGAAGGAGAAGTGGACCGTCGGATCTCTGATGGATAGGTCGAGCCAGACCAAGGAAAACGCGCCCACGGTCAAATAGATTAGCACTAGGCAGCCGGCAGGTCCAAGCAAGAATGCCGACAAAAGTTCGATCAACGAAACAATTGACACTAATACGCCCAAGATGTCGCGCGAGGCTACCGACGCGTGCCTGACAGAAATACCCTGCAATCCATTTCCCTTCATACTCCTGTCAACATCCTCGAGCACAAGCTCCTCCAAGCGGGCGTGTTTCGTAAAGTCTCGGGAGACGAGCCATAGCGCTGCGACAAGAAACATCCCCCCGATAACAGGGATCGAGGCAAGGAGCGCCCACATCACCGCGCTTCTTTCATGCTCTCCGCGCGATAGTTTGTAGAGGCTCTCATCAGCGGAGCTCAGGGGAAGTAGAGCTCCGTGACCTGCCGTTCCAATCCTTGAGTGAAGTTCGTCGATTGCCCTGCATAGCAGGGCTCGTGTTCTACTGAAGTGCTTATTGGCCCTGTTCATCAGCGTGTAGACAACGTAAGATGCTGCGGCCGATGCTGCCAACCCCACGATTCCAAGCACGCTAACGACAAGCGCTAGGTCGCCCGTTCGCAACCCAGCGCCCGCGCCCCACCAGGCGACCACGAAAACCGCCCACAAGAGATAGCTGGCGAGGGGCAGTAGCAAATATGACGCTGGAACAGCAACATCCGTTCTCGCGCGCATCTGAACTAATGACGAGACCCCGATCTCGGGACGAGAAGTGTCCGAGAGAGTCACACGCGCACGCCAGCCCGATCAGTTCAGGTTAGCTTGGCGGTGCAGAGGGAATTGGGGAGGGAGGCGGAGAGGTAGAGGAGAACTGTGCCATGATCGTGTCCTCCATCAGCATCTGTTGTCTGAAATGATTGTTGGGATCAGTTACTAGCACATAAACCCAGTATACTCCGAAGATGCTTCCAGTTATCAGGGTAAGTACGAAGTAGAGAGCAAAACTTCTGTCCGGTATGGGCGGGTTTCGGTAAGGGAAGTTTATCGGCACGCCTAGCGCATTAAAG
>Ga0209761_1002111_pt1 | contig 13002 bp, 11 predicted proteins | sample GraSoi013_1_40cm_4_FD_185818 | JGI IMG/M metagenome (GOLD analysis project Ga0209761, IMG submission 185818) | Grasslands soil microbial communities from the Angelo Coastal Reserve, California, USA - Sample 09_25_2013_1_40cm (SPAdes) (version 2) | ecosystem: Environmental > Terrestrial > Soil >... | reverse complement strand
GGTTCGCTTCGGCCGGGCCGACGAAGAGGCCGTGGACGCACGCCGCGATCACGCGCCGCGCACCTTGGGCCTTCAGCTCCTTCGCCGCGGTCGCAATCGTGCCGCCCGTCGAGATCACGTCGTCCACGATGCCGACGGATTTGCCTCGGACGTCGAGCGCCTTCGGCTCAATCTTCACCGTGTACGAATCAATGCGCTTCTTCACGAGGAAGTCGAACGGGACGCCCGCGACCGAGGACGCCTCCTTCGCGAGCCGGAGCGCGCCCTGGTCGGGCGCGAGGAGCACGTCGACTTTCGCGGACTTCAGGTAGCGGCCGAGCGCCGGCATGCCGCTCACTTCGCGGGTGGGGAGCGCGAACGTCTTGAGGATCTCCGGATTGGCCGGAATCGCCATCGTCAGGAGTTCGTCGCAGTCGACCGCGATATGCTTCGCGATCGTCTTCGCGGAGACCGCTTCCCCATCGAGGAATCGCTTGTCCTGGCGACCATATCCGAAGTACGGGACGACCGCGGTGAGACGCCGAGCACCCGCGTCCCGGATTGCGTCGGCGAGGAGGAACAGCTCGACGATCATCGGGTCCGGGTGCGTCGTCTGGACGAGGACGACATGCTCGCCGGTGACGGGGCCCAGCAGGCGGACGTACCTCTCGCCATCGGGGAATCCACCGAGATGCTTCTCGAACGCGACATCGACGAAACCGACCGAGAGCTCATGGGCGATTCCGCGAGCCAGGGAGGTCGACGCGGAGCCGCCGACGAACTTCATGGAGGGGACCGGGCGCGTCGTATGGGATGTGGATATATGAATAGTCCGACTTCTCGCGACCGCGATAACCGGCGGCGAGCCTTCTTATACGCACGCAAGGGCTCCATCGAAGTTGAGACTCATGGGTGTCATGAGCTGGGTCACCGCCTTGCAACGGCGCCGACGCTCGATGATTCTAATCGCTCTCATCACGACGTTCGCGGGTCTTGCCCTCGTCCTCAACCAACCGGAACGGACGTCTCTGGCCTGGGGCGGCATCCCACTCGTTGCTGGGGGCGCGGCAATGCTAGTAGGGATCGTATGGCCCGCCAGTACAAGGCTCCCTGAATCGGCTCCGTCACTAGCTAGCAGCCTGATTCGGCGAGCGACGTGGGACGGAAGACTGGTGCGCCTCTTTCCGATGCTCGGTGTGATGATCCTCGCCGCGGATCTCTTGTACAACCTCAAACTGTCAGCGTCGCCCGGTCTCCAAACGGAGGATACGATTGCGATCCTCGCAGCCGGCGTGTTCATGCTCTACGGATTCGTACCGCCGCGCTTCTCTCGGGAGCGCGACTTCGTTCTCACCTTCGTAATCGCCCTCAACGCGATCCTCGTCGTCCCTTTGCTCCTTGCCCGAGCCTGGGAGGCTAATTTCGAACGGTCAGTTGATTTCTACTCGTGGGTCGCCCTCGCGCCTGAGACCAGTGCGGTTCTCCGTCTCCTTGGCGTGGAAAATACGGTCCATCCGGTCGCGGGAGCGACGGCTCCCGGCCTAACGTTTGTGCCCCAGCATTTGGGAATTCAGGTCACCGTTATCATTACGACGGCGTGTTCGGGAATCTACTCGTTCGGAATTTTCGCCTCCGCCTTTCTCGCATTCGTCCTAACCGAATTCCGTCGGCCGACCAAGAGCACTTGGCTACTCTTGTCACTGGGACTGGTGACTTCCTATGCAGCCAACGTTCTTCGAATGGTCGTCATCGTCCTCATTGGATACTATACTGACACCCCTGGAACTGCTTTGCAGAACCTCCTTGTCGCACATTCGTACGCGGGTTGGCTAATATTCCTTGGATGGATCGCACTTTTCTGGAGCCTTCTGTTCAAGTTCGGATGGCGAAATGTTGCCTCAGAATCGAAGGAACTTTCGAAGCCAACAACGCACCCCCGTCAACCGGACTGCACGATCTGCCATACCTCGCTGACCCCTGCGTTGGCAGCGGTACGCTGCAGGTGCGGGAGTTACCTGCACTCGAGTTGCTTTTCGAGACTCGCTATGTGCCCAACATGTGGTATTCTATCCTCAGCAGGAAAGCAGACCTTGCTCGGGAATGTTTGAAAGCAGCGGTTATCCGTTGATTAGAGTCCGATTGCAGAAACGCTGTCCCTAACGCGGGCTTAAGGAAGAAGCCGGTCGTTATCGACCGGGATAACGCCACGGAAGTCGTTAAGAAAGGAATCTAGCTGTTTTGCGTGCAAGCAATCCCGAGCATTTCGCCTCGTAGACCCTAAGTCGCCCCTTCGGAAGGAAAGAGCCGCCAAGAATGTCGATACTGCAGCCAGAGGACCCGTCATCGGGAGTGAAAGCCGACCGAATGGCCGTCGGGACGGCGGCATCCCTCGGTGCAACGATTATTTCGCGGATTGCTGGAATCATGAATTCAATTATCATCGTTCGTGCGCTCGGCGTCTACGACGTAGGAGTCTTTGCGATTATCGGTCTCATAATCGCAGTCGCCTCTGTTACAGCGAGCATGGGGGTCCCACCTGCGCTCGTAAAATTCCTATCAGGGCCGAATCTTGGCGCGTTTCGCGAACCCGGGCGTTTCATTGGTGCCGGACTCGTGATTGTGGGAATCTCGACCGGTACGACTGTGGCAATTCTAGTGTTACTGGCTCCAGTTCTGTCAGTTTCAGTTTACAAGGAATCTCGGATCCCAAGCCTGATTCTCGTTTCTCTTATTAGCGTCGTCATTAGCGTGGTCGCGTCAGCCCTCTTTTCGGTATTCCAAGGTTTCGAGCGGATTCTGGAAATGAGCATCTGCGACATGGCAATCTCAGGGATCTCGATTCCTGTTACTTACGTCCTCGTCCAACGATCTGCTCTCCTCGGGGCGGTCTTGGTCAGCGTTGCGTCCGCGGGCATTGCGGTCCTCGTGAAACTACCTCTGCTCAAACGAGTGTGGCGCGAACACGGCATCAAGTTAACTTTTCCTAAAGAGCCGAAGCCGTACCGAACTGTACTCAGCTTCTCAATCCCTGCCTTTCTGTCGACGCTCATGATAACGCCGGTCCTGTGGTTCAGTAGCACGCTACTCGCCACGGGGGGGTCTTTCACGGCCCTCGGAGAGTATAGTGTCGCGAATGGGCTCGCTGGGTATCTCCTTCTGATTTCCGCGTCAGTGGGAGTCCCAATGGTTCCCGTCGTTGCTCGCCTCAATCGCGATGATCCCAGCAGGGTCTCTGACTTTCTAATCAAGACGTTCAGGATTACAGCATTCCTATCCTTGCCTCCAGCCGTCGTGCTGATTGCATTGCCTTCTCCATTTCTCCGCCTGCTCTACGGTTCACCATACGTGACAGCGTCTTCTCTGGTTCTGATTCTTGGACCCGCGATGTTCTTAGCCAGTCTTTCGAGCATTGTCGGCTATTCGATCGCCGGCGTCGGCAGAATGTGGGACGGATTTTGCCTCAATCTGGTCTGGGGGGTCGGGTTAGTTGTTCTCTCGTTAGCCCTTGTTCCCGGGTATGGGGCGACGGGCCTCGCCTTGGCCTTTCTGGGAGCGTACATGAGTCACTTCGTTGCTGTGCTATTGTACATTCGGTTTGCCTTTGCCGCTCCACTCAAGGCTGTGAGGGCCCCTGTTGGCATTGCCGCAGTAGCCCTATTGGGTTCCGCACTCGTGTATCCTCTTGAGAGACCCTGGAACCTTGCCGCCGTTTCTGTCGGTCTCGTGATTCTGACTCTTGTGGAGTACCTATCGATGTCGGCCAGAGAACTTGCGATTGTCGTTCGACCCGCGCGGAGGCTTTTCACGTGGATCGGTCGGCTTCTTTGAACTTGCGGAACCACTTCGACAGTATCGCCGACGCGTACTATCGAATTGTGGACAAAGTCTGGTACGACGTTGGCTATTATCACCAGAGGGAGGGGGAATTCCTCCGCGGGAGAGTGTGTGATCCGATAGGTTTGGCCATCGACGCCGGGTGCGGCCCCGGACGCCACCTTCTGAGCCTGGCTAGACGCGCGCACACTCTGATTGCTATCGACTTTTCTCGGCAAATGCTGAAAGAAGCGAAAGAAAGAATTCGTCAGAGTGGCCTCGGAAGAGTCGATTTTGTCCAAGCAGACGTGCGACGGCTGCCTCTCAGACAGGGGGTAGCCGATTTCGTTCTGAACTTGGAGGTTCTAGAACACTTGCCCGGCGGCCTTGCTGATGCTAGAACGACGATCGGGGAATTTGGACGAGTTCTGCGCAGGCATGGGATCCTCCTTGTCGAGGCCCCGCTCAGACGGCACAAAGGGTGGAAGCATTTCTATTCAAGAGACGCGTCCTATCAAGAGCTGACAAGAGACGAGAGATCCAGATACTATGAAAGGTACCCACTGTTGGTCGACTACCTATTCGGGGATAAGGAGGTGGATCGAATCTTAACGCATGTGGGTTTCCTCAGCGAAACGAAGCGGTTCATCGGATTCTTCCCAGCAGGGCTGATTGAACGTCACCCATGGCTGTACAAGCTGAACGAAGTCTTCGAGCGCGTGCCTATTCTGAATCGCGTTTGCCGGGAGGCGCTGTGGTATGCAAAACTCGATCGCGCCTCCCCGGAGAAAACATCCACATGACCGACCCGCGGAGCGTGGATCTGCATCGGCTACGCTCTTCGGGATTGCTCCTTCCCGCTTGGTTCGCCCCAAGTGCCGCCCTACGGGCGGCCTTCCATCGTGCCAGAGGGGTGCACATCGGCCCGAACGTGGAAATCGGTTATTTCGTTATCTTGGACAATCTCTACCCAACGGAGATAATCCTGGAGGCCAACGTGACCATCGCGGCAATGTCGACGGTGCTTGCTCACGACGAATCACGTGCCTACACCCGCACCGGAGCCGAAATCGTCAAAGAGACTAGGATTAGGGAGGGCGCCTTCATCGGAGTTCATGTGGTCATTCTTCCTGGAGTGACTGTGGGTCGTCGGGCGATTGTCGGGGCTGGCTCTGTAGTCACTGGGGACGTCCCTGATTTTGCGCGGGTTGCGGGTGTTCCAGCTCGCCCGATAACATCCAAGTCTGTGGGCGACGAGATTCCATCGATCCCGCCCAAAAACGGTTAGGCGGGCCCCATTGTGCCGGATACGTCAACCGACGTGTCCTTTATCGACCTACGGCATCGTAGAGCCGAATGAGATCGGGAATGTAGTACTCAATTACAAATTCCTCGCGGAAAGGAACCTTTCGGGGGTGGAACGAAGCAACCGTGTCCTGACCGTTCAAGGCTTGTCCACATTGATACATGCGAATAAACTCGAGCAACGGTTTGTAAGGGGAGACGAGTACGGGCAAGCCGACGGCGACATACTCAAAGATCTTGTTCGGCAGTGCAAGTTCGAGGAGGGGTGCATCATGAGGAGCCAGAATGACGAGGCCAGCGTCGTAGCGGCTTAGCTCCCGGTACAGTTCTTGATAAGGAAGTGGCTCATGCCATCGAATTCGCTTGTTCGCTCGGAGTCTTTTCACGACGCGATCGCGCTCCGGCTCAGGGATTATCGGATAAAGGTGGGTTATCACCTCTCCTTGAGAGATTTGGTTGAGCTGATCACATATGTCTCGGTGGTGGCCTGTTCCGGAATCGCGAATCACACCAGTATAAACTAAGTGGAGCCCACCCTCGGTTGCCGAAAGCTTGTCGGGGATACGATCGCGAGGGAGGAGCTTACCATAGACAGCGTTCGGGATGACAAGACTGGGGCAACTCACAGCGTACTTCGCTCGCACGTGGTCGAGCATCAACCGGCTGGTGTACACAAGTCCCGCCGCTTGTTCGTGGGCCACGCGCTCCCATCGGAGAACGTTTCGAATTACGTGGTCGAGCATCCACTTTCGAGGCCCCTTTACCAGCCGCCCCTCCCGAGTGAAAAGCGTCCTGATGTTAGTTACCTCGTATAGGGACGTCACATCGTAAACCTCGGTGACGACGGGCAGACGCCCCCATCGGATCATGCCGGCGGAGAGATGTTCAGTCACTGAGTTGCAGTGTAGAACCCGGAATCCTTCTCGAGCCAACCGCATCGAGAATCGAGCGTACGAAGCGACGCTAGGCAACTCAAGGTGTCGGAGGAGAAATTCGTATGCGCGGCCATCATAGTAGAATCTGTAAGGACGCGTCGCCGACGGGGATGCATATCGACCGAACATTGGATGGTATGCGTCCAAACGAACAAACTCAGTCACCGGCTGTCCTGCGTCAACGAGCGCACCCCGAATCTTGTAGGTGCGAGGGTCGATCTTGTCTCTCAGCATAGCGACAGTCGTCAGTCGATTACAGCCCCACCCATTCGATTGAGGAGACTCCCATTAGATTTTCGGTCTGAGTCTCCCAACAATAATTAACTCCGCCCGGTCCATCTGCGGCACCCTATGGAGAATGCTCGGCCTCGGGCAACCGTCGTTTACCTTACGAAAAATGGGGGTTCGACTTTCCTCAGAAGTCTCGAACTCGTCCGCACGCAAGAAGTGGACTTCCCCTTGGATGTGCTCGTGATAGACTCAGGATCCACAGATGGCACAATAGAGAAAGTGGAGGCGAGCGGCGTTCGCGTCGTGCAGGTCCTCCCTCAGGAGTTCAACTACGGTGGTACAAAAAACCTGGCCGCTCGGTTAGCTGCGGGCGAAATCCTTGTCTTTCTCTCACAGGACAATGTCCCCTCAGGTCGAGGGTGGCTCGCGACCCTACTCTCTTACTTCACGAACGACATCGACGTGGTTCAGGGTCCAAGCATCAGCGAACCGAATGGATACTACTGGTGGGCGAGGGGTGGATTCTTTTACACCCGAGAAACGCGGCGGTGGATTCGCGAACACGGGCTCGGTCTTTCGTGTTGCAATCTGGCTATCCGACGAGACGTAGTTCTCAGAGTTCCGTTCCGGGAAGTACCTATGAGTGAAGACAAGGTGCTTCAGAGAGACTTGATCGCAGCAGGCGCCACGATTAGGGAAGCGATTGATGCCCCAGTTTACCATACTCACTTCTATGGCGCCAGGGATCTGGCTCAGAGGCTCCAGAACGAAGGGCTGGGTTGGAGCTACGCGGGGGCAACATACACTGTGTCCGACATGCTCTTGGACATGGTTTCCCCAACTATGTGGGCACGATCGATACGCGCTGCATTGTCAGGGGATATTCGAGGCTTCCACGAACTACTTTTCCCTTTTATCCGTCCTTCTATGATCTACAAGGGCCTTCATTTCGCCACGGCCTACAAGTGGGAGCGAGAAGCCGCTATCGAAGCCCGTTCTCGGACGCGAGATTTGGGGAACAAGGGCTTTAGGTAAGTCGATTGGATTGACTCACTCGAACCGTGATGCCCGGAATCACTGCCATCGTCTGCACGTATCGCCGATCCAATTTCTTAGGAGCCTGCCTCGACTCTTTGACGAGTCAAACCGCACCGGATTTGAGTATCCTTGTTGTCGGCGTGAAGGCAGACACAGCCTCACGAGACCTCGTGATCAAAAGAGGAGTCCCCTTTGTGGCGCAAGCCGAGCCCGAAGGAATAGCTGCTGCGAGGAACCTTGGAATCGAGTCCAGTACCGATCCGATCGTCGCGTTCATTGATGATGATGCTCGCGCCCGAGCTGGTTGGGCAGAAGCACTAGTGGGTGCGTTCGAATCAGCAGACGTTGGCGGCGTTGGAGGGCCTGTTTTTGACACAAGGAAGGGGATCCAGTACGTCTTTGATTGGCGAGTCGACCCATTCGGAATTTCACATACAGTTCGGGAGCACCAGGACTGGAAAGGAATGCTTCCGACAATCAACGGATGTAACATGGCATTCTCGCGATCCGCGCTTGACAAGATCGGAGGGTTCGATCCGTACTACCGATACTACTACGACGAAACCGATCTGTGTGTACGGCTCGCCCAGCAGGGATTTTCCATTCGGTTCGAGGAATCTGCAATTGTAGACCATGACTTTGCGGAAGGACCTACTCGAAACCGATTCCTCTACAATTCTACACGAACCCGTGCCTACTTTTCATTGAAAAACTTTGGCCAGACCGTCCCGGTCTCCCGCTTGTTCGCTGGCCAAGTTCGTCTCATCCGGAATGACATCCGCGCCTATCGCCTTTTCAGGCAGAGGTACAAGGGTCTGCGGGGGGGGGCAACGGCTCTCCAAGAAGCTTGCAGCGGCAGGATCCGTGGAATTGTTGATGGGATTGGGGTATTGAGGCAGCGGCGAGCCCGCTCTAGGAGCGTTTAAACGTGTCGACCGTTGAGAAGGTGACCGTGTATGCTGCCGTCCTGGACGAAGGGGGAACTATCAAGCAGCTCCTCGACTCCCTTCTCGGCCAGACCAGGCCGCCGGACGAGGTACTAATCGTCGACGGAGGCTCAACAGACGGAACCGTCGAGATCGTCAAGCGTGTCTCTGAACGACACCCGTCAGTCCGACTCTTGCTTGCACCAGGAACGAACATTGCGGAGGCTCGGAATATAGGCTTTGAAAATGCCGCTCACGACCTGATCGCGTCCATCGATGGCGGTTGCATTGCACGCCCCGTTTGGCTGGCAAACCTAGTGGCGGCATTGAAAGAGGACGTCGATGTAGTTGCGGGAGTCTACGTAGCTGATTCCGAAACGACGTGGGACCGTGTGATTGAACACTTTTACTACCCTGACCCCACCGGAATCCCTCAAGATTGGGTGAACCCATGGGCTAGTTCAATCCTTGTCAGGCGGAAGGTCTGGGAGGCAGTGGGTCCGATCCCAGCGAATCTCTATCGATCCGAAGACAAATGGTTCAACCTGGAGGCGCGGCAGCACGGATTTCACTTTGCTGTTGCGCGAAATGCGGTCGTGCAATGGAAGCCCCGTCAAACCCTCTGGGAGGTTTTCTGGAACGCTTTCGTTTGGACCAAGTCCGACTTGGAGAACGGAGTCAATTTGTCGTTCGAGAGAGAGCGGGCTGTTCGAATATCTCTGCGGTTGACTGGCAAGATCTTGGCCGTCGCATTGTGGATGGGCGGCTTCATTGTCTCTCCGTTCGCTGGGTTGATGACCTTGCCGCTGCTGGGCGCTGTTCTCGGGAAGTTCGCGCACTCCATGAAAGGACCGCGCCACTTCGTTCTCTTCAATGTTGTGGATTACACAATCATGCTCGCGTCCGCATCGGGCTTGGTCGCTGGAGAGTTGGCACGACTTCGAAAGGGAAGAGTCCCCCAGAAAGGTCGTATGGCGGCCGGCTGAGCGGAAGCTGCACCGAACGAAAGGAGCAAGTCGTGTTCTGAAAGTGGAATCTGACGATCGAGCGATTACTCTGCGGTGACTAGCCCACAGGCACGGAATAGCGCCTCCATCGCGGGTGGAATTGTCTTGTTCCAATCGTACCGTTGTGCGGCTCGTCTTGCGTTCCTCGAAAGGCTTTCCAACTTCGTGGGGTCCTCCAGGAGCCCAACGAGTCCATCCGCGAACGACGCTGCATCGTGTGCGATAATCCCGGCATCGGTCTCGCGAAGGAGGTCATCGACACTGCCGCCTGGAAAGCCCAGATACGCAACCGGAAGCCCCATCGCAAAGTATTCGAAAACCTTAGTGCCCACCAAAACTCTGCTCGATTCTTCGGGGTACAGCGAATACACGCCGACGCGGGCTTCCGACATCAACTCCAGGAGTTCATCGTGGCGAAGCTGTCCCCGGAACTCCACGTTTTTGTTGAGCCCGAGTTGGCTAGCCTTTGATCGCGTCGAAGTCACATAGGAATTCTCGCGACAGTCAGTAAAGGCGAGTCGTGTCAGCGGCCTCCGGGTGCAGATGCGTTCGAACGCCTCGAGGAGACGAAGCGTATCATAATAGGCGCGGGGCGAACCAGCGTGGATCAACTCAATCCCCGTCCTTCGGGATTTTTCGGCCGGCGCCGGAAATCGATCGGAGTCGAAACCGTTATACAAAATCATCGTTCGTTGATGCTCCATTCCATGGCGCCGAACCAGTTCGTCACGCATCTTGGGGAGAACCACAAACGCGAAGTCAACATGGTTGACTACGAATCGTTCGAGCATGAGTTTTGGCATCCGCCATGGACTTCCGCGGGCGAACACCTCGTCCTGGAGGTAGACATCTTGAATGTCCATAGCAAACTTTGCGCCCGTTGCTCGGGCGATAAGAAGCGCTTGGATCGGGAGAGTATACGAGGGTTGACTCGCGATGATAACATCAGGCCTCAATTTCTTGACGCGAAGCGCCAAGAGAAGGAGAACAATCGGGAACACAAGAATCGCGAGTGCTGGCGGCAGCCGTTGGCGAAGGGACTCGTACGTTATGTCTCGCAGAATCGTCTCGCGGGATTCCGAAGGAGCAGGAGGGATCCCGGAACGAACGGGTGCAATCACGCTGACTTCGTGACCTGTTCTTCGAAGGGACTTCGCAAAAGCGACTCCGCGGGCGGCTAGAGCGCGACCGAGCTCTTCCGGAGGGTAGTATTGCCAGAATAGAAGAATCTTCATCGATTTCTCCCGAATCCTGTTGGCTTGGTTACGATAAGTTCACCCCGAACTCGGCCGAGACCGACGTCAAACTGGCTGGAGAAAAGAAGTTGGCAGCTCGCTCTAACAAAGCGCCCAATTCCTTCGTGTTCTCCTTACATATCGCCAACAGCCAGCGCGGAAGATCCTTCGACGCCCCTCCGAGATCGACGCACTCCCAAGGGTGGATGAGGAAAGTTACCGGATCTCCTCTGGATTCGCGAAGTGCTCTCAAGGTGTGATCAACCCCTTTCAAATTCAAGTAGCCTGCACCGATTGGATCGCCCGCGTTCATGGGATTGGAGGTCACCGGGATCTCGAGGATTGCTCCATTCCCCGGGTTCGTATGATCGGCTGAGTCCGGCCGATAAGGATTGACCGGCGCCCCTCGATGATCCACAAGCGGCCAAATTCCATACTTCTTTACGCAGCGGTTCGGGAGGACGGATGAATCAACAAGAAAACCGTACTTGGCCAGAAGAGCTAGGGAGCGCCCATTTAGTGCGAAGTTCGCCTCCCTGTACGCAAGCGGGGAACGGCCCGTGACTGATTCGAGCGCACGCTTGCCTCGAATGATTCGATCCTCGAGGATTTTTCCTCTCAAGTCGCTTGCGAGGACCGGGTCGATGTGCTCACCGTGGCAAGCCAGACTGGAACCCAATCTCGCCGCTTGATCGAGTATCGACGGGTAACGCGAAGCTACTGGTGCCTCGACAAACAGATCGGGGATGAAGTCCGTGCTCTTCACTAGTTCTAGCAATGCCGGCATCGCTTGCTCGACGCCCAGGAACGAGTCCGTGAGATATTTCGGGATATCTCTCTCCAGGTCGATGCTGACAAGTAGCCTCCTCTTGCTCACGCATCTACCCCGTACAAGCCAAGAAAGGTCCTTGCTGCTTTGGTCCAGTCGAATTTGGCCTCTGCCTTTCGCCGAGCGGCATCTCCCAATCGACTGGCGAGCACCGGATCTGAAAGAACCAAGGAGAGTGCACTGGCAAGTGAGTCGGCGTCCGGATCCACGAGAAGGCCCTCGGACCTGTCGGTTATTGCCTCGCGCATGAAATCCGCACGAAATCCAACAATGGCACAGCCGAGACGCATCGCTTCCAGGACCGCCAAACCCATCCCCTCCTGGAGTGAGGCGTGGCAATACACATCGCAACCCGCGTACACGAAGCCTGGGTTCGGTATCTCGCCGAGAAAGAGCACTCTACCCGACACACCCAGTCTGTCTGCGTACGCTCTCATGTCGTGAAGAAGAGACCCTCCACCTGCGACGGCTACACCCGTTTCCGCAAGCGAAGGTTTGGAAAGCGCTTTAAGTAGGAGCCCTAGGCCCTGAGCTTTCTCCCGCCAATGGAGCTGCCCGACATATCCAATAAACTTGTTGCACTTTCTCTGGAGAAACTCATCTCGCAACCGATCCCGAGCTTCTGAATCAACGGTCCGAATTTCAGAACCCGGATACACAACCCTTACCTTGCCCACCGGGATACTGAGACGAGTCGAATCTCTCAAGTGCCGACTCGGAAAAGTCACAAAGTCGCAGTTCGCCATCAATCCTCGGAGAATTCTGTTCCTTACTCTTCCTGTAGTCGTCCAGCGGGTGTGGAAACTGAAGACAACCTTGGACTCGGTTTCGCGAGCGACGATAGCCGCGCGTGCGGCGTACCAGTGCCCGTGAGCGTGAATCGCGTCGGGCTCGAACTTCCGAATGGCTTCGCTGGCTCTATGCGAGAAAGTCCTGGCATCGCCCCCAAGGATTTGAACTCCTGCGTTTGAGGTTCCTTGTCGGGAGAGAACCAGGACGTCGGCTCCCAGCCTTGTCAGTTCGGTAGAAAGACTTCGCACAAACGTCGTAATCCCTCCGAGCACGGGCTCTGAAAACGGGGTCACCATGACGATACGGGAGCGCTCCACCCACCTCACCCCAGGAAGAGTATTGACTCCTCAGAGTCTTGATAGATCAAGTACCTCGATTCATGGGCCGTTTGTAGAAGTGGTGAGGGGTAGTAATTGGCGTAGGCGGTGTACTGGCCTTCGAGCCACCGCGATTCCAGAGCGTATCGCACATCGTAGTGTGCATACTCCTGCGGAACATTGTCGACTGTCGCCAGGAGGAAAAACGCCCAATCGGCCTCTGCCTGGATTCCGGGCAGCTCGAATGGCGAATCCGAGTCAATCGTGAGTTGACCAGGCGGGACGAGGCGGATCCGTTTCGAGATGTCCGTTCGGTTGACGAAACCGAACATGAGCAATTCCGGACTCTGGAAGGCTGTAGTGGCCCCTCCTACCGGGAGGAACGGGACACCCGAGACGGCGTAAACCCGGCTTCCGATTAGCCCTTCGTTGGCGATAACGGAACCATCCGCGTTGACTCTGACGTACAAAGCCATCGAGTACGTTCCATCCGACATGTGGGAAGTCGTGTGGACATTGTAGCTTGAGATCGCCGCGGAGGAACCAAGCACCAGGGAGAGTACGAGAACTAACCCAACCGCACGCAACCGATTCG
>Ga0209761_1002107_pt1 | contig 13021 bp, 15 predicted proteins | sample GraSoi013_1_40cm_4_FD_185818 | JGI IMG/M metagenome (GOLD analysis project Ga0209761, IMG submission 185818) | Grasslands soil microbial communities from the Angelo Coastal Reserve, California, USA - Sample 09_25_2013_1_40cm (SPAdes) (version 2) | ecosystem: Environmental > Terrestrial > Soil >... | reverse complement strand
CGGCTCCGCTGCAACAGCAGCCGCCGGTGGCTGCTGCTTCATAGGCGGGATAGGCAGATCGGCGGGACGGCGGGAGGGAACTTACCCTCCTGCCTTTCCAGCCCCTCCTGCCCGTCCTGCCCGTCCTGCCCTCGGATGGCAGTTCCTGTAAACCTCCAACAACTGCGCGGTATTCACGTGCGTATAGCGCTGCGTGGTGCTGAGACGCGCATGGCCAAGCAACTCCTGGATCACTCGAAGATCCGCCCCTCGCTGTAGGAGATGCGTCGCGAAGGAATGCCGCAGCGCGTGCGGGCTGATTCCCAATCGCGTGCTCGTCGCCGCCACGTATCGCCGCACCAGCCGATCGATGCTGCGCACGGTCAACCGCCCGCCACGATAGTTCACGAACAACGGGCTTTCTGGGTGGGACGGGCTGGATGGGCGGGACAGGCCGGATGGGCGCTGTCTTTTCCCATCCCGCCTATCCTGCCTTTCCTGCCCGGCTACGATCAGATTGCGGTCCTTCAAATACTCGCGAATCGCCGAGGCCGTGCTCGTGTTGAACGGCACGATGCGTTCCTTTCCCCCCTTGCCGAGAACACGCACCATCTTCGCGCTGAGATTCACATCGTCCGAATCGAGACCAGCCAGCTCGCTCAACCGCAGTCCTGACGCATAGAACAGCTCCAGAATCGCGCGGTCGCGGCGGCTGAGCGGCGTATCGCCGGCGGGTGCCGCGAGCAGCGCGTCCATCTCCCCCTCCGACAGATGCGCCGGCATCCGGATGTCGCGCTTCGGCGTGGCGACGAGCGCGCCGGGGTCGTCGTCGATCGCGCCCTCGCGGCGGAGGTATCGCAGAAAGGTGCGAACGGCGGCGAGCTTCCGCGCCGCCGTCGCGCGCGACTGACCCTGACGATGGACCTCGGCGAGAAAGGCGCGGAGCGCGACACGGTCCAGGCGAGAGGGATCGAGCTCGCTGCGCCTGATGCCCGCACCTGCGGCGGCGTGATCGAGAAACTGGGACAGGTCGCTTTCGTACGCGCGCACCGTATGCGCGGAGGCGTTGCGATTAAGCGCGAGAAACTTCAGAAACGCTTTGAGATGCGCGTGCATGGAGCCAGGTCTGCAAGTCAGCGAGCGCGCGTTCCGACAAGGCGAGCTTTCGCGCCATCTTGCTACGCGGCGCTCGCGGCAGCGGCGCCATGATACCGAAGGTGATGTTCGACGGCTCGTAGTGCGCAGGATCGGCGTGCGACACGTAATACGCGAGAGCGCCAATTGCCGTCGTGCGCGGTGGCGTCGCCGGCGCCTCGCCTTTCACGAGCGCTGCCGCGTTCAAGCCGGCGATCAATCCAGATGCGGCCGACTCGACGTAGCCTTCGACGCCGGACATCTGGCCGGCGAAGAACACCGTGGGGCGGACGCGGACCTGCCACGTTTCGGCGAGCACCGTGGGACCATTCACGTAGGTATTGCGGTGCACCATCCCGAAACGGACAAACTCCGCCTGCTCGAGTCCCGGGATGAGCCGCAGTACACGCGCCTGATCGCCCCACTTGATCTGCGTCTGGAAGCCGACGAGGCTGAAGTGATCGCCGGCCAGGTTGTCCTGCCGGAGCTGCACGGCCGCGTACGGCTCGCGGCCCGTTCGCGGATCGGTGAGACCGACCGGTTTCATCGGTCCGAACCGCAGCGTGTCGCGGCCGCGATGCGCCATCACCTCGATCGGCAGGCACCCTTCGAAAAACCGCTCCTTGTCGAAGTCGTGCACGGTCGCCGATTCGGCCGTGACGAGCGCGTCGTAGAAACGATCGTACTCTTCGCGCGTCAGCGGGCAGTTCAAGTAGTCGCCTTCGCCATCGTCGACGCCGCACGCGGGTTGGTCCGCCTGCCTGCCCCGAGGTTCGCCGACGGGAAGGCGGACGCCACCGGTGTCGGTGGCGTCCGGCTTGAGCCGGACCGGGCGAATGCTGCGATTCCACCGCGACGCGCGGAAGACTTTCGACCGATCGATCGTCTCCGCGAGGACAATCGGGCTGATCGCGTCGTAGAAATACAAATGGTCGCTGCCGACCAGTTGCGCGATGTCAGAGGACAGCGCGTCCGACGTCAGTGGTCCGGTGGCAACGATGACCGGCGCGCGGTCACTGGACTCTGGAATCGCGGTCATCTCCTCGCGGACGATCGTGATGAGCGGGTGATCGTTCAACGCGGTGGTGATGGTTTCCGCGAACCGCTCGCGATCGACGGCCAGCGCCGCGCCCGCGGGCACCCGGCTCGCCTCGGCCGCGCGCATCACGAGCGAGCCGAGCCGCCGCATCTCTTCCTTCAGCAGCCCCACAGCGTTGTCGAGTTTGTCGCCGCGGAAGGAATTCGAGCACACGAGCTCGGCGAGGCGATCGGTTTTGTGAACGGCGGTCGGCCGCACCGGCCGCATCTCGTACAGCGTGACCGGCACACCCTGCGACGCGGCCTGCCACGCGGCCTCACATCCGGCGAGACCGCCGCCAATGACACGGATCATCTTTTACTTTGCGCTGGGGCCCCACCCCCAGCGCCTGTCGCGCCTCGCTCGTTCGCTCGGCGCTCTGCTTGTGGCGACTGTCCGCTCAGTGCGTACCTCAGGCGGGTGTCTCGACGAGTTCCTCGCTGCGAACGTAATCGCAGTCGTCGTCGTTGCAGAGGATCTGCCGGCCGTGTTTCTTCGTCGTCTTCTCGATCAGGTACGGCGCGCCGCACTTCGGGCATTTTTCGTTGACCGGCCGGTTCCAGAGGACGAAGTCGCAGTCCGGATAGTTCGAGCAGCCGAAGAAGATCTTGCCGCGGCGCGACTTGCGCTCGACGATCTCGCCGCCCTTGTCGCCGTCCTTCGGACAGATGACACCGGTCGTCTTGTGCTTGACGTACTTGCACTCGGGATAGCTCGTGCACGCGGTGAACTCGCCGAACCGTCCCTGCTTGATCACCAGATTGGAGCCGCAGCGCGGACACTTCTCGTCGAGAATCTGATCGGGTTTCGCCGCTTTCAACCCGCCGTGCTTGGTCGCGATCAGCTTTCTCGTCGTCTTGCACTCGGGATAGCCGGTGCACGCGAGGAACTGGCCGAAGCGGCCGCGCTTGACCGCCATCGGCTTGCCGCAGTTCTCGCACGGCTCGATCTCTTCGTCACCCGACTCGGATTCGGGCTGCTGCTCCTCCACCTCGCGCGTGTTCGTGCAGTCCGGATACGCGCTGCACGCGATGAAGGGCCCGAACTTGCCGACGCGCTTCAGCATCGGCGATCCGCATTTGTCGCAGGCCTCGCCGATGTCGATCCCTTTCTTGAGATCGTCCATTTCCTTGCCGGCTTTCGAGAGGTCCTTCTTGAACTTCTTGTAGAAGTCGCCCAGGGTCTTCACGTAATCGGTCTTGCCCTGCTCGATCTTGTCGAGATCGTCCTCGAGCGATCGCGTGTACTCGACGTCGATGATGTCGTCGAAGCTCTTCGTCAGCAGGTCGCTGATGATGACGCCGAGCGCGGTTGGCTTGAACCGGCCTTCGATCTTGTTCACGTAGTCGCGATCCTGCAGCACGCTGATGATCGACGCGTACGTGCTCGGGCGGCCGATGCCGTTCTCTTCCAGTTCCTTGACCAGTGTGGCCTCGGAGAATCGCGGCGGCGGCTGCGTGAACTTCTGCTCGGGACGCAGCGCCTTCAACTCGAGCCGATCGCCTTCGGCCAGCTGCGGCAGGACGCCCGAGACGCCGTCTTCGTCTTCCCCCTCGCGCTCGAGCGGAGACTCTCGCGGTCGGGTGTCCTCGCCTTCCCTTGGCTCACGCTGGCCAGGCGTGAGGCCGTAGGTCGCCATCCAGCCGGCGAACTTCGGCACGGTGCCCTTGACACGGAACACGTAGTCGCCGGCCGCGATGTCGACCGTTGTTTCATCGAACGTCGCGGGATTCATCTGCGACGCGACGAAGCGATTCCAGATCAACCGGTAAAGGGAGTACTGATCCGACGTGAGAAACGACTTCACCGTCTCGGGATCGTGCTGCAACGACGTCGGCCGGATCGCCTCGTGCGCGTCCTGCGCGTCCGATTTCGACTTGTAGTAGGTCGCCTTCTCCGGCAGATACTCGTCGCCGAACGTCGTCTTGATGTGATCGCGGACCGCGACGAGCGCTTCGTCCGCCACGCGCACCGAGTCGGTGCGCATGTAGGTGATGAGACCGCCGGTCAGCTCGGGGATCTCGATCCCGCCCTCGTACAGCTGCTGCGCGATCATCATCGTCTTTTTGACCGGGAAGCGCGCCGTCTGCTGGAGCTTGCTCGTGATGAACGGCGCCGGCGCATGACGCTTGCGCTCCTTGGTGACCACCGACGTCACGGTCCACGACACGCGCTCGAGATCGGCGAGGATGGCCTTCGACTGCTCCTCGTTGGCGACCGTCACGGCATCGCCGCTCTTCTTGAACAGCTTCGCTTCGAACTCCGGTGGCTGCGCGCCGGCGAGCCGCGCGAAGACGTGCCAGTACTCTTCGGGCACGAACCGCTCGATCTCGCGCTCGCGATCGCACACCAGCTTCAAGGCGACCGACTGGACGCGGCCGGCGCTGAGACCGCGGCGCACCTTGTCCCAGAGCAGCGGACTGAGCTTGTAGCCGACGAGTCGATCGAGCACGCGGCGTGCGCGCTGCGCGTCGACCATCTTCTCGTCGATGACGCCCGGCTGCTTGATCGCGGCCTGAATCGCCTTCTTCGTGATCTCGTTGAACGTCAGGCGGTGAATCTTGCGCTTGCGTCCGCCGAGCTCCTGCGCCAGATGCCAGCCGATCGCTTCGCCTTCGCGATCGGGGTCGGTCGCCACGTAGATGTCCGACGCGTCCTTCGCCGCATCCTTCAGCTCTTTGATCACCTTCTTGCGCGTGGCGATCGATTCGTACTCCTCGGCGAAGTCGTTCTCGACGTCCACACCCAGTTTGCTCTTCGGCAGGTCGCGGATGTGACCCATCGACGCGATGACCTTGTAGTCGCGTCCGAGGTATCTGTTGATGGTCTTCGCCTTGGCGGGTGACTCGACCACCACGAGTGCTTTTGCCATTGAGTCCTTAGCCTTCACCGAGGTCCGTATTTCCACCGTAGCACGAACTGTCAACCCGGACGAATCGGCCGCCGCCCACACGCGCCACCGATCCCTGCAATTCCAGCTCGAATAGTCGAGGCAACAACCGCGACGGACTGAGCCCCGATCGCTCGGCCAGCGCGTCGAGATCACTCGGCTCGCCCGGCGTCAGGCAGGCAAGAATCGGGTCCACCGGCGGCGCGGCCGAGCGTGTTCCGGGCGGCCGGGCTGGCGCGCACATCTGCAGCTCTTCCAGAATATCGTCCGCGGACTCCACAATCTTTGCACCGTCGCGTAACAGGGCATGGGCACCGCGGTTACGGCCGCTCAGGACGTTGCCTGGGACGGCCAGCACGTCGCGGCCCTGCTCGAGCGCGCAGCGCGCCGTAATGAGCGAACCGCTCTTTTCGCCGGCCTCGATCACGACCACCGCGCGCGACAGTCCGCTGATGATCCGATTCCGCAGCGGAAAGAACCACTGCTGCGGCGGTGTGCCCGGCACGAGCTCGCTGATGACGGCGCCCTCCTTCTCGATCTCACGCGCGAGCGGCGCGTGTTCGGGCGGATACAACACGTCGACGCCCGAGCCGAGGACCGCCACGGTCGCGCCGCCAGTCAGCGCGCCACGATGCGCCGCGGAATCGACGCCGCGCGCGAGCCCGCTGACAATCACGACGCCACGCGCGGCAAGATCGGCGGCGAGCCGCTCGGCAACGGCGAGCGCGTACGGCGTTCCCGCACGCGATCCGACGATAGCCACCGCGTGCGCGCTCAGCGCGTCGACAACGCCGCGCACCCAGAGCACCGGAGGCGGATCGACGATCGTCGTGAGTGCCGCGGGATATCGCGCATCGCTCCACGGCACCGCAGCGATTCCGTGCTCCTCCGCACGGCGAATCGCCGCCACCGCGCGGGTCTGGAGCGTCGCCGCTTTGTCGGGCTGATCGCGCCAATGCTCGATGAGCAGGCGTTGGAGTGCCGCGCCGGCTGTATCGCCCGCGCGCAGGTGTTCAGCGGCGTGCAGCCAAGACCACGACGGAAGGAGCGATAACGCGACGAGATTCTGCAGATCGGTCATGACCACGCCACCTCACGCCACGCGGCCAGACCAAAAGCGAGGGAGGTCGTAGCCGCCGCGCCAATGTCGCGCGGAGCCCGACCTCCCGTCCTGTATTATAGCGGCGCGTGGACAGCGCTGACCGGAATTCGTAAATCCGTGCCCCAACGATCGACTGAAAGTGGCGTGTTTTCCAAACTTCACCGTGGCACATGGCTTGCTCGCTTCAGCCAGGATTGAAGCGCCAAATGCCTTGCAACCGCGCAAGGCGGGTGGCATAGTGAGCCAGAATCCCATGAACGCACGCGTCGCGACCCTCGTTGCCGTTGCCGCCCTTGCGTCGGCTTCCCCGTCGTTCGCCGACGCGAGACGCGACGCGAAAGCCCAAGTGGAATTCGGCATCAACGTCGCGCAGCGCAGCCTCTGGCGCGAAGCGATCTACCGCTGGGAAAAAGCGGTGGAAATCGACCCGACCTACGCCGCCGCGTTCAACGATCTCGCGATTGCCTACGAGCACGAGGGCCAACTCGAAAAGGCGCGCAAGGCGTACGAGAAGGCGCTCGAACTCGACCCGAACAACTCTCAGGTGCGACAGAACTACGAGCTCTTCAAGGAAATCAATGACCGCACGGGTTCGGGAAAAGACAAGCCGTAGATTCGCGCTCGCGGCCGTCGGCGCGCTCGCCGCGCTCTTCGTGATCGCGTGCGGCACCGACTACTACGAGATTCCGATCGAAACGCCGATTCAGCCGAAGCTGGATGTCTCGGCGTTCCAGCGCGTCCTGGTGGCCGGCTTCGTCGCCGGCGGCAGCGAGGATGTCGACGCCAACCAGGAAACCGTTCGCCTCCTGCGCAGTCAGCTTCGCACCAAGTCGTCGATGAAGGTGATCGACGCCGACGTGCTGCCGCTCATCGATATCGCCCAGGACCAGAACAAGATCGCGAGCAGCGGCAGCGACCTCGGTGGTCCGAACGGCAACGGCGGACAGGATCACACGGCAGCTGGGGCTCAAACGATGGCGCTGCCGCAGAAGATCAAGGACGAAAAAGATCTCGAGCCCTACGAGCGTCTGTTCGCAAACACCGCCTACTGGAAGAAGATCGGCGAGGAATATCAGAATCCGCTCATCGTGACTGGCACGGTGCTCTTCACGCCGCATTCGCGCTCGGGCTTCGTGCAGCGCGACACCGAGGTCTACGACGGCTTTGGCCGCCGCCGCGTCGTCCCGATGCGCACGTACATGGAGCGCCGCGGTTTCATCCTGCGTCCGAAGTTCGTGTTCATCGACGGCCGTACTGGCGCGACGATGTACTCGGAGAGCTATCGCGAAGAAATTCTCTACAACGCGCAGACGAACACGCCAGCGTTGTCCTCGTATTTCGAGCTCATGGACCGGCTCGTGCCGAACTTCCTGAGCGCGCTCAGCAGCCAGAAGATCAAGGGCACGCGCGTCCTTTTGAAGTAGTGTCCGGCTCCAGCCGGACCTTCTGGCAGACACGCCAAACCTTTACACCTGAACGACTTCGGTGGTACACTGGCGACTTTGCACAGGTGCCGAATATGTACGCCATCATCCAGAACCGCGGCCGTCAAACCAAGGTGACCCCGGGCGGCTTCGTCACCATTGACGGGACCGCCGGCGAACCGGGTGACCAGCTGACGATCGAGCAGGTGCTGCTCGTCGAAAAGGACGGCGGGGAGATTCTCGCGGGCGCGCCCTTCGTCGCGAATGCGAAAGTCGTCGCGATCGTGGACGGCGAGAGTCGCGGGCCGAAGATCCGCGTGTTCAAGAAAAAGCGCCGCAAGGGCATGCGCCGGACCAAAGGGCACCGCGCGGTCTACACGCGCGTGCGCATCACCGAGATTGTGGTGTAAGCCATGGCACATAAAAAAGGACAGGGCAGCTCACGAAACGGCCGCGATTCGAACTCGCAGCGGCTCGGCGTCAAAGCTCACGATGGCAACGTCGTGACCGGCGGAACGATCATCGTTCGCCAGCGCGGACGCCGGTTCCGCGCGGGACTCAATGCGGGGCTCGGTAAAGACGACACGATCTTCGCGAAGATTGCCGGCCGCGTGAAGTTCGAGAACCACGGCGCGCACGGGCGAGTCATCAGCATTCAGCCAGTCGAATAATTGGTGAGTTGGTGAATTGGTGCGTTGGTGAATTAATTCGCCAAGTCGCCAACGCACCAACTCGCCAATTTTATGTTTGTTGACGAAGTAGACATTCACGTCGAAGCGGGCCACGGTGGACGTGGCTGTCTCGCGTTCCGCCGCGAGAAGTTCGTGCCGCGCGGCGGACCGAGCGGCGGCGACGGCGGTCACGGCGGCTCGGTGTACGTCGTCGCCAGCGCGCACACCAACACCCTCATCAACTACCGGTTCCATCCCGAGTTCTCGGCCGAGCGCGGCGGACACGGCGAAGGCTCGAATCGTACCGGACACACCGCGATCGATCTCGAGCTCGCCGTCCCCATCGGCACGCTCGTGTACGAAAAAACGGGTGACGCGAATCAGCCGTACCGATTGCTCGCCGATCTCACCGAAGAGGGCCAGCGCGTCCTCGTCGCGCACGGCGGACGCGGAGGTCTGGGGAACGCTCGGTTCGCCTCGTCGACCAATCGCGCGCCCAGGAAGGTGCAGCCGGGCGAGGCTGGCGAGGTCAAGGATCTTCGACTCGAACTGAAACTGCTCGCCGACGTGGGGCTGGTGGGCTTTCCGAACGCGGGCAAGTCGACACTCATTTCGCGCGTGTCGGCGGCGCGTCCGAAGATCGCGGATTATCCGTTCACGACGCTGACGCCGAACCTCGGCGTCGTCCGCCTGAGCGACGATCGCAGCTTCGTGGTCGCCGACGTGCCGGGCCTGATCGAAGGCGCGCACCGCGGGCTCGGCCTCGGCCATCAGTTTCTGCGTCATCTCGAACGCACGAAGGTGCTGGTGCACCTCGTCGACGTTTCAGGCGCGAGCGGACGCGATCCCGCGGCGGATCTCGACACGGTGCGCCGCGAGCTCGAGCTGTTTCAGCCGACGCTCGCCGCGAAGCCGCAGCTGGTCGCCGCGAACAAGATCGATGCTGTAGACGACGTGGCGCGCGTCGAGGCCTTGGCGCGGCGAGCATCAGAATTGAAGTTGCCGTTCTTCCGCGTCTCCGCCGCGTCTGGCGCCGGCCTCCCGGAATTGCTCGAAGCGATGTGGCATCGACTGGCCGCGGCGCGGCAATCGGCGGCATGAGGGCGCGGCGCATCGGCATTCTCGGCGGCACCTTCGATCCAATCCATTGCGGCCACATCGACGCCGCGCGCGCAGCCGAAGAGGCGCTTGGCCTGACGCGACTGTTCCTGATCACCTCGAATGTGCCGCCACACCGCGCCGCGCCCGTCGCGTCGAGCTATCACCGCTTCGCGATGGTGGCGCTCGTCGTGTCCAATCGACCCACGTGGTTCGCGTCGGACATCGAGCTGCGATCCGCGGCGCCGTCGTATACGTCGACGACGTTGCAGCGTTTCCATGGCGAGGGCTACGCGCCCGCCGAGTTGTTCTTTCTGATCGGGGCGGATGCGTTTGCAGAGATCGAGACCTGGCGTGATTACCCGCAGATACTCGACTTGGCGCAGTTCGCCGTGGTGTCGCGACCCGGGCTCCCGGTCGCCGAGCTGCGCCATCGCCTGCCTTCACTCGCGGATCGGATCATTTCGATCGATGCGCCGACAGCGGACGTGTCAGCGACGGATGTCCGCCAGCGGATCGCGGCCGGCGAATCGATCGCCGGGCTCGTGCCGCCCGCGGTACGACAACACATCGAGCGGCACGGACTCTACACGACAATGTCAGGCAGGTTGCATGGCGAAGACTGAGAAGCGTCCCAAACCCCATCGACTTCCGGCGCAGATCGATCGGGCGGTCCACGCGGCTGAAGACAAGAAAGCGATCGACCTCACGCTCCTGGACCTGCGCAAGGCCGCGGGCTTCACCGATTACTTTCTGATCTGCTCGGGCACCAATCCGCGCCAGATTCGCGCGATTGCCGACTCGGTGATGGAAGCGCTGGCGGCAGAAGGCGCCACGCCGGCGCACGTCGAAGGCTACGATCGCTCGGAGTGGGTGCTGCTCGATTACTTCGATTTCATCGTGCACGTCTTCGCGCCGGAGACGCGGATGTTCTATGGGCTGGAGCGTTTGTGGGGCAACGCCGAGCGCGTTGAGGTGACGGCCGCTCGCTAGTGGCGTCTCTCCTCGGACTTACTGCCGGGCCGCTCCGTGGTCGCGGCCCGAAAATCGCGGTCGAAGGCTCGTTGTGACTAGTACTGATTCAGCGGAAACGGTCCACTAGCAACATGACCGCGCAGCGGTTCATCGCGCACAGTCGCGTGATGCGCGCCCTGGTCGATCAGGTGCGGCGCTTCGCGCGCGCGAACGCCAACGTCCTCATCGCCGGCGAAACCGGGACCGGCAAGAATGCGGTTGCGCGCGAGCTCCACACGCACAGCCCACGTGCCAAGCGCCCCTTCGTCACGATCGATTGCGCCAGTCTCTCCGCGGCGCTCATCGATTCCGAGCTCTTCGGCCACGAGCGCGGTGCCTTCACCGACGCCGTGACGGCACGGCCCGGCCGCTTCGAGGTGGCGGGCGACGGCACCGTCTACCTCGATGCCGTCGGCGAGCTCCCGATCGAAGCCCAGGGCAAGCTGCTCCGCATCGTCGATGACAAGCGCATCGAACGGCTCGGCGGTCAGACGACGTTCACCGTCGGCGCGCGGATCATCGCCTCGGCGGGAGCCGGCATCGAGGACGCCGTGCGCAACGGCTCGTTTCGCCACGATCTCTATCACCGTGCTGCCGATTCTCGTGCCCGCGCTGCGCGCCCATCCCGATGACGTGCTGCCGCTCGCGCGATACTTCGTCCGGCGCGCCGCCGCGGCCGTGGGACAACCGCCGCCGACGTTGACCGCCGACGTGATCGCGGCGCTGCGCGACTACGCGTGGCCCGGCAACATTCGTGAGCTGCGGCACACGATCGAGCGCGCGTTCCAGGCGGCCGGGGGCGGGGCCATCACGCTGGATCACGTGCCGATGGAAATCCTCGACGCGCCCGCGCTCGACCCCGACGGCGCACTCGCCCGCCGCCCAACGCTCGACGAATTGGAACGCCGCTACATCGCGGCGACGTTGCGGCACGTGCGCGGCAATCAGACCGAGGCCGCGAAGATCCTCGGCATCAGCCGCAAGGCGCTGTGGGAAAAACGGAAGCGCTATGGACTGGACTGATCGACTGACGACCGGCGACGGGCGGTTATGGACGGCGGTCGATGCCGTGCTGTCGGTCGTGTTGGCGCCGTCGTGTGCCGCGTGCGACGAGCTGCTCGATCATCCGACGCGGGGCGCCGTCTGCGAACAGTGCTGGCAATCGATTCGCCCGCTCACGCCGCCCCTCTGCGACCGCTGCGGCGATCCGCTGCCGACGTGGCGGTCGATCAGCATCCCGCTCGCGCTGTGCCCTCGATGCCGCCGCGCAAGACGACTCGTCGATCGCGCGCGTGCCATCGGTCCCTACGACGGCACGCTGCGCGCGATCGTCCATGCGTTGAAGTACGAGGGACGGCGATCGCTGGCGCGGCCCCTCGGCGCGCTCATGCGCCATCGAGGCGCCGACATGCTGGACGGCGCCGCCTGCGTCGTCCCTGTCCCGCTGCACCCGTCGCGGCGCCGCGAGCGCGGGTTCAACCAGGCGGTCGATCTCGCGGGTCACCTCGGGGTGCCAGTGGTGACCGTGCTGCGCCGGATTCGCGCCACGTCGACGCAGACCGGGTTGCCGGCCGCACAGCGTCACCGGAACGTGCGCGATGCGTTCGCGCTGGCGAGCGCCGGAAACACACTCGCGGGTGCGACGGTGGTGCTGGTGGACGATGTGAGTACGACCGGGGCGACGCTCGAAGCGTGCGCGCGCGTGTTGAAGCAGGCTGGCGTCGTGGAGGTTCGCGCGCTTACGGCAGCCCGAGTCGTGAGCCCGCCACGGTGAAGACCTCGGCAGCAATCGCATCCTTCGACTGTTCGCCGTCGATCACGACCCATTGATTCGCGGCCGCCTGGCGATGGTAGCTGTCGCGCACGCGCGCCTGCATCGCAAGGTCCCGCTCGTAGCGATCGCGATCGACCGCCTTGCGTTGCAGCGCGGTTTCGGGCGCGATGTCCAGCAGGATCGTGAGCGACGCCGGCGGCAAGAAGCGCTGCATGTCGGCGAGCCATCCGGGCTCGAGTCCCTGCGCCTCGCCGTACGCGATGCTCGACGCCGTGTACCGATCGCAGACCAGAATCAGTCCGCCGTCCAGCCATCGCTGCAGGTCCGCTTTGCGCTCGTAGCGGTTCGCCACGTACAGCAGTTGCATCACGTCGGGTCCGTACTCGCGCTCGCCCTGCAGCGCGCGCGCGATTTCTTCGCCGATCGACGTGGCGTAGTCGGGAAACGAGACGAGCCTCGACTTGCGGCCGCTCTGCTTCAAGCGGTCGCGCAGCAGCTCCGCCTGTGTCTGCTTGCCGCTTTGATCGAGCCCCTCGAACGCGATCAACATCCCGGACATTACGATTCCAGCGACAACTGCTCGTCGACCGTCTGCCGGCGACGGATGACGCGCCAGCTCCCGTGATCGACGAGCACTTCGGGCGGCAGCGGCCGGCGATTGTAGTTCGAGGCCATAACGGCGCCGTACGCACCGGCGTCGCGAATGGCGACGAGGTCGCCGACCTCGAGCTCCGGCAGCCGTCGATCGCGTCCGACGACATCGGAGCTTTCGCAGACCGGACCGACGATCTCGTAGAGACGTTCGTGGGCGGCCCGTGCGGTCACCGGCTCGATGCGGTGATACGCGTTGTAGAGGG
>Ga0209761_1002104_pt1 | contig 13031 bp, 14 predicted proteins | sample GraSoi013_1_40cm_4_FD_185818 | JGI IMG/M metagenome (GOLD analysis project Ga0209761, IMG submission 185818) | Grasslands soil microbial communities from the Angelo Coastal Reserve, California, USA - Sample 09_25_2013_1_40cm (SPAdes) (version 2) | ecosystem: Environmental > Terrestrial > Soil >... | reverse complement strand
AACCGATACTCGTGGCGATTTGCGGCCTATTGCAGCCACGTTAAACAAGTCGCTAAAACGCCAGCCCGTTTGGCGACTGCCTGGCCGAACGGGCCTTGCTTTTACGGATGACGGATGACGGAACACGAATGACGATCACCCTCCGCGATCTCCTCGACGACGGCAAAGTCCACGTTTTGGATGGTGCCATGGGGACGATGCTGTACTCCAAGGGCTTCTTCCTGAACGTCTGCTACGACGAGCTCAACCTGAAGCAGCCGAAGCTCGTCCAGGAAGTGCACGAGGCCTACGTCCGGGCCGGCGCGGAGATTCTCGAGACCAACACCTTCGGCGCGAACCCCGTGAAGCTGGGCAGCTACGGGCTCGCCGACGACACGGAGAAGATCAACCAGGCCGCAGCCGAGCTGGCCCGTCGCGCCGCTGCGGGGCGGGCGAGCGTCGCCGGCGCGATCGGACCGCTGGGCGTCCGCATCGAGCCGTTCGGCGCGACCTCGCGCGAGGAGGCGTTCGCGCACTTTCAGCGCCAGGCGCGGGGCCTCGTCGCCGGCGGGGTCGACGGGTTCATCCTGGAGACGTTTTCCGACGTGGACGAGATCCACGAGGCGCTGCGCGCCGTGCGGAGCGTGTCGGATCTCCCCGTGATCGCCCAGATGACGATCGGCGACGACGGGCTGACGCACTACGGCACGGGCCCCGAGACGTTCGCCAAGCAGCTCGCGGCGTGGGGCGCCGACGCGGTCGGCGTGAACTGCTCCGTCGGCCCCGCCGGCGTGCTCGAAGCGGTGGAGAAGCTGGTGAAGGCGACCGATCGCCCGATCTCCGCGGTCCCGAACGCCGGCCTCCCCAAGGACGTCGGCGACCGGAAGATCTACCTTGCGTCCCCCGAGTACATGGCGAGCTACGCACGCCGCATGATCGAGGCGGGCGCGCGCCTCGTGGGCGGCTGCTGCGGGACCACGCCCGAGCACATCAAGAAGATCCGCGACTACGTCGCGAGCGTCGTGCCGCGCCACCAGCCTGCGGTGGTGTCGCGCGAGACGATCACGGCGCCCGCCGGCGTGGAGGAGGTGCCACTGTCCGCACGCTCGTGCTGGGGCGCGAAGCTGGCGAGGGGTGAGCTCGTGACGAGCGTCGAGATCGTCCCGCCCAGAGGCGTGGACCCGACGCCGATGCTCGAGCAGTGCCGGGCGCTCAAGGCGGCGGGCGTGGACGCGGTGAATGTCCCCGACGGGCCGCGCGCCCAGAGCCGCATGGGCGTGCTCCCGTCCGCGATCCTGATTCAGCGGGAAGTGGGGATCGAAACCGTCATCCACTACTGCTGCCGGGACCGCAACCTCCTCGGGATGCTGTCGGACATCCTCGGCGCGCATGCGGCGGGGCTGCGCAACATCCTGATCATCACCGGCGATCCACCGAAGATGGGCCCCTACCCCGAGGCCACCGCGGTCTTCGACATCGACTCGATCGGCCTCACGAACCTGGTGTATCGCCTGAACCACGGGCTCGATCCGGGGAACAACCCGATCGGGGCACCGACCCAGTGGGCCATCGGCGTCGGCGTGAACCCCGGCGCGGTGGACCTGGACCGCGAGCTGTCGCGCTTCGCCTGGAAGGTGGATGCGGGAGCGGAGTTCGCGGTGACACAGCCGGTGTTCGATCCCAAGCAGCTCGAGGCGTTCCTCACACGCGTCGGGCAGTTCAAGATCCCGATCGTGGCGGGGATCTGGCCGCTCCTCTCGCTGCGTAACGCCGAGTTCCTGGCCAATGAGGTACCCGGCGTTTCGGTGCCCGAGTCGGTGCTCACGCGGATGCGCCAGGCGCAGGACACGGGCAAGGAAGCGGCGCTCGCCGAAGGCGTGAAGATCGCGCGGGAGATGTTTCAGCAGGTGAAGGGCACGGTGCAGGGGGTGCAGGTGAGCGCGCCGTTCGGGAAGGTCGAGGTGGCGTTGGAGGTATTCGGGTAGCCCATGTTCGTCGGCCACTATGGCGTGAGCTTCGCCGCGAAGCGCGGCGACCGGAGCATCCCGCTGTGGACGCTGTTCCTCGCGGTCCAGCTGCTCGACGTGTTTTGGAGCGTCTTCGTCGTCGCGGGGCTCGAGAAGGTCCGGATCGCTCCCGGGATCACCGCGTCCAATCCGTTCGACCTCTACTACATGCCCTACACCCACAGCCTCGTCGCCGCGCTGCTGTGGTCGCTCGCCGCGTACGTCGCCTATCGGGCGATCCGCGCCTTCGGGGCGTCGCACGACGCGGCAGCGATCGTGGCCGTCGCGGTGTTCTCCCACTGGGTGCTCGACTTCGTGGTGCACCGTCCCGACCTGCCGCTCTACGACAACGCCGCCAAGGTCGGTCTCGGTCTCTGGAACTACCCTGCCCCGGCGTTCCTGCTCGAGGTCGCGGCCTTGTTCGGCGGCATGTTCCTGTATCTGCGGTCCACCACGGCGACGACCCGCCTGGGCCGGTACGGCATCCCGGTGTTCGGCGTCGTGATGCTCGCCGTCCAGGCGGTCGTGTTCTTTGGCCCGCCCCCGTCGAGCGATCGAGCGGCCGCGGTCATGGCGCTCGGCTCGTACATTCTGTTCGCCGCGGTCGCCGGCTGGCTGGAGCGCCGGCGAGCCTGACGTCGGCTCGCCCGAAGCCCGCTTCCTTGTGTCGGGCCGTCCACGCGTTCATACTCCATCCTTCATACATACGGGAGGCAGAGGCATGCGGACACTGCTTTGCGCCGCCATTGTCTTGGCTGCGTGCGCGCCGGGCGATAAGTCGCGCACGTCGGCCGCTGGGCCGGCGCAGAAGTATGCCGGGACGTGGGAGGGGCGGTCGTACCGGAGCGCGTCGGACACCGGGACGCCGTGGCGCATCGTGACCGCCGTCGTGCAGGATGGGTCGCTGCGCGGGACGATGACGTACACCTCGGTCACCGCGCCCCCAGTACCGATCCGCGCGCGGGACGTGAGCGACAGCGCCGTCGTCAACGAGCTCGGCCCGTACCACAGCGTCGTGGCGAACGCCGACGTGGTGACGACCGCTACGGGCAGGCTGCGGGGTGACTCGCTCAACGGCACGTTTGAGATGCGGCCGGCGGCCGGCGGGAACGTGATCATGAACGGCAACTTCCGCTCGAAGCGCGTCACGCCTTAATTGGGGGCTGTTCACCCCCAGGAGGGCACCATGCGGGCTGCGGGTATTGCCGCTCTGGCCGTCTTCGGCGCTGCGTGCGGCGGAGCGCAGGGCGCCTCCGATCGACCGCGAATTGTCGCGGCCGACTCCGCGTTCCGTGCTGACTCGGCCACCCTGGCCGCCATCGTGCAGCGGGACGCCGCGGAGCGGCGTCGCATCGCAGGCACGCAGACGAGCGGTGGCTTCGCACCCTACACCGGCGGCGGGCCGGCGGCGCCCGCCGCGTTCTCCAGCACCGACCCGCCACCTCCCGCAGCACCCGCGCTCGACGCCGCGGGCGTTCGCGCCGTCAACACGTACGAAGCCGCCCATTACCTGCAGGCCAAGAAGGGGCGGGTGACCCTCGCCATCCTGTACGGCACGCGGTGCCCGCGATCCCGGGGGATGTTCCCGGGCTTCGTAGCGCTCGCTCGCGCCTACGAGGGGCAGCCGTTCGACGTCGCCGCATTCTCCACGGACGACGACGAGGACAAAGACGGCATTCCGAGTTTCCTCGCGCGATACGAGGCGCCCTTCGATCCCCTGTATATCAAGCCGTGGCAGCCCGGGGAGTTGAGCGGAGCGCTCAGTCCGCTCGGCTTCCACCTCACGAGAGGTCCGTGGGACAGGCCGTACGTGGCAGTGCTCGATCCACAGGGGAACGTGGTCGCTCAGTGGGATGGCGCGACCAATCTCGCGGCGATCGACGCCGCGATCCAATCCCAGCTCACGCGATAACCGACCCCGTTCCTTCCTCCGGCCTCGAGCGGCGCGCGCGGGACGCCCGCGCCGAGGAGCTGCCGCTCGTGGGCGGCGGCGAGCACGACTGGAACTACCTCCTCGGGGCCCTCGGACTTCTGAACCAGGACCGGCTCATCGGCGGCGCCGTACGGTTGGCCGGCGTGCTGGTGTACGCGTGGTCCTGCCTGCGAGGATGGACCTACGCTGGCGAGCGAGCCGAGCCAACGTAGCTTAGCGCCGACCCCAAGGAGCGCTCATGCCGACCGCCAACATCAACATCCTCGCCGTCCTCGTCGCCGCGGTCCTGACCTTCGTCCTCGGCGCCGTCTGGTATTCCCCCGTCCTGTTCGCCAAGCAGTGGCTGGCGGCGCAGGGACACACTCCGGAGAAGCTGGAGGAGATGAAGCGGAAGGGAGTGACCCGGGCCTACGCCGTCTCGGTGCTATGCTATTTCGTGACGGCCTACGTGATGGCGCTGCTCGCCTCGTACACGAATTCCACCACCCTGGCGCAAGGGCTGTGGCTCGGGTTCCTCTCGTGGCTCGGGTTCGCCGCCACCGTCGGCCTCACCGCGAACATGTTCTCGGACAAGCCGATCGCCGCCTGGGTGCTCGACGCGGGCTATCAACTCTCGTATCTCGTGCTCATGGGCGTGCTGCTCTCGGTGTGGCGCTGAGCGGGTGCGCTCCACCTCCACACCCAACCACTCCCGTACCGCGCTCGTCGCCGGCGCGTCGGGGCTCGTCGGCAGTCACGTGCTGCGTCGGCTGCTCGAGGATCCGGTGTACGGGCGCGTGACGGTCCTCGCCCGTCGCGAGCTGCCCCTCGCACACAAGAAGCTGGAGCAGCGGGTCGTGAGCTTCGATCGCCTGGCGCAGATCGCCGATTTCCCGCGGGTGCACGACGTCTTCTGCTGCCTCGGCACGACCCTGAAGCAAGCGGGCTCGCCGGACGCGTTCCGTAAGGTTGACTGCACCTACGTCGTGGAGCTCGCCCGGGTCGCCGTCCGGCACCGCGCCTCTCAGTTCCTCGTGGTAACGGCCGTCGGCTCCGATCCCCGGTCGCGGATCCTCTACAGCCGAGTAAAGGGGGAAGCGGAGGAAGCGGTACGCCGGCTGCAATTCGAGAGCATCCAGATCTTCCGGCCGTCGCTGCTGGTTGGTGCGCGGGTCGAGAGCCGGCCCGCCGAGCGCGTGGCCGGGCTGCTCAGCCCGCTCGTGGCCTGGGCCTTCGTGGGGCCGCTGGCCCGGTACCGACCGATCAAGGCCGAGGCGGTGGCGCGCGCCATGGTGCGGGTCGCCCGTGAGGCGCCGCGTGGTACGCATGTCTTCGAATCGCACGAGATCAGGCGGCTCGGCGCACGGCCGTGAGATTCCCTCACCCCCTCACGCTGTTATGCGGCTGCGTGCTGCTCGCCGCCGCGGCGAGTCACCTGCTTCCGCCCGGTCAGTACGACCGCCGGGACGATCCCGCTACCGGCCGCCGGGTCGTGGTCGCGGGCACCTATCACGCCGTCGCGGCGCGCCCCGTGGGGCCGTTCCAGACGCTCGTCGCCATCCCGCGCGGGATGGCCGACGCGGCCACCGTGATTTTCTTCGTGTTCCTGATCGGCGGCGCGTTCACCGTGGTCGACGAGACCGGGGCCTTGCGGCAGGGCGTGGACTGGCTGGTGCGACGCTTCGGACACTCCGAGGCGCTCGTCGTTCCCGCGGTCTCGCTCGCGTTCGCGCTCGGCGGGGTGCTCGACAACATGAAGGAAGAGATCATCGCACTCGTGCCGGTGATGCTTCTGCTGGCGCGGCGCCTGGGCTACCGGCCGGTGGTCGCCGTCGCCATGAGCCTCGGAGCGGCCGCCGTGGGCGCCGCCTTCAGTCCGATCAACCCATTCCAGGTAGGAATCGCGCAGCAGCTGGCGCAGTTGCCGTTACTCTCGGCGTCGCTGTTTCGGATCGCCTTCCTGGCGGCCGCCGTCGGCGTCTGGATCTGGGGCACGGTGCGGTACGCCGCCCGCACCCGGATCGCGCCGGCCACGGAGCCGGGCCCTACCGCGGGCACGCTGGACGGCCGTCGCGGCGCGGTCCTCACCCTGGTGCTCGTCGCGTTCGCCGCACTCGTGGTCGGGGTGCTCCGGTTCGGCTGGGGGTTCAACGAGATGGCGGCGTTGTTCTTTGCGATGGGTGTGGTCGCCGGGCTCGTGGGCGGGCTGGGCGTCGCCGGCACGGCGGACGCGCTCGTCGCCGGATTCCGGTCGATGGCCTATGCGGCGCTGCTCATCGGCTTCGCGCGGGCGATCTTCGTCACCCTCGAGGAAGGGCGCATCGTGGACACGATCGTGCACGGGCTGTTCACACCGGTCGCCCAGCTGCCGCTCGCGCTCGCCGCGCTCGGGATGATGATCGTGCACGGCCTGGTGCACGTACCGGTGCCGAGCCCCAGCGGTCACGCCGTGCTCACGCTGCCGATCCTCGTGCCCCTCGCGGACCTGGTCGGGCTGTCGCGCCAGGTCACGGTGCTCGCGTACCAATACGGAGGCGGGCTGTGCGAGCTGTTCACGCCCACGAACGGGGCGCTCATGGCAATTCTCGCCGCCGGGCAGGTCCGCTACGAAGACTGGCTCCGGTTCGCCCTGCCGCTGCTCCTGACCCTGCTGGCGCTGGGAGCCGGCGCGATCGGACTGGGCGTGGCGATCGGTCTCCAGTAGGTTAGGAACCCCTTCCCTATCCGACCCGGAGACCGTCATGCCTCGACGCCACCCGATTCGCTTTCTGCCGATCGCGCTGCTCGTTCCCGTCGCGCTCACCGCCCAGACGCCGGCGCGCCGGCACGTGGACGTGCCGGCGGTCGCGCCCCGCGCCGCGGACGTGGCCACGGTGGATGGGATGGTCAAGGCGTACTACGACGTGATCACCGGTCCCGCCGGCGAGCCGCGGCAGTGGTCGCGCGACCGCTCGCTCTACATCCCCGACCTCCGGTTCGTGGCCACGGGAGTCGGAACGCACGGCCCCTACGCCCGCGTGATGGATCACCAGGCGTTCGTCGAAGGTTCCGACTCCGCGATGGTGCACGACGGGTTCTTCGAGCGGGAAGTCCACCGCGTCACCCGGTCGTACGGGAACATCGTGCAGGTGTTCAGCACGTACGAGGAGCGGCGCACGGCGGACGGGCCGGTCGAAGGGCGCGGCATCAACGCGCTGCAGCTCTTCTGGGACGGGAAGCGGTGGTGGGTCGCGTCGGCGATCTGGTTCGACGAGGACCCGGGGCACCCGATCCCGAAGGAATTCCTGCCGTAATTGTGAGCACCGACCGGCGCCTCGCGCTGCTGCTCGACGTCTTCGATCAGGCGTTCGATCGCAGAGCCTGGCACGGCACCGCCTTGTGGGGCGCGATCCGGGGACTCTCGCCGCGCGAGGCGTTGTGGCGGCCGGGGCGCCGGGGGGGACGCCACAACATCTGGGAGATCGTGCTGCACACGGCCTACTGGAAGTACATCGTGCGCCGCCGGCTGACGCGCGATCCCGGACTGGTGTTTCCGCGCACCGGGAGCAACTGGCCGGCGCTCCCCGCGAAGCCCGACGCGGCCGCGTGGCGGCGTGACGTCGCTCTGCTCAAGCAGCAGCACCGGCTGCTCCGGGCGGTCATCGCCCGCTTCCCGGTGGCACGGCTGAACGCCAGGGGATGGCGGTCCACCTGGACGAACGCGCAGCACGTGTACGGCATCGCCTCGCATGATCTGTATCACGCCGGGCAGATACAACTGCTGAAGGCTCTCTATCGCCACTCATGAGGTAGACAACGGACGACGGGTGACTCTCTCCGAGCTCGCTTTCCTCTTTCTGAAGCTCGGCGCGACCGCCTTCGGTGGACCGGCTGCGCACATCGCGATGATGGAGGACGAGGTCGTGCGCCGCCGGCGCTGGCTCACGCACGACGAGTTCCTCGATCTCGTCGGCGCGACCAACTTGATCCCCGGACCGAATTCCACCGAATTGGCGATTCATGTCGGCTACCGCCGCGCGGGGTGGGCGGGCCTGCTCGTCGCGGGCGCATGCTTCATCGTGCCGGCGATGATGATCGTGCTCGCGCTCGCGTGGGCCTACGTGCGGTTCGGCCGGCTGCCCCAAGCAGCGGGGCTCTTGTATGGCGTGAAGCCGGTTGTGATCGCCGTGGTCGTGCAGGCCCTCGTCGGCCTGGCGCGAGCCGCGGTGAAGTCCCGTGTCCTGGGGGTGGCTGGGGTCGCGGCGGTGGCGGCGACCGCGGCCGGCGTCCACGAGCTCGTCGTCCTGTTCGGTGTGGGCCTGGGCGCTGCGCTCGTCGGCTGGGCGTCTGGCCGCAGGCGCGGTCGGCCATCGCCCCTGTGCCTCGTGCCGCTGGGCAGCGCCCTTACCGTGACGGGGGCGGGGGCAGGGGCGGGGGCGGCCGCAGGCACGGCCTTCGGACTGGGGCCGCTGTTTCTTTTCTTTCTCAAGGTGGGCTCCGTGTTGTTCGGGAGCGGTTACGTGCTCCTGGCCTTCCTGCGCGCCGACCTCGTGACGCGATGGGGCTGGCTCACCGAGGGACAGCTAATCGACGCCGTCGCGGTCGGTCAGGTGACGCCCGGACCGCTGTTCACGACCGCGACGTTCATCGGATACATCCTCGGCGGCCTGCCCGGCGGGCTGGTCGCGACGCTCGGGATCTTTCTGCCGGCGTTTGTGTTCGTGGCGGCGAGCGGGCCGCTCGTGCCACGACTGCGACGCTCTCCGGTGGCAGGCGCGTTCCTCGACGGCGTCAACGTCGCGTCGCTCGCCCTCATGGCCGTGGTCACCTGGCAGCTCGGCCGGGCCGCGCTCGTCGACTTCTCGACCGTGGCGCTCGCACTCATCAGCGGGTTCGTGCTGATTCGGTTTCGGGTGAACTCGACGTGGCTCGTGCTCGGCGGAGCGGCGCTGGGTGTGCTCACTCGCCTCTGAGCTTCTCGATCTCCCGCCGTTCCTTTTTTGTGGGCCGGCCCTTCCCCTCGTACCGGAGCGACGGCGCCACCCGGAGCTGCTCGGCGAGATGCTCGCGCAGCCGCTTCCCCTCGGCGTCCTCCACGTAGAGCGCCGCCGCCGCCGCCGGAGGGCCGCGGTGCTCCGACAGGTTACGCACCACCACGCGGTACTCGAACGGGCCACGGCGGATCCGCAGCCGGTCGCCCACGGCGAGCAGCTTCGCGCGCTTCGCCCGCGCGCCGCCCACTTCGACCTTGCCGCCACCGATGGCCGCGGCCGCGAGCGCGCGGGTTTTAAAGAAGCGCGCAGCCCACAGCCACCGATCGAGCCGCACGCGTGACCCGTCCGACATGGCGCCTCCCCTCCCGGCAGGGTATGGTCCACGAGCGACGCCGGGTATGCGTATAATGGGAACCCCGGCCCTGCCCAAACCCTTTTTCGTGCAGAGTTCAATGCTCGCTCGGTTCGCGACTCGTCCGCCAGGCGTCACGGCCCGCAGGGTCGCGGCCTCTCAGACGTTGCGGACTGTAACCGTTGGCGTCGCGGCGGCGGCGGTGCTGCTCGGCTGCGGGACGCCAGGCGTGCGCGGCGTCGCGGGCACGGCACCCGCCCCGAACGTGCTCTGGACGCCCCCTCGCCAGCCGGCCGCCACACATGCCGCGCCGCCGCCGGAGCTGCCGCCGGACCTCGCCGGCCGGATCGCGCAGCTCAAGCTGACGGACGTCATCGACATCGCGCTGCGGAACAACACGGCCACGAGCGCCGCCTGGGCGGACGCGCGGGCTGCGGCCGCCACGTATGGTGCGGCCAAGGGGCAATACTATCCCACCATCGCGCTCAACGGCACGGCGACCGCGATCCGCCGCACGGTACCGGCAGCGGGGCAGCAGGCGGTGAAGCAGCAGTTCTACGGACCGGCGCTCAACCTCTCGTGGCTGCTGCTCGATTTTGGGGGCCGCTCGGGGGCGATCGGGGCGGCGCGCGCGGCGCTCCTCGCCGCCGACTGGACGCACAACGCGACCTTGCAGAGCGTCGTGCTATCGGTGGAGCAGGCGTATTTCCTGTACCTGGGCACGAAGGCGCTGCTCGACGCGCAGCAAACGACGCTCGCGGAGGCGCAGACGAACCTCGGGGCCGCGGAGCAACGGCATCGGGTGGGCCTCGCCACCATCGCCGACGTGCTGCAGGCGAGGACCGCGTTGTCGCAGGCCCGCCTGGCGCTCGAGTCGACGCAGGGCGAGCTCCAGACCACACGGGGCGCGCTGGCGCTGTCCATGGGCCTGCCGGCCAATATCCCCTATGACCTCGAGGTCCTGCCCGACACCACGCTCCCGCTCGGCATCATCGAGGGCGTAGACACGCTGATTGCGCGGGCGCTGCGCGAGCGACCCGATCTCGCGACCCAGCGAGCGTTGGTCGAACAGGCCCGTGCCCGGGTCAGCGTGGTCCGCTCGCAGGCGCTACCGTCGCTCGCGCTCGGCGGCAACGCCGGTGAGACGTTTTTTATCAACCCCCCGGCGGGCAGCGCCACATCGGGCAACAGCTACACCGCGACCCTGACGCTGGCGATCCCGCTGTTCTCCGGGTGGTCGCAGATTTACAACGTGAAGGCGGCATCCGCCGCCGCCGAAGCGGCCGCCCGGCGCGCGCAGGGATTCGAGCAACAGGTGGTCTACCAGGTGTTCAACGCCTTCTACGGGCTCCGCACCGCCACGCAGCAGGTTCGGACCAGCCGGGACCTGCTCGCCAGTGCCACGGAATCCGAGCAGGTGGCGCTGGGGCGCTATAAGGCGGGGGCCGGGAGCCTGCTCGACCTGCTCACCGCGCAGGCGGCCCTCGCCTCCGCCCGGGCGCAGGCGATCCAGGCGCGGCTCTCCTGGAATACGGCCCTCGCTCAGCTGGCGCACGACGTGGGGATCCTCGAGCTCGACGGATCGAGCCCACTCCAAATGCAAGCCGACACGACCGGAACGCCCAAATAAATGAAGCTCACCACCGCCGTCGCGGCGCTCTCGCTGATTCTCGCCTTCGGCTGTTCGAAAAAGGGCGGCGGTGGCTCATCCCGCGTGCCGGTCACGGTCGCCCGCGCCGAGCAGCGCTCCGTGCCCTATGAGCTGTTCGGGACGGGCACGGTCGAGCCGCGCCAGACCGCGTCGGTCCAGGCGCAAGTGACGGGGATCCTGACGCGCGTCGCGTTCCACGAGGGCGACGACGTCGCGGCCGGACAGCTGCTGTTCCAGATCGACCCGCGCCCGTTCCAGGCCATGCTCGAGCAGGCCCAAGCGATGCTCGCCCGCGACCAGGCGCAGGCGCAGAATGCCTTGGCCGATGCGGCGCGTTACGCGGAGCTGGTGAAGCAGGACTACGTGACGAAGTCGGATTACGAAGCCAAACGGGCCGCCGCCGAGGCGCTCCAGGCCGCCGTCCGCGCGGACTCCGCCGCGGTCGCCAACGCACAGCTCAACCTCGAGTGGGCGGCGATCCGCGCGCCGATCGCGGGACGGACGGGCCGGCTGCTGGTGCGGGAAGGCAACCTGGTGCGGTCGAACGCCACGGACCCGCTGGTCGTGATCAACCAGATCCGGCCGATCCTGGTGCGCTTCGCCGTGCCGCAGAGACAGCTCGGCGACATCCAGCGCTACCGCCAGAACCGGCTGCCGGTGTTCGTGAGCCCGTCGCAGGCCGACACGGTGTTCAGCGAAGGCGTGCTGACGTTCGTGGACAACAGCGTGGACACGAGCACCGGTACCGTGCTGCTCAAGGGGGAATTCCCGAACCGGGACAACGCCCTGTGGCCGGGCGAGTTCCTGAGCGTGCGGCTGCAGTTGTACATCGACGACAGCGCGCTGGTCGTGCCGTCGCAGGCGGTGATGACCGGCCAGCAGGGGACGTATGTGTTCGTGCTGAACCAGGACGGCACCGCGCGCTCGCAGCCGGTCACGGTCGACCGCCCGGCGGGTGCCTACACGGTGATCGCCCAGGGCGTGCGGCCGGGAGACGAAGTCGTGACCGACGGCCAGGTCCGGCTGGTGAGCGGTGCGCCCGTCGAGGTGAAGGGCTCGGCCGACCCGGCGCGCGCCATGGAGGGGGATAAATGAACATCTCCGGGCTGTTCATCAGGCGGCCGGTCATGACGACGCTCGTCATGCTGGGCATCCTGATGTTCGGGCTGATGGCGTACCGGCTGCTGCCGGTGAGCAATCTTCCGAACGTCGATTTCCCCACCATCCAGGTGAATGCCAGCCTCCCGGGCGCGAGTCCCGAGACCATGGCGTCCGCCGTAGCGACGCCGCTCGAAAAGCAGTTCTCGACGATCGCGGGCGTGGACCAGATGACCTCCTCGTCCAGCCTCGGCAGCACCAACATCACGCTCCAGTTCACCCTGGACCGCAGCATCGACGCCGCCGCACAGGACGTCCAGGCGGCGATCTCCAAGACCCTGCGTCAGCTCCCCACCGGGATCGTGCCGCCCTCCTACCAGAAGGTGAACCCGGCCGACCAGCCGATCATCTACTACGCGATGAGCTCGAGCACGCTGTCGCTCCCGGAGTTGGACGAGTACGCCGAGACGTTCATCGCGCAGCGCCTGTCCACGGTGTCGGGCGTCGCGCAGGTCAACGTGTACGGCGCCGCCAAGTACGCCGTGCGGATCCAGCTCGACCCCAAGGCGCTGGCGACGCGCGCCATCGGGATCGACGAGGTCGCGGACGGCGTCGCCGCCGGTAACGTCAACCTGCCGACCGGCATCTTGTGGGGCCCGCACCGGGCCTACACGGTGCAGGCGAACGGCCAGCTCCAGAGCGCGGCGGAGTTCGGGCCGCTCATTGTGACCTACCGCAACGGCGCGCCCGTGCGCCTGCAGGACCTGGGGCGCGTGCTGGACGACGTGCAGGACAACAAGAGCGCCGCGTGGTTCAACGGCAGCCGCGCCATCGTGCTCGCCATTCAGCGGCAGCCGGGCGCCAACACCGTGGAGGTCGCTGGCCGGGTGCGGACGGTCATGGCGAGCCTCAAGCAGCTGCTCCCCGCGTCCGTGGACTTGCAGCTCCGCTCCGACCGCTCGGAGTCGATTCGCGCCTCGCTCACCGACGTGCAGTTCACGCTGTTCTTGACGTTGGCGCTCGTCGTCCTGGTCATCTTCCTGTTTCTCCGCAACCTCTC
>Ga0209761_1002103_pt1 | contig 13031 bp, 11 predicted proteins | sample GraSoi013_1_40cm_4_FD_185818 | JGI IMG/M metagenome (GOLD analysis project Ga0209761, IMG submission 185818) | Grasslands soil microbial communities from the Angelo Coastal Reserve, California, USA - Sample 09_25_2013_1_40cm (SPAdes) (version 2) | ecosystem: Environmental > Terrestrial > Soil >... | reverse complement strand
GAGCCACGCGCGCCCCGCCTCGCGCCTGCGCAGCGTGAATCCGGCGCGCGCCAGCAGCCGCCCGTAATCGGCCACGTCGCGCCCCTCGATGTATCTCGCGAAGAAGTCGTGCGCGAACGCGCGATCGCCGCTGACCGCCGCCAATGTTTCTTCGGCATCGCCAATGGTGTACGGCCGATCGACGTAGCCCTCGCGGCTGCCCCCAGGCTTGCCGTACGTCTGCCACATCGCGCGCATGAAGTCGTCGAGCGACACGCGGCCGTCGGTGCGGTCGCGCAGCGTGAGATCGAGCGCGGCGGCAATCGCGCCGCCGAACGTGTAGTAAGAAATGAACGTGTTCGACCAGTTCGTGCGATCGATCGCCCGCCCGCCGTCGATGAACGGCGCCATGCGGCTCATGTCGGCCGCCGAGTGCACGGCGCGTCCCGGGTTGTTGACGACCGCGTCAATCAGGCGCTCGAGCGTACGGGCCGTGGACGACACATCGGCGAGGCCGGCGCGCTGCAACACGAGCGGACCGTAGTACTGCGTGAAGCCTTCAGCCAGCCACAGCGAGTCGGTGAGGTTCGCGCGATCGAAATCGAACGGCTCGAGGCCTTTCGGCCTGATGCGCTCCACGTTCCAGCAGTGAAAGAACTCGTGCGCGACGGTGTCGTACAGCCGCGTGCGACCCGCCGCCGTCGACGAGGTGATCACGGTGCTGTTGCGGTGCTCCATGCCGTCGCCGTCTGCGTACGGCAGGTGGTCGATGAGAAACGTGTAGGCGCCCGGTTCGTACTCCGGGTACTCGCCGTAGATGGCGCCCTCCTGACGGACGATCTTCTCAGCGTCCTTCGCGAAGGCGTCGGCGTCGCCGTCATTGCCGGTGTGATGCAGCGCCAACCTGAACGTCCGCGGGCCGACCGTGAACTGCCGCATCGCGATCGGACCGAACTCGGCCGGACTGTCCATCAAGTACTGCAGGTTCGGCGCGGTGAATTCGAGCGGCGTCGATCCGCGGTGCAGTTGGGTCGCGACCTGCCAGCTCATGCCGGCCGGCTGCTCGAACGCGACCGTCGCCGGCCGATCGTCGAGACCGTGCGCCCACATCAGCGCCGCGGGCATGTTGATGTGCGCGTGCGTCGTGTCGACCGCGAGGTACGTCCCGTCGACGCGATCGCCGTAGACTTTGTACTTCACCGTCACGCTGCCGCCGTGGCCGGTCACGTTCCAGCCGTACGGATCCGGCCTCGCCGTTTCCAGTTCGCGTCCGCTCTTGTCGAACGCGTGCACGTCGTACACGTTCTTCGCGAAGTCGTGGAGCGAATAGCGGCCTGGCGACGAGCGGCTCATCCGCAGTTCGACCGTCGTCTGCGTGACGTCAGGAAACGTCGCGTCGACCTGCATCCACCGATGCTGCGGCTCGGGGAACGACAAGCGGTACCGAATCGGCTCCGCAGCTTGGAACGACGAGACTGTCGTCACGAGGGCGGCGAAGAAGAACGGCGTGATGAGTCGCATCGCTGAGCGGAAAGTCGCTGCAACTACCGCCGCGAGCGAACGAGCGAGCGGCGACAGGTCGCGGGGCTGGGGCCCCGCGACAGATAAGAAGCCATTAGCCATGATGAGAAACGGGCACAGCCATCAGCCCCTGTGGGCCGGCTGGGTTATGAGTGGCTCGAGATACGGCCAGATCTTGTCCGCTATCACACGCTGGCCGGCGGCATTGGGATGCCCGCGATCGGGCTGCATCAGCTCCCGATTGCCGATTACGTTGAAGAGGATGAACGGCACGAGCGGCACGTTGTACCGCGCCGCGAGATCGCGATACGTGTTGTGGAACGCGACGCTGTAGTCCCACCCATGAATCGGCAGCGCCTCCATCCCGCATAACAGCACCACAATACCGCGCGCCTGCGCGGTCTCGATGATGCGGCCCAGGTTTTCTTTCAGCCGCTCCACCGGCACGCCCCGCAGACCATCATTGGCGCCGAGCGCGACGATGAGGATGCGGACGTCGCCGTCGAGCGCGCGCTCGAAACGGCGCAGCGCACCGGTCGACGTGTCACCCGGGACACCGGCATTGACGACGGTGTATTCGAGACCGGCGGCATCGAGACGCTGCTGCAGAAGGGCGGGATAGGCGAGCTCCGCACCGATCCCCTGGCCTGACGTCAGGCTGTCGCCGAGCGCCACGATTGCTGGACGAGCGGACGAGCGAGCCACGGAAGGAACGGGTATCGCCGCCACGAGGACCACTATCAGACTGAAACACGCGCCCTCTGCACCGCGAGGATCGCCATGTCGTCGGTCCGCGGGGATCCGGCGCGAAACGCCGTCAGGTCGCTGCGGCATTCGGCCACGAGCGCCGCCGCGGACGTTCCCGCCGCTCGAGTGGTTGCGCGCATCAGCCGCTCCATCCCATACTCGGCATCCGACCGATCGCGAGACTCGGTGACGCCGTCAGTGTAGAGCAGCAGCGAGTCGTCGCGGTTCATCGCAAGCTGGGTCGTCGCGTACTCGGTGTTGTTGAACAGACCGATCGGTAATCCGGTCGCGGCCAGCGGCGTCGCGCGTCCGTCGCGCATCGAGAGCGGCGGACAGTGGCCGGCGTTACAGATCTCGACCTCGCCGGTCGCGTCCGCCCTGCCGCACACGAGCGTCGCGTAGTGATCGCCGCCGGTGCTCTCGCAGAAGATGCGATTGGCCCGCTCGATCAACTGCGGGATCGGAAGCCGAAGCGGCACGAGGCTTCGGAAAATCGCGTGCAGATGCGCCATCAACACCGAGGCGGCGACGCCTTTGCCCGAGACATCTCCCATGAAGAAAAGGAGCTCGCCGTCTTCGCGTGTGATGAGGTCGCAGTAATCTCCGCTGGCCGGCCCCAGCGGTTCGTAGTGATAGAACGTGTCCCACCCGTCAAAGGACATCTGCTTCGCCGGCAGCAGACCGCGCTGAATGCGGCCGGCAAGATCCAGATCCTGCTCGAGCGCGCGCCGTTCCGCCGCCGTCAGATGGTCGAGGCAGTTCCTCACCAGCGGATCGGCCGAAAGGCGGTCGGGCTCAATCGGCTCGTGACAGGCTTCGCACAAACCGTACGTGTCGTTCGCGATTTTTTCGAGCGCGGCGTCCACTTCGCGCAGCAGCCGTGACAGGTGATCCGGGTTCGGCAGACCAGCGCGGGCGGTTTCCAGCTTCGAGCGGCGGGCGATCAATTTCTCGCGCGCCACCGACGTTGAGAGAAAGATGGTTTGCGGCTCCATCATCGCAGCCTACCACCCGCGCACTCGCGGTGATATCCGTTTCTTGCGCCTTCGCTACTTCAGGTCGAGCTCGTTCAGCGGAACGTCCCAATGCGCGTCGAGAATCTCGAATCGGCGCTGCTCCTCTTTCAAGAGCCTCGCTTGAGTTCCAGAAACGAGCGATACACCGCTTTGACGAATTCGATGGAGTAATGGTGATAGCTGCCTGCAGATTGGATCGCCAACGCAGACGCGCCAATCACCGCCGCCAGCAGAATGATTCGAGCATTCCCATTCGGCGGCCAGAACTCAGCCAGCAGCCAACCACCGAACCCGGCGACGGCGAGGATGCACGCGATGACAACGCGTGCGCGTATCGCTTCCTGCGTTCGGCGGTCAGGCGAGGACAGGCCTGCATCATCAAGCCGCAGTCCCATCGCCGTGAACCATACGACCACGACCAGCACCAACGCAGCCGCGTCCACGGGAACGGATACGGGAACATGGGCGATCCAGCCAAACAGATAGACGGCGCCGATGGTCGAGGCCGCCATAATTCCGCGCATCATCGTATACAGCCCCTCGAATTGCTCCGCGTAGCCGACGCGCTGCCGTGCGATCAACCGTTGACGCGCGAGAAGAAACGCGACGTCTCGTCGATCATCAGCACGAATACGTTCGGGCTCTGACGAATCCACGGGTTCCACATTGATGCCAAACTCGGACTGCATGAGGCGAACCAGCTCGTCGCGTTTGGCGGCAAGCCGCCTGTCGTCGCGATCCAACATCCTGCTCGAGGGATAGCGCCCTTGCTCCGCTAGCGGGTAGGCGCGATTCGCCCAGGCCTGCAAAAAGTGCCCTGCCAAGTAACTGACAATGACCACGACAATGGTGGACGACAGGTCTGCGGGCGGCAACGCTCGAGACAGAACACCGAACGGCAGCCACAAGATGAGCAACAGCAGGCTGGCCGGAATGAAGAATCCAAAGACGTCGTAGAAATTGAACCGTTCGATCACGGTGATCGATGCGAGAGCCGCTCGTGACGACGAATGGACGACACAACGGCCTCCAGTACGTCCGGCGCCTCGTCTGACTTCGCAGATTTCAATACGACTGTCGCAACACGTTGATGCCCGCCGCCGCCGATCTTCTCGAAGATTCTTCCCAATGGCGCGCTCTTGAATTCTTTCCAAGGGTTGCGCATCGCCGTGATTCTGATTCCGTCGTCCTTGCGGATGATGCCGGCTGAATAACGAGCCGACGGAAACACACGATAGGGTGCGTACCGATTGATGACGGCGTTTCGCGCATCCACATCGAACACGACGATGTCGTCGACCAGATAGCCTCCCTTTCTGAAGCGCTTCAGACCATCCGCCGACAACCGGAGCGCGCGGGTCGCGTTTTTCTCGACGACCGGGTGCATTGCAAGGCGGTCGAGATCTGACTCTTTCAAATGTCTGAGGAGTTGATCGCACTGACGCGGATCTGCGATTTGACTGAGCGCCAGGTTGATCGTCAACGCGGGGCTTGAAGACTCAAACACCTCGTCGACGGAGGCATACCTCGCTGCATCGATTTTCGTGGCCCATTCGACCATATCCTCAAATCGTGCGTTTCGATATCCCAGGGACCTTTTCAGGTAATCAAAGACCAGTCCACCTTTCTCCGTTTCTCCGTTTCTCCGTTTGTGAATCCGTTGCCTCCGTCAGCTCCGTTGACTTCGCCTCACTTGGCCAGCGCGCACAGAAATTCGAACATCAGATTCGACGCAAGGACCGCCGTGATCTGGCCCGGGCCGTCGTAGAGCGGCGAGACTTCGACGACGTCGCCGCCGACGAGGTTCAGGCCGGCGAGCCCGCGGACCAGACGCTGCGCGTCGTGGCTCGTGAGCCCGCCGATTTCGGGCGTCCCCGTGCCTGGCGCAAAGGCGGGATCGACACCGTCGATGTCGAACGTCATGTACGCCGGTCCGGTCACGACGCGGTGGATCTCCTCGATCGTCCACGCGATGCCGCGGTCCTTCACCTGCTCGATGTCGATCATCGTGATGCCGTGCTGGCGGTGAAAGTCGAAGTCGTCTTCGCCGTACATCGGCCCGCGGATGCCGACCTGGATGAAGCGTGTGCCGTCGATGACCCCCTCTTCGATCGCGCGACGGAACGGCGTGCCGTGGAAGTACTTGCCCCCGAAGTACTCGTCCCACGTATCGATGTGCGCGTCGAACTGCACGAGCCCGAGCGGACCGTGGCGTGTGGCGAGCGCACGAAGAACCGGCAGCGTGATCGAGTGGTCGCCGCCGGCGACGATCGGCCGTGCGCCGGCGTCGGCAATCGTGCCGATGCGCGCTTCGATCGCGTCGTACGCCTTCTCGATGCTGACCGGCGGCGCGTCGATGTCACCCACGTCCGCGACGTTGAACGTGTCGAACGGCGCGACCTTCTGGAAGTAGCTGTACGACCGGATCAGCGACGACTGATTGCGGATTTCGCGCGGGCCGTACCGCGCGCCAGGCCGATACGACGTCCCGCCGTCGTACGGGACGCCGACGATCGCGACGTCGAGTCCCTTCGGATCCTCCACGTGCGGCAAACGCATGAACGTCGCAGGTTGCGCGAAGCGCGGCGACTTGAACGACGCGCGCGGCTGATGAGTCATGCGCGGATTCTATCGTGTATAGTCGCGCGTCATGACCCTGGCGCGTGACCGCACGAAGCCGGCTCTCCACGGCGGCCTCAGCACGATCGAGTACTTCACGTTCGGCTTCGGCACGATGATCGGCGTCGGCTGGGTCGTCCTGATGGACGACTGGCTCGCGCGCGGCGGGCCTGGCGGCGGCATCCTCGGATTTCTCATCGGCGGTCTGCTGCTCTTTCCGATCGCGCACACCTACGGGCGGCTCGTGCAGCGCATTCAGGATGCCGGCGCCGAGATCGCGTACACCGAAGGCGTGTTCCCTCCGCTCGTCAGCTTCGCCGCGGGCTGGACGATGGTGCTGTCCTACGCGATTGTGTGTCCGTGGGAAGCGGTGGCGACTGGCAATCTGCTCGCGCGCGTCTTCCCGTCGCTCAACAGCTACGAGCTGTACGCCATCGGCGGCACCGCAATCTACGCGCCGCGCCTTGCCGTCGGTCTCGCGCTGACGGCGCTCATCGCGTCCGTCAACTACCGCGGGATCAAACCGAGTGGCGTTTTTCAGGACGTCATGACGTTCGGACTGCTCGCGACGTTCGCGATTTTCACGGTGCTCGGATTCGCCAGAGGGTCGACCGCGAACATGCAGCCGCTGTTCTCGCAGCCCGGCGCCCTGGGTCCGTGGCTGTCGATCTTTCTCGTGCTGCAGATCGTGCCGTACTTCATGACCGGGTTCGAGTCGGTGGCGAAAGGATCGGAAGAGGCGAAGGCCGGCTTCGATCCGCGCAACTTCACCAAGGCCATCTACGCGGCGCTCATCGCCGGGTTTCTCTTTTACGTCATCGTCATCGCCGTCGTGACGTACGTCTACCCATGGCGCGAGATCGTCTCGGGCCACGTGCGCACGGAAGTCGCCTTCGAGCGGACGTTCGGATCGCACGCCATCGCGCAGCTGATTCTGTTCGGCGCGTTCCTGTCGCTGTTGAAGATCTTCAACGGCAACTTCGTCGCCGCCACGCGGATGCTCTACGCGATCGGCCGCCGCAACCTCGTGCATCCGTCGCTCGGCCGCGTCCACGCCGTGCACGGCACGCCGACCGTGGCCATCTCGCTGATGGCGGCGTTCACGGCCGCGGCCGCCATGTTCGGCGACGCGATTCTCGTCCCGATCACCGAAGTCGGATCGCTCGCCGTCGGCGTCGGCTGGCTCTCGGCCTGCGCCGCCTATCTCGCGCGGCGCAGGCGTGACGGCCACGCTCACGAGTCGGCGACGATGGCGATTGTGGGATGCGTGGTGAGCGCGGCGATCATCCTGATGAAGATCGTGCCCGGCGTCCCCGGCAGCTTCACGCGCGCGGAGTGGATCGCGTTTGTCGCGTGGTCAGGTTTCGGCCTGCTATTCTGGATGCTGCGGCCACGGCTTGTCACGAAGACACGATGAACACGACGATCACGAAGCAACGCTTGTTTCTTCGTGTTACTTCGTGGCCTTCGTGTCTTCGTGAAGAGCCGTGGGTGACAACGCGGATAGCGCTTGTTCGATGTACGCGTCCTGCGGCAAGGCGCCGAGAATCTCGATCTCGCCATCGTCTCCAGAGACGACCGTCTTCGGCACGCCGCTCACGTGATATTTCCGCGCGAGGTCGGGATACTCGGTCGCTTCGACCGCGTACGCGGTGATGTTCAGGCTGACGAACGCCATTTCGTGCGCGAGGCTGACCGCCCGCGGGCAGTGCGGTCACGTCGGCGTCGTGAACACCTGCATCGTCAACGGCTTGTCCACGGCGGCGAGACGTTTGCGGTTTTCCTCGGTCATGCCGGAAGGCCGGCCGCCGACGAGGAGAATCGCCTGAATGAGCGAGACGAACTCGTAGCCGGCCGGCGTTCCGAGAAATCTGATTCTGGAGTCTTTCTCCCCGGACACCAGCGCGATCGCGGGCACGCGATCGATCGCGTACCGCCTCGCCTTGTCGCTCTCGAGCACCAGGTTTACTTCTTCGATCGAAATCTTGTCGGAGAGCGGCGGCAGCTCGTCGAGAATCTGCCGCGTCTGCAGGCAGGTCTCGCAGTCGAGCGTCTGCGTGAAAAACAACAGCCGCACGGGCGACGTCATTTCGTTGAACGCTTCGCGAAGTTTGTCCTGGTCGGCCTGAGAAATGAGCGCCATCGATCGATTATGGCACGACGTGCGTCGCGCCGCGCCCGCCGTTGGCAGCCCTAACTAAAGGGCTGCGCTACCTCCGCGGGCGCGTACGGGGAGCACAACGGTGCGAGCGCGTTGGTGAGCCGGGGGATAGGCTGACGGGTAACTCGTCGCCCTGTTCTGGATACGCGCGAGCACAACGGTGCGAGCGCGTTGGCAAGCGGGGGTGGGGCCCCGCGATCATTTAAAGAGGTCGTCGAAGGCCCGACGTGCGCTGTTGGGACTGGCTGAGTCGCCGCTGCTCGCCGCGGGCGTGCCGGTCTGACGCTCGATCGTCGTGCGCGGGGCGAAGAGCGTGCAGGTGTTGCGCTCGTCCTTTGGCGCGACGCGCGCCGTCAGCTTGTCGTGCTGCGTGCACTCCCAGCGGACACTCGTGTCGAACGACACGCAGTGAATGCAGGCGTGGAGATCGACCCCGCAGCGCGAGCAGCGGGCCTCGAACGCGACCGTGACGGCGAGGAGATTCCCGCAGCGCGTACAGCGGAAGACTTCGTGGGCGCCCATCAGATTTGGCGTCTTCGGCCCGCGCTCGTCCTGGAGCTGACGTCCCGGCGCGCGCTCCTGCGGCGGACGCGGAGGCTTCGGACCGTGTGGTCCCCGCGGCTTGCCCTCGTCCTGATAGCCGCGCTGCCGGTATTTCCTGTCGCTCATCGGTTGAAGTGATTATGGCACGGCCGGCGTTGGCAGTCTTCGTGCGTCGTCCGCGCTCCAGTTCTCTTGCATGGAGGTGAATATGTTGAGGTCTGCGGCGCGCGTCTGTCTTGTTCTGCTTGCCCTGGAAGCAATGATGCCGGCGCTCGCCAATGCTGCCGAAGTGCGCCCGCGGCTCAATCTGACAGGAAGGCTCGATGCGACCAGAACCATTCCCGCCGCACTGGTCACGCCGACGATGGCGGAGAACATCGGCCCAGGTTCGCATCTCCTGATTGACATCCCGAACGAAGGGACCTTCGGGTGCACCGCGAACTTCGTGTGGGCAAGCGGCAACACACGCTACCTCGGCGCCGCCGGTCACTGTTTCATTCCGGCATCAGCGACGGCTACGCACGGTCCAGGCGCGAACTACAACGCTTCAGGTGTCGTGGTCCGCGTGTGCGTGAGCAATTGCTCATTCGGCGGCGAAACGGGATTCACGGTCACCGGCAATCTTGTTCAGCTCGGCGCCGTCGCCTACGCGCGCCAGACCGCGGCGAGCGGCGACATCGGAAACGATTTTGGTGTGGTGGCCATACCGTCCTCGTTCGCGCCGCTCGTCAGAGCTTCGATGCCAGTGTTCGGTGGTCCGACGGGAACCGACACGGTCACGCAAGGTGAGCTGGTCTGCCACTACGGCAACGGCGTGGTCGTCGGCGAAACGTTTGCGACGATGGCGCGCGTGGGGGTTGGGGGCGGATCGAATCAAGCGTCGTGGACGGGCGTGCTCGCCGCGGCGCCAGGCGACTCGGGCTCCGCGGTGGAGACGTGCGACGCCGACGCCACCGGAGCTCATGGTCGAGGCGCGGCCGGCATTCTCACGCATCTGGGCGTCAGCGACCAGGGCGTCGTCTTCGGCACGACCGTCGCGCGTGCGATCGCGATGGCGAGCGAGGCCGGGCTCGCGCTGTCGATCGTATTGCCGTGATCGCATAAGGGTATCCAACCGCAGAGCTCGCAGACGTCGCCGGGAAGGATTTCTCTCTGCGTGCTCTGCGCGCTCTGCGGTTGCTTCTTGATGCCGGCCGTCTGTTATCGAAGATCGGTCGAAATGGGTGGCGTGAGATCCTTCACGAATTCCGAGAGATACTGACCCCATACCGTCGGCAGCGAGTGCGTGCCGTGGCCGCGCGTTTTGTCGCTCGTCGGAATGAGGACGTAGCGGCCGCGCTTCACGCGCGGCATCAGCTTCTCCATCAACCCCAGCTCCGGCGGATTGACGACATCATCCGCCGAGTTGATCGCGAGCACGGCCGCCGTGATCTTCTCGAGCTTCGGCGACGGATCGTAGTCGCGCGACGCGTTGTACTGATAAAGCATGTCGTTGGCGTCGGTCGACGCGACCCGCGACTTGATCTGATCCTCGTACCACTTGTCCGCCGCGTCGCGCGTCGGCGCCGTCTTGTGCCACTGCAGCGGACTGCTGGTCATCATCATCAGGAGATTGATGGCGCCGGCGAGCCCTTTCCGCGGCTGCTCCACGTAGTCGCCGTTCTTCCAGTCCGGATCCTGCGTGATGCTGTCGATGATCATCTTGCGCATGACGCGATTGCGGCCCGCGATCGCGGTCGGCGCGCTCGCGAGCGGCACGAGGCCGTCGACGAAGTCCGGATACATCTCACCCCAGACCCAGCAGTGCATCGCGCCCATCGACGTGCCGAGCACGAGCCGCAGGTGATTGACCTGTAACCGGTCGGTGAGCAGCGTGTGCTGCGCGCGGACCATGTCGTCGTACGTGTACTTGGGGAAGCGCGCGTGCATCGCGTCGCTCGGCTTACTCGACTTTCCGTGGCCGATGCCGTCGGGCAGGATGATGAAGTAGCGCGTCGCATCGAGCAGTTGCCCGGCGCCGAATAGCTCGCCGCCGAACGTCTGACTCAGAAATCCGGCGCCCGTGCCGCCGGTGCCGTGGAGAATCAGCACCGCGTTGCGCACGACACCCGAGGCGTCACGCCGCGGAGTCCCAATCGTTCGATAGTGAAGATTCATCGACGGCAGCGTCTCGCCGGTCCCGAACTGGAAGTCGCGGACGACGAAGTCGCCTTCGGTGGGCGGCGGGAAGGTCGCCATACGCGCGACCGATCCGCCGCTCACGATCAACAACACGCAAACAACACAGACTCTCATTGAGAGACTCCACGCTCGGCTACTTCTGGGTGAAAAATGCAACCACGAAGACGCGAAGACACGAAGAACCTTAGATCCAACAATGGTTTCTTCGTGCCTTCGGGCCTTCGTGGTTGCGTTTCGTTCGTTGAATCTTGGCTATCGGCTAAATCCTGTCCTGAGCGCTCCGTCCTAGAACCGATACACCATCGTGACTTGCAGCGCGCGCGCCGGCTGCTGATTGCGCATCTGCAGGTAGTTGGCCACGTTGAACTGCTCGTTGGCGCCGTTGTAGTTGTACTGCGTGAAGTCGCCGGCGTTGAGCAGGTTGAAGATGTTCGCCGCGAGCTCCACGCTGTTGGTGCGCGTCAGATCGATCTTCTTCCCGATCTTGAGGCCGAGCGTCCTGACGGCCGGCGCCATCACCTGACCGTCGCCGCGCGTCGCATAAGCGAATCGCATTCCGGTCGAGAGCGGGTTCGAGGCTCGAAACCCCGTCGACGACACAACCGTCGCGGGCCCGAACATCGTCCTGCGTGGATCGTTCGCGTCGTCGATAAATGTGACGACCGGTCCGGTCCACGGACCGGCTTCGACGGTATAGCTCGCGGCCAACACCACGCCGTACGGCGCGTACCACGAGCCGCCGAAGTTCAATCGATATTTCTGCCACGTTGGACCGTAGGTGTGAACGGTCGTGCCGGTCGTAATCGGCAGGCTGTTGTCTTCGTTGTTGCCGCGCGGCATGTACAGGAGTTTGTCGTTCGCGAAGGCGCCGGGCTGGATGAACCGCGCCGGGTCGGTCGGATTCCAGTCGCCGCTCATGTGCTGCCACTGGCGATTGATGCCGGCCATGAACTGGAGTCCATGCGTGAGGTTCTTGGTCGCGGTGATCTCGAGCGCCGTGTAATTCAGCCGGCTCCACGAATTGTTCGTCTGCTGTTGAACGATGCCGCGATTCGGATCGACCTTGCCGAAGCCGCCGAACGGCTGGTTCGGTCCGCTTGGATAGAACCCGTTGATGTCGATCCGCGCATACGTGTCCTTGTACACCCGGTGGATGCCGGCCACGTCGATGCCGATCGAATGCGGCAACTGCATCCGGTAGCCGATGATCTCTTCGTCGAGATACGGCTGATGCAGATTCGGATCGAACTCGGACGCGGCGAGCGATCCGGTGCGCGCCGGATCGACGAAGCTCGTCTCGAAAATGCCGTCGCCGTTCAGGTCGTACGTGTCGGTGAACCCGGCGCGGCCGCCGGCGCCGAACAGCGTCACCGCATCACGGCCCATCATCTGTTCACCCAGCCGGACGTAGCTGCCTCGCAGCACGTTCTTCGCGTCCTTCGTCACGAGGTACGAGAATCCAAGGCGGGGCTGCACGATGTGCGCGTTCTCGCGGACGACGTCGAAGATCTTGTCGTAGCGGCGTACCCAGTCGAACCGGACGCCGGCGTTGGCGGTCAGCCGCGGCGTCGGCTTCCAGTTGTCCTGCACGTACACGGCGAAGTTGCGGTCGCGCGCCTGACGCGTCGTCAACTCGAGCGGCGACGCGTAGCGGCGGTGGAACGGCACCGTGCCCTTGGACGGATCGTTTGGATCCACCTGCCGCCGATCTTCCTGGATGAACCCGTCGTTGAGATACAGGGTCGTCGTGTCATAAGTACTGCGCGGCGCCCCGAAGAAGCCGGTCATGAACTCGTGCGATCCGGCGAGGCCATCCATGAAGTACGTGAGGTCCGCCCGCAGCGTGATTTGAGACGACGGGAGGTACGAGATCGAACCGCTGTCGAGATTGCCTCCCTCGACGAGCCGGCCGTTCCCCTGCAGGCGCCCGCCCTGGAGGTTGGCGAGCTGATGGATCGTAATGTCTGGTCCCGTTCCGATCTTCCCTTCGAACGTCTTCGCGTCCGATCCGCCCTTGTTGTTGTACGAGGCGAGGAACGTCGTCGTCATCCGATTGCCCCACGTCGAGGTGATCTTCCCGCCGTACAAGCCGCCGCCTGTCGAATAGATCGTCGCCCGGCTGTAGTTGTATTCGCGGTCGCCGGTGGCGGTCAGCCGATCCTGCTGCATGAACACCGCGACCTGGTGCGTGCGCGCCTGCATCGTGACCTTGCCGTACGGCTGCCAGCTTTTGGTCGTGTTGTTGAACAGATCGGCGCCCGGAA
>Ga0209761_1002101_pt1 | contig 13038 bp, 14 predicted proteins | sample GraSoi013_1_40cm_4_FD_185818 | JGI IMG/M metagenome (GOLD analysis project Ga0209761, IMG submission 185818) | Grasslands soil microbial communities from the Angelo Coastal Reserve, California, USA - Sample 09_25_2013_1_40cm (SPAdes) (version 2) | ecosystem: Environmental > Terrestrial > Soil >... | reverse complement strand
CGACCTCTCCAGCCTACAATCGGAAGCCTACAGACACTTCGGATACACCCCCTCCAGAACCCTGGCCCTAGCCGAGAAGCTGTACCTAGAAGCGTTGATCTCCTATCCACGAACCTCCAGCCAGAAGCTTCCCCCAGACATCGGATACTCGGAAATTCTCCACGGCATCGGAAACATGACTCAATATCGATCGCTCGCAGCAAAGCTGACGCTTCAACACTCGCTTCGCCCCAATCAAGGTCCCAAGGATGATCCCGCCCACCCAGCAGTCTATCCTACTGGAGAGTCGCCCAAGCGAACTCTCATCCAGCCTGAAGCAAACCTCCTCGACCTAATCATCAAACGTTTCATGTCCGCCTTCGCTGAGGCCAGCCTTCGAGAGGGCTCAAAGCTAACTCTCAGGAAGGAGCCTCATAGATTCTTCCTCCGCGGAACCCGTCTCCTAAGAGAGGGCTGGATCCAGTTCTACAGACCCTATGCGTCAGACGAGTCCCAGAACCTCCCGGACCTCAACGTTGGCGACAAGATACCGATCACAAAAATCGAAGGCATACAGAAGTTCACCGAGCCCCCGCCCCGATACAATCCTAGCAGTCTGCTCCGAAAGATGGAGGAGGAGAATATCGGGACCAAGGCTACGAGAGCTGAGATCATCGAGATTCTATATCGACGAGGCTACATCAAGAATATCCGGATGGAAGCAACTCCCCTCGCGCTAAAGATCATCAACCTCCTCAACAAATACTGTACGTTGATACTCGACCCAGCATTCACAGCCAGACTTGAAACCGCGATGGACAACATTCAGACGCTCCAGACCACTAGAAGCCATGTCATAGCCGAGACTCTGGATCATCTCCGGCCAATAATGCTCGGTCTGATCGCCAGAGAGGACGAGATAGGGTCCCAGCTAGCAGAAGTTGTAGTATCTCAGAGAATCGCCAGGCTCACCTTCGACTTTCCATGTCCCCAATGCGGATCAAAACTGAAGATTATTCGAAGCCGAACCTCCGGCAAGAGATTCATCGGCTGCATGGGATACGAGAAGGGATGCAGATTCACCTTGCCTCTTCCACAATTCGGAAACCTCTCCATAACCCAGACCAATTGTAAGATCTGCGGATTCCAACTCGTCCAAGCAAGAACCAAGAGCCGAAGACCAATGACCTCCTGCGCCCGATGCTACTCTAACAAGACAAGGGCAAACGCGACAGAATCCCCTACCGCAGCCGCACCTTCGACGGCTCAGCAGGCCACGGATAACTTAGTTGAAGCTACGTCGCTTGTCAAGAACCAGTAGAAATGTCAGAGAGGCGAAGAACATCAGCACGAACAGGGACGCTACGAAGGCGATAGCGATCGGCTGCTGCCAGACCCCCGGGTAAGATATCACTGTCAAAAGCGTAGCGGAAGGGGCGACGATCTGGAGAGGAAATAGAAGCAGCCCCAACCAGAGACCCCATCTTGCCATCCTGAATATTCCAAAACTTCCCAGCAGGGATGCGGCGCCAATCGCATACAAGTGCCATGCGCCAGTGTCCTGTGCCACAATCGGAAAGGCCAAGTAGTAGATTCCCGATAGAGCATAGAAGAAGGACGAGATCGAGAGCCCAACCGGCCTAAAACTCGTCGCCCCTGCGGTCTCCTCCTTTGCGTCTTGCTTGGGCGTCTGCTTGGACATCTCTCGAATCAGGCGCAAGCCCCACAGCCTCACAAAATAAGCCTTACATTCGGTACTATTACGGACTCGAAGGAACCTTGAGCCACTCTCAACTCTATCTATCCCCTCGACCAGCTTTCACCGGAATATCGTCCCCTCTCGAAAAGTCCCGTTTTGTCTTCTTCGGCGTCCCATTCGATCGGACAAGCACCTACAAGCCCGGATCCCGATTTGCGCCTTCCGCCCTCAGGGACGTATCAGCCAACATGGAACTCTACAGCATCCGGTCTAGTCTGGATCTTGAGAAAATCCCGGTGCACGACGCAGGAGATATCGACACGGTCGAGGATCTCAATGAGACCCTTCGAAGAATTACAGCCGTATGGAAGGAACTAACCGCGGCTGGCAAGATTCCTATCATGGCAGGCGGAGAGCATACGGTAACAAAGGCCGCCATTGACGCCCTCCCAACCGACATTGGGCTTTTGAATCTCGACGCTCATCTCGATTTGAGAGACGAGTTTCTGGGGGAGCAGCTATCCCACGCTACCTTCATGCGAAGAGTCGCAGAGCGGATAGGTCCGAGCCACGTAATGGAAGTAGGGATCCGAGCATTCTCGAAACCCGAGCTTGACTACTGCCACGATTCCGGCCTCCAAATCATCACTCCACAAGACATCAGGAAAAATCCACTTGACAAAACCGCGCAGAGAATCCGGACCTTCCTCTCAGAATTCAAACACAGCTACCTCACCGTTGACATTGATGTCCTTGACCCAGCATACGCCCCCGGAGTCGGGAACCCAGAACCAGACGGCATCACGACCGATGAGCTACTAACCCTCGTTCAAGCCGCGATGAACCGTAACACGATGGGTCTCGATCTCGTCGAAGTCTCTCCCCAGTTGGATTCTGGACAGACGGCCGCCGTGGGTGCAAAGGTCATATTCGAGGCGATAGCAGCACTATCCTCTCGGAGCCCTACGAAGTGACCCTAGACAACTACATCACCGCTTCAACGACGCGAGTCAAGGGCGACAAGAATGTCCCCAAGGACAAGTTCGACCGTCTAAGAGAAACCGCAGAGAAGAAACTCAGCTTGCATTCTCTCCGCTCAAAGGCGAACCTCAACGGGGTAAACATCGAGTTCCAGGGCAACAGTAAGCATCAGTACGATTTCTGGACCCTCAACTGGCATCAAGCATCACAAGCTTCGCCTATTCATTCAAGGGTCATTTCTGCAATCGGCGTCGAAGGTCAGGAGCCTTCAGCGTTCTACTGCCCCGAGACCCACGAGTCCCTCTTCTTCAACACTGAATACTATGGCCAATGCAAGAGCTGGGCGCTCGGAATGGCGGCCGCAATCCTCGAAGAGACGAAGAACACACACTCGATACACGGCGCGTGTGTGGATGTCGGGGGCAAGGGAGTCATCATAGTAGCCCCGACCGGCACAGGCAAAACAACTCAGGCATTCAAACTCATGGAACGGCCGGAAGGCAGGATAGTCGGAGACGACTGGGTCAACATCGACCACACTGAAGGCGAACACCTTGGCTACTTAGTGGGCAAACAGCCCGAGAAGAGTCTCTACATGCGGACCGAGACACAGCTCAACAAGCCCTGGCTGAGAGAAATCTTCGACGAGAGCAAATGCGAAAACGTCGTAATGAGCAAGAAGAACTGCGAGTTCACACAGGGTCAGACAGGATGCAAACTCACCAATCAGCGCTGCGTCTTCGACGATGGATATCAGTGGTGCTACTATGCGTTCGGTAACAGCAGAGCTCTCGTTCCGAGAGAACAGTTGTTCGGCAAAGACAAAGTGGCCGACGAGGCGAAAATCCGACTTTTGGTCTTGCTACGACGTGACGAGAAGAGCCCGGAGGAGGTCGAGCTGAACTCGGATGAGGCGATCCAAGTCCTGCGTAGGGGCGAGTACATGATCCGTCCCGGAGCCGGACCCAAGGAGTTATGGGGAAAAATAAGCAACGAACCTTGGTTCAACCCGTACCTGCTCCACCTCGACCACGCGCGCCAGGAGGAATTCTTCCGTAGAATGATCTCTTCGTTCAAGGTCAATTGCATACTCTTGAACACAGGCATTGAAACGGTGGAAGGGACCCACAGCCGAATCCTATCTGCACTCGAACACTGTTAGTCTCTCGTCCAATTTCTGCCAATTGCTAAGAGAGATCCGGCAATCGGAAGCGTTAAGACCGAACATATTGCAAAATAGAACCCAAATGGCAGCGAAGAAAATTTCAACCAAAGCCAAGAAGCGAAAGGCTTACTATTACTACGCCGGGAAGGAATCGAAGGCAAAGAAGGTCGCGAAAAAGTCCTCCAAGACCAAGAAGACTAAGCCTAAGGCTAAGAAGAAGCGCAAGAAATAGCAGTCAGTCCAGCCTACAAGAATCTCGGTATTGTGCGTTCGTCGGTTATTGGATCGAAGACTCCAAGTTCATTCTTAGCCAATGGGATCACAGCTCTGCTTACCAGGCCGTTTAGCGAGTAGGGTAGGCGAATCAGCCTCATTCCGCCAGAAGGGACCCATTCATCCATCACCAACCCTCGCTTTGTGAGCGACCGAACGAGGGCTAAACGTTTCTTTCGACTCCAGAAATGGGTCTCACCATCTCTGATATGGATGTGAAATCCTCGACCCGAATAAACGAGACTGACCTCGGAGAACTTTCTAGACAGAAGCTCCATGAGCTGAGTCGCCTCTTGTTGAGCCAATTGAAATTCCAGCCGACAGAACGACAATCCTTGATGCCTGCGCATCTTCTCTTCAAGAGTTCCGTGAATCGGACAGGCGAAATTCTCAGGATCAACGTCGAATACTAGCTCTTGGCCAAATGAACTGCCCAGTTGAGTAGGATCGTTCTCGATGTGCCTTGCCTGATCCCAATCCTTGTAGACATTGCGATCATAATACGCTGATTCTGGCATGAAATCAATCAAATAACTTCTCATTTCAGATAGGCTCTCGTACTCGTCGATGACTATAGTCCGGGCACGTTCGCGACGATACTTCATAGGAGAAATACCAGTGTGCCTTCCAATCACGACCGCGAAAACAACAGGTGAACGCCATCCGCGGAACCAGTCTCGTATCCTGGTGAGGCTAAACTCGCGTGAGTAGAATTCTCTCCTCTCACCAAGCGAAGAAATCCGCATTCCATCTGGAAACCGGTACTTCGCAATTCTCAGTGTCTAGGCCGCTTCCACGGGCTGTGTTTGGCTTAGTTGCTTGAGCTGGCTTCTGTACATTTTTATGATTTCCTTAGTTGTCGTCGCATCCTCTGGTGACTTTTCAGTTCTGTACTTTCCCGTAAATCGGGGAAACCTGATCGCCAAACCGGCGCCTTGTCTAATCGAGTTCAAGCCACACGTATGTATCGGGCTGAGAGTTATTTCGGCTCCGATAACCTCCAACACCAAGCCGGGCACGAACCATGTGTCAGGGACGATCTTGGAATCTACTCTCGGATGGCGGTGACTGATCTTGAACTTCTCTAGGATGTCGGGAAGCTTTGCCAGATCTTCATCCTTGAACCCGGACCCGCACTTGCACGCGGTTTTGAACACATCATCTTTCTCATCGTAAGCGGCCAAAAGAAGCGCGCCATAGGTTCCTCCCCTTCTTCCTCTCCCAGCGAACGCTCCTACAACGACGAGATCGACTGTGTCCTGCATCTCAGACTTGTATTCCCGTTTGTATTTGATCCAACCCCATCCCCTTGCTCCTGCCTTGTAGATCGAATCAAGTCCGATCGACTTTATCATCAATCCCTCGCATCCATCTGCCACTGCCTGTTCCATGAAATCGTCCAGCTGCTCGGACTTGGTAACAATGATCTGACGTGAAAGATCGAGCCTTTCGTTGCGCCGAATTAGCTTTGCTAAGGCTTCTCGCCTGCGCGGAAACTCTAGTTCAGTGTAGTCGACACCCCCATTGTATAACAGGTCGAAGGCGAAGAGCGCGACAGGTATTTCTTGGATAGTCTTCTCCAATTGGTATTTGCGCCCACGTCGTTGCGAGACCAGTTGGAATGGTAGGAGCTCGCCTGTTGAAGGATCAACGGGAACGGCCTCTCCTTCAAGGATAAGTTCGTCATCGGAAATTCCCTGCTTCAGAAGAGTGTTGAGGTCGGGGAATTGGTCAGTGATATTCTCGAGACGTCTTGAGAAGAGCGTAACTTTTCGATCTGAAAGGTGTGCTTGGATTCTTAACCCATCATACTTGTACTCTGCGGCTGCTCTACCATTCATTTTTTCTAGAATTTCTTGGGGATCGGAGAGTCTTTCGGCAAGCATCGGTCTGATGGGTCTGCCAATTGTTACTTTGAACGACTTTATCGCGTCGATTCCGCCGCTCGCGAGAGCTTTCGCGACGAATCCTAGGTCGGAAGAGCGGTTGTAGGCTTGTTCCAACAGAGGCTTCGACTCTTTTCCCTCGGCTAGTGCGTGTGCCAGAGCGTCGAGTAGTGTCATGTCAGCCACGCCTAGTCTGAGTCTGCCTAGCGCTGTTCTGATGATGTATTTCGCCTCCATCGGCGAGGCTTTGCTTACTAGCGATGTTAGCTGTCGAATCTTGGACTCGACTGATCCGGGTCCACTTGATTTTGCGATCCGGTCTAGGACTTCGTAGACCTCTTCCACTGTGAGTCGTTCGTTCCTCAAGCCGACTTGGGTCTTGCCCGCGAGTAGGGCCTCGGCGGCATCTCCGAGATCGCCTCGTCGTTTGTACTCGTCGGCTATTCTCGACTCTTTGGCTGCAGTGACGATTGCGAGGGTTTTGATGGCTAGTTTCTCAGCGATACCGATCTCAATTCCGAAGTAGTCAGGGTAGAGTTTGCCTTGGGTGAGGTAGACGACTTTGTCGATAATCTCGGAAGATGTCTCTTTGAGAAAAGAGACGAGCAGTTTTGTGATCTCGAGGCGCTTGGTCGTCGCCTCGATCTTCTGATAGGTCTCAACCATGCGCGAGTAGAGCATCCTCATCCCTCGACAAGCTGCGTCAGGGTCACTCCCTCGGTCTTGTTGTTAAATAGATGCGATCAGTGCACCCACGGCCAGACGATGAATTACCCATACGCCGCGTGGAGGAGGATCTTGTTCGTGGCCGTACTCTTGGTCATCATCGTTATCGCTTTTGCCCCAGCGACTACGCAAGGAACACTCCTCTTACGATTCGCAAGCCTGTCTTCTCCCAGCGTTATCAGCCACATCTATGTTGGGTTTACCCAGATCGCTCTCCACGAGGTTGGATATGTTAACAGCAGCATCTGTGGCGCCTGCGGTTGGATAACCATCTCTCAGTCTTTCCCTACCGTCGATCTGTTATCTAACGTGATAATTCCTCCGACTGTGACCTCTGCGCCAATTCATTCCGGACGTTACGATGAGATCCGGGTGACTTTCTCAAACTCCACTGTCATCATACCAGGGCACCAGCCTATTCCGATTTCTGCGCCCCCCATGCTTAGCACCAACATGACCTTGCCAATTCCCCCTAGCGGAATCGGAGACATTCTGCTGGTGGTCGGTTTTGACTATTCCACGCTCTTCTCCGGGCTCTTCTCAGGCCAGCCCTCCCTCTCATTCGTTCTGATCCGAGCCTCCGCAGTTTAGGTTCCCTCTAAGCTATCCTTGACCGAAACCGTCAAATTCACCCTGTTATCGGGTCGAGATCATGTGCGTGATCGGTAAGAACGAGCTCACTGAGCTCATTCGGAGCTACAAGTGCATTCACCCGTTTGACTACAGCCTCTTGGATGGCGATGGATACATTCTGACCGTAAAAGAGGAGCGAACACTCCACTACTTGGAGCACCAGAATCTGGTGTCGAACGAGGTTGTCTTCACTCCTCCACAATTTGTCGCGCATCTCACCGCCAAGAGCAAATACGGTAGGATGGGGCTCTCTTTCCTGAACGCTGCGAAGGTTCACAGCGGCTACGTTGGCAGACTCGCCTTAGAGCTCGTAAACCTCAGCAATGAGCGGCAACCGATTACAATCAAACGGGGAGACCCCTTGATGCATATCGAATTCCTGAAGAGGGAGGGCGAGCCTTCGCCCTACAACGGCGGTTACATGTTCCAATTCATGAGCGACGAGGAGATCTCCGACTACGTGACCATCCTCACTCGTGATTTCAAGAATGTTTTCCACAAGGATGAGCTGGCGAAATCTGCTAAAGAACGTGTTGCCCTGGCGCCACTAGTCTAGTTCTTGATAATTGTCGCTAGAGCGCGCTTCACTATGGGATCATTTGTCTCATTGGTCGCGGACTCGTAGAAATCGCGCATTTTTCCCTGCCCCGTTCTCTTTCCATATTGGTGCGCTTGAAATGCCATCTCGAGTTTGTCCAGTTGGTGGACCAAGCGAGCCTCCCTACTCCCCTTTACTCTCAGATCTGTCCATAGTCTGCGATATGATGCACGACTCTTGCTTGGCAGTTTGGACATCAACTCTCGGATAGCAATTTCTCGATCCTTCTTCACCTTGGTCGACCCTCGGCGCGCCTTGTCTTGGGGTGTGAGATCCCCGATTATAGCCTCCTCCAGATCGTGAATTAGCGCAAGTTTGAGGATTCTCTCCAGATCGTATCCCCGGCGCTCGCCTTCGTACAGCGCCAGCAAGGCCACTGCAAACGAGTGATCTGCCACAGACTCCACCCTCCCTTCAACTCTCTTCTGCCATCCCTTCCTTTGCTCGCGCTTGAGCTCGGACGCGTACTGCCAAAATCTAGCAAGAGAATCCAACCCGGTCGACGGGCTTTCACACAAGCAAATTCTAAAAGCTTTACTTAAGTAAACGCAGATATACTTCCTCGCAAAGATGCGTCGGTGAGCGGTCGCGTTTGGTCAAGAAGATTCTAACCAGATTCGCTGTAGCCAAGAAGTCGGCTAGTAGTGGAGATTCAGTGTATAGATCGCCGAGAATCTATCTACCAACGAAGTTGACTGACGATTCCAGCTTCCCTTTCAAAGAGGGAGATATTCTTTCGGTCAAGGTTGATGGTCGAAAAGTGATGATCCAAAGAGTGCGTAGAGCAATCGACCAGAGAGATGGCCCGAGCGAACTTACCAAGAAGTAATGATATTAGAGGGGCCGCGAGAGCCTTCTCAGATGATGTATCGTGCTGAGAGTTGCGATTCAAGTCACGAACCTGAGCGGGGAGCGCTACTGGGCTAACGATACTCCCCTGCCACCCCAAGTGCAGATCGCTGTGAACATCAACATAGTTGGCCTCGACCAGAAAACAGAATCCATGGTTGAAGCGCCCTTCGTTTTCACGGTAAGCTACACTCCCTCGATTGCGCAGCTAAGCGTCAAGGGAAAAGCTCAGGTAACAGGTGACAGGTCCGAAGTTGTCCAGATGACCGAGGAACACAAGAAGAACAGACCTCCGCCACAGACAGTAATCCAGGCAGTCTCAAACATCGCCATGGCGGAGGTTATCATCATGTCCAAGAGCCTCGGAATCCCACCTCCTCTGCCTCCAATCGGCCTCCCCTCAGAAGCCTCTTCAACCCAGCCTATCCAGAGGAAAGAACCAAGGTATACTACTTGAGATTTCCAATAGCGGACCGTCTCCAATAAATTGGAGAATTGCAATTCCCTCCAATAAATTGGATGCCTTTTACTTCCTACCGGTTCAAACGTTCGACGCGGAATCCGTCCAGGCTAGGAGACTGGCTTCTCCAGCCATTCTGTTACCATCCACGGTTACCAAACCCGTTACCAGGCAAGAATCTCCAAAAGAAATTGTTCTCACGACACGAAAGTGGCTCTTTGGAAGACATCAAGGGAACCGAATATTCTCAGAGTCGTAAGGATCGGCGGATCCCGCGGATTCTTCGGGTTTGTGATCGGACTACTATTGGGTCGTCAGCACTAAATAAGCACGGGTATTTGCTAAAACTGCACTTTTAGCAAGAGCGACAAATGGACTAAATTGCGGGAACGTACTAAGTATTTTCGCCGATATTCCAATGATGGTCAATCAACGGGCATACCATTCAATTAGAAATCAACATCTGGTTCCAAGGTTATGCCAGTTCGGCATCTTCGTGCTAACACACTCTGCCCTGGCATCGGGCGTGGATAACACTGCCAACGTAGCCATATTGCACAAACGCCTTCCAAGCTTATGCAACAGTTACCAGTCATCCTAGATTGGCTTCACAATGCGCATCAGAGATGGACGAGGAGAAACCCGGCTAAGCGAGGTGCACAAGAATCGGATACTAGAGTTGGCCGAGCCTGCGCCGCGAGATCACCTACTCTTAGGACTACAACTTGAGCGAGGATGGCGAATCGGAAGCATAGTTGGCTGCCACAACAAAGTCACGTACACGAGGAAGAGGACAGGAGAGAAAGCCATCTGCATCGTGAACCTGCCTGGAATAAAGAAGGAGGATGTCGGCCACGAAACGATCATGATTCATTTCAAGGGAGGAAAAACGGAGCCTGACTATCCTGGAGAGAAATGGCTCAGACTTGCGCAGGAACTAGCTTCGAAGGTTCACAAGGGCGAGAGAATCATCCCGCTTACAGAACAACATGGCACAAACCTTCTGCGAAAATATGCCCGACTCGCCGGGGTTCCTAACTGGGATCGTCTGCACAATCATCGGCAACGAGCCTATTTCGGTACGTATTGGGCTAGGAAAACTGGCCGCGACTATTGGAAGGTTCAGAGCCTCATGGGGCACAAAGACCTGAGGGCGACTGCGGTCTATGTTGAGGAACTCTCCCTCGAAGAGAAAAAACAGCTCCTCGACGGATCCTAGCTACTAGCCGCTGACTCCCCCGGAACCGATTGGGAACATGGAAAGCTAAGCTAGTAGCCCCAAAACGGTAAGCGAATGTCGCCGTAGTCGGCATGGCGATCCCATCGCCGTTCAACTACGATTTTATTTACGTAATATCGTTGCCGGCGTCAGAATGAAAAACCGATAACCAGACAGCGCACCAGCTCACCATAAGGATTAAAGCCGGAACCAAGTTCTCGCGAATCGAAGTGAATCTTCGATGCCACGCAGAGCTGCTCGCGGTCCGCCGAAACAGAAGACAACGATCCTATTCAAAGCGGGCAATCTCCCAAGCACCCCGGACGAGCTCTTTCGTCGAGTCTTCTGGAAGAGCGACTTTCTCGCTGGCGAAGCCCACAACTTCTGGCGGGAGGTCAAGAGGGCAGAACCAGCAGGCTTACCCATCCAGGCGTGGAAAGACTGGATCACTAAGCGTGGGATGAGCGTGGGTCAGTTCTACAACATGATCCACGGACTCGTAGGAGCGGGGTTCATTGAGAAGAAGGATTCGAGGTGGCATCTAAGCGGAGGCTTCCTCCGAGAACTCGAACAGATGCTCACTGTATACTCGACGGAAAGCGGACTAAGATATCAATTGGCCTAAGTTGCAATCAAAACGGATTACTGAATCCTCGCACCGACTCGTGCCCTTAGCCTGCCTTGCGGATTAACCTCGCCCCGTCTTATTCTGGTGTCAGAGATGACGTTACCATCGTCAGCCCTAACCATCCGGACCACATAGAGCTGGAGGGGCTTCAGACCGCGGCTTCGCCGTAAGGCGTTGACCCGCAACCCGTTTGCTCGAGTCTCTTCGCTGACCACAATAGCCTCCAATCGTCTTCTTCGAATCGCGGGTCCGAACGAATCCTTCAGCTCCGTGATTCTAGCCCGGTTAAGCCAACCACGCGCCTTCAACAACTGCTGGAGATTTCGACGCCTAACAGTGAACGTCCTTACGGAATGATCCTTGTTGAGCTTGGAAACTAGGCGATCCCCCGTCAAACCGACGAAAACCAATTCCCCAATCTCGAAGGCCTTAGCTAGCAATTTCTCGTGACCGATATGCAGAATGTCGAATGTCCCTCCAACCGCGACCACTCGGTATCGAAACCTCGCATTTGACAGATCGAAACCCATCCAGTTATCACTATCAAAGAAATTTCGGAATAAAACATAGCTGCCCATGGCTAATCTCTCCATTTTTTCGGACTCGCCGATGAGACGTCAAGGAAAGGTTCGCATCAACTGTCGCATGGCCACCGTACGTTGTCCTTGTTCGGAGCCCAGGAAGTATTCGAATACACATATGCAACCTAGGGGACTATAGAGCATGTGAGGAGCGGTGAGTTCATCCAGTCAGCCTCCTCGATCAAGATATCGTTTTGGATTCAAAGGCAAGCGACCCAGCCGAACCCCAAAGGCAACGACAACTGACGAAATACTTGACAGCTTAACTCGACATGCAAAGCTAATGGAAGAGGACGGAAAGGACAGAATCCTTGGATTGCAAGCGGTACTAGAAGTTGAATCTGATGAAAAGCACTTCCAACTCTCGAATCTTGAGGCACCCCGAATCTTCAATCCTTTGAAAACGAGAAACCTTGGAAAGTACGCCTTCGGTGCAATGTTTATCGGAGGTCTGACCTTTCTTTGGATCTATTCCAGACTGTCGGAGTCCCTTAGTCTCGAGACTCTAACAACATTACAGCAAATGATATCGAGGATGGGATTCACAGATTGGCAGAAAATCACACTCATCGCGGTTTCTGCGCTCACCATTGCACTTCTTGCCCGTCGCTCACGACGAAGAGTACAATCACGTTTGCTCTCAGATGTTTAAGTTACGTCCATGAAAAATCCACTAGGGGACAAAAAACCAATCCTTGCCCTGCACAGCAGGTAGCCCGGGGGAGATTCGAACTCCCGTCAGCAGGTGACTCCTACCCTATCCCGAAAGGGATCCAGAGCCCACTAGGGACGCTTGCATGTCTGGCCCGTAACGTCCATGCTATGCTAGACCACTACACCACCGGGCTACGAAAAGCTCGGCGATAGCCCGGTATTCATAAGGGGTTTCCGCCTGAGAACCAGAGGTTCCCTATATACTTGTCGAAAGGCTTATATTACATACGACCTCCACGGTCTCACTTTCCTAACGTGAGCCTTCGGCACGACAGACTCCACGCAGTTCGACGCTCTGACCGAGGCTCGGGAAAGTTGGAGAGCGAACTTCACGACCACGCCAACAGCTCCTGGTAGAACCCCTTCGAGAATTCACGTCTGCCCAGAATGTGGTAGTGTAAATCTTATCGAAGATTTCGACCAAGGAGAGACGATCTGTCAAGACTGTGGGCTCGTGCTGTCCCAGAATCTGATGAGTCGTGGGCCAGAGTGGCGTGCCTTCACAAAAGAGGAGAAGGATGAGAGAGGACGCGTAGGTATACCTACTTCATTTTCCATTCACGACAAGGGTCTCTCCACTGTCATAGACCGTGTCAATAGGGACGCGTTTGGCCGACAGCTTCCGATGGAGACCAGGATGGAGATGC
>Ga0209761_1002097_pt1 | contig 13043 bp, 9 predicted proteins | sample GraSoi013_1_40cm_4_FD_185818 | JGI IMG/M metagenome (GOLD analysis project Ga0209761, IMG submission 185818) | Grasslands soil microbial communities from the Angelo Coastal Reserve, California, USA - Sample 09_25_2013_1_40cm (SPAdes) (version 2) | ecosystem: Environmental > Terrestrial > Soil >... | reverse complement strand
AGAGTATTCGTGCCTGCCTCTCTGCCTAGTTCGCGAGCTTCCTCATCGCTGAGGATACTGAAGACTTTTTCCACGAGGGAGGTGGGAACTTGGATGAAGCCGAACTTGCTGGCTTTGTCCTCCCACTCGACTAGTTTCCTGAGTGCTCTGTTGGCGAGAAGGTTGAATGAGAACTGTTCTCTTTCGGCCATCTCGACGATGCCTGCTTCGACATCCTCGTCTAGTCTAAGGGTCCTGGTGACGCTTCTCGAGCTCGAAATCGGTGTTGGTTTGAGTTCGAGCATAGATCGTGTAGGTGCTAAGGTCATTTTTTGTCCTCGAAACCCCCTTGGGTCGTTGCAAGCACTTAAGCGGTACGTCTCTCTACGCGTGCATCCGGCAATCATCTTGCCTGTATGCACGGCATAGTTTTGCGTCAAGTATGCAAACAGACCGTTTGCAATGTATTGCGAGCGGAATACCTCTTTCTCCTCTATTTGGCGAGAATGACTCGTGGTGCCATAGAGTAGGGCCAAGTTTATCTTTATGTTTGCACTCGATTGCAGATGCTATAGAATGTGATAGATCGTAATGACACAACTTGAAAGCGCTCTGAAACCCGAAGTCCGCAAGTCTCCCGACACAGTCACGAGAACATTCCGCATAGACCGCGACGTTGACAGGAAGATGGAAGGGCTCTCCTCAGAAGGAAGAGTCAGCATGAACCAAATGGCCAACAAGGCACTCAGAAGGTATGTTGAATGGGAGGTTAATGCTGAAAAGTTCGGAACAGTCACCACTTCAGCCAGTACTATTCGTAAGTTCTTCGACTATCTGACCATCGAGCAGGCAAAGGAGATGGGAAGCTGGTGGGGTGAGAACCAGGCCCCAGGGATCATAACCTTCTGGTTCAAGAAATTCGACTTCGACAGCGTGTTGAAGGCACTAGAATTCCTCGGTGCACAGTACGGCCGAGCATTCACCTCCGACTACGCATTCGACGGCAGAAGCCACACCCTCATCGTCAAACACGACATGGGACTAAAGGCGAGCGTATTTTATGCCGAAGCCGTAAAAGCAGCATTCTCCCACCTGGGACTAGGAACCGACATATTCGTCACAGATGACCAAGTAATCGCAATCAGTCCGCCCGATCCTGCGCATCCACTCAACAGGTCCTACGAAGGAGCAGCCGACCTGAAATACCCGACGAGTGCAACAAGCAGACCGATTCCAAAGCTTCGCAAAGGACAACGGGTAGAGCCCGAAAGCCGTGATGCATGAAGATTAGGCGTCGCATAGGCTCAGAATATCGTTCAAGCCAACCGTTATCTTGGCTACAATGGAATCGGTAACGACTCCAGCCTACTAGACTCCTGATCTTGTCGACGCATCGTAGCGAATCAAAATCCTCCGAGCGCAGAGACCTACTACAACGTGGGTCCCACAAAGAAAGGAATGGGTGTCAGACAAGTCAGAGATGAAGAGACTACAAACGTTAGAGTGTGGCAACCCAACCAAACGTAAATATTGACTGTCTACTTTCGGGAAGAAACATTCCAATCCATGCGGAAAGTGTTAGAGCATTTTTGCGACGCTTTGGAAGTATCGTATTCCTCTTTTGCCATTGAGGGCGTGGTCCAGTGCTTGGTCTACAGCATCTTTGGGTGTTGGGGCGGCCATGACTTTTACTGTCTTCCGATCGTCCAGGTAGGTGTCGGCGATCTTGTCGGCCGTTCCACCCGTCCCTTTCAATGCAACTATTGGTTTTCCTTTCTGATAGGCGACCAATGCCTCAACGTAGGTTCCCGCTCCCCCACCCACCACAATTGCCGAATCAGCAGAATACGCGGTCACGTAATTCCGCGAGAAACCCATTCCCGTCGGAATGATGATATCGCAGTAAGGGTTCGCGTAGCTCATATCTTCGTGTGGCAGAATCCCGACAACCATTCCCCCCTTCTCCTTCGCTCCCCTGCATGCAGCCTCCATCACTCCCCCAAGGCCACCTGTCACTAGAACCGCTCCTCGGGATGCTATCTCTGCGCCGACCTCTTTTGCAGCCGCGTAGGTACTCTCGGGACAGTGGTCTCCGTCGGACCCTATCACGAGAATCTGTATCAATCGTTTGAAGCTGGACAGTGGGGTTCTCGATGCTACTCCTCTAAACAATTTCATCATCACTCTTCTTGAAAGGAAAGGATGCGACAACACGCGTCCAACCCACCGGCTGGCTATGAGGTTGGCGTAACCAATGCTCTAACAAGGAAGGTTTTAATGACAACCGGCCAGAAACTCGACCCTCCATCACTCACAAGGTCACGTTTCATGCCTGACTTCAAGCCTGGAAAGGTCGCCCGGGTCGCAGGCCCCGTCATCGTCGCCGAAGGAATGCTCGGCGCCCAAATGTACGAAGTCGTCCGGGTCGGCGACCAAGGCCTCATCGGCGAGATCATCAAGATAGACGGCGAAAACGCAACCGTCCAAGTCTACGAAGAAACCGCTGGCCTCCGGCCCGGCGAGAAGGTCGAAAGAACGGGCAAACCGTTGTCTGTAGAACTTGGACCCGGAATCCTAGGCCAGATCTACGACGGCATCCAGCGCCCACTAACAGTTCTCTTCGAAAAGACGGGCCCCTTCATCAAGAGAGGCCTTGCCCCCGCAGCTATCGACCGATCCAAGAAGTGGCACTTTGTCCCCACTGCAAAGAACGGAGCAAATGTCTCCGGCGGCGATGTTCTCGGCACCGTCAAAGAAACAACCCTGATCACTCAAAGAATAATGGTCCCGCCCAACCAAACCGGAAAAATCATCTCGATCGTTCCCGAGGGCGACTACACAATCACCGAGCCTATCGGCGAGCTCGAAACCAAGACCGGACCCGTCTCTTTGTTCATGATGCACACCTGGCCCGTACGAATCGCCAGGCCCTTCAAACAAAAACTTCCAAGCGAGATCCCACTCATCACAGGCCAACGAATCATAGACTTCTTCTTCCCCGTCGCCAAAGGAGGAACAGCAGCCGTCCCAGGACCCTTCGGAAGCGGCAAGTGCCTCGACGGAGAAACCCCTGTCCTCCTTGCTGATGGCAGGATAAGGAGAATCCGAGAACTCGTACACGACAAAGGAAACTCGCGAGCCTTCGATGACAACGGGAACGAGACTCTCTATTCCTACTCTAATCCCCCGAGAGTTGTATCGCTCTCCAACCCCGAGTTCACGAACGCTGAGGCCTCAATGGGCTACAAAGGATCTACTAACGAGCTGCTTGAAATTCAGACCCGTAGCGGGCGCAGGGTCAGAGTCACTCCCGTTCACAAGCTCCAGCAACTACGGCGGGACGGCACAATAGAAGAAACACCCGCAAAGCAACTCCGACCTGGTGCGTACCTCCTAACACCGAGAAAGATCGCGCTCAATCTAGACCAGAAATCCATCGACCCTTACAAACTCCTACCCGACGACACTAGGGTCGATGACCCCAAAGCCATCGAGAAGATGGTCGCAGCAATAGCTAGCCTGAGGACTGGCATAACTCTCAAACTTCTCTCGAAGAGACTCGATGTAGGCCTCGGTAGTCTCCACAACTATCGGAAGAGAGTCGCGAGGCCAACTCTCGGCTTCCTGAGGCATCTCTCGAAGCTCACAGGCAAGAAGATCCCTGTTGGGTCGGTCAGAGCTCAGCGACAAGGCTGGAGCATAAGACTCCCCAAGGAAATGACACTCGAACTGGCAGAGTTTCTCGGACTAATCCTGTCTGACGGCATGCTTCGAGGACGAGGAAGCGTTATCCTGTTCAATAATGACGAAAAGGTACTCCGCAGATTCTCCCAGCTCGCGAACGAACTGTTTGGTCTGAAGCCTCGTCGCGGGACACACAGTGGAGGACTGTTAGCGAGAATCGACTGTAGAGCGTTAGTGCATCTACTTGTCGGCATCGGGTTTCCCAAGAACAGGAAATCTCGCACGCTGAAAGTTCCCGACCTTGTCTCAATGTCCCCGGACAAGGTGATCGGAGGATTCTTCGCAGGTTACATTGCGGGCGATGGATCATTCAGCAAGCGTACTCTAGAGATCTCTACTGCAAGCGAGGAGATGGCCCTCGGACTTTCCTATCTGCTGACACGGCTGGGAGTGCTCCATAGAATAAGACACAGAGAAGTCGGCGGTCACACCTACCATCGCATGAGTATTGAGGGTCGACGACCAATCTCCGAATTATACCAATTTCTGCCGAAGCAACGGCCGTATCCATACCTCAAGAAGATAGATCAGTTCCTGAAACTTGAGAAGCGAGGGTACAGCAATGTCGACGTCGTCCCCATCGACCCATCCGTCCTTTCTGAGGCCGCGACCCTTGGTAAGACATCAAGAAAGAGCCTGAGAAAATCTGGCTTCAACATGTACAATTACACAACGCATGGAGAGAAACCGGGCATTACGATAATCAGACGCCTCATCTCGGCAATCAAGGACAAATCCGCCCCAGGCTCGAATGACAATACAGCGCTGAGGAAGCTGGAGAAACTCTCCGAACTGTCCGACTTCTCTTTCTTCGACGAGATTTCTGAGATCCGACAAATCACGACCAGTTCCGACGTTTACGACATCGCAGTCCCAGGATACGAGAATTTCATCGCTGGATGGGGACCCATGGTCTGCCACAATACAGTTCTCCAGCAAGCTCTTGCAAAATTTGCCGATGCACAAGTCATCGTCTACGTCGGCTGCGGCGAGAGAGGAAATGAGATGGCGGAGGTTCTCGAAACATTTCCGACGCTCCTTGACCCCCGTACCCAACAACCCTTGATGAATCGGACAACTCTAGTCGCGAATACTTCCAACATGCCAATAGCCGCGCGGGAAGCCAGCGTTTACACCGGCATTACAATCGCAGAGTACTTCCGGGACATGGGCTACGATACCGCGCTGATGGCGGATTCCACGAGCAGGTGGGCCGAAGCTCTTCGAGAGATATCAGGACGTTTGGAAGAGATGCCTGGCGAAGAAGGCTACCCAGCCTACCTAGCGTCCCGTCTTGCGGACTTCTACGAACGATCAGGCCGACTGGAAGTCCTAGGCTCAGAATCCAAGCAAGGCTCCATCAGCGTCATCGGAGCGGTCTCCCCTCCGGGGGGCGACTTTTCCGAACCGATCACGCAGAACACTCTTCGCATTGTCAAGGTCTTCTGGGCTCTCGACTCCGAACTTGCCAAGAGACGCCACTTCCCCGCGATCAACTGGTTGACAAGCTACTCTCTCTACCTCGACACCCTTGAAACATGGTATCCGAAGGAGGTCGGACCCGAATGGGTCGATCTCAGAAAAGTAGCAATGTACCTTCTCCAGCGCGACGAAGAACTTCGTGAGATTGTCATGCTTGTCGGTCCCGACGCGCTCTCTGAGGGACAACGGGTTATCTTGGAAGCTGCGAAGATGATCAAGGAAGACTTCCTTATGCAGCAATCCTACAATCCCGCTGACAGCTATTGTGACAAGACTAAAACCTACAATATGATCCGGACAATCCTCCACTACTACAACCTGATGCAGAAAGCAGTTGACGAAAACATCCAACTCCAGAAAGTTCTCGAGCTGCCCGTCAAGAACGATATCAGCCGCATGAGACTCACCCCTGCAGACAAGTTCACCGACTACTCCCAATCTTTGAACGAGCGCCTCGACCAGGAATTCCAGATGCTGAAGGCGCCCGCTGTCAAGGCGAAATAATAATGGTCTCACTCGCCGGTCTCGAATACAGAACAGTCCGAGAAATATCCGGACCCCTAATCTTCGTCGAATCAGTAAGAGGCGTAGGATATGGCGAGCTAGCAAGAATCAGGACTCCCAGCGGCGAAGAACGGAGAGGCCAGGTTCTAGAAGTTGGTGGAGGTGTCGCAGTCGTTCAGATATTCGAAGGAACATCTGGACTCGACGTTTCCGCGACAACTGTCCGTTTCACCGGAGAAACAGTCAAGCTTCCCGTCTCACAGGACATGCTCGGACGAATCTTCGACGGCAGCGGCCGACCCACTGACGGTGGTCCTAGAATTATCCCTGATGATTATCTCGATGTAAACGGCAGCCCCATCAACCCATTCGCCCGAGAATATCCGAGAGAGTTCATCCAAACAGGCGTCTCCGCCATCGACGGAATGAACACACTCGTCCGAGGACAGAAACTCCCACTATTCTCTGCGTCCGGGCTTCCCCACAACCAGATTGCGGCCCAGATTGCGCGTCAAGCCAAGGTCCGAGGAACAGACGAACCCTTCACAACAGTCTTCGCGGCCATGGGCATCACCGCCGATGAAGCCCGCTTCTTCAGAGACGATTTCGAGAAGCAAGGCGCTTTCGATCATGTAACAATGTTCGTCAACCTCGCTGACGATCCAGCGATTGAACGAATCCTGACGCCGAGACTCGCGCTGACAGCCGCTGAGTATTTCGCGGTCAAGCTCGGAACCCACGTACTCGTCATACTCACCGATATGACTAACTATGCAGAAGCTCTCAGAGAAATTTCTGCAGCCAGAGAAGAAGTACCAGGACGCCGAGGATATCCAGGATACATGTATACCGATCTGAGTACAATCTACGAACGAGCTGGAAGACTTCACGGTAGTAAAGGCTCGATCACCCAGATGCCAATTCTGACAATGCCCGGTGATGACGTCACTCATCCCATTCCCGATCTAACTGGCTACATCACTGAGGGACAGATCTACATCGATCGAGGATTACACCGGAAAGGAATCTATCCCCCCATCGACCCGGCACCCTCTCTCTCGCGATTGATGAAGGAAGGAATTGGAAAGGGTCGGACACGAGATGATCATCGGGAAGTCTCAGACCAACTCTACTATGCGTATGCGGAGGGACGGAGCTTCCGTGACCTCGTTGCCGTCATCGGTGAAGAGGCACTCTCTGCCCGGGACAAGCTCTACCTTGGTTTCGCGGATAATTTCGAGAAGAAGTTCATCAACCAAGGGCTGTACGAGAATCGTGATATCGACGCGACCCTCGATCTCGGCTGGAATCTGCTCAGCGTTCTTCCTGAAAGCGAGCTGAAACGGATCGACCCGGCTACGATCAAGAAGTATCATCCAAAATATCGTGGGAAGACCTCGTAGTGTCAGAGATCGTCGCGGGTGCTCGTCCAACCCGGATGGAGCTTATCGCTCTCCGGCGACGACGACGGATTGCACAACGCGGAGGAGATCTGTTACGGGAGAAATTGGACGCATTGATGATCGAGTTCTTCCAGTTCGCCCGAGAAATCACCGCTCTCCGCCAGAAGACCCAGGACTTGTTGTTCCAGGCTTACGAGAAGTTCACCGAGGCCCAGATGCTCATGGGCTTCACGAGAGTCGAAGAGACATCGTTAACAGTCCAAGACCGGTTTGACGTTGACGCGTCGACTCGAAACGTCATCGGCGTATCCATACCCTACGTCTCAGTGAAACTGAAAGCTCTTGAAGGATTTCCCTATTCGATGATCGGAAGCAGCGCCAAACTCGATGAAGCAGTCGCACTAATGACGGAGGCTGTCAAGAACGTTGTCGAACTGTCAGCGGCCGAAGCTGCCATTCGCAGACTAGCTGAAGCAATCTCCGCGACCAAAAGACGAGTCAACAGCCTAGAAAACATTGTCGTCCCGAGAATCGAGAACACAATCCGATACATCGAAATGAGTTTACAGGAGAGATCGAGAGAGGACTTTTTCCGGTTGAAACGTATCAAGACCCGTCTGGAAGAGGAAGAAGAGGAAACCGTAAGAGTCCCACAGATCTCGAGCTAGGCTCTATGCGGCGCCCGGTTCTTGGGTAACAACATGTCTAATTTTCTGTCTCCTTACTCTCGAACCTATGTCATCTGCGCTGAGGACGAAGGAGTTCCTTGAGTTCCAGCAGACCCTGAGAGACCTGGAAAGCCAGGTTCGTAAGCTCCTCAAAGAAGCAGCAGAAAGTGGGCCATCCGAGAGAACCAGGGACATGACCGAGAAAGTCTTTGACCTAGCCCAACGAGCCAATCAAACTCGACCCCAAGAGACTAGAAACCAGTCGACTACAAACCAGTCAATCCTAGAGAAACTCCCCAGACAGTTCGACGAAGACTTTGGCAAATTCAAAGGGTTGATTACTTTCGTCGAACGAGTGCGGAAGCTGCATTACAACGCTACAGGCCACAATATCGGAAGAACCTATGGTTCCTTTGGGTCGGATGAAATTTCGCCAGGACACCATCACGGCAAGTCTCTCATTGATACCTTAGAAATCAGCTGCGATGCTTGCGGTAACGAATCCCCCAAATCAGAAAGAAGAGACTACCCAATTCACGTTCTTCTTCGCGACCGTGGCCAATGGGAGGTTTGTACTGGTCAATCGAACTGTGAATGCCAAGGCTACGAGGGCAAAGGCGTTCGAATCGGCGTCGACTTATCTCTCGAAAAAATGGGGAAAGGAAAGGACTAAGCTCCCCTCTCGGCTCGCTCCTTCAAGGCACGATTCATCGCCTCGAAGCCGCTCTTCGTATCCTTGTCCAGGCTCTTGGCCATGAATGGAACAAGTAATCCTGTAAACCTCTCGTGCTGAACGAAACGGACGCCTTTTTCGTCGAAGGCTTCGATCGTAAAGCAGTGTTCGCCGTTAAACAGGCCTGGTATCCAGAGTTTTCCGAGCCAGCACATCTCGCGATTAGTCTCGACATTGACCATTTTGGGCTTGAAGGTCATGGCTCTTCCCCCAGGAGGCTCAATCCGGACCTCAAGCTTCGCGCCCGTCCTTGGCTCGCCGCTCATTTTTTTGATGAAAGGGTTCCATTCTGGGAATTTGGCAAAGTCAGTTAGGACTTGCCAGACCCGATCTGCGGGGGCCTCGATCACGATTTCAGATGAAACCTCCTTCATGGCTCGGCTGGTCTAGGAGGGGTGAGTTGAGCTGAAATGTGTTTCGGAAGGAAGCGCTCAGCGAGTTCTTCCGATGGCTATAGTAGATCCCAGCCCTTCTTCTTGACGTACCTCAGCCAGAATCCCGCGATCAGTGAGGTAACAATCGCAGTCAGGACGAGCGCGACGAAGAATGTTTCCGATATCAATCCGAGGTCAAAAGCGACAGTAGCGAGCACGATGCCCGGGCCGCCTCTAGCGTTGAGAGCTATTGCAAGGTTGAGACTTGGCAGTCTCCTCTGCTTGATCAACCTGCCCACCACTAAGGCACCTCCACCTTTGAGCACCGTGGAGAAGACCAAGAACCCGAGAAAGAAGAGAATGTCAAAAGAGTGGATCAGATCCAGTTTCAATCCGACGACGGCAAAATAGACCGGCGTGAACACTGCCAACGATATCGACTTGACCTGAGACTTCGCAAGAGCAAAGACTTCTTCCGGCATCATTCCGACCGCAATGCCAGCTAGAAACGCACCGAAGACGATGTTCACGTTGAGAAGGCTCGCCAACGCCACCATCGAAAAGCAGAGAAACAGAGCGTATCTCGAAGGGTGAAACTTGATCAGAACGTCAAACCTCGACCTTATCGTGTAACGTATCAACCTGGGCAGACCAAGCAGAGCTGCACCGAAAAACGCGACAGTCACAAACGACGTGTAGCCGATCAATGAAAATGATGCAGATGCCGAAGCTCCAACTCCCGTTGCGATGGCTAGCGCCCCGAACTGGATGACATCCTCCACCGTAGCAATTGCCAGAACGATCTTGGCGAATCGCGTGTTCATGATCTTCAGGTCGATAAAGATTTTCGAGATCACGGGGATCGATGTGACCGAGACGCCAATGCCGACGATGATGGCGAGTGAGAGCATATTTCCGTTTGGCCCCGAGTATGGCGAGAAGTTGTAGACGTAGGGGACCAACATTCCAATAACGAATGGAACAAAAGTAGCTCCAATCAAGAACGAGGTCGCGATCTTACGGTCATCTTTCGAGAAGGCCCTCTGGATTTCGAACCCTGATATGAACATCAGAAGAACCAGCCCAATGTAAGAAATTACGGAAATCAATGCGCCTTCCGTGGGAAAAGCCCCGAAGACCCAGTTCTCAGAATCAGGAGCAACATATCCAAGGAAGGTTGGACCGAGAACTAGACCGCCGAAGATTTCTCCGATCACTCGTGGAAGCTTAGCTTCATAGAACAAGAAACCGAAAGAATGCGCCGTGAACAATAGTAAGACCATGGCGAAGAAAAATCTGGTCAGCTCTAGACTGGAGAGTGTAAACGTGCCTACGAGACTCATCGAGTCTCGGCCCTACATGGAGAATTCTCTAGGGTCAACTAAGAGGTTGACTTCTTTCAGAAAGGACGGAGAATCCGGAGATTGGCCGTTCACCGCGAAAACTGCATGGAGATGAACTTTGAAACGTACAGCCTTGGTTTCTCCACGAAAGTCCATTCGAACATCTCCCGGCTTTCCCTGGCTCGTCTTCTCATGGACTAGCTTCAGCATGGGATCGCGACGAGGAAACCAGTCTAGGACTGTCTGGCGGAGAATATCAGGCGCCAAGTTGATCCCGATGCCCTTGTGGTTCTGGCTAAAATCTTCCATCAGAGCCTTGCGGGATTCCTTCGTCACGTTCTCAATATAGGTGTAGGTCTTCTGGAGGACCTGACTCCCCTTTAGCATATCAGTCATGCTTCGCGCGTTCCTCAGTGCCTTCGATTTTGCTTGGGTTTCGGTATTCCTCCTTTGTATAAGAACTGAAGGTTCGGGTTCAATGCGAAGAAATGGCAGTCTAAGCACCGAATGAGCCGCAGCAGAAAACCGACCGTTCGCTCAACCAATTTCTCGGTTACACCACGGCTTTATCGCCGCCGAGGCAACGATTCAAGCTCACGCGAAACGAGGTCAGAACTTGTTCTTCAGAACCCTTGCAATAGCCACGATTAGGCACAACCGCGCAGTCCTTGCAATCTGGATAATCGCCCTGGCCGTGAGCGTCCCAGCCATCTTGCAAGTTCAGAAAGTAATAGTCTACTCCGAGACCGCCTTCAACTCCAAAGACTCCGAATCCAGCATCGCCCAGCAGATAGTCAACCGCGAATTCAACATCCAAGAGGGTTCAAGCGGCGTCGTTGTAATCAGCCACGACGACGTTCGCGGCAACGAAACTAGGGACTTCACTCTCGCTCTGAACTGGACCCTGAGAAACGACCCCACCCTCACTAACATAGGCAACATCACGACCATCTACGACATCTACTACCAGCTACTCCTAGGGTTCACCAGCGTCGCCCACTTCCAACTCTACCAGATACAGAACGCCACCAACCTAGCCAACCTCTTGGAGTTCGGCATCCCAAACACCTACCTAACAACCTGGACCAGCATCGTCAATAATGCAGGATTCAACGTTACCGGCAATCAGGTAATCGCGTACAATCAAATCGCCAACGCGACAAGCTGGGCTATAGTTTCCCAACTCATCCCATCAACCTACGTGAAAGTCGCTATGATCTACCAGAATTTGTTCTACAAGTCTTGGAACTCCACCTTTAGCTCAGCTGAGAATTATAACACGTTTCAACTCCTTTCAAACTACTCGCCCCTCCACAGGGCCCAGAACGTCACCAAAGGTTATCCGGGTATGACAGTGCAGCCTCCATACTACAACATCACATACAGCTATTTCGAATCGCTACCCCTCGACCCTCAAACTAAGGGATTGTTTCTGAGCACTATCCAAGTCTTCAACATGTATCCCATCTGCTCCAGCTGCAACGACTGGACCAGCCTACCAGCGGTCCGCAATTTCTCAATCAGCACGTTCGAGAGCCAGGCCAATCTCACAGCGACCCAACAAAACCTCATAGGCCCAATCTACGACCTCGGACCCTCATCATCTCAACCAGGATTTTTAAGCCTCGCGACCCAGCTTCTCCACGCTGGCAACATACATTCCTATCCCGTGCAGCCCAGCCAGGCAGTCTCTGACCAGTTCATATCACGCGACAACAGAACAATGCTTGTCATCATCGATTTCAAGCCTCAAGGGGGTGACCCGAGCAGCTCCACACAGCAAGTAAGAGATGACGTGATCGTAGCGGCCAAGATCAGCGGACAAACCCTCTCCGCCTACGTCACAGGCGCTCCCGCGTTCAACTATGATGTAGAGATACAATCTGCCGCCGATGTTGAGAGAATAGACCCGGTGACGGTCGCGCTGATACTGATCATCGTGGGCCTGTTCTTCAGCTCTCTGTTCGTACCGATGCTACCGGTCTCAGCAATAGGCCTGTCCGTTGGAGTCGCCTTTGGATTGGTCTACGTAATCGGCACTCTCATAACGAGCGTGCATTTCCTAGTTCTCACGCTGCTTCCAGTCTCAATGTTCGGGGCGGGCTCAGACTATTGCATCTTCCTAGTAAGTCGATACGCGGAAGAACGCAAAGCCGGTAGAGGAAAGAATGACTCGGTGGAGCGGGCAGTTGTCCGGGCAGGAGAAAGCATCGCGACAAGCGGGGCTACTGTCGTGATCGCATTCGGGAGCCTCGCGGTGGCAGGGTTCGGCATGTTACGGTCGATAGGGCTTGCGGTCATGCTTGGCATATCCATTGCGCTGATAGTCTGCCTGACTCTAGTCCCGGCCACCCTCTCACTTCTCGGAGACAAACTCTTCTGGCCGAGAGGATTGAAGGTAAAACCTCCGAGAGCCGGGTCGAAGAGCTACTACCATCGAGCTGCAAAATTCACAGCGAAACACTCCAAGATGGTACTCCTTGTCGCCTTAGCGGCCTCGCTTCCAGCGACGGGTGCGGTGTTGTATTCGAAGACAAGTCATGACCTGATCAGCCAGATCCCCGACGACTTGGGAAGCAAACAAGGCTACATCGAGATGACTAATGGCTTCGGCGCCGGGACCATCACCCCGACGTTCACAGTAGTCGAAACCCCTGTGCTGCTAACCTCAGGTTCCACGATCAACGTCACAGCACTCCGTAACATCTCAGCTCTCGAAAATTCGACATTGACAATCCCCGGCGTTTCCAGGGTTTACGGAGCAACTCATCCTTCCGGGGAGGCAATTCCCTACTCCTCTTTCTCCAAGCTTA
>Ga0209761_1002096_pt1 | contig 13044 bp, 10 predicted proteins | sample GraSoi013_1_40cm_4_FD_185818 | JGI IMG/M metagenome (GOLD analysis project Ga0209761, IMG submission 185818) | Grasslands soil microbial communities from the Angelo Coastal Reserve, California, USA - Sample 09_25_2013_1_40cm (SPAdes) (version 2) | ecosystem: Environmental > Terrestrial > Soil >... | reverse complement strand
CTGGGCGAGTTCCAGGTGAAAGGGAAGACTGATCCGGTTCGCGCGTACGCCCTCGTCGGCGAAATCCGCGGCCGAACCAGGCTGGAGGTGTCGAAAGAACGCGGGCTCACGCCGCTGTTCGGCCGCGAGCGCGAGCTCGGGCGGCTCACCGACGCGTACCGCCGGGCGGTCGGAGGCGAGGGCGCCACCGTGCTGCTCGCGGGTGAGCCAGGGGTCGGCAAATCGCGGTTGCTCTACGAGTTTCTACAGACCCTCGAGGGCCTCGGACTCCTCGAGCTTGACGCAACCTGCGTCTCCTACGGCCGCGCCAAGAGGGCCTTTATCCCGTCTATGCTCTCGAACGCGTCCGGGAGCACAACTCGGCGCTCGGCGTCATCCTGCTGACGGCGTCTGCGCGCGATCTCGAACCGGCACGGAGGCGGCTGGGGTTCACCGTCCTCCGCAAGCCGATGGCGCTCGCCGGCCTGAAGGAGGCCCTCGATGGAGCGCTCGGTCCGCGACTGAACTAGCGCCGGAAGCGGATGCGGGGCTCGAGCTTCAGCTTCGCGATCGCTTGGTCGTTGTCCGGCAGGAAGTATCCGACCGCGACGCCCATGGCCGCTTTGGGTAGCTTCTGCCCCGTCGGGTTGTCGTAGACCGCCGTGACCTTCACGACGTCGCCGATCTTGAAGCGATAGGCGCCACGAGGCGGGAAGATGATCGTCGGAAGGGAGACGAATCGTCCATCGGCATCCAGAACCGTCTTCAGCGTGGCGATGTTCTCGTTGCGGGTGACGTTTTCGAGCCGGACCTCGCGGCCGTAGTCGTGGATGTGGCCGCCGACAGCGAGCAGTCGGCCCGCGTAGGGGATCGTGAGCTCACTGGCCTTGACGTCCCGGCCAGGCTGGAGGTCGTACATCGTGGGCCCGCAATGCGTGACCATGAACCAGACCGGATAGACGGTCTTCAGCCGAGCTTCTGCCGACCGTCGATAGTGGATCTCGAGCGCCACGTACGCATCGGAGACCGGCTCCTCGGTCGGATTGGTGAGCATCAGGTTGATCCGAAGCGGCATCCCCTGCGTCACGCGGTAGCCGACGTCGGGCACCGGCGGCCAGTCAGCCAGCTCGGATCCGGCGGCAAAGAGGAGCTCCGGTAGCTGGGGGCAGATGAGGCTCGGCCTGCTGGCGTTGAGCAATTCCACGTGGTGGATCACCCGCTGCGCCATCGTCGTGCCCTTCTCGTCGACCACTTTCGGCTTGTAGGCGACGAGCCAGCCGTCGAGTGGCACCATCACCGATGGCACACGAAGCGTGAGGTGTTCGGTGCGTGGCGGTACATTGAGCGGGCCGATCAACACCGTCAGGACATGGCCATCTCGATCGTCGTGCAAGTCGACGCTCGGCATCTCGGCCTTCGGCGTGCCGCTCGGCCCAGGCTGGGAGTGGTGGTGATGCTGTGTGGCGGCCGGCGCCACCCCCCACAACGTCAACGCCGCCGCGACAAACCCTACGAGAGTGCGGCGCGAAAGCATCCGGCTCAAGCCGTCGACGAGGCGGGCTGATCGACCTCCTCGGCTGATCGGCTCGTCAGTCGGTACGCGCGTACGGGGTGCGGAACGTTCTTGAGTGACTGCGGCCCGAGATCCTCGGTCTCGAAGTCGTCGCCGATCCGCGATTTTGTCGCTTCGCTGATGACAACCGCCCCGCCCTCCGTCAGCGCCGCGAGTCTCGCGGCGATGTTCGTCGTCGGGCCGGACGCCGTGTACGTCCAGCGGGTGCCCGCCGCGCCTTCGATCTTCGTGGCACCCACGGAGGCGATGCCTGAATTGACTCCGACCTTCATGGCGATCGGCGTGAGACGGTCACGCAGCTCGGTGTTGATCTCCTGGGTGCGACGCAGGATGGCGAGGGCCGTCAGCGCGGCGGCGCGGGCGTGGTCGGTGCCCTTGAAGATGACCATGAGACCGTCGCCCGCCGTCTCGTTGACGTCCCCGCCGTTTTTCATGATCTCGTCGAGGAACGCGCCGAAGTAGCGTTCCACCAGCTCGTTCACGCGCTCCAGCTCCATCTCTGCGCTCAGTCGCGTGTACCCGGTGATGTCGGCGAACAGAACCGACACGTCGAGCTCCCGCTTGTCGAGCAACGGCGCCTGCGGCGATTCCTCGATGAGCTCCTGGACCGTCCGGGGCACGAATTTCGAGAGGTTCGACTTGATGCTCTCGAGGAGCTGAATGCGCTTGAGGCTCGCCTCGAGCTCCTCCGCATAGCGCACGACCTTCTCGTGCGCGCTCGCGTTCTGAATCGCCACCGCGGCCTGGTTCGCCATAGTGCTCAGCAGCTCGATGTCCTCGCGGCCGTAGAAGTGCCCGGATTTCTTCTGCCCCACCGCCAGGACGCCGCTCAGCGTGCCTTGATAGAGCAGCGGGATCGCGACGGTGGCGCCGAGCTCGTTGAAGCGCGCCAGGCAGGCCTCCCGAACGCCGAGATAGGAAGGGTCCTCTTCCACGTCATAGCGGGTGACGAGCTTCTTGCGCTCGCGGATCACCTCCAGCAGCGGATCGTCATAGCCGAGCGCGACAGGAGTTGCTCCGCCGTCCGTCCCGAGGTGGTCGGCGACGAAGAACGTCCGGCACGTCTTCGTTTCGTGATCGAGGACGATGACACCCGAGGCGTCCACGAACATCGCCGTGCGGACAGTGCCGACGACCTGCTTGAGGATCTGCTCGAGGTTCAGCATGGCCGCGAGCGCGTTGCTCACGACGCTGATCGTCTGCTTGTAGTCCGAGCCGCCGCGGAAGAACAGCCGGTCGACCATCTGCTGGACCTTGCGGCTCACGGGGTTGAACAGGAACACGACGAGCGCCGCGAACACGATCGGATAGACCGTGTCGGCATGCTGTCCCAGCACCGGCCGTGTGGCCCTGTTGATCAAGGTCTGGCTCGCGAAGTACGCGACGCCGACGACCGCGGTCATGGCGCCATAGCCCACCGCACGCTTGATGTACACGTCCGCGTCGAAGAGGTTGTGCTTGGCGATGGCGTAGGCGATGGCGGCGGGAAACACGACCAGCGGGATGGCGACGTAGTTCGGCGGAATCGCGGCGCCGCCGAACAGAGAAAACGCGTGCGCCGCCGCGGGCGCCGGCAAGGCCAGGGCCGCGCCGAACACGACCACCTTCGCGCGCTGACGGGCGAGGGGAGAGCTCTTGAAATACGCATGCGCGGCCGAGACGAACAGCGCAACGGCCCCCAGGACGACGTACACGAGGATCAGCCGGTGGAAGAGCACGAACCCCGGAGCGGGATAGAGGATCTGCAGCGGGATCGTCAGCACCGTCGACCCGATGTACGGGAGCAGCTGCACGGACGGCCGGCGCTCGACGAACCGGTACTGTTCGGGGAACACGAGGCTCAGGTGGATCAGCGCGCCTCCGAAGAACGCGAGCCCCGTGAGGTGGAGCCGCGCGAACCCCAGCAGCGTCGTGACGACATCGAACGCGGTGATCGAGTACACGCTCAGCGAGAACGCGACCAGCAGGAAGGCCCAGCTCGGGCGCGCCGACGGCTTCAGCAGGAACACGACCGTCCCCATCGAAAGATACATGAGCCCGGCGACGAGCATGAGGCCGAAGGTCAGGATCAAGTCGATCCAGGTGAAGCGCATCGTCGGGATGGTGAGCTGGAAACGCCTGTCTCCGCGCTCGACGAGGTACGTATGCGCTTCGCCGACGGGACTACCGAGGATGATGTCGTTCAGCTCTTTCATCGAGTGAACCGGCCGACCATCCACGGCGACGATCTTGTCGGGATACTTAAAGCCGCGGTCGAGACCGGTCCAGTTCAACCGGCCGATGTTCGCGACGACCATCCGCTCGTTGATCGTCACCCCGGCGAACGGCCGGTCGATCCAGGTGCCGCTCGCGAAGATGCACACCAGGCTGATGAGCGCGCCGGCGACGAGGATGGACACGAACATCACGCGCGCCGTCCGCGACATGAGCGCCATCGCGGCGACGCGCCGATGGCCCTCGCGTGGCGCCCCCGCTCCTGCCGTCGTCGGAATTACGGTCGCCATGAAGACAGCCGCCCGTTACGTCGCCGGCCGCAGCGTGGTGAGTTTCGGAGACCGCCTCACGAATCGCACGCGCGCCCGAGCCGGCAATCCGGCAGCGATCAGCAGCAGGACCGCGAGCGCGACCTGCGAACCGGCGAACACGTCGCCATAGCGCGTGTAGAACGTCCTCATCGTCGTCAGCGGCACATCGTCGAGCAGCACGCCATCGACGAACATATCCTTGCCGCCGGCCGCCGTGAGTCGCTGGGTGATCTTGCCCCGATCGTCGATGAAGACGGAGATCCCGGTGTTCGTCGCGCGTGCGATGGCAATGCGATGCTCGGCGGCCCTCATGGCGCTCATCGTGAGGAACTGCCGCGACGCCGCCGTCTCACCGAACCACGCCTCGTTCGTCGCGTTGATCATTAGATTCACACCGCGCTTGGCGAACTCGCGAAAGAGGTCCGGGAAGATGTTCTCCCAGCAAATCGTGACGCCGACCTTGGCCGGCCCCACGGCGAACACAGTATAGTCCTCACCCCCAACGAAGCCGCCGATCTTGGAGACGAGCGCTCGGGGCCAGTCGAACCAGTCTTGAAGCGGCGGATATTCCGCCCAGGGCACGAGGACCATCTTGCGGTACTCGCCGCGGGTCTGCCCGTCGGGACCGAAGAGCACCATGCTGTTGTAGTGCTTGCCGCGGAGCTCTTGTCTGGTGAACTTCGCGTACTCGGAGCTGCCGACGAGGAGATGGGTACCCGCTTCGCTCGCAATGGCGCTGACTGCGCGGCGGAGTCGGGCGTCGTGCCGGACGTCGCCGGGGACGGCCGTCTCCGGCCAGACGATGAGCGTCGGTCGATGCACGGCGGCCTCCCGCGTCAGCGTGCCGTACTTTTCGAGCGTCGCCTGTCGGAACGCGGCGTCCCACTTGCGCTCCTGGGGAATGTTGCCCTGGACGACCGCGATCCTGGTGGTCTCAGGCGTCGGCCGGCGGGCGAGAACCACGACGCCGTGGACGAAGATTGCGATCAGCAGCGACGCGGCGATCAGGCTGGCCCGCGGAATTCCCAGCCACATCGAAGCGCGACGCCCTTGCAGGATCGCTTCGGTCATCGCGGCGTTGACGAAGACGATGAGGAACGACAAACCGTAGACCCCGGTCAGCGAGGCCATCTGGAGGAGCGCGAGCGACTCGTACTGCGAGCCGCCCAGCTGCGCCCAGGGCAGGCTCAGGAAGCCGATATGACACCGCAGATATTCGACAGCGACCCAGAGCGGCGCCGCGACGAGCGTCAACGGTAGCTGCGTCCGTCCGCGGATGCAGTTGACGGCCAAACCCCAGACCGCGACGTACTGAGCGAGATAGAGAGATATCAGCGCGCCGTCGACGATCTTGAACCCGGGAACCGCGTAGACCGCATACCACGTTCCGGGGAAGAAGATGATTCCGGTGACGAGAGAATATACGTACGCCGGCGCGGGCCGCTTGCCCTCGATCGCGAGCAGGAGCGGAACGAAGGCCACCCACGCCAGGATGTGAAGGTCGAAGCTCGGGAAGGTGAGCACCAGGAGGCTGCCGGACAGGGCCGACAGCAGGGCCGCCTTAACAACAGTGCCGGCAATCATCGTCGTGTTTCTTCGCGTTGCGTATGGGACCAGGCTGCGGCTCGCGAGCCCGGAGCCTGGCGGCCTCGGTGTAGCACGCTGCGAAGTCGTCTACCTCGGAGTCCTCCTACCGCAACCGATAGATCGTCAGATTGGGGATCGATCCGCTCGCGTCGGGCGTCCCCGGGATGGGGGAGAGGTCGCCGTCGAATCCGCCGATGGACTGGCACTGCACCTGCTGGGTTCCGTTAGGAAGGATCCTGACGATCAGGCACAGCTTCAACACATCGTGAATCGCCCCCGTCGGCGTGGGAAAGCCGAAGGCCTCGAAGATCGACTGGCCGCTCGACGTTACAGGATTCGCGTCGAGCACTTCGCACATCACCTCTTCTGCACTGACAATCTGTGGATTCGGGACACTAGCCCTGAAAGTGGCGGTTATACCATCGGCAGAGGTCAGCGTCAGCGTCGCGTCGGCGCTATCCGCCGTGAAGGTCCCTTCATTGAAGTTCCTCAACACGATGACGGCGGATCCTCTGAGCTTGTCGGCCCCTTGGATGTCCGTTTTGGACGTCACCACACACGCTTCGCCTCCGCCCGCGGCGCGCGCCTCGGTACTGAAACCGCACAACACGCCGATGACCGCCAGGGCTAGGATCACTTTCGTCGCCGGTCTCATAAGTCTCCTCGTGGTGCGCGTTCGGTTCGGTAACGCGTCACAGATTTCTCAGCTTGAAGTTCGACGTGAGCGTGGAGCTCGGGATCGTCGGGATGCGGAACGTGTTGTAGCCGCTCGTCTTGCTGTCGATGACCTGCGTGAAGTCCTTGTCGTTGGTATACCCGGTCCCGGCGCAGTCGTGGTTCGCGCATGTGCCGAGCGCGGGATTCAGCTTGCCGCCATGGCCGTACTCCATGGTGATGTAGAAGCGCATGACTTCGGCGATGACTCGTCGCTGAGCCTCGTCCTGTGTGCAATTGCACGTGGCCTGATCGAAGAGGACGGTGGCGGCCGTGGAGCCCCACGTGCGACCGCCGTCGGTCGACGTCACGACTTTCAGCAGTCGGCCTGCGCCTTTCGGGATGAGTCCCAGCGGCCCGAGGGCAGTGTTGGGATTCAACATCCGGAACTCGATCCGCTTCGAGAAGATGCTGCACTGGTGCGTATCGTCGGACGTCGTCCACGTGGACTTCGCGTAAATGGTCGTGGAGCTGTTGTCGTCGGACTCGGCGCATCTCAGCCCCTTCTGGTCGGCGCCGCTGATGCGCCAGGAGCCTGCTGCGATGGCGGTGTTGGCCACAAACGGCGCATTCGGGTTGATGTTCGCGATGACCTGATTCGACGCAACGACGTCGTTTCTGCCTACAACACCACCGATGGACTGGATGACAGCAGACGCGTTCCCGCTCGTCAGGCTCGCACCGACGTGCGTCTGATTGAAGACCTTCGAACCAGCCGTGAACGTCACTCCGGAACCGCTCGTGGCCGACGGAGTGAGCGTCGTGAGTGGGCTCTCCGACACCTGATAAAGCGCGTTCCCCATGACGATACGGTCGAAGCCCGTGAGTCCAGCGAAGCTGATGTCTCCGACGGAGGTGTCGAAGAGGCACGTCGAGAAATCGTCCGCCCACTCGGCGTTGTCGTTGCCATGGTTTCCGGGTGTCGCGGACCACCCCAGGACGTGAACTCTCGGGCCCGGTGGGTCCGTACGGGTCGCCGGCACCAGCTTGTTGAGGGTCGAGAACAGCGAGAGCGCGTTGTTCGGAACCGGAAGGTAACTAGGACTGGTCGCCCCGAGGAGAGTCGTTACGCCGCATCCCGGATTGAGAAAACTTATGAACAGGTCCCGCTCGAGCGGATGCAAGCGGACGTGCTGGCTCGCCACGATGACGCCGCGATACTCGTCCATGTTCGACCAGCCGTCGCCGTCGTTATCCGCGCTCGCAGCGAGGCTACTACTGTATTGAGCCTCCCACGTGTCGGGCATGCCGTTAAAGTTGGAGTCCGGAGGGACGATGAAGTTGTAGACCATGCTGTTGACCGTGACCCGGACGACGGCCATGCCGCCGCAGTCCTGCGAGGTCAGCTGATTTCCGCTGATCGTGTAGTCGGCCGACAGATCAGTCGACAGGCCCGAATTCGTGCACGTCCCCGGGTAGGCGGATGTCGTCAACGCCTGCGCGACGATGGGATTCGTGGGATTCGACTGTGTCCCCGTCGCGGGAGCACACAACGCCCCAGTCGTCGGGCTGCCGGAGGGGCATACCAGACTGATCTGGGGTTGCGTCGCAAGCGGCTGGCCACCGGAGTTGACCGTGAGGGTTACGGTCCCGCCAGGCGTCGGCAGGAAGTTCGCCGGCGACAGCGTCAGGGTCACGGTCGACGCCGTGTTCGGAGGAAACGGGTACGTCGTGCTGACGGGATACACGACCTGGGCATCCGCGGAGGCGACGCCGCCCACCAGCCAGGCGACGAGGCCCAGAGTAGCTATCGTGACACGGAGGGTCATCGTCGTCACTCCCTCATCGCTTGATGTTCAGTTCTTTCGTGCCAACGACGGAATTGCGCGGGAAGTCACTCGAGCTGCCGGGCGATCCGTCGTAGTCGGCCTGTCCGGTCGTTGGGTTGGTGAACTTCACGAGGACGAGCACCGCATCTTTGATCGGGATCCCCGCCGTGCAGCGTCCGAATGTATCGGTGAGGCACGAGCCGATCCTGCCCTGATCGGCTTCGTAGATCTTGGGGTAGAGCGTCGACGGCGGGTTCTTGTTGCCGCCGGTCACCGTCAGGAAATTCGGATCGCTGCGAAGGAAGATGCGAACGGCTACGTTCGCGAGCGCATGCTTGTTGAGTGTCACCAGGATCTGATAGGCGAACGGACAGCCGGTGCCGCCGGCAGTGCCGTTCAGCGTCGGGCACTGGTCGTCGGGGGAAATCGATCCGCCGGTCGCGCCGAACGTGAACTGCTGCGCCGGCGCGATGTAGGTGCGGATCGGATGGCCGAGGCACTCGGTCGCATCGTGGCACTGACCGGTCGTCGGATCGACCGTCGGATCAGTGACCGAGTTCTCCGCGGTGCACACGGCCTTGAAGTTTCCGGTGGTGATGTCGAAGACCTGGCACAGGTTGCCGCGGGCCTGGAACGTCGCCGTCTGACCCGCCGGAATCAGCTGCAGGTCGCCGTGCGTCGGGTCGCCGTCGATCTGCAGCGTGATGCCGGGCGCGCCGTGGACGCTCTTCGGCGGCAGCTCCTGCCCGGTCGTCACGTTGAACAAGTGGCAGTGCCAGGACTTGTGGAAGTCGGTCGGCCGGACCACGAACGTGTCGCTCGTGGACTGGTTGAACGTCAGGTTCAGCGTCACCTCGCAGGTGGAGCTGAAGTTCTGTACGGTCGCTGTCTGGGCATTCGGATCGTTCACCTTGATCGTCACGGATCCGACGGCGGAGTCCGGAAACCCCTCGACGAAGGACCCGTCGCTCGCCAGGTACGTGAACGAATCCGTGCCGGTGAAACCGCCGCTCGGTGTGTACGTGAAGGAGCCGTCGGGATTCAGTGTGAACGAGCTGGCGTGAAACGGGCCCGACAGCACCCCCGCGGTTAGCGCATCGCCGTCGGGGTCGACATCGTTTGCCAGGACGCCGCCTGGTGCGCCGACCGTTAGCGTCTGTCCGACGTTGACGACATACTGATCGGCGGACGCGACCGGCGTCTGGTTGGTGGTCGACGCGACGTCGACGACCGCCGCGACGAGAGACAGGCAGTCTGCGGGGGATGCGGCGGCGGTCAGCTCCAGCGTGTTCGGCTCAGGCCCCGCCGTCAGGAACGCCGTGATATCGAAGCTGCGGATGTCCCACAGGTTGCCATCGTTGCCCGGGCCATTGTTGGTCGAAGGCACGGTGCTGCCGTCGAAGACGTGCCCAGTCGTGCCCTGCGGCTGCCTATTCAGGCTAATGTCCTCTGTGGGAGATCCGAACTCATTCTTGTTCTGACCGTCGCTGACGTGAAGCTGAAGATTGGCGGGGCCGGAGCCAGAATAGTTGATACCGGAGAGCCTCGCGCTCCAGCCATCGCCGTCGAACGGGTTCGGTATGTTCGAGTCATTGCCGTCGAACAGATAGACATCGCGCTTGCTGCTGAGACTGCCGCCACCGAAGAACACGATCAGCGACGCGCCGTTGAGGTTCGCGCCGCCTGCCACGGACGGGGGATCGATTCTGTAGTTGCTGATCGTATAGCTTCCGTTGCCGGTCACGATCGACGTGACATCCGCGCGATATCCCTGGCTGTTGTCGTACAACCAGCAATTGTCGTTGGAGTACCCGATATTAGTCCCCACGACCGTATTCCCGTTGAGCTTGATCGTGGCGTTGATGGTCGGCGACGACGACCTCGTCGGCCCCTGCCAGTAGAGATACGCCTTGGTGACGGTGCCCGATACCCCGCTGACCGTAATGACGCCACTCGGCTGATCGCGGAGGCCTCCGACGCCCGCGGACACGTAATTGGTGTGCGAGCGCTTTTCGACGAAGGTCAGTTCCGTCGCGACGGCCTCTGTCCCCACAAAGAGCGCGGCTGTGACGATCGCCAATGCCAACCGCAGCCGTGTTGGTCTCATCGTCGGAATCCTCGGCTTTCTTCTCTGGTGTTTCCGCTGATGCTCTCCGGGCTCGGACGGGAAGCTGCGTTCATCAGCGGACCGTCATGACACCGGTGACGGTGCCGCCGCCCGGCGCGATGGTCGTCGTGGTAATCGACATGTTCTGGTACTGGTAGTTGCAACACGCCGGAGGCGGGGGGTTTGACGGCAACGTTGCGAGCGTCCCGCCATGGGCGTACAGCCCGTACATCGGCCAGCCGTTCGCGGTCAGCCCCAAGTAGGTCGCCGTGTACTGGCCGACAGTGACGGATTGCCGCGGGGCCAGAGTGAAGGTCGTCTCCTCCGCGAAGCCGATGCCCACGGCGAGGAGAACACAGCCGACGGCGATCAGCGCGATGACAAGGTGAGCACTTCTCATGTGTCATGCCCTCTCGTTCGCCGCGCTGCCGCGGCGGATGACGACTCGGCGTTCGATGTGCGGGAGGTCGAGTTGGTGCCGGGGCAACCACCGGACAAAGCGGGAGTGCGGACCGCCGTACTGCACGCCACAGAGTGAGACGCGTCCCCGAGAATACCCCCCAGCACTTCAGCAGCTCCCTTCAAATGACATCCCCGTTGACGTCCCCGTCCGGCGAGGCCGGGCGTACGCCGGCAAACGTCTCGTTGTCCGCGCGATGCCCATCGCCGATCGCCGCAAACACGTCTCCGATCGCCCAGTCTGTGGCCTCGACCGGCGGCGGCAGGCAGGCCAGAGACACCAGCAAGCCAGAGAGGAGCAACACCTGTCTCACATTCATCACCATCTCCCTCTGCTCCCTCATCTAGTGCCGGAGGGCGACAGGAGTACGCGTTTGGCTTGAACCAATGTCGAGGCGATGAGAGGCGGCGCTTTGAGGAAATACCCCGCTTTGAGGAAATACCCATTGGTGGTCGTGCGCCGCGGATCACACTGGTGAGTGCTGCTGCCTGTGGCCATTCGCCCGTCTCCGCGTCGTGGCCAGTGAGACCACCTACTATTAACCGGGAAGCGCCGCCTGCGACGGGCGGGAGTATTGGCGAAAACGAAGCGGTTGTCAATGGGAAAAGAAGAGAAAAAGCGGCAGTTTCCGGAAAGTTCCGGGGTCGCCTACTTGGGTCGGGCGCCGCGGCCAAGACGTCAGGCTTCTCGGTGATCTCGGTACTCCGAGACACGGGCTTCGGCGATTTCGCCCAGCGTGCCAAGGCCCGTCATGACGATGACCCGCAGACCTGGGTCGGTCGCCCGGATCTGCCGCAGCACCGCGACTCCGCTCAGGGTGGCGATCTCCGCCGCGAGCTTCGACGTGACGTCGGTGTGCAACGTTTTGCACACGCCTGAAAGAGAGATCAAGGGGGGAGCAAGGCGGGTACAGAAGTTGCGAGAGACGGGGAGGTAATTTGAGTCCCGGATTCAGAAGGTTAACGATTGCACCGATTTCTAGCACAGATCTTGCTGGAGCGATAAGCCAGGTCAGGATCAGATGGCTTTGCATTGGCTTGACGCCACGACACGTAAGAGGCTTGTGCGTAGCTTGCGCGCCGTCCCTCTTTTCTGCGCTCTCGGGCTCGTGGTCGATCTCTGCTTGCCCGATACGGCCCGCACTGCCCCCGCGAGCGAGCCGCTGGCGGAGGTCAGCGGCGAGGCGATCACGGCTGCCGAAATCGAACAGGCCCTCGGCGCGCGACTTCGGCGCCTGGAACAGCAGACCTACGAGATGAAGCGACAGAAGCTCGAGGCGGTGATCGGCGAGCGGCTTCTCGCCCGGGAAGCAGCGAAGCAAGGCCTGTCAGTCCAGGCGCTGCTCGACGCCGAGGTCACGGCGAAGGCCGAGACCGTGACCGACGAGGAAGTCGAGAGCTTCTACCAGGCCAACCGGGCCCACCTGAAGGGCGACGAGGTCGAGGCTCGAGAGCGGATCCGGGCATACTTCCGGAGCCAGAAGCTGGTCGCCCGGCGGCAGGCCTACATGCGGTCTCTACGCTCAGAGGCCACTGTGGTGGTCCTTCTTCAGGAGCCCCCTGCGTTCAGGGCCGAGGTCGGAGTCGAGGGGGCTCCGTTCCGGGGGCCAGCCGCGGCGCCGGTGACGATCGTCACGTTCTCGGACTTTCACTGCGCGTTCTGCAAGCGAGTCGTCCCGACGCTGACGCAGATATTGTCCCGCTACGGCGAGAAGGTGAAGGTCGTCTTCCGGGACTTTCCGATCGACGGTCTCCATCCCCAGGCTCGGAACGCAGCCGAGGCGGCGCGGTGCGCTCACGCCCAGGGGAAGTTCTGGGCGTATCACGACGCGCTCTTCGCCAACGCGCCCAAGGCCAGCCCCGAGCAGCTCAAGGCGTATGCCCTGCAGGTGGGGCTGGATCTCCCGAGCTTCGAGCGCTGCCTCGCGAGCGGAACCCATGCGGCCACGGTGCAGAAGAGCGTGGACGAGGCGATTCGTCTCGGCGTGACGGGCACGCCTGCCTTCTTCATCAACGGCGAGCTGCTCTCGGGAGCTCAGCCACTCGAGGACCTCACGCGGGTCATCGAGCGCGAGCTCGCGCGAGACCGGTGACTGCGTCGACGTCGTTCCTCCGCCTTCTCCGTGGGCGCCTGCACGCATCATCGACAGAATCGTTCCCTTGACCCCTCTCACGCCGCTCCGATACAGTGACCACATGACCGCCGCTGCCACCGCCGAGCTCATCCGACAGCGCCTCGCTGATCTTCCCGAGGTGATGCCGGATCTCCGGCTCCTCGTCCTGTTCGGTTCGGCAGCCCGAGACCGGGCAAGCTCGGAGAGCGACATCGAT
>Ga0209761_1002094_pt1 | contig 13052 bp, 11 predicted proteins | sample GraSoi013_1_40cm_4_FD_185818 | JGI IMG/M metagenome (GOLD analysis project Ga0209761, IMG submission 185818) | Grasslands soil microbial communities from the Angelo Coastal Reserve, California, USA - Sample 09_25_2013_1_40cm (SPAdes) (version 2) | ecosystem: Environmental > Terrestrial > Soil >... | reverse complement strand
GCAGGTTACTAGCGTGCCGATTTCCATGCGGTGTGTCGCTTCGGCCAGCGCCGACAGCATGGTCCAGCATTCCCAGATTCCCCGGGTCGGCTCACCGGGAGTTCGATAGAAGAGGTGGTCTGGGAGCCAGATGCTATCGAAACCATCCCTTTCCGCCTGTTGCGCGACGGCGCGGATCGAATCATAGGGACGCTTGCTGTAGTTTTCGCGGTCATTCGCTATGAAGATCAGTAGCCCTATCTTCACTGTGTGCTCACTCGAACCTTGTCCCGAAATATTGGCTATCTATTGCAGTGAGGAGTGAAAGTGTTTGCCTTTGCAAGTCCTTACTTTCGTTCAGCCCGCCAACCTGAGAAAGGCTGGGCTTAGGCGGTGGCGCGTATCGTCTTTTCTTTCTTGTTGGGCTGTCCTTTGCCCTTAGTGATCAAGTTCTTCAGACTACCGTTCACGTAGGAGCCCCATGCGTTTGAACAGGCATCGAAACACTCAACCTCGGGAAGTAAACCCTGGTGAGTGAAGCGGACTTCCGTTTTGGGGCCCTTTTTAGAGACCTCAAAAACAACTTTTGTGCCATTCCACTCCGTTTTGTCCCTGATAAAATTCAGCTTGCTGTCTAAAACAGTCCAGACGACTTTCTTGTTAGGAATGAATTCTGTTATCTTCTGTTTAGAATAATGGACGTCTTCGTAACGATACGTGAACACGTCGCCGAGCTTGTCGGTACTCCCTTCAATTTCTCCTGACCACCATCCACGAACATTATTGATGGCAGAGAAGGCTTCCTTCGGAGTCTGGTCTACCGTAAAGGTAGTGGTGTAGTTTTGACTATACATGGACCACTTTTCCATCCTTGCTGTTACTGCCCCTCACAGATATTTATCAAATATGTTAGGGCACACAAATGAGAACATCTCAGGCCAACCGGTGTTGCACAGGCGTCGAATCTTGGGAGTCTGTCTATTGATCCTGGGAGTCATCCTCTTTGGAGCCCGATTCGAGCTGGCTAGTTTCGCTGGTTGCTGGACGAAACCTGGCTGCAGCAATGATCAGTGGGAGGCCGTATACGGAGGGAGTTGGGTTTTGTTTTTCTTGGGCTGGGCTTCTTTTTTCATAGGGATCTTACTTTTCGTAATAGGTATCATACTAGCGACCTATTTTCCGCACAAAGCACCAGCATCGGAGGATGCCCTAAGAAACGCTGGCGAATTGAGCCATCTGGGAACTGTCCCCTGTATGTTCGAATCAGGCCTTCTCCCGCCTTCGCCATGAAACCTGAACCGTGAACCAAAGTAACAATCGGAACTTATCGACCCAGCTCCGAAGTCCTACCACGATGCGAAACGAGAGAGGATACGCACCTATGACCAAGATCCCGGTGACGACACGAATCGGCGTAAGGAGAATCGTGATCGAGGTCAATCGCGATTTGACAATCGAGCAACTGGGAATGCTAGATGATACCCTGCAAAGGCTCGGCTTGATCAAAGCGACCAGGGTAACCCTCCACGATCAACAACTGCACAAGCCTCGCCAGCAACGGCCCCCTCAGCCAAAGAGGCAGGTTGTGGAAAACACCCCGCAAACCGTTCCGCCTGAGGCTAGAAGCGCTCAGAGCACTGGATCTTAGGTCGGCTCCTCGAATTTTTTGTGGGATTCCAAGGAAAACTGTTAAATTCGCACCGGATTGCGACCATTACTCATAGTTAGTGCGTATGGATACGCAATCGTCAGCGTCTAGTTACAAGACAACCGAGCAGTTCCGACGAATCAATCCAGTCCAAACTGAATCAGATCTTAAGCACAAATTCATGCAAACCATCGGTGATGAAATGTTCGTAGAACTAGAAAAGATCGCCGATGAAAAAGGGATACGAGTTCAGACACTGCTTAGAGCGGTAGTGATTCCTGAGTGGGTACAGAGAATGGGGCAATCAATGGATCGTAGATCGAACTCGACCAGCGCTCAAGCGTCACATAGAGAAAAAGGTCGTGAAGAGCGACCTCAGAGATTCTAACTCTCCACCAAAGTTTCCTTGACGAGCCTCTTTTCCATAACAATTGCATCTTCTCCGTCGGCGTAGTATCCTTCGACCATCCCGGTTTTCGTGAATCCTCTTTTCGAATAGAGCTGGATCGCAGCCAGATTGCTCTGGCGTACCTCTAGCCTCAACAGCCTTTCTTTAGAGACCCTTTTTTCGAGCTCTACAAGCAATGTATCTCCGAAGCCCTTCCTTCTACTATCCGGGCGTACCGCGATCGAGATCAGGTGATCATGGTCCTCCCAGTGATCGACAATCCCGTAGCCGACGATCTCATTGTTCAGTGTGAGCACGAGAAATGTGTCAGGATTGTGTCGAGCGAGCTCAGATAGAAAGTAGGATGGATACGGGTCGTTGAAGCTCGCCTGCTCTAGTAGGGAGATCTGTTCAATGTCGTCCGGCTTTACTGGTCGGATTTTGACTTCCTGGACCGTTTGCATGTGATTCCTATCCTTTTGAAGATCTTGCGGCGGCCACTAGAGCAGCTGACACGTTGTCCCTACCCATAGCTAGGATGTAGGGTCCTAGCCTGGGACCAGAATCTGCTCCGATTAGTATCCTGTATAGGGTCTTGAAGAAACGGCCCGGTTCAAGGCCGTGTTTTTTCGCAATGGTGAACACGACGTTTTGGAGATAGGCCTCATCACTGCTAGCGTTAATGACTCCGGCCAATTCGAGCACCGCGTCTCTCTCTTTACCCTCGATGCTGATCTCCCTAGTCGAAATGGTCTCGATGTCTCGAGCCCAGTTCAGCGCCCTTTCCAATCTCGCTAAGAAGTCGGAGTCTGTCGCGTTTATCTTGTAGCCGTAACTGGCGAGTTTCTCCCGGACAAAGTCATTCTCTTTGCCTGTGGGCGCCACTTTGACGAGGTAAACCAGTAGATTATGTGGAATGTGAACGGAAGGTGCAGGCGGCGGTTTCATGTTCCAGCAGTATTCGTAGAGTCCTCTGAGTTTCGCAAGCTCCTTCGGGTCTTTGACTTGTTTCCGGCCAAAGTAGACGTCCTCTAGCTCATCCAGTTCGCTGATGTAAGTGGGTATGTCCTTGACCCAGATGGCTCTTGAGCCTACGCTCCTCTTGAACATCAGAAGAAGTAGGGTTTGGGGAGGTGCGTACTTCAGCCATAGCTGTGGCGCAACGACGTTTCCAACCGACTTGGAGATCTTTGAGCCGGTCTTGTCGATGAAATGCTCGTATCGGGTGTGGAAGGGAGGAGGCTCACGAAGGATCTCTTCCATAATTCGGTCGTTCGCTCTCACTGATTCAATTAGGTCCTTTCCGTAGCCTTCGTAGTTGACCTTGAGGGCGGACCACCTGGCTGCGAATTCTACTTTCCAGCTAAGCTTCCCGTTCCCGGTTCTGACATCAACCTCGCCACGATGACTGCAACCCTTGAGCATCTCTCCACGAAGCTGCATACCCTCGCAAGCGTACGTCACAACATGCCGCTCCGGAAGGTACTCGAGAGCTTTCGTCGTGTATATCCGGCCACAATTCTCGCAAATAGGAAAGTAGGGCAGAGTCTCAGTGTACTTCTCCTGACCCAGAGTTTCCTTGATGATCTGACCAACCTTTGTAGCGTTCCGAAGAATCTTGTCGATCTGCTCGTTGAACAAACCCTCCTTGTAAGCTCGGGTCCCTGAAACTGCGCGATATTCTATTCCCGTCTTATCCAGAGAATCGAGAAGGAGAGACCCCATGTGTTGACCATAACTCTCATGGCAACCGAACGGATCTGGAATACTGGATACTGGGAATCCGAGGTACTTTGACAACGACTTCGGGAATCCTGATGGTACCTTTCTCAACCCATCCATATCATCAGAGAAAGCGATCAGTTCCGTCGTGACGCCTACGTTCTCCAGAGCCATCCTAACCCCATGCGCTCTCGCCGCATCTCCAAAGCTCCCAATGTGAGGGATACCCGAGGCACCAAGCCCACTCTCCACCCGCAAAGACCTTTCCGATCGTCCGAGGCTTTTTTCCCGCTCGACGATATCTGCTGCGATCTTGTCGAGCCACGTTCCTCTACCGATGATCTGTGGAGGTTCGAGAGTCAAGGGCTAGCAGGCTAGTATGTCATGAGTGGTTCATAAAGAATGACGATTATTTGCACCAGACGACTCGTCAGCCGGTTTGCGAGTCGAGGGTTGGGGACTTGTTCATCCCCCCATAGGCTCCGACACCGGACGGAATTCAGCGAGATCATGCGCCACGCGCCACCCCGAGTCAAGGTTCGGCACGACCGGCAGCTACGACCGGAAGATCAGCGACCTGCGAAGGAGAGAAGTGCTACCGCAGGCAACGACCCCCCTCTTCGCGGACGAGTCGAAGACACCGGTCGTGGGTCAGAAAGCCGCCTAAGCCCAGCAATCCTTTTTTCTCGGAAACTCCTTTTTTTCAAATTGACGCGATTGAGAGTTAGAACAGCGTTCCTTGCAGCTTCCTTCGTCATAGCTTATTTTCTGGGGTTGACCTACCCGATTCTGAGAGCGGGTACCTACTTTGGGGTGGAATATTCTTCATTGCTTGTTCTCGCTGCGGTTGTCTTTGGAATCCTCGCGGTACGGAATAGACGAGGTTCGGGACGGGCTTTCTCATATTCTTCAACTCATCCCGGATATTCTTCTTGGGCTTCTGGGTTGCATATCTTCTGAACGCCCTCGGTATAGTCAGATTACCTCTAAGCAACGTGAACTTCTTCGGGTCCTGGATACTGCCTTTCGGTGTCTTTGCCGTTCTAAACTTCGTATACACTTTCGGTTTCGGCGACCGGAAGCAAAAGTACATCTTTTTCTCTTGGGTTAAAGACGCGCGCGAAGTCAGCGGAGCAAATTGAAGAAGCGAACTCGAACTATTAGACTCGTGATTGTAGGCTTCTATGTTGTCTTCCTGGCCTACTTGGGAATTAGCATGACTGTCGCAAACACTCCTTTGGGCTTTCCGGCAGGAGCTTTCCTAAACGGCTGGTTGCCGATCACTCTTATTGTCCTCTTGTCTGTCCCGATGTTCATCGCGATTGTGGCGGAAAAAAGGCAGCGAATGATTGGTAACGCCCAGTCGCCGCCCAATACAAACTGAGAAAATTGGTTTCCAAGCGTTTAGGAAACATACTCTACGGGATTGCGATCGGGACAACGATAACGGTCCTGCTCATCATCTTAGTCCTCTACGCATACTTTCTCTGGAAAGGCGTCAACTTGCCACCGTTTTAGTTCAGCTTTTGGTTGTTCACCTGTTCAAGCATACCCTTTATTCTGTTAGACTACGTTTTCTGGGCGGGAATTGTTTTCGCTCTTGTCTGCTCCGTTGAGTTACTCCGAACTCGACCCACTCGCCGTCCTGCGAAGAGTCCCGAACCACCTTCGACCACGTAAAACTTCCGCGACCTCGACCCCTGCCTTTCGGGGATTGAACTAGGAGCCCCATTTTCGTAGGACGAACATATTAATGGCAAGCGCGATTTTCGACGCAAGTGTTAGCGTATGAATTATCGAAGACTCGGCTCGGCAGGGCTCAAACTAAGCGAGCTATCTCTCGGTTCCTGGGTGACCTATGGTGGACAGGTTGGCGAAGAAGTCGCCGTGAAATGCATGTCTATCGCATATGATAATGGTGTCAATTTCTTCGACAGCGCGGAGGCCTATGCTGACGGGAAGGCCGAGATTGTCATGGGGAATATTTTCAAGAAACTCGGATGGGCTCGGGAGAGTATAGTTGTCTCTAGCAAGGTCTTCTGGGGAGGCGACGGTCCGAATGACAAGGGCTTGTCTCGCAAACACCTCTTCGAGGCCTGCCGCAAATCCCTCAAACGATTACAGTTGGATTATCTGGATTTGTTCTTCTGTCATCGTCCGGACCCGAACACGCCGATTGAGGAGACTGTTCGTGCGATGGACGATCTGGTTCATCAGGGAAAGATACTCTACTGGGGCACGTCAGAATGGAGCGCTGCGGACATTATGCGGGCTCACGGGCTCGCTCGAGAATATGGTCTTACTTCTCCGCAAATGGAACAGCCTCAGTACAACATGCTTCACCGTGAGCGGGTCGAGGAAGAGTATCTGCCCCTGTATCGAGAAATCGGACTGGGAACGACAATATGGAGTCCGCTCGCTTCAGGGCTCTTGAGTGGGAAGTATGCCAAAGGCATTCCCTCAGGTTCTCGTGCGACCTTGCCGGGGTACGAGTGGCTTCGAAAGAACGTCATCACGCCGCAAAACGTGGAAAAGGCCAAACAACTTGAACCCATTGCCCGAGACATCGGTTGTACTCTGGCTCAGTTAGCTCTTGCTTGGTGCCTGAAGAATCCAAACGTGAGCACAGTCATTACCGGTGCAAGCCGTCCAGAGCAAGTTAGTGAAAACATGAAGGCACTCGAAGTCGCACCAAAACTGGAGTCAGATGTTCTAGAACAAGTAGAAGTTATCCTGGGCAACAAACCGCAACAGGGCCAAGAATAGAGGAGAAGCTCTTGCCTACCCTTCGATAAAGGTAGAAGCCGCCGTTTGACTTGGGCCTCTTTGATTCAATGGTAACTTCGCGAACCCGAGCGGGCCCACCTACGCTTTCTCCTGAGTAAACCTCGCGTGTGACATACCCCCATCTAATGACGCTCGTTCGAGAGCGTGCCTCGACTATGATAGAAACAATAGTATGTCCACTAGAAATCTGATTGTAAAAACCATTTTGAAAAATTACAACAGGCACGAATCGTGCTAATCTGCGTGCCTTACACTGAAATCTGAGAGCTACTTCGTCACACCCGCTGATGGTGCAACAGCGGAAATTAGGCCAAGCTCCTTGGGTGGGCGGAGCACGATCACTTCCACCTCTGCGCCGGTCGCCAATAATTTTTGGTCATACTCTGAGTTCGGAGGATACCAAACTTTTTCCCCGAGCTCTGACCACATCAAACAGTTCCTCACAAAGCTTGTCCGCAACTTCAACCATGACGTCAATTGGCGTGTCGGTCAATTCGAGCAATATTTCGAGTTGGCGATGGAGGTCAGACGTTTGAATAGGACACTCGAAAACTTCGTTCCAATAGTCGTGTCGTACATATCTGTGATTTAGCAAAAAGATTAGCTCTATCGCGCCCCAAGCGATCCGCCAGCATTCAGCTTTCTCTCCGACAAGATCGCTTAGTAACTGGTAGTCCCTGAGTGTGGCCAAATGACCAAGAAGAAGCATTGCTGACTCGCGAATAGCATTTGCTGGGTCGGCCGAGTCGCTCTCTCGAACTGCTGTGTCTAATTTGCGAAACCATCCTTTTTTCTCATGCAGAACAATTCTTGTTCTGTACAAGCCTGAATGCCACGGCCACTCCTCGTCGAATGTTCTCGCGCGGTGAAGTATGCCAATCTCTTGCCAGTAAGTAATTTTCACTTCAATGCCATCGAACAGATACTTTTCACTTGGGATCTGAAACCCGTCGCGAACCACCGTGAGGAGGTTGACACCGAAGTACGGTTGAGAGTTTTCTATCTCGTCTCCCCACATACAGACAGCGAAGACTCTCCTATTGCCGTACTTTTGGAGTATGAGTGCACAAGCACGCTTTCCAACACCAAGTTTCTCTTCGTAGGTGACTTTTCTCAATTCGACCTTCGGAGGAGTCTCGGATCCATGGGCGAGCTGAGTTTCTTTGACCTTCGATGGAAAAATACCAGCAAGGAGAAGCACTACTCCCGCGGAGAAGAGGAGCAGCGTGACAGCGGGAGAAAAAGGATCGAGGAAAATCCCTACCGTGCCCGCAACTATGCCAGAGAGAAAAGCCCAGTGGTGCCAAGAGCCTCTTGTCCAGTTTGGAATTTCAAGTTCGTCAACACCAATCTGAGACCATCTGTCCCAAACCATCCATGATGCCCCCCCAAGAGAACAGGAAGAGAGTAGAAGAGCTCCGAATCCTACCCATTCAAAGGCTTGGGGAAATGGGGTCTCAGCGGAAAATACCCTACTAGCCGTATCAGGAACAGCCAAGAACGCAAACTGGGCGATGAAAAGAACGAAACCAACATGCATGATGGTCCTTGTTCTTTGAACGGAAGCAGCCCGCGCATTACGAATAACTAGATAGCTATTGATGACCTCAATCATCCCGACCCCGAGTACTAGGCTAGTAGCAAAGGAAAGTAATCTATCGGGGGCCCCGCCGAAAGAAGCGAAAAAAGAGAGCAGAACAACGAGCCCGGCTCCTATGGGGGCCATTACGAAGCCGTATGGTACTAGGATACCCTGTCTCAATCTCAGAACCTCTCTTGTGAGTCCGCCGGCCCCTCAGAAAGGTTTTCCTCATAGAGGCGTCTCTCAGCTCCTCATCAGCCTCTAGGTCATAACATAGACCTAGAATTGAAACTGGGCCGCTTGTTGCGGCGAATACACGATGCCTAGCTTATTCCAACCAGTCGCCCAATTGGCTCGCTTTACGATACTAAGGGAAAATAGTACGTCCGCCGGAAAACTAGTCGTAAGAGACTTTTTGCCAGGCCATGACAAGCTCGTCTGTGAGACGGCCATTACTAGATGAGCTTTGAGAACTTCGTAGTCAGAGCGAAATGCTTCATTCCCTCGTCGACTGATTGGACCAGAGAGTCGCTCGGCGCTCTCAACCGTCGAATTGCCGATAGGATGGAGAAGATGGGATACGTTGCCGACCATGTGGATCCTCGCGATCTGTTGTTTGGGCAGTTATCTGTTCTGACCATGAGCTTCACCTATAGCATCCACGTTCCAAAACGGTCTCGAATCCGCCGACTCACGACGAGCGAATCAGAGGCCTATCAGCAGGGGTACTTCAAGGCCTTGCGAAACCTTGTTGACTCGCACCCATTCCATTTGGTGTTTACCATAAGCTTTCGAGATCTGAAGGACGGGTCGAAGGGATTCGTTATTGGAATCGAATCCGAGCCTTCGGTCGTGGCAAAGATCAGACAATTGAACATGAAGGAGGACCGAATCGACGATACCATGTATCACAATATCATCTGGCAGAACAAACGTGACATCAGCGAAATCATCCACAACCTCGGAGCTGGCCTGTTAGAAGGACCAGAGGTTATCAAAACTAGAGTGAGATCGGTTCCAAGGCCACTCATCGAGGCCTCTCTAATCGGCACAATGCCCGGCGAGGTTGCCGCCTGTCTAAATGAGCCGAACAGCTGTTTTGCATCCAACGCTGCCCTAGCCTGTTCGGTGATGCTCCGGAAGTCTATCGAGGTGGCTGTCACGAAAAAAATTCCTTCAAGAAGGCCGCGACGACCGAGTTTATGATGCGGAAGGGCATGAGTTTGAACTAGGGAAAAAGCTCGACGCTCTTCCAGAGATAGCCCCTCAACCCTGAAAGCATATTGATGAGATTAAGCGGGTAAAGTGGCTTGGCGACGTCAGCGCCCACGGCTCGAAAACTCAGATTACCCCTGCAAACTTGCAAGCCGTAATTCCCCTTGTTAGCACGTTCCTAGCAGATCTGGAACTGAAACGTTAGGCTTGAATTGCTGAGACTTGCCGACAGGATCACGATTGACCACAAATGCGACTACCATTAAATTGAGATGACTAAGATGAGCGGATTTGACGCTAAGCGGTTTAAAGTCGCCAATCCCGAAGCGCTGGGTGAAAAGGAGAAACAGCTCTGGGTTCGGCTTGAACCGATTGTTCAAGATCTTCTGGACGAGCTGAAGGACGCGGGAAAGATCGAGTCGGTTTTTCCGCCAGCTAAAATGGCACTGCTTCAAGCTACGTTTAACAAGCTCGACGAGTTCAGCGCGGTCCACAACGTAGTACTTCATCTATCCGAAAGCGAACCCAAATTCAAGGAGTTCTTGGCCACCAACTCCAAGTTTGGATTTACAGAATCGAACACTATCTCCGCTTACGTCATGGCGACCGTTACAGTATCAGTGTTGTCAACAGAGCTTTTCAAACTTTTACTGTTGTTCTTGACCAAAGACGTCGACCCTAGAGTAGCTAACTTTGGCAGAACGATGGCGCGGGAAGCCCCAAAACCTGGAAGTCCTTGGAGCCATTTGTCGACTCGTCGCCTAGCAACGCCTTGGCTTACGGAACCTACGCAATAGTCAATAAGAAGCTTAGACTCTTCGAGAACGCGAAACTAGCTACGCTGGAAACAGATGGAAAAATGGATGAGATGGAGCTCAGCGACTATATGATGAGGATCAAGGATCAAAACGTATTGTACCAGGTCCTGGTCAACGTCCTAAACGAGGAGGCCAGGAAAGGGTTCTTCGCGACCGCCCAGAATTGGCTCGGAGACAGTAGCCCCAGCAAGTTCGCTCGCATGAACTCGTCGAGAAGTTTCGCAATGGAAGCCGCCTCGCCTAGCAATGTCCCGTTCAAGGCGACTAGACGCTCCAGTTTACCAGGATTATCTGCTTTGAATTTTCCTAGAAAGGTGTCGGCGCCCCCTTTTTTCTCGGACGAGAAATATGCGTCGTTGTACCGGTTGTCTATTCCTGCCCGATAGATTATGACTCCGAAGTCGACAGTTCCGCCGAACAGTCTTTCTAGTTCCTTATCCTTGGGCACGACCCTGTGTGCTTCATTGTATAATAGGTCCCACAAGGTCAAGAATTCTTCAGCGTGGTCCGTCAGGATCTTGCCTTGGCTGAGAAGTTTCTTGGGATAAAACCGGAAGAGCAAGTACTTACCATTCGACTTCAAGATTTCCAAGATTTCACCGGTCTTCCTTGCTGCCAGTGAATTACGGGCGCGAGCTGGTTCGTCGATGGCTACCATGTTCCTTAGCGGAGAAAACGCATATTCGTTCAGGAAATCAAGCTTCTTCGTGGCAGATGATTTCATCCCCTGCCATAGGAAGACCAGTGCTCCAGTTCCAGAGATTGCCCAGGGAATAACCGGTGTGACGAAACTCGGCCCGCCGTAAGAATAGAGAGCGACGAGAAGAGAGAAGATGCCAAACGCGGGGAGACCTAGGACCCACAGTCCTATTCTTGTCCCGATACTTCGCATGTCAACTCGTTACCTTTTCGAGAAGGGGTCTTCCCCTGGAGACTTGATGAATCTGCCTGGGTACACTTCCCAATCCATGTATTTCATTCCAGGAGGCTCGCGTTCTCCTAGAGCTGCCCGAAACTCCGTTGGCACCGCTGGCGTAGCGGGGACCGGTGGGATTTGAACCCACGATCTTCGGGTCTCTCCACTTCATGGGTGTCAGAGCCCGATGCCCTATCCTGGTTGTCCTCACGGGGATTTTTGATGGGTCGCCCGTGATCTATACTCCGGTCTCACCCTTGCTTTAAGTTGGAAGTCTCTGCCTAATCATTGAAGCCATTGCTCGGGGGCTTACCCGCACTTTCCTCTTCCGTTGGTCTCTTATTATCGCAAGGACTGTTCCGGAGACGCCGATGGCTATAGCGAGACCAATCCAGATTGCAAGGCTGTCGATCAAGGATATGATCATTCCTGGGACTGTAGTCCAACCACTCCCACCTGGTTGCGGTCCCGGGCCAGGTGGGCTCACATTTGAGTAGATGAGCGATGTGGAGTGGCGGATTGTGCCGCTTGTTCCAGTGATCGTGACATTGTAGCTGCCCTTGGGACCTTGGCATGAGAGCCCGACGATGGTCGAAGCTCCCAGTGGGACCTGTTGACCGCTCAGTGAGCAGACGAGACTTGAATTCGAGATTGAGAGTGTGAGGTTAATGGTTCCAGCGACGTTCCCGAAGGTAGTGATCGTTATCGTTGATCTTCCGGGCGCACTGGAAAAAGAGAAGATCCGAGAGGGGCTGGGGGATAGTGAAAAGTCAAGATAGACAGACATCACGATGATCTGTCCCGTGGCGCCGGAATAGACGTCGTAGTATCGAAATATTCCTGGGTTGTCGAAGGTCAATAGTAAGCATGGGTTGGAGGTTCCACTGCTCCAGGATACCGGGTTGACTGTGTAATTCTCCGTGCTAGAGAATGTGACCGTGGTAGGTACGGTGCCAGTGTTGCACCACTCCACTGTCTGTCCCTGGTTTATCGTAACGCTCGACGGGTCGAAGGCGGTGCTGGAGGTTCCTTGTCTTATGACGACCTCCGCGGATGGTGGAGGCTGGGGTGCTGGTAGAGTCCGCGGCGCTGTGAATAGAATTGAAGGGCCATCAAGGCTCTGAAGGCCCGCAGTATTGTTTGCCTCTACCGTGAACCGGTAGACGGTTCCCGGGTTGAGCCCAGTTACATTGTAGGAACGACTTGATGGGAGGAATGAGCCGAGTAGGTTGTTGTTCTCGTACAATTGGTACGCGACGATGGCTGTGTCGTCGAAGGCCCCTGTCCAGGATAGGGTGACGCTGTAGAAGTCAAGGTTTGAGGTGGTAATCTGGCTGCCCAAGGGCCAGAGTGGAGGAAGGTCCGTTCCGCTCGTCTTCATCAGCGGATAAGCGTCATGGACAGTGCTTGAACTGGTTGGTATGATCACCGGCGTGTCTCCTATGCCATCAGGACCCGTGCAGATATTCTGCAACGGCCCGCTGCACTGGTCCACCCCTGTATAGTTAGACCAGTAGTTCCCGCCGACGGGATATGTCCGGTTGAGCCAGAGCAAGAATGCGTTGGTGACGAGGATCTGTTTTGTGTTGAGGAGGAAGTTGTTCTGGTAGACCAGGGTCCGGTTCGAGCCGCTTATGCTCACTCCCGTTCCGTCCTTGTACAGATTGTTCTCAAAGAGCGTCGTGTTTGTTGCGGACTGGAGTGTTATTCCCGTCCGTCCGTTGCTGGTGAGATAGTTTGAGGTGATATTGTTGTAGGTGCCCAGCTGGACTACCAGTCCGTTTCCAGTGTTCGACTGAATGTAGTTCTTTGCGATGGTGTTGTTTGACCCGATTACGACAACGCCTCTCGTATCTAGCGATGCGGTGTTGTCGAGGACTAGATTGTTGTTGCCGTAAATCTCCAATCCGTCCCCGTTGTTGGACGCGGTGTTGCCGGTTACGATGAAATTGTTCCCTTGAACTAGCAGCCCTTCAAGTCCGTCATTGTTGAAGGTG